>OFEZ01000341.1_pt1 | contig 35107 bp, 48 predicted proteins | sample 1521241 | NCBI WGS metagenome assembly OFEZ01 (sample SAMEA3504099, study PRJEB24116) | mouse gut metagenome | biome: mouse gut; feature: mouse-associated habitat; material: faeces | place: Denmark | collected 2011
TGTAGACACAGCAGAAGCTAATGTAGTAGTCGTAATAGGGGGACCGCAGCCACCACCACACGGCTGTACCTGTGGTGCTGTGCTTATAAGCCACCTTGCTATTACCTGCTTTAAAATAGTCGTACTGAGCCTGAGAGTTTTTCTCATAGCTATTTGCATAGCCATCGTTACCTTGTACTTCATAGTTCGACAAAAGGAACAGGTAATCGCTGGTGCTGGTAACATTCCCAGCTGTGTGGCCGGTGGCATTTCCCACATTGTCCGTGTACTTGGTCACGGCTTTCATGACGGCCCGCAGATCGGAGGGCAGTGCCGCCATCAGGCTGTTGGCCAAAGGGCTGGTGGGCGTGTTGCTGTTACCCAGCAGCGTCTTGCGCATATAGCTGTCCTTCCAGCCGCCCGCGTTGGTGTTGCTGGTGTTCATCTGAAAATAACCGCTATTCGTAGAATTGCTGTTGTACCTATCATCGCACAGTCCCACCATCTTCCCGCTGATCTTCCCGATCAGCCAGTGAATGCGCTTCGTTCCCTCCTTGGCGCTGTTGTGATTGAAGCCCAGGATAAAGGGGTTAATGGTCAGGTTGGAGAAGGTGAAATTCCCCACCTTCCCGTTGATAACAATGGGCTTAGTATCGCCCACGCTCCAGAAGTTGGCACCCTCCCCAGCATCGCTGGCGGCCTTGATTGCGGCCCAGCTGTTGCTGGAGATATTGGTGTTGAACACATTCACCGTCACGCTGCAGGTCTTATCTGCCGGGGCCGTGTGGTTGGTCCCCGCCGCCACCCTGACTGTGATGGTCACCGTACCGTAGGCTTTCCCGGTAACTGTAACTGTGGTCCCGGACACGCTGACGGTGGCCACGCTGGTATTGCTGGAGGTGGCGCTCACCACGCCGTCCCCGGCCCGTGTCACCGCGATGGTGCTGGATTTGGTGGAGCCGTTCAGGGTCATGCTGGTCTTATTCAGGGACAGGCTGCCCGCTGCCTTGCCGATGGTCCAGTTTACCGACTTCGCGGCGGTTTTCCCGTCAGACCACTGATAATTGGCGGTGGGAGTAAAGGAGGCCGAATAGGTCCCGGCGTTGGTGGCGCTGGCCGTGCCGCCGATGGTCAGCTGGGCGCTGTCATAGTTGCTCCAGCTGGGGGTCTGTGTACTGCCGGTATAGGTCAGGCTCCCGCTCTGCGCCGGGGTGCCGGTGATGACGGCCCGCCCGATAGTCCAGGAGATAGACCGGGCCGCCGTGCTGCCATCGCTCCACTGATAGTTCGCTGTGGGGGTAAACATGGCGCTGTGGCTCCCGGCCTCGGTGGCGCTGGTGGTGCCGCTGATGGTCAGTTGGGCCGTGTTGTAGTTGCTCCAGCTGGGGGTCTGCGCCTGGCCGGTATAGGTCAGGCTCCCGCTCTGGACCGGCGCGGCGGCGATAGCCGCCCGCCCGATGGTCCAGGTCACAGACCGGGCATCGTTGGTGCCATCGCCCCAGGTGTAGTTCTCCTTGGGGGTGAACGTGGCGGTGTAGGTCCCAGCATTGATGCCGGAGGTATCCCCGCCGATTTCCAGGGCATCAGGGTTGAAGCTGTTCCAGGAGGGCGTCTGTGCGCTGCCCGTATAGGTCAGGCTGCCGTTTTGCGAGGGGATGGCGTCGATGGTATTGGCCAGCTTCGTAATGGCCTCCAGGGCGGCGTCAGCGGCCACCATGGCCTGATCTGCCGACAGCCTGGCACCGGCTGCGTCCTGGGCGGCCTGCTGGGCGGCCCGGAGGGCGCGTTCCGCTTTGTCATCGGCGTCCTCGGCCACGCCCAGCGCCCTGCCGATGGCCGCTGTGTTATCATCGGCCTGCAGCTTGACGGCGTGGGTGTTCTCGATCAGCCGCTCCACCACCGGGTTGACAATGGTGCTGGCCCGCACCGGGTCACTGTCCTGGATTTTCCTGATCTCCTCTGCGTTATAAACCGGGGCTTCCGGGAGAGTGTAATATTCCTCTGCCATTCTCAGTTCCCTCCTGGTTAAAATTCATCGTCGAACTCAAAGGTAAAGCTGACGCCCGCATCCTTCTGCTTGGAGTACATGGTCTTGATGGCGGCCACGTCTCCCTCGCTGTCCACCAAGGCGGCCTCGTTGATGACCTCGCCCGCCAGGTCATCCTTGGGGATGGTCACCGCATAGCGGGCGGTGGTCTCCTCCGGGTAGGTCACGCTGTCCACCGGGTATCGGGCGATCTCCGTGTTCAGGGCCGTCTGCGCCTCTGAAGGCGCGATAGGCTCCCCGCTGAGATTTACACCACCGCTGCCAAAGGCGATGTGGGTGATGATGGGCAGTGGCTTGGTGGCGTCACTGGACGCCTGACAGAACTTGATGCGCCGGGTCCTGGTGATCACGCTGTTTTCATTCATCTATAACTCCTCCTGCGTGTGCTGCGCGTTAAATTTCCGGGAGCCGTCAAAGGCAACGGTGCCATCAAAGGCGCACCAATCGTCTATGGTCACAGTGCCGGTGATGGCCTCCCGGTTAAAAAATGACGTTCTGAATGCGGCCCGCCAGAAGCTGATCCCATCGGGGGCCTGGTTGAACTGGCTGGAGCCGTCAAAATGGATGCTGCCATCAAAACGGATCACCGGCGTCCCTCTGGAATTGGAGCAGGAGAAGCGTATGGCCAGCCGGTGAAAGGTCAGGCGGTTCTCATGCACCAGCGGAGTGGGCCGAAAGGCCGCGATGATGTCAAAGAGCAGGTGGGCGGGTTTGATTTCCTCGACCTGCCGGATCAGTTCCTGCACGTCGGCGGTGGCGTCGTTAGGCAGCAGCTTGATCAGCACGGAAAAGGCATAGTCCTCAAAATGCTCTATCACATCGCCCTCCCGCCCGGTGATGATCTCCACCATATCCCGGATGGCCCGCACGGTGGTGGTCCCCCGTGTGTTCAGCTTGGCCAGCACCCTGGCCCGGCGCACCTCCAGGCTCTCCGTGGTATTGACAGGCAGGGCGAACAGACGCTCATGGCGGGGGAGCAGGTGGGTGCTGGTGTTGATGGTCAGTTGGTTCTCCAGCGCCGTGATGGTGCGCTGGGTTTGATCCAGTTCAGCCTGCTCCGCTGCCAGCAGGTCAGCCATCTGCTCCATAGTCCGCACCCGCTTGGGGAGCATGAACCTGTCATTGATTGCCACTGACGGCCACCTCCCCCAGGGAGAAATATTCCTCATAGTCGGAGGCCAGCGAGGTCAGGCCGCCGTTAAGTGTGTAGCTGATAATATCGGCCACGCCCTCCACACCGAAGATCAGATCACCGATGCGGTAATAGCTGATACTGCTCTGCCGTCCCTCATCCTTCAGGGTGGGCGGGGTGCTGAAGTCCTCCCGGTTCACGCTGTCCACATACCGCTGCAGCGCCGTCTGGATATTCTGCCGGATATCGGTCAGGCTGTAACCGCTGGCCACCACCACCGTCACCTCCACGGCAACGGCCTTGGGGGCGGCGGCGGCCACCGTTACCGCCGCGCCGATCTGGCGCTCCTCCTCAATGTGGGCTTTGACGTTGCCCAGGATCACGTCATCCGGGGCGGCGTATCGGTCGGACAGGACGATCACCCGTACCTTGCCGGAGCCGCAGACCTCCGCGCCCAGGCACTTGGCCCCGCCCACGCCTGACACCTGCTTGGCCCAATAGATAAAATGATTTCGGTTGCCGCTGGTGATGGGCTGGCGTATCTTCTCCAGGATGCGGCTCCTGAAGGAGTCATCGCTCTCGGCCTGGGTGCCGCCGCCGAAAGGGACGGTGTTGGTAACAGACTTTACTCCGTCGATGGCCACGCGCAGGACGCTGATGGTTTCGGCGGCCACATTGCCCGCCGTCCCCTCTGTCTGGCACCGCGCTCCCACCTCGCAGTAGCCCTCGGCGCTGATCCGGGCCGCTGCCGTGGTTTCAAACACCAGGCTGCCGTACAGGGCCTCGGTGCCAATGGGGATCGCCGTCCCCGGCTCCCCAGTGAACAGGAGGTTGCCCACCGCCGCTTCTGCGGGGTTCCTGGTCTCATTGTAGTCCAGGGCCTTGCGGTCCAGATACTCACCCTCGGCGGTGTCCAGCAGCACCCGGTCAGGGATGGGCTTCACCTCCATCAGGTCCAGGCGGGCCAGTTCCTCCGACACCGCCTGGGCGTTATCCATGCAAAAACCGCCCTCCAGCCTATTGGCGGGGTTCTGCAGGCTGTTGCGGATACGCTGCAGCACCGCGCTGGCGCTGAAGTCCATGGTTTCCTCCATCATGCCACTTTCACCCCCTTGGCCTCCCATGTGATTTGGTCTTTTCCGTACACCGTGGTGCAGTCAAACTCCACCCGCACCCCGCTGCCGGATTGCTCAAATTGAAAATTGCTCAGTTCCTCAATGTACGGGTTTACCATCAGCGCCTCGATGATAAACCGCTTCAACTCCGGCAGAATCACGCTGCTGTTGACGGCTCCGATCAGCGTGTCGATCTCGCTGCCGTAGTCCGAATCGTAGGCCGTATATCGGAACCGCTCCGTGTCCAGAGCCTTGAATATCCAGATGCGCAGGGCCTCGTTTCCCTCTACCAGGTAGGTCTGGCCGTCCCGGAGCAGCAGTCGGTTGTTTTCGTAGTCGTAAGCATACTCCCGGAACATGGGCAGGGTGTTGTCCTGGCTGGCCGCCAGCGCCTCCGGGTCGATGAATGGGAAGATGCTCATACCTTCACCACTTTCTCCATAATGTAGAAGCCAGCCCCCACCTGAAGCACCACCACCATGTCGCCCGCCTTCAGCACATACTTCGTGTGGAACTCGGTCAGGAACGAATACGGGTGGGGAGCCAGCCCGGCAAGTTCCGGGGGGATGCGGCTACCCCCACCCTCGGCCCACACCAGCAGGGCCGGGTTGATATACAGCCCCTTGCTGATGACCTGGTCGTGGGCCAGGATGGTCAGCGGGGCCACGGATTTGACTTCTGCAAACATCAGCCCGCTGTCCTTTCCCCCGGAGCGCAGCGCCTCCACCATTTCCACCGCCCACCGTTCAGACATGGTATCACCTCCTTAAGTGCCGCCCTCCTTCTCATCCATCATATTGGAAAAGGCCAGGGTCAGCTGCATCATTTCTTTGCCGTCCTCAAAGGTGTGGGTATCGCTCTCGATGTAGAACTTCCCATAAAGCCCCGTGGTGGCCTCCTGGACGGCGATGGCATAGCCAGAGACAGCGCGGGTGTCGCTGGTGGCGGTCACGGTTGCGGATTGATCCATGATGTGCAGCAGCGCCTTGGCCTCGGAGGCGGTGTCCTCGCCCTCCTCTTGCTTATAAACGCGCTGCACCACGCCATACTTCGACTGCGCCCCGGCGTCCTCCACCACGCTGGTTTGGTTGCCGTTTTTGTCGGTGACAATCACCCGGTCCACCAGCTTCTGCAGGCTGGTTTTGTAGGTGGCCTCCGTCAAGTTATAGCCGCCATCCAGCACCACCCCGCACAGCGTCCCCCTTTCAATCACACACACCTGGTTGACGTTCTGCATCAGGGGGATGTATTTCTTCCCATTCTGGCGGCTGGCGGGGGTGTAGGCCGCCATGATGGCTTCATAGGCTTTCTTGCCCAGCCAGGGCAGATATACCTTGATGCCGGTGGGGGCTGCGGAACCGAAGGGGACGCCCAGGTGGGAGCATATCCAAGCGGTGATGGCCTCCGGGGTATCGTCAAAAATCTTACTGATGTCGCTGTTGTTGATGTAGAACATCAAATCAAAGGCGGTAAAGGTGGTGAGATTCCCGGAGGCTGACTTTTCAATATCAAAGACGGGACCGCCGAAAAGGGTCCTGTCCCCGTCCCTGAACAGTACGCTGTCCCCCTCGTTGATGGTCACCTTGGGGAGAAAGCGGTCTGTGCTTCGAGTCGCTATGGAAAAGGTCAGCTTTCGGGCCACCTGTTTGCTGTCGCCGCTCCAGGTGACCTTTTCCACCAGCTGGGAGAGGTCCTTGCCCCCCGCCGTCAGCTGCTTCTGGATCATGGGATCACCAGCTTCTGGCCGGGCTTGATCAGGTTGGGGTTGCTTCCGATCACCGCCTTGTTGGCCTCATAGATTTTTTTGTACTGCGCCCCGTCGCCGTAGTATTTCTTAGCCAGGTTCCACAGGCAGTCCCCGGACACCACCGTGGCGGTCTTGGGGGCCTCCTGGGTATTGGGGCGGGTGTTCAGCCCGCTGGTCTGGCTCTTGGCCTGGCTCTCCACCTTGACGGCGGGGACGTTCAAAAAGCGGTATTCCGACAGTTCCAGGGTGTAGTACACATCCTTATCCCCCTCGTGGCTGCCGTAGGTCAGGTCGTCGATGCTCATGGCCAGGTTGAAGTCACAGTCGCTGATGATCACCCGAATGGGCTGCGGCTTGGATTTCCATTTCTTCAGCAGCCGGATGTACTCCATCGGTTCCCGGTCCGCATATCGGGCCAGCGGGGAGGTGGTCGAGGGGAAAAAGCTGGACAAGGAGCCGGAAACCAGCCCCCTATGCCCAATCAGATTTACTTCGCCAATGTTCAGCAGCGTGATCCGCTGGTTATTGTGCGGCTCGGTAAATTCAAACTCTGCGGGATTGATGGGGAGATTGAACATCTCCGCATGGTTGTTAAAACTCAGTTCAATAGTTCGCTGTTTCACACTGCCACCTCCTTACGCTGGGGCCATATTGCGGGCCGCTTGTACCACACGCTTGGCCACCGCCTCACCGATGCGGTCAATGTCAGCATCCTCCCGCACGATGATTTGGTCTGCCAGCTTCGCTACCGTTACCTGCAGCGGCGTCTGTGCCGCCGCTGTGGGCCTCGGAGCCTTGGGGTTGGGGTCAGGGGGCGGGGGGAAGTCCTGGCCGTTGTCGGGCCGTTTAGGGGGCTTTCTGGGGGTATCTTCATCTTGGCCCCTCCGGCCATCCCGGCCCAGCAGGCCGGTGACCACGCCCAGGCCCTTCTCGATACGCTCCAGCACGGGAGAGGAATTACCCTCCGTTTTGTAGATAGCGGGCTTTTCCACGGTGTTGTGGACGATATCCCGCATGACGGGCTTCTCCACCGTATTCTGGATGACCTCCCGCACCACCGGCTTCTCCACTGTGGTGGTCTGGAAAATCTCACGGACAACGGGCCGGGCGGCGTTTTGGGCCAGCTGGACGCTCTCCTTGTTGGGAAGCACCCGGCTGCCCTTGGGCAGGTCCACTAACTCCGGCCCGCGCTCACCCACCCAGGTGGGGCCGCCGCGCCAGTTGTTGGTGCCTTCGGCGTTGGAGCCGACGCTGCCGCCGTCGCCGCCGCCCATCCCCAGCAGGCCCTTGACCTTTCCGGCCACCCAGGACAGGCCGTTGCCGATGCCCTCCACAATGGGCTTGACCTTGGACCACACGCTGGAGACCACGCTGGCGATGCCATTAAAGACCGTTTGCACCACGTTGAAAAGCAGTTTAAAGACGCTGATGGCCAGGTCCATAACGGGGGAAATGACGCCCCAGGCCGTGATCAGGATGTCCGCTACCACGGGGGCCACCGTGCCGATGATGTTTTGAATCCAACCCATCTTACTGCCCACGAACTCCAGCACGGAACCGACCTTCTGGCCGATGCCGTCAAAGATGACCTGAAAGACCGGGGCCAGCGCCGATACCACCGTGCCGATCCCCTGGACCAGCCCGGCGATAACAGGGGCCGCCGCCGCGATCACGTTACCGATGGTGGTGACCACCGTTTCCAGCACGGGGAGAACAGAGGGAATCACCGACTGAACCGTGGTGGTGATGCTGGCGATGGCGGGCATAGCCGCTGCGGCCACCTGCTGCACCGTCCCCATCACCGTGGTTCCAAACTTGACCAGCTGCGGGAGCAACGGGGCAAAGCCCTTTATAATCCCGTCCAGAACCGGCTTCACCGTCTGCGCCCCCTGGGCCAGTCCACCAAAGACGTTTGAAAGCACCGGCCCCATGGATTCGGCAAAGTTGCCCAGCCGGGTCAGCGTTCCCTCCACCACAGGGGTGACGTGGGTGATTACGCTGTCCAGGGCGGGCATGGCCACGTCGGCAAACTTGGAAATGGTGGACATCAGGGTGGTGCCAAGTTTCTGGACCGTCGGGATATTCTTCATGATCACCGAGGCGAATTTGCCCTTGATGGAGAGGGTGACCTTGCCGACCTCCTCCTTCATGTCGCCCCAGGCGTTTGCCATCTGTTGGATTTTGCCCTGGTCGGTTTGGGCCAGGGCGGCGTTGACACCGCCCACATTCTGCTGCAGGATTTCTGCGAGGACAGCGGCCCGCTGCTCTGCGTTGCCCATCTTCAGGGCCTGCTCCTGCGCTTCGGTGAACGTGATACCCACCCTGGATAGGGCGCTGGTCTGGCCCTGCATGACCTTGCCGATCATGTTGCCGATGGCCACGGCGTCCTCCTGGCTGGCGTTCAGGCCCTTTTGCTGGGCCAGCAGGTCCGTCATGCCGCCTGCCAGGGTGGCGATCTCCTTTTCGGACAGCTGGAAGGTGGCCAGCTGCTGCATACCGGCCAGGGTGACTTCATCCCCGATCACACCGATCTGCTGCAGTTCGCTGGCCACGCCCATCAGCTTTTCCTTGGCCTGCGCCGCTGCGCCCGCACCCCTGGCCTGGATGCTGGCTACGTTGCCCAGGACGGCCTCCAGCTTGGTCTCGGCCTCGATCTGCGCCTTGGCCAGTTCCGTGCTGCCGCTGAACAGGGCGGTCAGGCCCGCTGCCGCCGCTGCGGATACCGCGCCCACACCGATGGCTGCGGCCTTGGTCACCTGGGCAAAGCCCTTGCCGATTGCCGATAGGGCCTGCGCCCCCTTAGTGACCACTTTGACAACGGGGGTGGCCACCATTTTCCCCACCGCTTTGACCTGATTGCCCAGGGCCTTGACCTTTGCGGTGGCCAGGTCCTTGACTGCCGTGGCCACTACCACCTTTTTGCGAAGCGGCTCCATCTTTTTCTTCAGAGAGTCCATCGCCTTGGAGGCAGCGGTGGCCTCCAACTTGGCGGTGCGCTTTTTGTCCCAGGTGGCCTGCAGTTCCTTTTTGGTCTTTTCTACATCCTGGCGAAAGGCCGACTGCTCCTGCCTGATGCTGCGGAGAACGACTGTCATGTTGTCCTTAATGGAAATTGCGCCTTTGACCACGCCCATCAGCCGTTCACCTCCTCACCAAACATCCGCGCCCGCTCCTCCAGGGCGGTCTGCATGGAGGCTGTATAAAAGAGCCTGGACTCCAGGTCCAGGCTCAAAAATCGCTCCGCATCCCAGCCCTTCTGTATGTAGTAGTGAAGCAGATACGCCTCACCATCCTGGGCAATCAGTTTTTTAGCTGGTCCACCACCGTGACCTTGGTGCTGTTCAAAACACCGCTCAGTTCCATGACCTGCATGGCGATCTCCTGAACCTCGCCAATGTCGAAAATCCCCACCACGTCCAGCGGCTCCAGCAAGGTGCGCTGGTCGGCAGGGAGGCTGGACTCGGACTCCATGATCTCTTTGGCCACGTCCTTCAGGCTGGGCTCTACGGCGGCCAGATAGATGCAGTACTTGTCGCTGCGGTTGGGGTCGCCCGTGTCCTCCATGTTCATGCACTCCGTGATCTCATCATAGGAGAGGTTGCGGAACCGCATATCGGTGGCCAGGCTGGGGATGTGCAGCGTCCGATACTTGGGAACCTTTTTGTCCTGGAGCCGCTGCACGGCGCGGCGGGAAAACTCCGCCAGGAAACTTTTCTTCTCGCTGTTCATGGGAATATCCTCCTTATGCGATCTTGTCCAGGTTTACCAGGTCGGAGGGCGTGAAGCCGCCGCTGACCTCCTCCTCGATGACGGCCCCCTTCTCCATGTTGACCAGGGGCAGGTCATTGAACCAGCAGTTGTCAGCGGAATACCGCTCCTGCTGGCCGCCCACGGCGTCCGGGTCGGCCAGCTTGGTGATGATCTGCATCCGCTGGTCGATGCCCTTTTTCCAGTTCTCGAACACGGCGTTATACCGTGTATAGACCTTTTTCAGGGTGACAGACAGCTCGCCCTTCAGGCCGGTCATCTTGCTGTCCACGTCCAGGTCGATCTGCACATCCTCCCGGTTGGCGGTCACCTTCAGGGATACCTTGGAGAACTCAGCGATGCGCTCACCGTCCACCCACAGTTCTCCCCAGGTGCCGGACAGAGTTTTATTGCCTTTGATTTTTCCCATATTGGCGTCCCTCCGTTACATATTGCAGACCAGGTTCAGGTCCTCCATCGCGTCCACGAACTTGACGTTGGAGGAAATGAACACCCGGCTGCCGGTGTTATACATGGCCACCGCCGTGTCATCCATGGCGCTGGTGTCGATACCCCGGCCCTCGATATAGAGCCGCTGCGCCTCCACGTCGATGGCGGCGGTGTTGTCGTGGCTCTGATCCAGCACGTCCGGCTGCAGGGATTTCTGATAGGCCCGGATGGCCGCCACAAACATCTGCTTGGCGTCGTAGTCGTTGCGCACCTTGCCCACATAGGAGTCCTCGAAAGTGTCCCGGATGTCATCCTGGTACAGGTCCACGCCCTCCATGATCTTGATCTTGGAGAACTCCTGCCCCTTATCGGTGGTGAAGCTGACCAGGCTATTGACACCGCGCCCGATCTTGAACTTCTCCCCGTCGAACACCAGGATCAGTTCCCCGGCGTCAATTCGCTTGTCCGGGTCATCCGGGGTCTCGGCGGCGGTGATGTCGTTCAGCACATAGTAGGTGCTGCTCCGGGCCAGGGACAGCCCGGCCAGGATGCCGGTGATCCGGGCGCAGTACTCCGCTGTGGTGAACTGCGTCTTGGACAGGATGCTGTCGATCTTGTCGGTGGTGAAGTTGATGATGCCCTCATGGTCGCTCTTGCTGTTGGGCAGCACGGCCTTGAAGGTCTTGTGGTCCTGGTCGCGGGCCTCCTTGATGAAGGAGGCGATGGAGGGGACGCCCTCCGTGGCGATGCCCGGAATGGTCAGGTAGTTCCACTTCATGTTCTTCAGCACCGCCAGTGCGGGCATATAGTTGGTGTCCTCCAGGCCCATGCGGTAGACGATCACCCGGTAGGGGACTCCCTCATAGATCAGCTTCAGGTAATCGTAATTGCGCTCGGACCACTTGGTGAAGTCCACCTCGGTGATGGAGTTGTAGACGGTCAGCGTTTCGCCGCCCTCGGTCTCATCGTGCAGAATGACCGCCACAATCCCGCGCTCACTGCGCTGGATAGCGGTCAGGCCCTTGGTCTTGAACGTGATCAGGATTTCGGGCAGGCCCATAATATCACAACCTTTCTTCTTAAATCGGTTTCACGCTGGTGTCCAGCGTTTCCATGTATGGCAGCGGCGGCGGCTCCTGGATGCTGTCCCGGAATGCCAGGGTAAAGGTGCAGTGCAGCACCCGGTCCACCACCTTGCAGGCCACATCCGGCACAGTGATGGCCCTGGCCTCGCCGCCGTCCTCGAAGCGGAACACGGGCCGGATCAGGTCATCCACCTCCTGGGATATGGTCAAGTAATCGGCGTTGCTCTCCGACCTGGTGTGGATGGAGGCGTCCACCAGCACCCTGCGGTCCGTATGCTCGGCATCCACGGTGGCGCTGCCCGCTGGGATGATGTCCAGGAAGATATAATCCTCCAGGTCAGGCTCCGGCTCATCGTTCTGCGTCTTGGCAATCTCCTCGCAGAACACGTCATAGGCCGGATATTTCCCTTTGAAGAGACTGACCATGGCCAGCTTGATAGACTGATAAATTGTCGTGGCCACGTTATCCCCCCTTACAGGTCATGTGTGCTGATAAAATCATTCAGCCATTCCTGCAGGTAGGCGGGCAGGCGGGCGCTGACCTCCTCCAGAGAAATGGCCATCATGTGCTTTCCTTTGACAAAGCCCTTCCCGCCACGGGTGCGGTGGCCGTACTCCACCGGCTCCGCATACTCCACGTTGGTATAGACCTCGATGTAATATTCATCGCCCCGTTTCTCGATTTTTCCCACCTTCCAGCTGTCCTGGAGGCGGCCCGTCTTTTTCGGGGTGTTCTCCTTTACCCGGCCCTGCAGTTCATAGGCGATCTGGATCACCAGCGCCTTAAACTCCTCCGGGAAGTCCTGCTCGATCATCTGCGTCAGCTGCCGCTCCAGCGCGTCAAAGCCCTCGAAGCTGTAATCCGTGCCGCTCATCAGGCGGTCCCCTTGTCCACCTTTAGAGGGATGTTGTTGTGGGAGGGCTGCCGGTCTGCCAGCCCGGCCAGGGCCACCGTCTGCTTGCCCAGCCGGGTCACCACCACGGTGTCCCCCGGCTGGATGTCCACCTCCGGGCGCACAAAAAGCAGATAGTCGGTATCAACCCTGGCAACGGTCTGGCTCTTGGCCAGCTTGCCCCCGGAGGGGCTGGACAGGGCGCAGGGGGTATCCTCATACACCATCCGGCCCTCCAGCCCCTTCTTAAATACGCTCTCCCCCGATGGCAGTGTCACCTTGCCTGGCCTGTAGACCGTGCAGCTGTCATCGTAGGTCATAGCCAGGATGTCCGCTTCAGTCATGGGGGCGGTCCTTTGGCAGTTTCATACGCTTAAAGGGGATCAGCTGACTTTCGTAATTCTTGACGAAGGACACGGTTTCCTTCAGCGCGGAGGTCTTGTCCCGGTAGCTGATGCTGGTGTCGCCACGGGTGATGCTGGAAACATCGTTTTCCGTGGGGGCCACCTGGTCGGCTTTCAGCATATCCTCCACGATCTGCGCCGCCACATCCTCCAGCGGCTCCGGGAAGTCCTCCCGGTTGCAGAATACCTTGATGCGGTTGATTGCCCGCTTCACATACCGCTTGATGGTAGGCAGCTGCTCATCGGGCAGCTTCAGGTCACTTTGCGCCGTCGCCGCTACCCGGCTGATCAGTTCCTCCATCCTGGTCCTCCTTGTCATCGCCCTTGCCGCCCTTCCCCCTCTTGGGCGGCTGGGCGGTGGCCTTGGCCACCGCCTCCTTCAGGTTCTCGCTCAGACGCTCGAACATGGCTTCGCCCATTTTGGCGAGGTCAGCCTCCGTGACGCCAGCGCCCACAGGGGCCTCAGCGGTCCCGCCCGTCCGGGCAAAGCCCAGGCGCTCCAGCTTGGCGGCCTGCTCCTCGGTGGCCACCTTACGCACCACATTCAGCCGCTTCAGTGTAATCATAGCGGTCCCTCCTTACGCCCCGGCCTTGGGCTGCTTGATGTTCACCAGGATGGTGTTCATCTTGTTGTCCAGCACCCACAGGTCGTGATACTTGCGGTAGTCCACAGCCCAGGCCCGCTTCTTCTGATAGGTCTCCGGGTCGAAGATGCGCACCTTGTCCGTGCGGGACACGGCGATGGGGGCGCTGCGGGGGCAGATGATCCAGTTGATGTCCTGGGCGTCGTCAGCGGGGGTAAAGCCGCCCTTGACCTGGTTCTCGGTGGTGCCGTCGTTGAACTGATAGCTGGTTTTCAGCCGCCCGGAGCCGACACGGATGATGGGGTGCTGCCCGTTCAGAGATTTCACCTTCAGGGTGATGTCCCCCTGCCGGAAGTCGGTGGGGCTGACGCTCCGGGCCAGCGTGGTGTTCATATCGAACAGGGCGGCCACCTGGGTGGACATGGTGATCACCAGCGGGGTATCGTCCCCCACCTCATCCTGGATGGACGCCAGGTCGGCGTACAGCTTCTTCAGGATGGTGGCCTCCTCCGGGGTGTAGCCGTAGACGGCCCGATCCTTGGCGGCGGCCAGAGCGGCCAGGGTGCTGTAGCGGTAGGCATCGATCTCCGGCACCACCTTGGTGCGCTGGAACTCGCCCATCACGCTGGAGGCCGTCAGCACGAAGTTGGTGTCGTTGACCTCCTGCTCATCGAAGGTGAACTGGCGGCCCCGGTCCATGGCCATCTTCTTGGTCTGCCAGGTGAGGTCCACGCTGCCCTCCACGAAGCCGGTCTGCCGGTCATAGTCGGCCAGGCCATCCATGTCCAGCATGGGGATTTTGACCTCGGAGCCGCTGTTGTATCGCACCAGCTTGTCGTTCAGTTCCATCCAGCCGCTGGTGGCCTGTTCCTTTGCCGCCTTGTCCAGTTCAGCCTGGAAGATAGCGGCGTACTGCAGATTGTTCGCCATTTTAGTTCAAACCTCCTCTGATATTCTGCGCGATCTGATCCTTCAGGGCGTTCTCAGCCGTGGCCGCGCCGCCAAGGCCCTCCGGGGTCTTGCCCCGCAGCCGCTCCTTCACCGCCGCCTCCAGGCTGGCCTTGAACACCTCCTGGACGCGCACCAGGCTCTTTTCCATGCTCTCCTGGTCGGTGTAGGTCAGCAGGTCGGCCAGCCCAACGGGGAAGCCCTCCTTTTCCAACTTGGCCAGGGCGGCGTCCTTCAGGTCCCGCTGGAGCAGCTTGGCCTGAAGGTCGGCCAGCTGCTGGTCCTTGGCGTCGGACTCGGCCTTGGCCCGCTCCTCCGGCGTCAGCTTGGCCAACCGGGCCTGCTCCTGCTGCTCGGCGGCCCAGGCTGCCTTTGCCTTCTCGATCTCGGCCTGCAGGTCAGCCTCGGTGTAGGTCTTGCCCTGCGGCTCCTGCTTGCCGCCCTTGTCGGTGGCGGGGTCGCTCTCCTGGCTAGCGGGGGCGGCCTCCTTGCCGCCGAACAGGCCAGCCAGCCACTTCTGGAACGTGGTCTGCTGCTCCGGCGTGGGGGTGGCCCCCTCCGGGGGAGTCGCGCCACCAGCGGCGGGCGCGGTGCCGGTAGCGCCGGGGGTGCCGGTGCTGGTAGTGATTTCGTCAGCCATTTTTATGTCCTCCTGTCAGTGATTTTTTCATAATAAAAACGCCCTTTGAAAGGCGTTTAAATTATCCGGGTCATGTGGCGTATTTGCGCCGCCACTCCTGAAATTTGATATTTTCGGCCAGCGGGGTGGTGTCGATCTTGCGATTGAACATCCCCTTGTCAAAATCGGCCACCACGATACACAGGCAGTTGGGGTGGATGGGGGGATAGTTAATGCCCGCCACCGCATCCTCCACGTTGAACACCTGGCCGTTCAATTCGGCGCAGGTGCAGCTGCCGCCGCCCTCGGTGCCGCCGATGAAGCGGTATCGCTTGATGCCGTTCTCCTTATAGCCCATCAGTTCCCCCTGGTTGGCGAAGTACTTACATTCTGTCCGCACCAGGCGCTCGGCGCTGTAGCGGCCCTTGTCCATTACATCGTCGATGGCCTTGGCCATCTTTTGGACGCTGCTGCCCTGGATGAAGCCCAGGGTAATCTCGCGCTTGGCCAGCGCCGCCAGGTGGTCGCAGGCTCCCCACACGGCCTCGGAGAAGTGCTTCTCGCTCCACGGATGGGCCAGCACCTGCCGGATCAGCTTTTCATCCAGCCGGGCCACGTTGAAGCCCATACCAATACCCCGCTGGATAGCAAAGCAGCTTTCATAGTAGTTCACCTTCAGCATATCGCCCAGGAGCGTTTCCAGTCTGGCATTGCTGTCCCCGGCCAGGTCGATCATGCTCTGATAGATATTCGCCAGCAGCCGTTCCTTTTGACTGATCCGGCTTTTCATGGCCAGGGTGTTCAATTCCAGCATGGCCTTGCTGTCCTTGGCGGCCCCGGACGCCTCGGCCATGTACTTCTCTATGGATTTACGCCAGGTGCTGTACTCACGCCCGGAGAGCAGCTGGGACGCCTGGGCATCGGTCAGGGCGTTGTCCCTGGCGAAGCGGGCAAACAGGGCGTTGATCTCTTTCTCCACGTTGTAGGCCGCCTCATCATAGAGGAAAATCAATTCCCGCGCCGCTTCATCGGTCCGCCTGGTGTTCTGAAGCACCCGCATCTTGGCGTCCTCGATCCACTCGCTGCGCTGCCGGTAACTCATGTGGCCACCCCACTTTCACCCTGGGGCTGCTGGACCGGGGGCTGGCTCGGCTCCTGCTGCGCCGCCGTCTGAGCCTCCTGCAGGGCGTGGGCCAGGGCGTCATAACCGCCGAAGCCGCCCATATCCTCCCGGCGCTCCTCCCGCAGCTTCTCCAGTTCGTCCTGCACATTGTCAACGGTGGGCAGCATCTTCAGGCGGCTCTCCCGCGACAGGTCGCTGGCCAGCATGGTGATGATCTGCGCGATCTCCAGCACGTTCTGCGGCTTGTTGCGCCGGAACTGAATATCAATATCCCGGTAGTCATAGTGGCCGCCCTGGATGTTCAGGATGTTGGTGATCAACTCAATGCGCCGCTGCAGCGCCCGCTTGAATTTGCGCTCCTTGATGGAGCATATCTGCTCCAGGCCCCACAGCTTATAGGACACCGCCACCCCGGACAGGTTCCCGCCGAAGTTTTCATCGTTCAGGTTGGGGACACTGGAAAACAGGTGCATATCCTCCCGGAGCCGCTTCTTATAGTTCTCCAGCGGGGTGTCGGCCACCTCCTTGATCAGCCACTGGATGTCGCCGCCGTCCTCCAGGATAATGGCACCCTTTTCCTTCATTTCGGCAATATCCTGGGAAGTCACCGCTCCCATCTTCAGTACCTTCAGGATGGCTTCATCGTTGTACTGGAAAAAGTTTGCTGTGTTGCTCTGCGCCCGGTTGTAGGCGTCGATGATGCTGACAACTCCCTCGAAGTCGCCCAGGCGCTCCTCGTTGTTGATGTACTCAATAAACGGCACATCGCCCCAATAGTGGGGGCGAATATCCACCAGGTCCAGGGGGCCGCCGTTAAAGCTGACGAAATACCAGCAGTCGGTGGCCGTCCAGAACTCCACCTTCTTAATGGGGTGATCGTCCTTGTCCCTGGAGTAGATGAACCGCAGGGCCGCCATGGGGGTGGTGTAGCCGGTCTCATAGATCATGATGCAGTTGCCAGGGGCCACCTTCACGAATCGCACCTGGGCGTCCTCATCCATATAAAGCATCTCGAAGCAGTCCCCGTCGATGCTGCAGGTCTTTGCCACCTCCGTGTTTTCGTCCTGCTCATCGTTATAGTCGAAGATGTCCTGCAGGGCGGCCAGGAAAGCGTCATCCTGGCTGGAGTAAATCACTGGCTTGCCGATGAAATAGCCCACGGCGGTGTCGGTGATATACTTGGCCATGTTGTTGACGATTTTGTTATTGGGGGCGGTGCTGTCCCTTTTGACCACCCGGAGGATGTCGTGGTCTCCCCGATAGTAGCCCTCCAGGTGCTGGTATTTGGTGCTGTCCTCGTTTTCGTTGATGATCTTCTTGATGTCCGCTTCCGTCAGGCCCTCCAGCGAGGACCGTTCCATATACAAGACCGGCAATCAGCCCACCTCCTATAATCCCAAATCCCTGCGGTCCAGAATGCGGAACCGCTTTGTTTTCTTGGCGATGGTCCGTGCGCCCTCCAGGGCGTCCGGGCCGTCATCGTGCGCCCCCATGGGGAAGTGATACAGCTGCTCCAGCAGCCGCTTGTGCCGGGGGTTGAATTTGATATACTTGTTTTTGATGTCCGGCTGCAGCGTCTGGATGCGCAGCACCTTGTCGCTGGTCTGCTGCACCTCCTCGATGGGCAGATACAGCCCGGCCCGTGCGCTGGCCTTGGCCAGTTCCTCCTTCAGGAACCACTGGAACTGGTTCACCTCCGCGCCCAGCTTCTTATAGCCGCGCCCATAGGTGGCCCGGAGCCACCGCTCTTTTGCCAGCACGTCGCTGATGATCCTGTCCGGGTGGCGGCGTTCAATATCGGCGTCCAACACATACATATACCCGCTGGCCCTGTGCTTGGCCAGGGTGATGATTGCGGAGAAGTCGCTTTTTTTGCTCTTGCCCAAGGAGGGGTCCACGAAGCCGAAGAACTGATACGCCTGCTCCCGGAAGTTGACCTCGGCCTCGTTGTAGAAGTCGAACCACTCTTGAATGAAAATGCAATCGTCCGGGTTGATCGGCTCGTTCTGCAGTTCGCTGTTGAATGCCGCCTCGCCGTCTGTCACACGGGACACCATCAGGGCGTAGTAAGAATTTTTCTCCTCCCACAACACCTTGGTCCCTTCCAGCATGGCCGCCCGGTGTTCCTCGAAGAACGCCAGCGCGGCCCGCTCCCGGTCATCGTTGTCCAGGTCGGTGTAAATGCTCTCCCACTGCTGCCACAGGTCATCCGCAGTGGAGAAGGAGATCACCGCCCGGTATTTGATGGCCTGATAGGAGGGGTTCTTCAGCGTATTGGCCAGCAGGCTGTCATAATGGAGCAGGGTGCCGATATACACGATATCGGTGTAATCGTCCCCGGCCTTGGACACCGCCTTTTTAAACCAGCTGTCCAGCTTGGCCCGCTGCTCCGGGGTGCGCACGTTCTCATCGTTCTCCACATCGTCCAGGATAATCAGGTCAGGCCGCCAGTTTCGGTGCTTCCGGCCACGGATTTTTTTACCGCTGCCGATGGCCTCGATCTTGATGTTGCTCTTGGTCACCAGGACGTTGGCCCGCCACACAGGACCGGCCAGGTCCCCGAAGTCTGCCCGGATCGCGCCGTTCTCCTCGAACTCCACCCGGATATTGTCCAGAAAGCCCTCGGCCTGGTCGCTGCTGTCTGAAATAATGATGGGATAGTGTTTGTACTCATACAGGGCCGAGTGCATGGTGCCTTTGAACGTCAGGTTGGTACTCTTGGCGTGGCCACGGGGCGCAGCCACCACCCGCCGTACACCTGGAAGCCGGTTGATTGCCTTGGCAGCTGCCGGGGTGAGCGGGGCGCGGCCCTTCAGCACACCCTGCTGCCAGATATTATCCAGTTCCCGGTGAAACTCAGGGGAGGGGCGGCTGAAGTAATGGGGGAAGTAGGCCCGCCCGAAGAACTCCATATCAATGGCCCCCAATTTGCGCCGGAGTCCACCGGGGCCGGTCAGGGGACAGCCCAGGTCGTATTCACGCTTCAGCGCCGCCCGCTCCGGCGAGGCGTCCTTTTGTAAAAACTGTTTTAAGAGGTCTTTTAAGGCGTTTAAATCTTCCTCACCTTGGGCGGTAGTCTTGGCCTCCGCCTCTGCGATTGCCCCCAGCAGGGCAGCCGCTGCGGCGGTTTTCTTTCGCCTCATGGCGTCCTCCTTTCCCGCGCCCCACAAAAAACGGCCCACAGGGGCCGCACAAGCGCGTTATTTCTCACAGGCCCGTTTACCCCACCCAGGCCCTTGCGGGGTTTTTAAAGGGGGCTGTGGGCGTCTTAAACGGTATTTCAGAGGGACGGTAAAAGCCGGGTTGATTTTCAGGGGCCGGTGGGTGCGCTTCGCCACCCAGGCCCCCAATCTTCAGCCCGGTTCTTCGCTCAATGTGTCCCTCGCTCACGGGGGGAGGGACGCATCAACCTCCGACCATTTACAAGTTCCTGTTATTCGCTTAAAAGGTTAAACGATAATGGGATGATCCGCTTCTCCCCGCACACGCTCAACTCCACGGTGGCGCGGCGGCTGTGCTTGTCGATCTTCTTGATCCGGCTGGGGAAGTGCTGGAGGATGCCGGTGCCAAGTTTGACCTCGCCCTCCGGCGTCAGCTGGGCCGTGGTAGGCTCCAGAGGCTTCCCCTCGCCAGCCAGCAGCTTGATCCACTCGGCCTCCAGATAGGTCAGCGTGGACGGGTGCAGGCCGTCCGGGCCGAGGAACCGAAGCACACCGGGGATGGCCTTCACCATGTAATAGTTCTCGGCGGTGTAGTCCAGATTCAGGAACACATACCCCGGAAACAGGGTGTACTCCTTCTGGCTCCAGCCGCCGCCCTTGCGGATCAGGCGGTTCTCCCTGGGCGTATAAGCCAGCACCCGATTGTTGCTCAGGGTGCTGGTCACCGCCATCTCCTTGCCTGTCGATACCTGCAGTACATACCACATAAGCCTCACCTCTACTCCAAGCCCTCGGCCTTTTTGGCGGCCAGGAATTTTGTCACCTCTGCGTAAAGGTCAGGCCGCTCCTTGGCCATGGCCTGGAACACCAGGGTGCGCACGGCGTCCAGTCCGGCCTCCGTGGTGTCCTGGTTCTGTACCTCCACGCGCTTCTTGTAGGCTGCCGCCCGGATCAGGCCGGTGGCCTCCTTCATCATCTTGTCAACCTTGATGCCCTTCCAGTCCTCCTCGGTGGTATTGACCAGGGCGTTGAACATATTCTGGCTGGTCAGCCGGATGATGGCTTCGGTGGTATCCAGGTCGGGGTAACGCTCCAGTTCCCCCATCATGGCCCGGAAGTTCTCCTGGGCGATGGCCAGGGCCTGGATGTTGGCGTCGTAGTCCTGCGCATACCGGCAGACGCTGGCGATGGAGATGCTAACTCCGTTATCCTCCAGAAAATCTACGATCTCGGCATAGGTGGCATCGGACAGCAGCATCTGCTCAACCGTTGCTTTCAGTTCCGGGGCCAGCCCGTCGATCTTGCTGTGCTTTCTGTTCGATCTTCTCCCCATGCCTACACCTCGATCATCTTATCGTCGATGCCACCGGCCAGGAGGCGGATGCCCTTGCCCGTCAGCCGGGCCTCCAGCGTTTCAAAGTGATTGTCGGCCAGGCTGGCGGGGCCTTTCGTCGCCACGTCCCGCAGGTCGATGTATCCCTCCAGCGCCAGGAAGTTCACGGCGTCCAGGAACTCATCCTGGCTGATACCGTCATCCTCCAGCACATTCTGGATGCCGGACAGCTTGTTGTACTTGTGCCGCAGGATATTGATGGTCCGCAGCACCCGGCCATTGTTGCGGACAAAGTTCCCCGCCTTCAGCCGCTGCTTCTCGTTGCTGGTCATGTGTCGGTGCCTCCCTTTTTCATCAAAATATCCAGGATCATGTCCAGCTTCCGCTCGGTCTTGGCCTGCTCCCGGAAGAAGTCCTCCTTGGTGAGGTAGTTCTCGGTGATCTTCTTGATGTCACCCCGGACCTCGTCATAGGCCCGCTCATGGACGCTCCTGGGCGTGTAATCCTTTTTGATCTGCTCGATGTCCCGGACCAGTTTCTCCTGGTCCTTTTCATACTCGCCCTTTTTCGTGGTGCCGTCCCGGATTTCCCTGACCTCCTTGGCCAGTTCATCCACACGGGAGAACAGCGTCCGCTTGACCAGGAACACCACGGCCCCAATCAGAGCGGTGACCAGCAGGCCGATCAGCCACCAGGTCCCGGCGTCAAATGTCATTGCAGCGTTGTTCATAGCAAACTCCCCCATGCGCAAAAATAGACGGTACGATTGATTTACACCAATCATACCGTCTAAACCGTAAAATCAGCAACGCAAAGCGTTTAAGTTTTTTGCTTTACAACAGGGACAGCTGGCCGTCCATGGGCCGGGCGCGAAGTTCCCGCACCTTGTCTGATACGATACTCCGAATTGTGATCTCTGTCAAATCATATTTCCTGGCCAATTCCCGGAAGTTGTACCCGTCGAACTCTGCCCGGATGCGCTCGTTGCGCTCCATGCGCTCCAACCTGTCGGTCTTGGGGATGTAGAGATAGGCCCCGCCATAGACCTCCATCAGCTTTCTGAAGTTCTCCGGGCCGATCAGAGCGGCCACCTCCTGCTGGCCCTCGCTCAAATCCTCCAGCCGGATTTCCTCCTGTGCGCTCACTCTGGATCACCTCCCGGAGGCGGCCCTTTCACGTTGGCCACATACTTCTTCAATACCTCAATCAGCTTGTTGCAGGTCTGGAACTCCAGCCAGGCAAAGGGCTGGGCAGGAATAGCGTCAACCTTCAGTTCCTTTTTGATGATCCCGCACAGGCGCTCCCCCAGGGAGGCCGTGGAGGGCGCTGTGTCGCGCCGCTGCAGTTCATACATCAATGCCCACACCTTGCGCTGCTGGCCCTCTGTGGCCCCGCCAGGGCGCTCAGTGTGCGCCTTGGGCCTGCGCCTGGGGTGAGGGGCGTCACCTTGCCGCTTCTCCAGGTCCCGGATCACCGCCTGGGCCTCGGCATAGGTCAGGGCCTTCAGCGAGTCCTTCCCGGTGATGGAGGACACCAGGTCGTGCAGGCTGTCCTCGGCGTTGCCGCGCTCCACGATCCCCAGCGCGTTGCCGATGGCGTAGATCTTCCTGATTTGCTGTGTAGCGATAGCAGCCATGCCGCCCCTCCTTTCTTGCGCTATGCTCTCGGCGCTTCGGCCTCGATGCCCACTTTGATGGTTTCCTCCACAATGACAGCGGCCCGGATGATGTCAATGGCCTCCTGGGGGCTGCCTGTCCATCCGGCAGCCTGCAGCACCTGTGTCAGCCACTCCCAGTTGATGACTTCAGCGGCCAGGTAGGCCCAATCGCTGGCCTCCTGCTCCGGCAGCCCGGCCACCTTCATCAGCATGGCCTTGTCCTTGTCCCATCGCCCCTTCAGCTTCTTGCGCAGGGTGGCCTGGATTCTCGGATCGCCGCTGATCTGGCCGATCACGCTGTCCAGACTCCCCTCGGTGTAGTTGCCCTGGGCGGCCATGGCCAGCAGCTTCTTACAGGGGGCGGTCATCGTGTCGGTGGTCTCCGTTCTGATGAAGTCCCCTGCAATGTTGCCCAGCAGCTGCTTCACCATGGTCAGCGACACCGGCTTCACCGAGGCGGCGTTGGTCACCGTCACCCGGCTGTTCTGGCTTCCCCAATAGGAGGCAGTCAGCAGCTTGGTGTCCTTCAGGTCATTGGTGGCCATGGTCTCGAAGTAGCCCTTCAGCCACTCCATGCGGTCTTTGATGCGCCCGGCCTCCAGGGCCAGGGTGGCGTACTCATCCACATACGCCCTGATCTGCTCGGCCTGACACTCCTCCGGGGTTTTGAGGGTGGCCAGGCTGTTCTGTACCATTTCAGCCATGGACGCGCTCCACCTCCTCCCGGATGCCCAGGAAACACTCACGGCAGATGTCAAAGCCCTTGAAGTTCACCACTTCATAGGTGCCGCCGCAGATGTTGCAGGTGGCTCGATGTTTCTGGAGCAGCAGCCCGCCATCCTCGGTGGCGGTGATGTCCAGCGCCGTGCCGCCCTGGAATCCCAGCTGGTGCCGCAGGTGCTGCGGGATGGTCAGGGTGCCTTTTTTGCCCATGCGTTTCTGTGCGTTCATCAGCATACCTCCTTCGTAGTAGCCTCACTCTGCATTGTCCGGGCTTGTGACCGGCTCCCTGGCGGGAGGCTGCATTAAGGCGGGGGGCCGCGCCCCCTGTGGTCAGCGTGTGGTTCCGGAGGCCCCCAGCTGAAGCTGCTCCGGTAGGTCCTCGGTGACAGACACCACCCTGGTGTCCCCGAACCGCTCCAAGTGCTGGGCCAGGTCCTCCTTGATCCCGATGGCCTGACCGGGTGGGGCATCCACCTGGACTATGATGGTCAGCATCGTTTACTCCTCCTCTGCTGCAAATAAGATGCAGTCCCTTATGATCCCGGCGCGGTGGCTGGAACCCTCTTCATAGCCCGCCCATAGCTGCCAGGGGGACAGCGCCCGGTCAGTCACATCCCCGGTGATGTCGTACACCCGCTCCCCGATTTGTGCGGCAAAGTGATTGGAGAGCGCATCATAGACCACCTCCGCGCCAGGGAACCGCTCGGTCAAAACCCATGCGAACCAGTAACAGCAGCCGTGGCAAAAGCATCGCTCTACCTGGGGGCCATGCTCTGTAAACCGTTCAATGAAGCGGTGGACATCCCCGGCCAGCGCTGTGTTGGTCGGCACCATCCTCGCCTCCTGTCAGCTGTGGGTGGCGTTGAAGTTCTCAATCGCCCACCTGTTGCCCGTGGCCTGGACGGCCCGCCTGGTGCGCTCCGCTGGCCCCTCCCGCCGCCTGGGCATGGCGGCCAGGGCCTCCATCATCCCGCAGTCCGGGCAGATGTCCGTGGTGTTGTCCCTGCGGGAGAGAGCGGGCGGCTCGGTGTAGGCCCGCCCGCATACGGGGCAAATCCTCGCTTTGGTCTTATTCATGGGGCGTCATCCTTTCTCGCGTTTCTGGAGCCGGATGTCCCGGCCCTTAAATTCCACCACCGCATACGTCCCGGCAATCCGGGAGTATACCCGGCTGGTGTATTTCTTCTCGATGTCCCGCAGGTCCAGGTTGGTGTTGATGATGGTGGGGCGGCTGGTGTTCAGTCGGGTATTCACCAGGTCATAGACCTCCGACCTGGTGTAGCTGGTGACCATCTCGGTCCCCAAGTCATCTATCACCAGCAAGTCACAGCCGAAGATCATCTCCCGGTACTCCAGCGCCGCTGCGTCCTTTTGGAATTTGCCGCGCTCCAGTTCGTCCATCAGGTGCGGGGCTGACACATACATGACCAGCCGCCCGGAGCGGACCACTCCCTCGGCCACCGCCAGGGAGAGGTGCGTCTTGCCCAGGCCAGGCGGGCCAGTGAACAGGAGGTTCTTGCTTTCCCTGCTGAACTCTCGAACATACCGCAGGCAGCTTTCCACCACCCTGCCCATCACCGTCCGCTGTCCCGGTCATAATAGGCCAGGCTGAAGTTGTCAAAGGAACACTCCCGCGCCGGGGACACGTCGCACAGCTGCTCATACACCAGCTGGTTCAGGATCGTCTGTCTGCAGGTGCAGGTCTGGCCGTTAGCCATGCCCCGATCCATGCAGGCCGGGCAGGTGTAGGATGGTTCCAGGTCGGCCTCGGTGATCCCGGCTGCGGCCATCAGGGCCTGTAGCTGCTCCCGCCCGGCGCTGATCTGTGCGTCGATACCCTCCAGGGTGTCCGGCTCGAAGATGGCCGCTGTGCCGCGCTTGGCATACAGGCTGGCCAGAGACCTCCGGGCGGCCTCCACCTCCGGGTGCTGTTCGTGAAGCAGGGCCAAGGTGTGGGCCTGCCGCCTCTCAGTGTCCCAGCGGCGGGCGGCCAGGATTTCATCGGCCCGCTTCGCCAGTTTCTTGGGGTATTTCATTTTACCGCCTCGCTTCGCAGGTGCCTCACTCTGCATTTATCCGGGCTTGTGACCGGCTCCCCTGGGGAGGCTGCATTAAGGCGGGGGCCGCGCCCCCTGGCCGTTATTGGAACTGCTCTCGCGCTTCTCGCCACATAGCGCCCAGCTGCCAGCCCAGGTATATCAGCAGGATGATCAGCGGCAGGATCAGGGCCTCGCCGCCCGGCAGGCCGTCCCGCTGCGCCCAGGTTTCCATCCCATATACCAGCAGCAGCCCGCTCATCACCCCGCTCAAAAACACCAGGACCAGCCGCGCCGTCCACCCGATTTTGCGCCAGCATCTTTTCACCGTAAAAACCCCTTTCAAATCGTTTAACCCTCTTGGAACTCCGGGCAGGCCAGCACCCGGTAGCTTTCCACCTGCCCTTTATGGAACATTTTCAGATCCCGCCGCTCCGCTTCCCAGCCCTCCACCGGCGTGTGCGCCCGCCTGCTCCAGCTGCATCCCGCCCCGGTCTCCGGGGACGGCACCGCATTCCGGCAAAACCAGCACAGCGACATTGTGGGGGGCCTGTCGTGCTTTTGCCCCATCCATGGCACCCGCCCTTACACCAGGCCGATGCCCATGGTCCGGGCCATGCCATACAGGCCCTCGTGGCTGATGTCCTCGTTGTTGATGGCGTTGTTGTAGACGTTGACCGCGCCCCGGATGCCCCACTTGCTTTGGCAGATGCCGTGCAGGAAGGTCAGTTCTTTGGTCCTGCCGTCCTCGGCCAGCTTGGGGAACAGGGCCTTTACATCGTCGCTGGTGACCTTGCGGGTGCTGTAGTAGCGGTTCATGCGGATGCGGCTGAACAGCTGGGCGAAGCGGGCCTCCTGCTTGCCCACCATTCGGGTATAGACCTCGGTATTGCCGATCAGGGCGATGCCGATGCCCGCCTGCCCGGTGATGGGGTTGGGGTCGGCCCAGGCCCTGATCTCCTCCAGGGCGCGAAGCTGCAGGTGCTGGGCTTCGTCGATGATGATGACCTTGTTGGTCCCCTCCAGCTTCTCCCGGATGGACAGCATCAGGTCCAGCTTGTTGCGGCTCTCCGGCACCTTCAGCGCCCGCGCCACCACCTTCAGGAGGTTGCCCAGGGTGCCGATGCTGGGAGTGGCCTGGATATACACGCTGGCGGCGGGGTTCTCCCGCACGAACTTCTCGGCCCCCTTGGTCTTGCCGATCCCAGCGTCACCGTGGATAATGACCATGCCCTTTTCAATCTGGCAGTAGCGAATCAGCTTGCACACGTCCTCAGAGATGGAGGTGGGGATGTAGTCCTGGGTGGGCCGGTAGGGCAGGGCCTTCTCGGTGCTGGCCTGCTGCTCCTGCTGGGTGCGGAAGAACTCCTCCAGCTTGCTTTCCAGCGCGGTGATGTCGCCGTTGTCGTACATACTGCGCCGGTACTGCGAGAGGGCCGTCTGGCTGATCCCCATCATGGGGGCGGCCTTGGCCTGGCTGATGCCCTTGTCCTTCAGGAACTGCTCCACCCGTGCCTGCAGGGCGCTGTTGTACTCTTTACTCATGATCGCTGCCTCCCTTTCGTTTTAAAGCGTTTCGGTTCATAACATCCAGGTCGGGACCACCCGCCACCGCTCTCAGCAGCGGCTCCTCATCAGGCCGCTGGAGTTCCAGCACCTTGGGGTCCGCGCTGGGGACGATCCTGGCGGTCTTGCTTTGGTACGCCTGCTCCATGACAAGTTCCAGGGCGGTGCGCTTGCCGAAGGCCGGGTACGCGCTGACCTTCAGGGCCTCCCTGGTCAGGCGCTCCATGCGCCGCACCTTGCCCATGGCCTCTTTGACATCCTCCCGGCTGGCCCCGTAGGTAAGCACCGCCGTGTTGTCCACCGGGACCGTCATAATGTAGCGGTCCTCCAGGTCGTACACCCGGACCTCGCTCAGATCGTCGGGGTCGTAGCGGAAATATACCTGCTTGCCCAGGAGGTTCATCAGCATATCATCGTTCCAGTAGTCCAGCCGCTGGCCCGCGATATCCAGGTGGACGCCGCGCCGGGTGACCTTCTGCGGGCGGGCGCTGCGCATCAGCATCAGGCTCAGGTCCTCGGCCCCGGCCACCCGCTTGGTATACAGGTTCTCGTTGTAGACCTGCTGGCGGGGCTTGCCCCGGTCCGCTATTACCTCGCCGCCGTAGGGCTGCTGGTTGAAATACCAATCCAGCAACTCCTCCACCGCTTCGGTAAAGGTGCTGTCCAGGGGTATCTCACCATTCTTCAGGACGCCCTTCAGGCGCTCCGGCTTCTCCAGGACGTTGCCGCCTGTGTAGGTGTCAAACAGTCGGGAGAGGTGATCCTTTACATCCCGGAACCGCCGCTCGATGATCTTCGCCTTGGCGTTGCGCACAAGGGCGTTGGTCATCTTGATCCCCAGGCGCTCGAATACCGGGGGCGGCTCGAACCGCTCCTGCCCGTCCTTGGGCTTCCTTTTGCGGTGGCCCCGGCCTCCGATGTCAAAGGTCAGGAACTCGCTGCCGTTGTCCACATAGATATTCTCCGGGATGCCGTACTTCAAAATGCCCTTGCGCAGCGCGATCAGTGTTGCCTGACTGCTGGGGTTCAGGGTAACATAGCACCCGGTGAAGATGCCGCTGCGGGCGTCGAAGAAAGCTGTCAGATGGAGGCGGTGCCGCTGGCCGTTGTCGCCCTGGGTGATCACGTCAAAGGTGTGGTTGTCCGCGATCCACCACTCGTTGCTGGCCATACTTTCGTATGTGCGCCGGATGTAGGGGGCGCAGCGGTCACGGAAGGCTTTCTGCCCCTCGCGCCCCAGCACCTCCACTGCCTCCGGGATGTCGCTCTTGACGCGCCGGGTAAAGGTGGTATAGCTGGGAAGGTCAGCCACCAGGTCCGGGTGATCCTCCCGCAACAGCAGCTTCATGTACTCATAACACTTCATCATGGGGTGCTGGGCTTCCTGCAGGTAGAAGTACAGGAAAGCGTCCCATGCCTCCGGCTGGATGTCGCTCTTGCCCTTTTTCCACTTGCCCCGCTTGTCGATCAGGCCGTCCAGGTCGTTTTGCTTGATGGATTTCCAACGGCGGTACAGGGTATCGATGGAAAATTCATGCTCCGGGTCCGTCTTGGCGCACAGGGCGATGAACCTGTCATCGGCCTCGGCCTTGCTGCCGGGATACTTGCTCCGATACCGCTGCCAATCATCCACCGTTTTCATCCACCAGGCGATCTCCCTTTGCTCCTCGGCAGTGTAGTGATCCAGCGGCCTGCTGACTTTCCGCTTTGGAAGGATATCCGCTGACGGTGCGGGGATGCTGGCTTTCAGCTGAGCAAAGTACTTTTCCTGAATGGAAGTGTCCAGGACATCAAGAGGAAACAGATATTCAGGGGAATTAAACTCATTTAAGAAGCTGGCCGCCTGAATTTTCCCGCTTTTGGCCCAGCGCCGGATCGTGCTCTCATGCTTGCCATACAGACGTGCGACTTCCTGCGTACTCAGCCTGGTTTCCATCGTTCCACCCGCTTTCTTGACCTGCCATCATCAGTGTGGGGAGGTCATCCCCCGCAGACGGCCCGCAGGCCGTTTCGGCTCAATCCTCGCTGAAATACTTTTGGTAGTAGGTCTTGACCGCCGGGCTGGAAATAGCATGGCCGTTGATGGTGCAGAACCGGGCGATCATGCTGAAATTGAGGTTCTGCTGTTCCTGCATCTGGGCCAGCATCTCTTCCACCTGACGTACAAGTTCCTTGGGAAAGCTCTCCAGCTTGCACCGGGCGGGGCCGTAATAGGCCGGACGGGTGCAGTCCAGTTCAGCCTCCAGGGCAACGGGGCGGCTGCTCATCTTGTCCACCAGGCCGGTCAGCTTATCCACCACCGTGGTCATCGCGGAAGCGACCTGAACAATTGCGGTAGCGGTCTGGGCCATCTGTTCCGCCAGCTTGGTCAGCCCCGCCGCCTGGCTCCCGTAGCCGCCCGTCCTGCGGATGGTCGGCAGGACTTCGTGGGTCACCCAGCGGGTGAACTTTTTGGCCTCCGGCTTGTCCGAGCGGAGGATGACCTTGTACAGGCCGCTCTCGCTGATGATGGTCATCTTCTGATCTCCGCCAAGGGTCGTAATCTGAGTACGCCCCTTTTCGTCCTCGTCCAGACGGTGCGCTACCCGGTGCGGTTCGCTCAAAGCCAGCACCCGGCACACATCGGCCAGCACCCACCACACCTCCCCGCCCTGCTCCACGGTGCGAACCTCGTTGTCCTTGTACTTGAATACCTGCATCTCGTTCATGGTTTAGGCTCCTTTCGTTTCGGTAAAAATATCCTCAACCCCACAATGGAGGGCTTTGGCAATTTCCCTGGCCCGCAGGTGGTTCGTCATCTTGGTGGTCCCATCCTCCAAGCGGTAGATCGCATTGACGGGGAGGCCCGCTTCTTTTGCCAGGCGGTACGGGGTCATCTGCGCACGTTCACGCTGGGTTTGAAGTTTGTCTGCGTTTACCTTCAAAAGCATTTTTGTCCCTCCTTGTTTCCGTTTGTATATCCTACGCGCCATTATAGCGTTTCCATTTGTATATGTCAAGCGGTTTTTTTGATTTCATTGTTTACATTTGTATAAGCGTCGGCTATACTCTTTTGAGTAGAGGAGGCGTGTCAAATGGGAAATAGGGGAGCAATGGGCCAACGCATCCAGGAGTTGCGGAAAGCCGAAGGGTTGACACAGGAGCAACTTGCTCAAAAAATAGGCGTTAGCATGGCTGCTATTCGCAATTATGAAAATGGACTCCGAGAGCCTAATTCCAGGGCAATGGCTGCGCTGGAGCGATACTTCAAAGTTAGCGGCGAGTTCTTGCGCGGCGAAGTTGACCGAGAGACTTTCCTCCAAAATAGTGCTGCAATACAGGGGCAGCTTGATGTCCTGGTCAGCCTGTTTCAGACATTCAAGTTGGATTTCGATTGTAGTTCCCAGGAGCGGCAGATGCTGGCCGTGTCAGTCTTGACGGGTGTTATGCAAACGGTCACTGAACGCCTGCTCCGGGACGATGGCCCCGCTGATCTGGATGCTGATCAGGTTGCCCAGGTTGTCCGCGCCGCTTTCAGTTTGAATACCCAAGGACGGGCTGAACTGGCCAAGCGGGCCGGGGAATTGACACAGTTGGCTCAATATTGCGATTAACCCCATTTGTATACATGAAAAGCCTACCATCGGGGGCTGCTCCTTGTGATTATTTCGTGAGAAAATAACCTGTTTTGTTATTCTCCTGCAAAAGAAAGACTCCCATAGGTGTTTATCCATAGAGGGGTGAACAAATAGATCACCCCTAAAAGGGGGTTGTATTTTACAACCCCCTTTTAATTACCATGTCCACCATTTAAATGCCCACGCTCCACCACGATAATACGGCAAATAGCCCGTGCAAACAGGGTGGGCGGCAAAACACCGCCCACCGCCGAAAAATCCCCTGTTTTCAAGGCCCGTGCATGATTTTTCAGCCCGTGCATGATTTGCGCGGGCTGACTATATTTAAAAGGGAAAAAAGACCGTTTAAGAGCGTGTTGTGCGCCGCCTGGTGCGTCCGCTCTTAAACGGTTTTTATAATCCTCTTAAACGGCTAAAAGCGTTGAAATTCCGGGCTTTTGCCCCCGTCCGCTGTTTCGTCCCGCCCGCCGCTTAAACGCCCTTAAACGGCCCCTTTAAAACCCTGGCCTGGTTCCCCGCCTGGAGGCCGTCCAAGGCCAAAAAAACAAAAAAAGAAATTGCAATCTTGTTTTCACAAGGTTACAACTCCTTTCACGATTTCCCGCTTGTATTGCATGGAATACCTTGATATTAGGGCGTTTTTCGGATTTTCCCGCCTTTTTTCATAAACAAATCCCCACCTGGTCCCATTTCTCAACTATTCTGAAAACTCACATAGGCCCCGGTGAGGTGCCGCAGGATGGTGGACTTGCCCGCCCCGTTGGGCCCCACCAGCCCGTAAATCGCGCCCTTGGGCACCGTCATGGTCAGCCCGTCCAGGGCGTGGAAGCCGTCGAAGCTCTTGACCACGTTTTTGACCTCAATCATTCCCTCTCCCCCTTTCCAAAGTCCGCGCAGCGTCTCCCGATGTCCTCCGGCGTCAGCCCCAGGTACACCAACTCCTGGACGATGGCGTCCAGCTTTTCCAGCAGCTCCTCCCGACGCTTGTCCGTCACGTCCTGGGGCAGGGCGGCGAAGCTCCCCTTCCCCGGCACGGAGCAGGCGTAGCCCTCCTGCTCCAGGGCCTCATAGGCCCGCTGGATGGTGTTGGGGTTGATGGCGAGCTGCCCCGCCATGGCCCGCACCGAGGGCAGGCGGTCCCCCGGCGGGATGGCCCCCGTGATGATCAGGCGGCGCAGGCCGTCCCGCACCTGCTCGTAGATGGGGCGGCTGTCCCGGTAATTCAGGTTCAACATAGCCCCGCCTCCTTTCAAGAATGTATTATGCGTATTAGTACAGTTATCATACCATGGATTCCAGTCCCCGTCAAGGGTTGAAAATTTTTCCAGATTTTCCGTTTAAAACTTGCAAAAGACTGCTGACAAACGGGTTTGACCCTGCTATAATGTTGGTGTACGGCCTGACAGACTTGGGCCGTGTGTCAAGAAACTTCAGCCTTCCCCCTGCAAGGGGGAAGGTGGCACGGCAAAGCCGTGACGGATGAGGGTGCGCAAGGGGATACACCCCGTGTCCCAAGCCTGGAATACAGGGAGCACCCAACGTCCGCCCCCTCCCCCGCCCCCTCCGGGGGCACCCGTCTCGCCTTCGGCTCGGTCGTGCGGTGGACGTGTGCCACTGGCACACACCGCCCCCTTCCAGGGAGAAGGCTTTGTGCGATATCAAAAGAAGGAGTCTTTCTTTATGTCCAAGCATGATTTGAATACCGCCGCCTTCCTCCAGTGCGTGGGCCCTCTGCTGGAGAGCGATGAGGTGTCCTCCATGAAGCAGTGGCAGCGGCACTATTCCACCACCTGCTTCGACCACTGCCTGTTCGTGTCCTACGTGGCCTTCCGGCTGGCCCGGTACTTCGGCTGGGACTACCGGGCCGCCGCCCGGGCGGGCCTGCTCCACGACCTGTACCTCTACGATCCCGCCGACCGCTCCGCCCACCCGGGCAACCAGTGCCTGGACCACCCGGAGTTCGCCCTGCGCAACGCCGCCGCCCTGTGCCCCGACCTGTCGGACAAGGAGCGCAACGCCATCGTGTCCCATATGTTCCCCCTGGCGGTGCACCTGCCCCGGTCCCGGGTGGCGGTGGCGGTGAACCTGGCCGACAAGCTGTGCGCCACCCTGGAGGTGGCCCACCTCCACCGGATGCGCCGGATTCAGCGGTGGCTCCCCGCCCCCGCCCACAGCTGAGGCCCTTTCTCTCGCCGTTTTCACCGCTTCTCTCCCTTTTTTCGATGGGATTTTGGTGAAATGGGACATTTTAGTGAAAACGTGAAAAAACCTTTCAAATTGCCGGCGGATCTGATATAATGCTTTCAGCGGCTTTTTCAGGCCGCCCTTACGCTTTCGCGCTGAAATCCGGCTTGGATTTGACAATAGAACCCACTCACCAACCACTGATTTAAGAGAGGAAGTTGCGAAGCATGATCTCACACGGCAAGGATTTGAAAATTTTTTCCGGCAGCTCCAACAAGGCCCTGGCCCAGGGCATCTGCAAGGAGCTCAGCATCCCCCTGGGCAATGCCGAGACCGGCTCCTTCTCCGACGGCGAGAACTTTGTCTCCATCTATGAGACGGTCCGCGGCTCCGACGTGTTCGTGGTGCAGTCCACCAGCTCCCCGGTGAACGACAACTTGATGGAGCTGCTGATCATGATCGACGCCCTGAAGCGGGCCAGCGCGGGCCGGATCACCGCCGTGATCCCCTACTTCGGCTACGCCCGGCAGGACCGCAAGACCAAGCCCCGGGATCCCATCTCCGCCAAGCTGGTGGCCAACCTGATCACCACCGCCGGCGCCGACCGTGTGCTCACCATGGACCTCCACGCCAACCAGATCCAGGGCTTCTTCGACATCCCGGTGGACAACCTGATGGGCTCCCCCGTGTTTGTGGACCACTTCTTCCGCCGCTTCGCCCCGGTGCACGACCAGACCATGGTGGTGTCCCCCGACGTGGGCAGCGTGGCCCGGGCCCGCTCCTTCGCCCAGAAGCTGGATATGCCCATGGCCATCGTGGACAAGCGGCGGCAGAAGGCCAACTCCTCCGAGGTGATGAACATCATCGGCGACGTGACGGGCAAGAACGTGATCCTGCTGGACGACATGGTGGACACCGGTGGCTCCCTGTGCCACGCGGCCAAGGCCCTGGTGGAGATCGGCCAGGCCCAGTCCGTCACCGCCTGCGCCAGCCACGGCGTGCTGTCCGGCCCCGCCATCCAGCGGATCAACGACTCCGTTCTGGACGAGGTGGTATTCCTGGACACCATCCAGCCCAAGGAGGACATCGCCGAGATCTGCCCCAAGATCAAGTATCTGTCGGTGGCCCACCTGTTTGCCGAGGCCATCGAGCGGATCTACGAGGAGCGGTCCGTGTCCAAGCTGTGGAGCTGACGTCGGGGCGGGCTGCGTATCCTTCGCGTCCGCGCAAGCGCGAACGCTCACTCACTGCGCCGCCCCTCCTCTCCCCACAAAGCCAAAGGACGGCTTTGCGGGGACCCCAATTTTGTCACAAAATAAAGCTCCACATATTTCATTGAAGGAGAGATTCCCATGAAAGCATTTTGGAAAGCCCTTGGTGTCGCCGCCCTGGCCGCCCTCGTCCCCGTCCGCTACCGCAAGGACGAGGAGAGCGGCAAACAGACCTTCCAGTCCCTGCTGATCTCGGTGGACGTAGGCCCCGGCAAGGACGAAATTCACACCGACATCGGCATCAGCCTGGGGGAGGGCGTGCTCACCGACCTGGGCCGGAAGCTGATGGGGGCCAAGGAGGCCGGGATGTTCACCGACGACCCCGACGAGGCCGCCGTGGACGCGGATCTGGCCCAGGCCCTTGCCGACGAGGCCCAGGCCGCGGCGGATGAGGCCCAGTCCATCGCCGACAACCTCCAGGCCGCGGCGGACGAGGCCCAGGCGGCGGCAGACGAGGCCGCCCAGGCGGAGCTGGACGCGGACGCCTCCGACTTCGACCCGGAGTTTTAAGGGAGACCCCCATGAAACAATTCTTTCACGAGTTCAAGCAGTTCATCGCCCGGGGAAACGTGATGGATCTGGCGGTGGGCGTCATCATCGGCGGGGCCTTCTCCGCCATCACCACCTCCCTGATCAACGACATCATCATGCCCCTGCTGGGCATTTTCACCGGGAGCATCTCCTTTGCCGCCCTGTCCTTTGAGATCAACGGCGCGGTCATCGCCTACGGAAACTTCCTCCAGGCCGCCCTGAACTTCCTGGTGATGGCCTTTGTGGTGTTCTGTCTGGTGAAGGGGATCAACCGCCTCCACAGGAAGAAGGAGGAGGCCCCCCCTCCCCCGCCCCAGCCTTCCGCGGAGGAGCAGCTGCTGACGGAGATCCGGGATCTGCTGAAGGAGCGAAACAATGGCTGAGCAGTCCAACCAGAAATCCACACAGCAGCCCAATGGGGATTGTCCCGCCGAAGGCTACACGCCCGCGTCCTTTGAGAAGCGGGCCGCCGCCTGGATGGGCATCGCCTACGTTCTCATGATCCTGTTCGTGATCAACTTCGCCATCTACACCGGGGGCCGGGAGCTGCCCGGCACCTTCCCCCTGTTTCTGGTGCCCGTGTCCGTCACCCTGGCCGTGGTGCTCCTGCGGCGGATGAAGCTGGGCACCTGCCCCGGCGGGATTCCCGGGGGCGCGCTGGGGATCGGGCTGTGCGCCGCCGGGGTGGGGCTGGGACTGGCACTGGGCGTCCCCGCCCTGCTGGCCGCCCTGGGGGTGTGAATGTGGAAACGCTGATTCAAACCGGCCTGGCCCAGCTGGGTCAGGCCGGACGCGTCCCGGAGAACGCCGCCGCCCTGCTGGCCCGGTACGGGGAGCTGCTGGTGGAGAAAAACCGGGTGATGAACCTCACCGCCATCACCCAGCCCCGGGACGTGGCCACCCTGCATATGCTGGACTGCGCCGCCCTGCTGAACTGCGCCGGATTTGAGGGCAAAACCCTCATCGACGTGGGCACCGGGGCGGGGTTTCCCGGGGTGCCGCTGGCGGCCCTCGTGCCGTCGCTGACGGTCACCCTGCTGGACGCGCTGAACAAGCGGGTGGACTGGCTGGGGGATACCTGTAAAGCCCTGGTCCTTGACAACGCCCACGCCGTCCACGGTCGGGCGGAGGAGGCGGGCCGGGAGCCGGACCTGC
>OFEZ01000363.1_pt1 | contig 33897 bp, 29 predicted proteins | sample 1521241 | NCBI WGS metagenome assembly OFEZ01 (sample SAMEA3504099, study PRJEB24116) | mouse gut metagenome | biome: mouse gut; feature: mouse-associated habitat; material: faeces | place: Denmark | collected 2011
CATGAAAGTCGCCCTAACGGGCTATAATAGACCCTTCGACGCGGGCCGTAATGCGTCTGACATATAGTATATGTTTATTTTATCGCATTTTATGCAGCTTTGTAGGGACATACCTTCGGCATGTATTAGATGCATACATCTGGATAGCGAACCTGAAAGGTTCATTCTCGGTTTAGCCTTGGTCCGAGCCCGTCAGGGCGAGCACCAAGGTAACCGACCCACACACAAAATTATCTGAAAGATAACTTTCCATCCCCGGCGTTGCAGCCTCGCAGAGGCGCGCTAAGTGAGAGCCTGCACAAAGCGTCAGCGGCATGCAGGGTTACATCAAAACCGTCCGTCCCGGACTCAAATAGTCCATCATGGGGTTGCAAGCGATAAAGCCTCAAAGAAACTCCTCCCACACATGCAGTCACGTATTCCTCCCGTTATTTAATTGAATCGGCTATCTAACGCAGATTTGTATCTGTCATTTGCTCCCGTGACGCGACGTTTACCAAACCTGTAATTAACCTTAATTGATACTTGTGCCGGATACATTAAAGTCTTTTGCTGATAACTGTATTCTACCGAATTAAAATGGCCGTCATTCTTAAATCCCAGCAGATTGAATGCTTCCATGGACACTGTTATGCCATTGCGAAACATTTTGGTGATTGACATAGATAACAGATTTTTGTACTTGCCATCATTTGTAATAGTCCTTATCGGAGAGTATAGAGCATAGTCTATCAAAAGTCTGATAGTTTTACTCCTCGACAGGATAATATTGTTCTGTAAATTAAACGCGAAGTTAAACGAGTGTGTCCCAAGATTTATATTGTCAAGCCATGCTTCATATTTATCATAATTAATGGTACCGCTTGTCTTTACTCGCCAAAATCCTCCATAAACACGATTGAACGAAATAAAACTGTTAAAAGACTTACTATTACCAAAATTCCGAGTACTTGAAACTGTTTTATCACCCTCTCTATACGTATAATCAAGCAAGGTGTTATTTGCAGTGCCATAACTTACTCCAAGCACAAAATCATTGAGGAATGAATAATATATTGAAAAGTCCCATTCATACGACGGATGCAAATCTATATTACCTTTCGTACATGTTGTTTCTGAAGTTCTGTATACAAACGGATTCAACGAACTGTAATAAGGCCGGAATATATATCGTGTCACATCAAATGATATATTTTGATTCCCGCGCCACGGCAAATCGAGACTACAGCTAAACGATGGGAAAAAATCGGTATAGCTGTTCTTAAAAGTCTCAGAATTTATATATTGACTCCCTTTGATATCTGAGTTTTCAACCCGCAGACCAAATGACGTACTGAACGCTGTGCTCCAATTGGCATTCCAATTGACATATCCACTGTTTATCATTTCCTTATATAGAAAACGATTACTGTTTGTCGTAGCATAATAGTCATTATCAACCTTTGAACAGAAAAGATCATAACCGGCATCCAGACTCTGTTTATCACTTATTACATACCTGTACTGAGGTTTGAAGTGTACACCGTAACTGTTTACATCCGTATTCTGATATTCTATAGCAGAATCCCAATTATATTCCGAGCGAGTATTTGCAATATTAGTTGTGTAATCTGCAGTAACATCAAGGTTGCTCCCTTTATCATCGGTACGTAATGTATAGTACGCTTGCACACCAATATTTGGCCGATGCCATGGACGAACAGTTTTAATTGTTGCCTCCGATACTGTTTCTACAGATTGTGTTGATGATACACTTTTAATTTTTGACGTTTGATGCGATTGACCTTCATTAATATTTACAGCAAAGCCCACAGATGACATGGATGTCAAATCATAAGAAGCATTTATCCTTCCTGATATGATATTTGACCATCCCGAGATATGAGTATCATTCTGCACATTTTGGTTCATTCCAGTATACTGATAAATATCTGAATTAGAATCATTGATTTTATCCCCATTATATACCATACTTATTGCTAAGTTAAGTTTGTCATAGGAATATCCGGTCCATAACGAAACCGATGGTGAGATACGTTCATTATACAACTTCCCGACAACAGACGAACTTCCGACAAACCCTTGTGTGGGATTATCCATCACAACGTTAATAATACCTCCGGAAGTTGATGCTGAGTATAGGCTCCCCGGAGATGTTATGATTTCCACTCTCTTTATTTGACCGGCAGGCTGCGCTTTTAACATCTCAATTAGCGCGGTAGACTCCATTTGGGGATCACGTCCATTAATGAAAATCCGAGAATTTCCTTTGCCGAGTATTGAAAAAGAGTCATTGTTTATTTGCAATAGGGGAGTCATTTTTATCAGGTCGTATGATGTAATCACTTCATTTCTGAGTTCTCCCGGAGTAAACACAAATCTGTCTGATTTACGTTTGAGTGCCTGAGGATGTGCAGTAACAGTAACTTCTGAAAGCTCTGTAGAATTTCCCTTTAGATATATGGTATCAAGAGAGTGAACATACGGAGTCCTGTAAAATTTATATCCTATACACTTCACTAATATAGACAAATTGGCATCATGTTTATATTGAAAATCCACGCGCCCATATGAATCTGTAATTTTTGCATCTACAATTATTGAATCCGGCTCACGGACCAACGAAACTGTAGCACCTGCAATAGGCAGCTTTTCTTCATCAAGTACAACAACAGGAACCATCCCATATAATGCAGTCGGGAAAGCAATAGACATTATAAAGATTATAATTGTGTACTTTAATAATTTCATATAGAATAATTGGTATGTGCCAAATATACTGATTTTTTTTGAAATAATGATTCCATGACTATTTTTTATTTCTCCCGTTAATATTTTTGAATATTAATGCGCGGAGTTTGCTTTATCACACGTTTTTCGTACATTTGTGTGCTAACCCTTACAAACCATGATGAAAGAACAGATTACCGAGGCAATACTCGATTTTATAGCCGACGACGTAACCTTCGGCGACAACTTTGCAATAGCAATTGACCGCAACGACGGTACCGCCGAACTGATTGACATCGACGCTCCGGGCTACGACCCCGACGATGATCCCCGCGACGTTTATCCCGCCATGGACCTCGTGCGCATGTCGGCCACCGAACCCGGCACATGGGAGCCGGACCCTGAAGCCATAACTGAAATCATAAACATCAAATAACATGGAAAAACTGAATGACATCGTAAGCCGTTTTGCCACCACAGGCGAAATCTCTGAAATCAAGCCGCTCGGCAACGGACTTATCAACGACACCTATCGCGTGAACACAGCTGCCACCGACACTCCCGACTATGTGCTGCAGCGCATTAACCACAATATATTTACCGACGTGGAGGGCCTGCAGGCCAACATAGCCGCCGTGACCCGCCATCTGCGCCACAAACTCGAAGCCGAGGGCGCCGACGACATTGACCGCCGCGTGCTCACTTTCCTCCCGCTGCGTGATTCCGACAAGACCTACTTCTTCGACGGCGAATCGTACTGGCGCATGATGGTGTTCATCCCCGACGCATATACCTTTGAGGAGGTCAACCCCCACTATGCCCGCCATGCCGGAGCTGCCTTCGGACGCTTCCAGGCACAGCTCGTGGACATACCCGACACTCTTGTAGAGTCAATCCCCGACTTCCACAACATGGAATTCCGCCTCAAGCAGCTCAATGATGCTGTTGAAGCAAACGCCGCCGGCCGTCTTGACGAGGTGCGCCCCATTGTCGACGACCTCCTGCGCCGCGCCGAGAAGATGACCGCCGCCGAGCGCCTCTACCGCGAGGGCAAGCTTCCCAAGCGCGTGTGCCACTGCGACACCAAGGTCAACAACATGATGTTCGATGCCGAAGGCCGTGTGCTCTGTGTCATTGACCTAGACACCGTAATGCCCAGCTTCATATTCAGCGACTACGGTGACTTCCTCCGCACCGGAGCCTGCACATCGGCCGAGGACGAGCCCGACCTGTCGAAAGTCAACTTCAATATGGACATCTTCAAAGCCTTCACCGAGGGCTATCTGAGCGAGGCACGCGCATTCCTCACCCCGCTTGAAATAGAGATGCTCCCCTACGCCGCCGCCCTCTTCCCCTACATGCAGGCTGTGCGCTTCCTGACCGACTACATCAATGGCGACACATACTATAAGATTGCCTATCCGGAACACAACCTCGTGCGCACACGCGCTCAGGTCAAGATGCTCGAAAGCGTGGAAGCCCACACCCCCGCTATGGTAGAATTCATCAACAGCCAGCTGGCATAATCAGCTCCCGAATATGAAGAAACTTATCCGTTACATAGCTGCCCTGTGCATCATGGCGGCATGTGCATTCGGAGCTGCGGCCCAGACTCCCCCGGCACGCTCACTGGTGTTTGACCTCAACACCAACGGCTCGAAATACTACCGCATACCCGGCATTGTCACCGCCAAGGACGGCTCAATCGTAGCCGTGGCCGACAAGCGAATAGAGCACAACGGCGACCTCCCTGCGAAAATCGACATCGTGGTGCGCCGCTCCACTGACGGCGGACGCACATGGGGCGAACAGATCACCGTGGCCGAGCACGATTCTATCGGCGGCTATGGCGACCCGGCTATCGTGGTCGACCGCAAGACCGGCGACATCCTCATAATCTGCACACATGGCAACGGCCTGTGGCAGAAGACACCGGGTCATATCTCCGTGATACGCTCCACTGACAATGGCAAGACATGGGGAGAGCCGCTCGACATCAATCCGCAGATTTACACCACCACAGGTGAGAAAGGCAAAATCCAGGGATGCAGCATGTTCGCATCATCAGGCGCTGCCACTCAGCTCAAAAACGGACGCATCATGTTCGCGATAGTCACCCGTCAGGAAGGCGTAAAAGAATTCCCCGTCTACGCCGTATACAGCGACGACGGAGGCCGCACATGGAAGGTGAGCGAGAACCCCGCCACCACCAACGGCGACGAATCAAAGATAGTGCAGCTCAAGGACGGCACGGTTATCATGAGTATCCGCAACCGCTTCAAAGGCCCGCGCATATTCTCCTACTCAAAGGACAATGGCCGCACATGGAGTGAACCTGTAGGGATAAAAGATCTCCCCGATCCGGCATGCAACGGCGACATTCTCCGCTATGACCGCAACGGATATGACCTCATGCTCCAGACTCTCCCCGGAAGCCCAACCGACCGTGACAACGTCACTGTCTACGTAAGCTCCGACAACGGAAAGACATGGCCCCACAAGCACCGCATAGTACGCGGCCCGAGCGCCTACTCAGCCATGACCATCCTCCCCAACGGCAATATCGGATTCCTCGTTGAGGAGACTGCCGACAATGGCGATGGCTTCCGTCTGTGGTTCACCGAGATTCCAATTGAGGAGATACTCCGCTGATACGCTGACACTCAGTCACAAATCATTATATTACGCAGAGCCGCCCGCATGGGTGGCTCTACTGCTTTTATAGCCATAAACTTTCGGAGCGGTAGCTGTGTTGTATAGTCATGAACAGCACATCCACCAACATACATCCCTCCGTGTTCAGCCTGCTCCTTGAGGCGCTTGGCGTCCCGTACACACGGCGTTACAGCGAACGCCGCTTCACCACCATGCCCTTCCATACCATGTTCGGGCTGACACGCCTGCTTGACGAGTACGGGATTGAATCGCAGGGCATCCGCCTTGACGACCGCAGTCAGGTCCACTCGCTGCCGGTGCCGTTCATGGCCCAGATGACCGATGGATTCACCGTGGTGACATCCCTCGGAAGCGCAAGCGTGGAGGTAGCTGCCGAGCAGGGGCATTCGTCAATGCCGCTCGCCGACTTCATGCAGCATTGGAGCGGAGTGGCTCTGCTGACCGCGCCACGGCGAGGCGCCTCAGAACCCGGCTACCGCCTGCACCGCATTACCGAGACAGGCCATAAAGTCATGCGCTGGCTTATGGCCCTGTCCGCCCTGTTCCTGATAGTATATGCCTTTGTGGCCAACGGTATCTACCGCATCCCGGCCGCCTACCTTATAGCACTTTTTGACATGGCCGGCCTATACGTAAGCTATCTGCTCATAGTCAAATCGCTACGCCGCGAAAGCGTTGCCGCCGACCGCTTCTGCGGCGCCCTGCAGCCCCATGGATGCGACCACGTGCTGCGCCAGTCAGCCGCCAGATTCTACGGTCTCTTCGGCTGGAGCGAGGTTGGAGCCGCCTACTTCACCGTCAGCCTCGTGGCTCTGCTGGCATTCCCGTCGGCTCTGCCATGGCTCGCGCTGTTCAACCTCTGCTGCCTCCCCTTCTCCTTCTGGAGCGTATGGTACCAGCATTACCGCGCCCACGCATGGTGCACGCTATGCCTCACCGTTCAGGCGCTGCTCTGGCTGCTGGCCATAAGCTACCTCCCGCTGCGATGGTGGATGCACCTGAGCCTGCCGCTCTGGACACCCGCGGCGCTCGGCGCAGCCTATCTGTTTGCCCTGCTGGCCTACAACCGCGTAGCCGAGCTGCTCGCCCCAGATGATGACGATGATGATGACGACCTTGTCGATAATCAATAATCAATCCTCAAAACATATACCCGCTATGAAACGCATTAAAAACCTCAACATTCCCGACGCACATATCCTTACACCGCAGGAACTTGAAGCTATAAAATTGTAATTTTTTTCGTATCTTTGGCGAAAACTATCGTCAGATGAAGATACAAGCCATAGCCGCCGTTGCGGCACTCCTCCTGAGTTCATGCGCCGCCGGCAATAAAGCCGCGGAATCAGAAGCTATTCCTGAGCATGGATTCACCATTATGGCCGGGAGCTATACCGAACCGGGCGATACCGCACTGCGCCTGCTTCACTTCGATCCGGCCGACTCTTCCCTAACAGTCATTGACGGCACTACCGAGGTGCCCAATGCATCGTACATGGCACAAGCCACCCGCTCCGGTATGATCTATGTGGTATCGGAAGGCGATTCCATGCACTCGCGCATCACAGCTCTCCGCCCTGCCGGAAAGCACTCCATGCCATCCATTGCATGTACACTCCCCGTAGGCTCAGCAGCCCCCTGCTATGTAAGCGTCAGCCCCGACGAACGCTATGTCGTGACGGCTGATTACAACGGTGGCACAGCCACAATATTCGGCATATCCTCCACCGGAATGCTCACCCCCGTCAAGCAGCGCCTCCGATTCACAGGCTCAGGCCCGGTGGCCGGGCGTCAGGACACCCCGCACCCCCACTGTGCCACCTTCACCCCCGACGGACGCTTCCTGCTGGTCAACGACCTCGGCACTGACCGCATCAACATGTTCCCCGTAGCTCAGGAGGACTCCGACTCCCTCGTCATCACCGACCAGGCCACACAGGTGCAGCTCCCCGCCGGAGCTGGCCCGCGCCATATCGTATTCAACGCCAAGGGCAACATAGCCTACCTCATCAACGAGATATCCGATACAGTCACCGTGCTTGACTACAATAAAAAGACCCTGATACCACGCCAGCATCTGGCAGCCGACACCGCGCTTGCCCACGGAGCCGGCGACATCCAGCTGTCGCCCGACCTGCGCAATCTCTACGCGTCGCTCCGTCTCAAGCATGAAGGCATAGCCACCTTCGACGTCAATACCCGTACCGGTGAGATACGCTACAAAGGGCATACCCCCACAGCCGCCCATCCGCGCAATTTCCTTATCACACCCGACGGACTGTTTCTACTTGTGGCATGCAAGAACGACGGCATAGTGCAGGTGTTCAGCCGCAATCCGGCCAGCGGAGCACTCACGGACACCGGCCATAGCCTGAAAATACCCGGAGTGGTATGCCTGAAAACAGTCAACCTCTGACCCCACATAGCCCACAGCCGATGGTATCCATCATCATAGTCAACTACAACTCCCTGCATCTGATAGAGGACTGCATCGAGTCCATAATAGCCCGCACCTCCGGGATTGATTATGAAATAATAGTTGTTGACAACGCCTCTCAGCCCGGATGCGGCGACATCCTCTCCCGGCGCTTCGGCGGCCGCGTACGCACCCTTGAGCTACCTGACAACGTCGGGTTCGGAGGGGCTAATAACGAAGGTTTCAATATAGCCAGGGGGGAGTATCTCTTCTGTCTCAATCCTGACACACTGTTGGTGAACAATGCTGTCAAGATGCTCGCAGAGTGCCTTGACTGCTACCCGCAGGCCGGGGCATGCGGCGGCAACCTCTTCGGACCCGACATGCGGAAAGCACATTCGTTCCGCCGCATCACACCCGGGCTATTCTGGGAAATCAGCGAACGCCTGCGCCGGCACCCTGAACGTCTGATATTCGGCCGCAACACCCGCTTCAACAAATCGTCGCGCATCAAGAGCGTGGGCTACATCACCGGAGCCGACCTGATGCTGCGCCGCACCGCTCTCGAACAGACCGGCGGATTCTCCCCGGAGTTCTTCATGTACTTCGAGGACACCGATCTGTGCCGGCGCCTGCGCAAGCTCGGATGGAAGCTCCTCTCAGTGCCGCAAGCCAAAATCATACACCTCGAAGGTGGGTCATTCAAGACCGACGACTCCGAGGAAACCCGCCGCAAGATGATGCGCCGCATAGAGATGTACGAGCAGAACCGCCACACATACTACCGCCTGCACCACTCCCCGCTTATGCACCGCCTGTGCGATGCCATCCACCGGCCACCTAAGATATAAGTCGGCCCCGACATGCTATAAAAACTGTATTTTTTTGTAATTTTGCATTGTTGTAATTCTACCGGAAAAACTTCATCAATGCAATGAGAAAAGTCACTTTTTATCTGACGCTGATAGGCGCACTGTCACTATCGGCAGCTCCGTATAATGGACGTGTGTTCGTTGACTCAAATGAAAATGGCCGATGGGATAAAGGCGAGAAGCTGTTACGCGGTGTGAAAGTGTCCGATGGACTCAATGTCACCGAAACAGCCGCCGACGGCACATACTCCCTGCCTGGACATTCGAGGGAGCGATTCATTTTCATCACCACCCCCTCAGGATATAAAACCAACAACCGCCACTACAGCCGGATTGACTCCGCCACGACGGTCCACGATTTCGCCCTGACGCCCTATAACCCGCACATCGCCCCCGACGGCTCCCACCGGTTTATCCACATCTCCGACACAGAGATATTCAACACCTCCAATCACGAGGACTGGACCGGCAACCTCCGCGACTATGCGGCCAATGAAGGAGCCGCATTCATCATGCACACCGGCGACATCTGCTACGAAAACGGACTGAAACAGCATATCGACCTTATGAACACCGCCTCAATGGGGCTGCCGGTGTTCTACGGCATCGGCAACCACGACCTTGTGCGCGGCAAATACGGCGAAGAACTCTACGAAAGCATCTACGGCCCGGTGTATTATTCATTTGATGTAGCCGGCACACATTACATCATGACCCCCATGGCCTACGGCGACCACCGGCCCGGATATACCGCCGACGACGTCTGTGCATGGCTCCGCAACGACCTTGCCCATGTCGCCCCCGGCACCCCGGTGATCATCTTCAACCACGACCTCCCTTTCCATGGCGATTCATTCATCTACAAAGGCAAGGATGGCAACAGCGTCAACCTCAACGACCACAATCTAAAGGCATGGATCTACGGCCACTGGCATATCAATCACATGAAGAAGCAGGGCGATGTCTACACCATCTGCACCAGCTCGCTTGACAAGGGAGGAATTGACCATGCCACAACAGCCTACCGCCTCATAAGCGTAGGCAAAAATGGCGATATATCATCCGAACTCCGCTACACATATCTTGACCGCAACCTCTGCATAGCCTCTCCGCAGGGCCGCACACGGTCAAAGACAGTGACCGTCAACGCCTACTCCTCAACCTCCCACGTTGACCGAGTCACCTACACCTGCCTCTATCAGGGAAAGACTCTGATTCCTTACCGCAATCTCACTCAGCGCACCGACTGGACCTGGACCGCCGATATGCCTCTCAGCGATTCATACGCCGGAAAGGACCTCACACTCCGGGTACGGTGCACATTCAAGGATGGACGCACAGCCGAAACTGACAGCCGGTTCATATTCGACGGCTCAGCTCCGCAGCCCCGGTTTACCGCCGACTGGACCAACCTGCTCGGCAACGCCACCCATACAGCCACTGCCGACAGCATCAGCTCCACTCCCGAGCTGACATGGGTAACCAACGTAGGCTCCAACATCTTCATGACATCACCGCTGATATATGACCGCACTGTCTACACAGCATCTATCGACGAAAATGGCGGCAACAGCGCTCACATATATGCCTGCAATGCTCTTGACGGCTCCCTGCGGTGGAAATACCCCGTGGCCAATTCCATCAAAAACAGCATAGCCATCGACAGCGGCCTCCTGTTCGCTCAGGATGTATGCGGGATGCTCTACGCCGTCGATGCTCTCACCGGCCAGCTCCGCTGGCAGCATCAGCTGCCGGTCAACGGGCTCCCCGCGCTTATCGATGGCCTCGTTGCCGCCGATGGAGTAGTCTACGCCGGCAGTGGCAAAGCCCTCTCTGCATTCGACGCCGCCTCAGGCAAGCTGCTGTGGCGCAACACCGGATGGGGACAGGGCGAAGGCACCACATCGACCCTCACCGTAGGCAGCGGAGTGCTCATCGGCTCAGCACAATGGTCGGCCCTCCATGCCAACGATGCCTCCACAGGACGCCTGCTCTGGAGCCGCTCCGAACGCGGCCTGCGCAACCGTGGCGCGTCAGCAGCCATGCACGGGTCACTTCTGTACATCATCTCACAGAAAAGCTTCTTCATCCTCAACGCACTTACCGGCGACATCATTGTGCAGAAAGAGCTACCCTACAATCTTGACGTCACCTCCACCCCGCTCCTGACTGACAAAGAGATCATATTCGGCACCGCCGACAAAGGAGTCGTGGCCCTCGACCGCATCACCCTTGAGCAGAAGTGGAACACACTCCTTGGCAATGCCCTCGTGTTTACCTCACCCTACACCCGCACATTCGCCTCCACGGTAGAGACAAGTCCGGTACTCGCTGGACAGCTGGTAATAGTCGGGGCATCCGACGGCACCATTTACGCCATCAAGCCCTCCAGCGGTGAGATAGTATGGCGATACCGCACGGGCGCTCCCATATTCAGCACCCCCGCGCTATCCGGCAACACTCTGGTCGTTACTGATTTCGGCGGCAACATATACCAATTCCAGACATCAGAAGCCCGATAACACATGCCGAATCGCTCCATCGGAACATTAAAGAACATTAAAATTTGGCATAGTGGAATTTAATCGCTAACTTTGCACAGTTTTTTCAACATATCCTACAGTGGGAAAGTTTACTGAATTCAAATTGCCGCTGAAAAGCATGCCCGTTGGTGAGCAGACTTTCGAGTATAGCCTCGGCAAGCAATTTTTCGCCAACATGGAAAGCGCCGACATCCACGACGCTGATTTGCACGTGACCCTTACCGTGAGTCACAAGCAGGACATATACCACCTTCAGTTTGACATTGAGGGTACCATTACCCTTATATGCGACCGCTGTCTGGACGACTTGATTTACCCCGTGGACACCACCTACTCCATAACCGTGAAGTATGGCGATGACTACAACGATGAATCCGACGAGCTTCTCGTGATTCCCGAAAGCGACAACTACCTCAACGTGGCATACCTGATTTATGACACCGTGGCCCTGACCATTCCCATAAAGCACGTTCACCCGTTAGGAAAATGCAACCGCCAGATGAGCGCTATGCTCAAAAAGCACCGCGCACGCCCCGCAGGAGAATCCGACGAAGATGCCGAACTCGAACAGACCCTGATCGATGAAATGGACTCGATGGATACCACCGACGATGCGCCCACCGATCCCCGCTGGGACGCCCTGAAAGGACTTTCATCAGATTCCTCGGAATCTGACAACTAAAAATAATAATTCAATCAATAACAAATAAACTATAAAAACCAATGGCACATCCTAAACGCAAACAATCCAAGACACGCACAGCCAAGCGCCGTACTCATGACAAGGCTGTAGCCCCCACCCTGGCTCTTTGCCCCAACTGCGGAGCATGGCACATCTATCACACTGTATGCGGCGAATGCGGCTACTACCGTGGTAAGCTGGCCATCGAAAAGACAGCTGCCGTTTAATTTCGGCTTTACCGTTATCCGGTTTTTAAATCATATTCCTCTCCGCCAGGAGCGGCCGGCTATCTTTTTCTCTTGAATCCGGCGCCGGGTGGGGAGTAATAATATATCCATACTCCGTAACCTTATGCTCAACGCACGAATATCGGGCATCGCCTCCTATGCCCCCGACGATATCCTCGACAACGAGATGCTGTCGAAAATGGTGGACACTAACGACGAGTGGATTACTACACGCGTCGGCATCAAACAGCGCCGTATCCTCAAGAAAGAGGGTGAAGGCTCCTCTTACCTTGGCGAACAGGCAGTAAAGCGCCTGCTCGAATCAACAGGCACTGCCCCCGAGGAAGTGGACCTCCTTATCTGCGCCACCTCCAACCCTGACTACCGCTTCCCCTCGACCGGCTCTGTAATAGCCCATCGTTGCGGACTCAAGAACGCCTACGCCTACGACATCCAGGCCGCTTGCGCCGGTTTCATCGTAGCTCTGCAGGACGGCGCCGCCTACGTTCGCTCAGGCATGCGCAAGAAAGTAGTGGTAGTAGCCGCTGAAATGATGTCATCAATGGTCAACTACAACGACCGCTCCACCTGCCCTCTCTTCGGCGACGGTGCCGGTGCCATGATGCTCGAACCCACTGACCGCCCTGTTGGCATCATGGACGGTGTGTTCCACATCGACGGCGAAGGTCGCGACCACCTCATCATGCCCGCCGGAGGCTCCGTGAAGCCCGCTTCACACGCCACCATTGACGCATGCGAGCACTATGTCATCCAGGACGGACGCTACGTTTACAAGCACGCCGTTACCGACATGCTCGAATCAAGCCTCGAAGTGATGGAACGCAACGGCCTCAGCATCGAGGACGTTGACTACCTCATCCCCCATCAGGCCAACCTCCGCATCATCGAGGCCGTAAGCCAGCGCGCAGGCATAGCTCCCGAAAAAGTGCTTGTCAACATCGAGCACTACGGCAACACATCTGCCGCCTCAATCCCGCTCTGCATCGACGAGTTCAAAGGTCAGCTCAAGAAAGGCGACCGCATGATTCTCACCGCCTTCGGAGCCGGATTCACATGGGGAGCCCTCTATGTAATCTGGGACATCTAAGCCCTTCCCGGCAAAAATTTATAACCTCGGTAGCATCTTTTCCGGTGCTACCGTTGTTTTTAAATAGTAACTATTGAAAAAACATAAAAACATCATAACCAAATGAACGAAAATCATAAAGCCGGATTCGTAAACATAGTAGGCAACCCCAACGTAGGTAAGTCAACACTGATGAACGACCTCGTGGGCGAGCGCGTAAGTATCATAACATCAAAGGCGCAGACCACACGCCACCGCATAATGGGCATAGTCAACTCCCCTGACTATCAGATAGTATTCTCCGACACCCCCGGAGTGCTCGCACCAAAATACAAGCTTCAGGAAAGCATGCTCGGCTACAGCGAAGGCGCCCTCACCGACGCCGATGTGCTCCTCTACGTCACCGACGTCATCGAGGATCCCACCAAAAACGCCGACTACCTCTCCAAAGTGGCCCGCGAGACCATCCCCGTGCTCCTCGTGATCAACAAGATCGACCTTCTCAAGAACCAGACTGACCTCGAGACCATCGTCAACCGCTGGAAAGAGCTCCTCCCCAACGCCGAAGTGTTCCCCACATCAGCCAAAGAACACTTCAACGTCACCAACCTCATGACACGCATCGTCGAGCTACTCCCCGTCCACGCACCCTACTTCGGCAAGGACGCACTCACCGACAAGCCCGCACGATTCTTCGTCACTGAAATCATACGCGAGAAAATCCTCCTCAACTACGACAAGGAAGTGCCCTACAGCACCGAAGTCATCGTCGAGAAATTCGACGAAAAAGAAGGAGCCATCCACATCATGGCAGTCATCTACGTAGAGCGCGACTCACAGAAAGGCATTCTCATAGGCCGCCAGGGCTCCATGCTCAAGAAAGTTGGCACCGCCGCCCGCAAGGACATCGAGACATTCTTCGGCAAGCGCGTCTACCTCGAACTCTTCGTAAAAGTCGAGCCCAACTGGCGCAACCGCGAAAACAAGCTCCGCTCTTTCGGCTACATCGAATAAAAATTTGTACCTTTGTACCCTATGGGACAGATTATAGCAATTGTTGGACGCCCCAATGTGGGCAAATCAACCCTTTTCAACCGTCTTACACAGACCCGCACAGCCATTGTCGACGACACCGCCGGCACCACCCGCGACCGCCAGTACGGCAAAGTCGACTGGGCCGGAAAGGAATTCTCCGTCATTGACACAGGCGGATGGGTAGTCAACTCCGAGGACATCTTCGAAGGCGAGATCAACAAGCAGGTTCACCTTGCCATCGAACAGGCCGACGAAATCCTCTTCGTGGTCGACGCCATGAACGGAGTCACCGACCTTGACGACCACGTGGCCGAGATTCTCCGCAAGTCACGCAAGCCCGTCATACTCGTGGCCAACAAAGTGGACAGCAACGACTGGCTCTACAACGTACCCGAATTCTACAGCCTCGGCCTCGGCGACCCCATGCCCGTATCAGCCGTCAGCGGATTCGGCACAGGCGACCTTCTTGACGAAGTCGTGCGCAAGCTTCCCGAGGACACCGGAGCCGACGACGAGCAGCTCGACGACATACCCAAATTCGCCATCGTCGGACGCCCCAACGCCGGAAAGTCATCCATCATCAACGCCTTCATAGGCGAAGAACGCCATATCGTCACCGACATCGCCGGAACCACACGCGACAGCATCTACACACGCTACGATAAATTCGGATTCGACTTCTACCTCGTCGACACCGCCGGCATACGCAAAAAAGGCAAAGTCAACGAGGACATCGAATACTACTCCGTAATCCGCTCCATCCGAGCCATAGAGGCATCCGACGTCTGCATCCTGATGATCGACGCCACACGCGGCATCGAGACACAGGACGTCAACATCTTCTCCCTCATCCAGCGCAACAAGAAAGGACTCGTCGTATGCGTCAACAAGTGGGACCTCGTCACCGACAAATCGCAGGAAGCCATCTCACACTTTGAGAACACCATCCGCGAACGCTTCGCCCCATTCACCGACTTCCCCATCATCTTCGGCTCAGCCCTCACCAAACAGCGCATCTACCGCGTGCTTGAGACAGCCGTCAAAGTCTACGAAAACCGTCGTCGCACAGTCCCCACATCGCAACTCAACAACGTAATGCTCGAGGCCATCGGCGCATATCCGCCACCCGCCAACAAAGGCAAGTATGTGAAAATCAAGTACGTCACCATGCTCAAAGGCTCACCCGTACCCACATTCATATTCTTCTGCAACCTTCCCCAGTGGGTCAAGGAGCCCTACCGCCGCTACCTCGAAAACAAGATACGCGAAAACTGGGACTTCACCGGCACACCCATCAACGTCTACATGCGCGAGAAATAACCCTCCCGGCAGGCATCCTACATGGCCGCCCCCGAGAGTCAACAACATAAAAATCACGGCCCCGTCTCAGCTCTCCTGAGCGGGGCTTATTTTCCTCTCTGAACAAATACATCTACAGCATCATCATGGACACATACACACTCATAGTCAACATCGTAGGCTACCTTGCCGCCATCTGCATGATCATCGGCTACGTACCCCAGGCATGGCACACCATCCGCACCCGCCAGACCGACGGCATAGCCCTCCCCACCTTCCTCATGCTCGGCGCCGGCAGCATCTTCTTCGTCATCCAAGGCATACTCCTATCCAACATACCCCTCGTCATCACCAACTCCATCACCACCATCTCCAGCGCCATCGTCTTCGGCATCAAAATCCACAACGACCGCCGCAAACGTCCCTGACCCACTCCCCCAAAAAATAAACTTTCCATCCTCGGGGCGCAAGCCTCGCAGAGGCTCTCATGGCCGTAGATGCATTAATACACAGAGATATGACCGTAGGGACATGCCTTTGGCATGTATCAGATACCCCTGGAAACCGAACCTGAAAGGTTCATTCATGTTTTAGCCGCGGGCCGAACGCAGCGAGACCCGCGGAAAGCCGAGCCCCCACAAAATTATCTGAAAGATAACTTTCCATCCCCGGATTGCAGCCTCGAAGAGGCGTGTTTGGGATAACCCTACTTCACCATCACCACGAACAAAATAAGCGAAAAAGTTGTCATATATGAAAACATTGTATACTTTTGTGATATGCGACGTCAGATCAAATATTACAAAAACTACTTTAAGGACTTCTTTGAGGCGCTTGATACGGGAGTTCGCGACAAAGTAGTTTACGTTCTCAGATACATCCAGCAGTCCGAAAGATGGAACGCCAAATTCGTCAAATACCTCAAAGATGAATTATTTGAGATGCGTATTGAATATCAAAGCAATATTTACCGGGTCTTCTTTATTCTTGATGGCCGGAATATTGTGGTGCTATTCAACGGATTTCAAAAAAAGACACAGAAGACACCAACTAATGAAATAGAAAAAGCATTACGGATAAAGAAAGAATATTATGAAAGCAAACAATGATATACATGATTTTGATGCATTGCTCGACAATGTCATTGGTAAAGTTGGCACCGAAAAACGCGATAATTTAGAACAGCGTGCCCAAGCCTTCTGCGTCGGACAGATGATTCTTGACGCACGCAAACAAGAGAAGATGACCCAAAGCGAGCTTGCCAAACGTGTGGGTACCAACAAGTCATACATCTCAAAAATCGAGCACGGAAGTATTGAGCCAAGCGCAAGTCTTTTTCTCAGAATCATCGCCGCCTTGGGGCTAAGATTTGAAATAATCAAGCCAAGCTACACCTTTGGCTAAAACCGCGATGTATGATTCTGCATTATAGTGGTTTATTCGGGCTTCGTAGGGACATCGCTTCGCGATGTAACAATCTTTTCCATAGCATGTTAGGTAGCACATTGTGTAGCTATTGGAGTCCGGAACAGACGATTTTCATGTAACCCTGCACAAAGCGTCAGCGGCGTGCGGGGCCACAAGCCGAAAAGAAGAAAAGAGTCCGCAGGACGGCTTATCCCCCAATCCTCTCCGACGCATCAGCACGTTGGAACCTGAAAGGTTCATTCTCCTCGTAGGCCCATGCCTCCGGCATGCATTAGATACCTCTGGACAGCGAACCTGAAAGGTTCATTCATGTTTTAGCCGCGGGCCGAACGCAGCGAGACCCGCGGAAAGCCGAGCCCCCACAAAATTATCTGAAAGATAACTTTCCATCCCCAGGCACCACACCCTTCACCTAAGCTTAGCCGCCATCAGCTCGCCACACTTCACAATGTAGCGGAGCGGATCCAGCAGCCAGCCCCCGTGCAGTCCATGCTTACGATACGCCCGCAGGTGGTCCTTCAGGATGCGGCGGTGGCTTCCGAACCCTGAGCTCGATATCCCCCCGCGCCGCATCGTCACGCAGTCAAGCTTGATATACTCCGTGCTCAGCCGCATGATATACAGCGCACGCAGCAGATATTCAAAATCAGCCGCCACCCTGAACGACGTATCATAATCACCCACACGGCGGCACGCCTCACAGCGGCAATAAAACGACGGATGCGCCGGCATAAAGCCCAGCCGCATCATCCATCGCCTGAACGATGCCGAGCTGTAGTAGCGCACACACCGTTCCGTATCCCTTGCATCCACATAATGCACATCACCGTACACAGCCTCCTTTCCGCTCCTCTCGAGCGCGTCAGCTATCGACGCCAGCACATAAGGCGAGCTGTAGAAATCATCGCTGTTCAGAATTCCCACAGCATCACCTTCAGCCATACGCAGCCCCTTGTTCATAGCGTCATACAGCCCGCTGTCAGGTTCCGACACGACGCGCAGCCGCCCCTCCGGATAGCGCGGAGCCAGGCGACGCACCACATCCATCGTGCCGTCCGTCGAAGCCCCGTCCACTATTATATGCTCCCAGTCGCTGTGCGTCTGGCTGAGCACACTCTCCATTGTCCCGGCAAGCGTCGAAGCGCTGTTGTATGTTACGGTAATGATACTAATCTTCATTTTTTCTCATCTATATCTTTTCGTGCCCAGTCAATCCACATCTCCGTAGGATAGCGCCAAGAATCAGCATACGCATCCGGAAGCACCACCCCCGAAAGCACCATCATTGTAGAGTCAGGCGTCACGGTACGCAGGCAGTTGGCATACCCCGGAGGCACGCACACTATCCGGCTCCGCTCCTCCGTCAGGTGAAACACCTCCGGCACCAGATCAGCCGACGGATTAAACCAGTCGTCAATCTTCACCACAGCCAGGTCAAACGTACCCTTCACGCAGTAAAACCACTTCCGTTCCCAACGATGCCCATGCCATCCGCGCACCACCGACGTATCCGGATGATGTATGAAATAAATCCGGTTGGCACCCTCAAGGTGAAAATCATTGAGCGACGTTATCACACCGCGTTCATCGCGGTACACCTCGCCCTCTATCACTCGTACCTTATCCTCCATACTACTCTTCTCTTCTTACTGCTTATATTTTTACTACCGGTACACTCTCCTCCTTAAACATCCGGCAGATAGCGGCCATAGCCACATTTTCGCCCTCTGTCAGCTTCACGCAGTCCATCTTCCCGGCCCTCACAGCCATCAGAAACTCCTTTATCTCATACCGGAGTCCCTCACCCGCATACGGGTAGAAAAACTTCCTGTTCTCAGCCGGATTCTCATACCGCACCTCGAAATAATCCGTTTTCCACCACGGAGCCGGCACTATCAGATACCCCTTCGAGCCCGATATCACCATATTACCCTCCGTCTTCACGCCGAGCCCCACCTGAAATGAAGCCACAGCCGCCGGATACTGCATCATGCACCTCGTGTATTCATCCACCCCCTCGCGGAAGCGGCTCACGAAGCGTATATCCTCGTAGTCAGTACCCAGTAGCCGCAATATCGGCAGAAGCGGGAAGCACGAATTCTCATTGAAGCTGCCCGACCCCACGGCCGCCTTGCGCCGCCGGTCGTCATCAGGCAGCAGAGTGGTCACTGATGCCGTCACGTCCACTATATCACCTATCACGCCCGATTTCAGCAGCGTTATCAGATGATTGAACGCCGGACAGTACGCCGTCTTCAGCGCCACCATCAGCGTCAGCCCACGCTCCTCGGCCAGCACGTAAAGCTCGCGCGCCTCCGCATCGCTCAGCACGAAAGGCGTCTCGCACAGCACATGCTTTCCGCTCAGCAGAGCCTCCCGCACATACCCGTAGTGAGTCACCGGAGGCGATGCCACATACACAGCATCCACCGCATCCAGAAACTCCCCGTACTCACCCGTGTACCGGCGCACCGCCTCACCGTTGTACGACAGCGCCGCCCTTTCATCCACTGGATTGTACAGAGCCTCGATATCCACGCCGCTCACACACGCCGCCTCGTCGGCAAACCGCCGCGCTATGCTCCCCGACCCTACTACACCGAGCCGCATCGGAGCCGCGCGCCGTTCGCGCAGCTGAGTCGACGATATACCTTCCGTACGCGGCAGGTACACCACCTCGCAATACTCGCGCAGATAGTCAAACTTTCCTGTCCAGTCCGACCCTATCGCGAATATATCCGCCCCATACTTCTGTATGTCGTCAATCTTCTGACCCTGGTACTCCTCTATCACTATACGGTCGGCAAGCCCCGTGGCTCTGACAGCCTCTATACGGTCCATCAGATTGTCGCACACGTTCAGCTTACCCCGTTCGAGGTCAAACGAGTCAGTCGTCACCCCCACTATCAGATAATCGCCAAGCTCCTTGGCCCTCCGCAGCAGATTCAGGTGACCCTCATGAAACAGGTCATACGTACCGTATGTGATTACTCTCTTCATTCCGTCTCGAATTCATGTATTCCCGCAGCCAGTTCCCGCAGGTCATCCCCCGTCTGAAGCCCCATGTGCGACACACGCAGGAAATTCTCATGTCCTCCGCTCGGCATCACGAACGTGTCATACTTCTCTATCAGGCCGCGCACCACCTTCTGGCCGCTGCCATTCACATAGAATCCCGTGATAGCAGCCGACGGATTCTCCGCAGCCACACGCCATCCGTACTCCCGGCACAGCCGTCTGAACATCTCGGCCCGCTCGCGTACACGCGCTATGTTGGCCTCCACGCCACCCTCGGCCTCTATCATCCGCAGGCGCTCGTTCAGCTGTAAAAATATCGTGGTAGCCGGACTGAACGGAGTCTGGCCACGCTCCATATTCCGCAGATTGTCCTGAAAATCGAAATAATACGACGTCCGCGCGAAGTCATACCCCGTAAGCCTCTCCGACAGGAATACTACCGATAGCCCCGGAGGGATGTTAAGACCCTTCTGCGAGCTCGTTATAGCTATATCCGCGCCTAAGGCATCCATATCAAACGGCTCCGCAAGGAAAGTGCTGATTATGTCCACCACAGGCGACACCCCGTGCCGGCGGCACATCTCGCATATCCGCTTCACGTCAAACAGCTGCCCCGACGATGTCTCATGATGCTGAAACAGCAGCACTCCCGGGCGCTCCCGCTCCATCATAGCCTCCAGAGCCGCATAATCCACATCCTTGCCAAACTCCACCTTCATCGTGGCGCACGGCACGTCGTAGTAGCGGCACAGCTCCTCCCAGCGGTGTCCGAACGAGCCCCCGTCTATCACCATAGCCTTGCCCCGGGTCGATGCGTAGCATCTCACCACAGCATCCATCGCACCCGTGCCCGAGCCCGTATAGATTATCACGCGCCCCTCGCGGCACCCTGCCATATCAAGCAGCAGCCGCTCCGAGTCCTTGTTGACAGCCGAAAACTCCGGAGTGCGCATATATGGTATCTGCCGCGCTCCTATCTCAAGTATTCTGTCCTCGATTATACCGGGGAAAGCATAAGTCTTCATATCTTGTAATTTAAATTTTTTCTTAACCGGGCCTTGCACCTCTCCTCAAGCTTACGCTGTGCACGTCCCGCAAGCAACATGAACAGAGGCTTCGGCAGCATATCCTTCAGCCGTTCCTTCAGCTCGAGCCGCGTCACAGCCATACGCCCCATATTGTAATTGTTCCACTTCACCGGAGTGCGCCATCCCGTGCCGTACTCCGACACCAGATACTCCTCCCACTGCTCCGGTACATTGTACCGCTCGCCCTTGAATTCTATCGTGGTCGAGCGCGTTATGTGGCTTTCCAGATTCAACCACCCCGAGCATATCCGCAGTCCGTGTCCGTAAGGACGGTAGAAATAAAAGTCTATATACTCCCCGCGCCGCATCACCGACACAAGGTCCCTCCGGTCATATCGGCACACCCTGAACCCCTCCTTATAGAGGTCGGGCATCGCCGCCAGCACCGTATCGCGGTCCTCAGCCATGAACGCAAGGTCAATATCCTCGTCATGATCTATGAAATCATGCTCCCTCACCGCACCTAAAAGCGACCCGAAAGCCAGCTGAAACTGCACCCCGTGGCGGTCCAGAATCTCCTTCAGCAGCTTCAGGTTCTCAGCCGCTATCTCCTTGTTTATCTGTTGCACGCCCGGATACAGAGCCACGCTCTTGAATCGTATCGGGCCCGATGGTGTTGGTAGTGTAGGCATATCAGAGTGAATTAATGTGTGTGTCTTCTTTTTACTATCGACGCACAAGTCGCTTTATATAGTTCTTTACCGACAGCGGAAACTGCCGCTTCACAATCTCGAACGGAGTGTTGTTAAGCCGGTAGAAAGCCTTCTCAAACGGCTCGAAAGGCACCACATACTCCGGATGCCTCAGCGGCAGCTCCAGCTCATGGTGCGATATGTAATGCTCCGGCATCTTCGCCGACGACGTATGCGTGGCACCCTCGCCGAATCCTATGTTCGTCACGAGGCTCACCCGCGGATAGATACCCAGCATATTGTGGGCCGCCATTGTGAAATACCACTGCCAGTCCCACGCCGACACATCGCCCGCGTCCACAGCCTTCATCCTGTAGCGCCAGTAAGGTATATCCATCCGGCCATACCCCATGTTGCGTATCACCGACAGTTCATACTCCGTGCCGCGCCACTTCATATCCATATCCATCAGCGCCCACGCGCGGCGCCATGTGGCCCACCCGTTGGTCGACTTGAACCGGCTGAAACCGTACGAATCCGGTATCGCCACCTTGGGCAGATAGTTAGCCGCATCAACCATAGCCACCCTACGGTCATCGCGGTAGCGCTCGAGCATCTCCTCCACAAATGGGAAAAACGAATCGCGGAGCACACAGTCATCCTCCACTATTATACCCTCCTCCTCGTTCTCAAACAGCCAGTTGATAGCCGTGTACACCCCGCGGCTGCACCCCAGGTTCTCCTTGCGCAGCAGCGTCTTTACCTCGCACGGCCAGTCTATCGCATCCAGCACAGCCTTGCGAGTGGCCTCCGTAGCCTCAGCCTCGCCGGCCACACCCTCGCGAGGCCCGTCGGCAGCTATATATATCCGCTCCGGACGTGCGCGTCTTATCGGCTCCAGCGCCTTCAGCGCCGTGTCGCACCGCTTGAATACTATCAGAAGGACAGGTATCTTCATATCGCTTATATCGCTTTTTCTTTTAGGCCTTGTTATAATTGGCTGCCGATGGTATCCTGTACACCGACACTCCTTTCCGGCCAAGTTCTATCATCTTGTCCAGAGCCTTACGGCTGTTGAACATCTTGATTTCAAGGTTTGACAATTTGCGGATGCTCCACTCCTCTTCCGTAAAGTACCGGGTGACCTGACTTTCTCGTGTCTTTCTCACAAGGTCACTGTCCATATTTACGTACTCGCCGCGTTGCCCTCCGCTGACATAGTTATAATAACCCTTCCGGTTAAAAAATTGTTCCCAGTAGGGATGTTCATTCTTCAGTGTGCTTTCCACGCAGTGATGGAATGTCCCGATATATGACCGCGGCATTCCGAGGTTGAACACCAGTCCCCCCTCGAGGCACATCCTGTACCATGGCGAATAGGCATCCCAGCAGTCCTGACAGAGATGATGTTCACCTACAAGATAATCTGCAAGCGGGCCTATGGCACATGCCGAGGATTTCGCGACAGCGCTCCGCTTCACCCCCTTCATCTGCCGGAACACCTCGGCAAGATATCCCGCTCCGGTCTTGTCATTATCCACATCAAAGAAAAACGGCTCGGAATAGTCATATCCATCTATATGTGCCGGAAATGCAGGCATCATAAGAGTTCCTTCAGGACCTATTGACTCCATTATGCCATCTATCAGTTCCTGAGCGGTTCCGTCGTAATTATAGAACTGCATCATCGACGCATGCACACATACAAGACTTCCGCGCTGCATACCCATCTCCTCCATCACCCTGATAATATCAGATGCGCTGTAATGTCTGTGGTATATCAGCTTTCCTATCCGTTTTGTGCACCGCTTGCGGAACAATGAAAAGTCATTTATCCCAGTGCACCGCTTTATTATTCCTGCTATCCGTATGTATGTATCACCATTCATAGCCATTCAGTTATTTTAGCCATACCGGCGCGCAGCTGCCCGACAGTATCTTACGCAGCTGAACCGTGAAGCACAGCGCATACACTACATTGATTATTGTCATCGCCGTCACGATACCTATCGCTCCGAGTCCGGCGCTGCGCCCCAGCAGAAGTGCCAGAGGAACCATCACAAGCATTCCGGCCGTAGTGACAAGCGTCTCGATCCGTATCGATCCTATTCCGTTTATCAGTACAGCCTGTATGGACACCCAGGAATACACGGCCACATACACTCCCACCGATACCGTCATAATCACCGGCGATATATCCGCATCATCCACCCATATCCTGAACACTATCGGAGCGAGCAATACCATCAGTACTATGCACCCTAATGCCGCAGCATAGAGATACGTCATCTTGTTATACACCATGCGCATCCAACCGTAGTCCTTCTTTGTGAACGCATCAGTGAATGCCGGACACAGCGGGCTGATTATCACATACAGTATCATCGAGGCGGTATTTATATAGCGGTATGCAACATTGAAACTCGTCACTTCCACAGGCGACGACACGTATGCTATAAGCAGATTCGTGCTCTGATATACCACCAGGAGCTGTATCTGTATGATGAAGAATTGTATTCCGAGTGAAAAAATATCACGGCCGAGCCTCATGCGCACCCACTTCACTCCCGGCCGTATTCTTCGCAGGCTTCCGCCGAAAAATATCAGCGAGCTTACTATCAGTACCGCCACAGGGATATAAGATATCGAAAGTGCCAGTATCTCAAGCGACCCGTGGGTAAACTCCTTGAGTATCAATATCGCTATAAGGCTGAACAGATTGCCGAGCATAGGGAATGCCGATGCCATGGCCACCTTCTGCACGGCAGTCAGTATCGAGGTTATGGCTGAGAATACCATCTGCAGCGCGAATGCCGACAGCAGAATCTCCATCACCACTATCAGTTCATCATTATACGATGGATCGACATTAAGCAGATGGCTCCACTCTATATGCGGTATTATTGCTGACAGGATTATCCCGAAAGGCACAAATATCAGCAGCAGAAGCACATATGCCGTACTCACAAGCTGACGGCCACGTTCGTAGTCATCCTTGGCAAGCGCTTCCGACAGACGGTTGCGCAGTCCGGCCGTCAGGCCGATGTCAAAATATCCTATCCACATTATAATGGATGAAACCGTCAGCCATATTCCGTACAGTTCATCATCAAGATATCCCAAGGTCATGGGGACCAACAGCAGCTGGATACCGATATTGGCTACCTTTACCCCTACCGAACCGAGTATATTTCGCTTTACCGTGACACTGCGGCTGTCTCCCGAGTTGAGAAACGCTTGCACACGGGCCGGAATCCTGATTCTTGATTTCATCCCTATCACTCCTCCAAAAGCGTTTTATACGGAAGAAAACGGCTACTTGACATACCCATTTTCAGTCCAGTGTCAGTATATACAAGATAGAACAGGAACAGCGCCGCCATTGAAACGCTGATAACTGTACGTAGAGGTTTCTGCCACTTGAACATTGCTGCACAAGGGAATACCGTAAATATCATGAACATCGCGAAATAGTCAGCTATGCGTGATATTGCCGCCGAATGCAGCACTCCGTATATTGCGGCCAGGAGTCCGACGCCGAACACACTCAGGAAATATGCCTGCTGGAATTCCACCGACAGACGCCGGCGCTTCTTCTGCATTCCCGCCACTATCAGGTATACTTCGATAGCAGCAAGCAGCAGCCATATCAGGCCGCCCACCTCCTGTCCTGAGTCAAGATAACCGATATAGTGAGCCATGCCCTTGATATCGATCATATCGAGTATCAGCTGAAGACTGCCCAATATGAATATAGCCGACCCGAATACTATCAGCGCCAGTTTCAATGACATCATACGCCGGAATATATATACCGGAATAAGCAGTATCATCACAAGTGCTGACGGATGGGCTACAAATGCCGCGAAGTACAGCACCACAAGCACTACCGCTTTTACCCATACTTTGTAGCGTGAGTTCAGCACTGCGAATATGCACACTATTATCGCCATCGCAAGAGCCTGACGGATAATACTGAACGAACTCAGATACAGATATGGCCACAGCGCATACACCAACAAAGCGTCCGATATACCGCCTACATTACTGCGGTAAAGCATCTTGAGCCCGACATACAGTACCGGATACGTGATAAAAGCTGTAATAGTTATCGGAAGCCATCTCAGCTCCGTCATTCGTCCTATGCTGAAAAGCATATTCCAGAACCATGAATACTGCCGTTCAGCAAAGAAACGTCCTGTTTCGGTGCTGAAGCTATAGTACATATGATAGTCCCATCCCGTGTCGTAGCGGAGCGCTGCAAACAGCACCAGCACCACCACCATAGCCTTAGGCCATCGGCAGCGGTGCAGCACAAGCATCACAGCTATGAACAGGATATAAGGAATCATAGGCTGTCAGGGTGCGGTAGTAAATCTATTGTACTCTGCGCCACCTGCGCCCCCGCCATCGGCCCGAGCGTGCGGTGACGGTGCAGGTCGGTGCCCGTGGCATGATAATATCCGAGTTTCAGCAGATGCTCCGCACGCTTCTTCACGTCAGCGCCGTAGAGGCCCGCAAGCGACGTCAGATTCATCTGCATCTTTATCCCCATGGAGTGCAGGCGGTCATAGTCCTTCTGCTCCATGTAGCGGTAACGTTCCGGATGCGCAAGCAGCGGGAAATATCCGGCGCTCTTTATCCGCTCCAGTATACCGTACAGATCCATCGGAGGTGTATAGTAGCTCGTTTCTACAAGCAGATGCGTCCCTCCGGGGCCTATCGGCAGCAGCTCATTAGCCTCCAGACGCTCCTCGAAGAGATTGTCAAGCATATTTTCAGCCGCCAGGTTCAGCTCCAGCGGACCGCTGTAAGCCTCCTTCAGCTCCGCGAATCGCTCGCGCAGTGCGGCCGGAGTGTTGGGTACATCCTCCATGATATGCGGCGTAAACCATACGCGGCTCACCCCCATCGAGGCATAATCGGCAAGTATGGCAAGCGATTTTTCCATCGCATCCACCCCATCGTCCACCCCGGGCAGTATATGGCAGTGCCAGTCAGTGAAACCCTGCATATAGCCGCTGTCGGCAAGTGAGCTCTTCTTCTTAAATGGCCACATGGTTCGCCTCCTTCTCTATATCAGGTTATTGTTTTGTATCGTAGCCGCCGTAATTGCCATACGTGCCGTAGCCATAGCCGTAACGGTAGCCGTACTTCGAGCCGTAGCGGGCCGATGTAGTCTGCACACCGTTAAGTATCAGCGACATATTGTTGAAGCGGTCCGTATGGTACAGCTTTTCGAGTTCAGGTACGAGCGAGCGCTCGAACAGGCCGGCGCGTATCACGAATATTGTACGTGAAGCCAACTTCGCTATCACGGCCGTGTCAGCCACGATATCGATAGGCGGACAGTCGAGCAGTATGTAGTCATACAGCGGCTTGAGCTGCTCCACAAGTTCCGCCATACGCTCCTGTCCCAACAGTTCCGACGGGTTAGGCGGCATGGTGCCCACAGGCATCACATCCACACCCTTCACCGAAGGCAGAGGCTTGATTACGCTCTTGTAGTCATCCACCGTTTCGCTCAGATAGTCAGCGATACCGCGGTGCGGATTACCGATGAACGCCGAAGCCGATGCACGGCGCAGGTCGCCGTCTATCACAAGCACCTTCTTCCCCTTAAGCGCGAGCGATGCGGCAAGGTTCATGGTTATCAGCGATTTGCCCGAACCTGGATTGAACGAAGTGATCATCACCACCTTGCACCCCTTCTCCTTGGCCGACATGAACTCCAGATTGGTTCGCAGCACGCGGAACGCCTCGTTGACCACGTCGCGCGACCCTTCGGCCACCAACAGGTCCTTCAGGCCCGCATTCTCACGTTTCTTCTTTATCACCGGTTTTTCGCTGTGATGTTCGTCGCGTATGGCCGGTATTTCGCCCATCAGAGGCATCGACAGGCTCTCTACATCCTTCTTACCGCGCACACGTGTGTTCAGCGATTCAAGCAGCCATATCAGCCCGAACGGCACAAGCAGCCCCATCATGAAAGCCCCGGCCAGAATCAGCACTGTCTTGGGCGATGTCGGGGTGTCCTCGCCGAAAGGCGGGTCGATTATGCGTGTGTTGTAGGCCGTGAATGCCTGTGTCAGCTGATTCTCCTCGCGCCGCTCCAACAGGAACAGATAGAGCGATTCCTTAACCTTCTGCTGGCGCTCCACGCTCAGCAGGTAGCGCGCCTGGTTCGGGCTGGCGGCCAGATGTCCGGTAGCGGTCGAAATCTCACCCTGCAGACTACGCATCTGCGCGTTGAGCGAGGTTATCACATTGTCGAGCGACACCAGTATGTTGCGGTGCTGCGTGTTAAGAGCCTCACCCAGATCCTGTACCAGAGGATTGCTCTCTGACGACGATGCTATCAGGCGGTTACGCTCCAGCACCATGGTGTTGTACTCCTGTATCTGCTGTTCGAGCGATGCGTTCTCTATGCCCGAGTTGGCAGGCAGCGGAGTCTTTATATCATTTCCGGCAAGCTCCTTGCGCAGGAACCTTGCCATATACATCTGATTGTTTATCAGCAGCAGCTCAGCCTGATTCTTTGACGACTGCTCCAGATACATCTCCGAGGTGGCCTTCAGGTCAGGAAGCAGATTCTCCGATTTGTACGACGATATGTCCGAGTCCACCTCGCCGAGCTCCTGCTCCAGCACGCCCAAGCGGTCGTTGATGAAGCGCGAGGTCGACAGCATCACCTGGTTCTTGTCCGTGATCCACCGCTTGTTGTACTCGGCCACAAGCGTTGTCAGCAGGTCGTCGGCCTTCTGTATCGATGAATTGGAATAGCTGATGTTTATCACGTTGGCATCCTCGTCGCCGAGCGTTATGCGTATCTCCTTCACAAGCTGCTTGGCCTGCACCATCGGCGCCGAGTGGAAATATGTTATCGCCTTCCCTAAATACTCATCCGAGTACCAGGGTGTGCGCGAGAACATTACCTTGCCTATAGGAGTCTGTATGGCTTGTCCCACCATACCTTCGGCCGAGCCGCTTACATCCTTGTTGTTCTTCTGGAAGCCCCACAGTTTCACGCGTCCCTGCTTGTCAGCCTCAAACTTGAACAGCACCATCGGAGCCACGCTGTCAATCAGCGTCACCGACAGCGGATTATTCTTGTACAGCTCCACCGGACGCAGTCCGTCCTTGGCATAATAGCCTGAGTTGATGCCGAGCTGCTTCACCACGTCGGCCATCAGCGACACGCTCCGCAGCGAAAGCATCTCATTCTGGATCATGTTGTTCGTCTTGAACACATTGAAGCCCGACGACATCGCCTTCTTCAGCGGATTCGACGTCTCCTCGTCATCCTTGATAAGAATGGTGGTGGTGCGGGTGTACACCGGCGCGGTGCGCACCAGATAGAACGCCGCCAGTCCTATGAACAGGGCCAGCGATATAAGATACCAGTACCAGCGGGCCGCGCTGAGCGATAGCAAATTCTTGAAGTCAAACGATGACGGAGCCTGCGCAGTGCCCGTTATTTCGGAATCCTTTTCCATATTTTGGTTATGAGAGGCCCGTCGGCCCCTTTTGTTAGGTTTATGTGTTGTTTTTTATTTGAAGATGAGCACTGCCACGGTGGTAAGCACCGACACGAGCGACATCCAGAACGAGGCCGACTTGAAGCTGTTGTCATTTATCGAGCCCTGGCCGGCACGGGTGCTGTTGGGAGCCACGTACACCACGTCGCCCTGCTGCAGGAAGTAGCCCGGCGAGTTGAACATATCCTTCGAGCGCATGTCCAGCGCGTAGGTCACGCGCTTGCCGTCCTGCTCGCGTATCACGTACACCTGGTCGCGCTTGCCGTATATCGTCAGGTCGCCGGCATCGGCCAGTGCGTCAAGCACCGTCAGCTGGTCGCGCTTCACCTCGAAACGCCCCGGCTTGTTCACCTCGCCCATCACTGACACATACAGATTGTTGAACTCCACGCTTACCACAGCGTCTTTCAGCTGCTCCGATTTGATAAGGCGCTCCTTGATATCGGCGGCTATCTCCTCGCGGGTCAGCCCTCCTACATGTATCTGGCCGAGCTGCGGGAAGTCGATATTCCCCTGCGAGTCCACGAGGTAGCCCATCATGTCGCCGTTGGAGGTGGCAACATCGCTGCCCGAGAGCAGGCGTGTGTTAGGCTGTACCAGATTATAGAGCTGCATCAGCTTCGGGTCACGGCATGTCACCACGATCGACAGGTTGTCGCCCGGCTGAACCTTGATTTTATTCATATTGAGCATCGCCTCCTGCTGCTCCGGCTGAAGGTCCTGAAAATATACTACGTTTTTGGTCGATTGGCAGGCGCTCAACCCCAATACTGCGGCAATTATAATGATAGTTCGGTGCAATGCTTTCATCAGCAGCTATTTATATTATACCTTATATTTTATGCGGTCATACTCCCGCACTGCGTTTATGCCATTACGGCATACTTGTACATTATGTTAACGAAAAAACATGGTTATATTATATACCACGTAACAAAAGTATTGAATTTTGTCGACAAAACCAAAACAAACCTGTCACCGGAATGTTCTCCCGGCATCTCACAAAACTGCGGATTAACAAAAAAAATCCGGCGGGCATCCTTAAGAAGCCCGCCGGCATATAAAAATCTGATTTTATATCATTTTATCAAGCTTTCTTGCCTGCAGCGCGGCGGCTGTCAGTCAGGTAAGCTACGGGAGCGGCAACAAACATAGTGGCCAGTGTACCGATTACCACACCGAATATCATGGCGAAGGTGAACGAACGGATCGAGTCACCGCCGAGGATAAAGATGCAGAGCAGCACAAGCAGAGTTGAAGCCGATGTCATCACCGTACGGCTCAGGGTAGAGTTGATAGAGCGGTTCACGTTGGTGAAGAAGTCCTGCTTCGGATAGAGGCCGATGTTCTCACGCACGCGGTCAAACACTACCACGGTATCGTTGATCTGATAACCGATCACAGTCAGGATAGCAGCTATGAATGTCTGGTCAACCTCCATTGCGAAGGGGAACACACCCCAGAACAGAGAGTAGAATCCAATGATGCTGAACGCTGTGAATGCCACCGCAGCGAGAGCACCTACTGAGAAGGCTATGTTGCGGAAACGTATCAGGATGTAGAGGAACATGGCTATCAGCGAGAGGATCACAGCGATGTAAGCGTCGGTACGCATGTCGTTGGCCACGGTCGGACCTACCTTCTGTGAGCTCTGGATACCTACATTTTCATTTGTTGTCGAGAAGTCAGCCATTGACATGCCGCCGATTTCGTCCTTCATACCGTTGTAGAGGATTTCGGTGATTTCGGCGTCGATGTTTTCATCTTCGGAGTCAATCTTATAGTTGGTTGACACACGCACCTTGGTGTTGTCGTCAATGGTGATTACCGATACCTGGGCACCGTCAAACAGAGGAGCGAGCTTGGCCTGGAGTTCGTGAGTCTTCACGGGATGGTCAAACTGCACCACGTAGTTGCGGCCGCCTGAGAAGTCGATACCCTGGTTCAGTCCGCGGAGGAACAGTGAGCCGATCACCACAAGAGCGAAGATACCGCAGATGGTGAATGACAGCTTGCGTGCGCCGAGGAAGTTGAACTTCGTGGTGGTGAACATGCGGCTTGACAGAGCGGTGGTGAAGGTAAGCTTCTGGAACGGCTTTGTCTTTTCGAACATGATGAACACCAGACGTGTCAGGAACACTGCTGTGAAGAACGAGCAGATGATACCGATGATAAGAGTTGTGGCGAAGCCCTTGATAGGACCTGTACCGAATATCAGAAGGATGATACCGGTTATGATTGAGGTCAGGTTCGAGTCAAAGATAGCTGAGAACGCGTTGCTGTAACCGTCGGCGATAGCGTTGCGGATGGTCTTGCCTGCGCGGAGTTCCTCCTTGGCGCGTTCGAAGATAAGCACGTTGGCGTCAACGGCCATACCGAGCGCGAGCACGATACCGGCGATACCTGACAGGGTCAGCACAGCCTGGAACGAAGCGAGGATACCGAAGGTGAAGAATATGTTGAATATCAGGCCGAGGTTGGCGATCAGACCGGGTATCACACCGTAGAAAGCCATCATGAAGATCATCAGGAGCACCAGAGCTATGATGAATGACATGAAGCCATCCTCGATAGCCTGCTGACCGAGCGACGGACCGATAACGGTGTCGCTGATGATATCTACCTTGGCAGCCATCTTACCGCTCTTGAGCACGTTGGCAAGGTCCTTCGCTTCATCGGTGGTGAAGTTGCCGGTGATGGACGATGTGCCACCCTCGATGGCGTTCTGTACCACGGGAGCTGAGTACACCTGGTCGTCGAGCACGATAGCCACCTGCTTGCCTACGTTGGCCGCTGTGATGCGGGCCCACTGCTTGGCAGCGTCGGGCTTCATGGTCATCTGCACGTAGTTGCCGCCGTGCATGGTGTCATATTCGCTGGTAGCGGCAGTAACGACGTCGCCGCTCAGGGCAGCCTTGCCGTTTGATGTCTTGAGAGCCACGAGCGAGTAGAGGTCCATCGAACGCTTGGCCTTGGTGAGAGTGTCGGTATATTCAACGCTCTGGGGCTTTACCTCCCATGCCAGACGCAGGTTGGAGGGAAGCACACGCTTGGCGGCGTCAGAGTTGATTATCGAGTCGATCATCACGCGCTGAGCCGAGGTAGCGATACCTACGGTGCTGCCGCGCGGATCGCCGAGCTGCATGAAGTTGCCGAGGAATGTCATGCCCTGACGGGTTGAATCGGCGGCAAGAGAGCGGTCGAGTTCGGCAAGCGCCATCTGGATATCACCCAGGGGCATTGTTTCGTAGAATTCGAGGTTGGCCGATGACTTCAGCAGGTCGCGCACACGGTCATGCTCCTTGACGCCGGGAAGCTCAAGAAGAATCTGGCCGTCGTTTTCAAGCTCCTGGATGTTGGGAGCCACAACGCCAAACTGGTCGATACGGCTGCGGAGCACGTTGGTAGAGCTGCTCACGCGGTCCTTCACCTCCTGCTTCAGCGCGGTTTCGATAGCCTGATCGTTGTCGCCACGCTTCACCTGATCGCGGAACACCACTGAGAGGTCGCCCTGCGGGTCGAGCTTGCGGTACTCGCGGCAGAATATGGCCACATAGTCATTGCTGCGTGTAGCCTTCACCACTGAGTCGGTGCTGGCGATAGCGCGGTCAAAATAAACATTGCCCTCTGCATTGGCCATCGAGCGGAGAATATCGGGAACCGACACCTGGAGTGTCACGTTCATACCCCCCTTGAGGTCAAGACCGAGGCCCACGCCTAATTTCTGTACTTCATTGTAGGTGTAGCCGAGCCATACCTTTTCTTTTGAGATTGAGTCGATATAGCTCTTGTAAGCCAACCGGTAAGAATCGGAATTCGTGCCGGCCTTTCCGGCCACCTGCTCGGCATGTACTTTAGCCTTATCATCGTAGTGGTTGCCTACGAGAGTGAAAGACAAGTAGAACAGGCAAATAAGCACTAAGAAGATGGCGATTACACCCGCCACTACACTTCCTAATTTTCCTTTTTGCATGTGTTAATTGTGAATGATATTGGGTTAATTAAATTGATTTTTTCTGTTTTTTATGGTACAGAACCTACGCCACAGGACGATAAGTTCAGCTATTTCAGCCCGCAAATATACAATTTTATTTTAAAACTCTGAAATATCAATAAATCTATCACACATCACTTTTTTTGATGCAGAGGCTACCAGCGGGGACGGCGGAGGAGGGCTTCGGCGCCGGTGTAGTCGGGCACGGGGAGTCCGGCGGCCACGTAGAGCCCTATGATGCGTGTCATCAGGATGTCGTCATGATGGCCACGCTTGGCGCTGTAGCTGCCGCAGGGCAACTGCTCGTAGAGGTCCATTTCGTTGCACGCCTCGACGTCGCGCTCGCGGTAGGCACACTCGCGCACCATGGCGAGCATCGAGGCCACGGCGGTGGCTTTGGTGGAGCGGTTGGTGTGGAAACCCACGCGCGGCTCGGCGGAGGGATTGAGCGTGTCGCGCGGCGTGCGCACATACAGATTGGGGTAGGCGCCGTTGAGTTCCTCAAGAATGAAGCGCGCCGAGCCTTCAACGGCGGTTTCGAGCGAATTGCTTTCAATGACCAGCAGCGCTCCGGCATACCAGCGCGCTATGAGATCGGAAGAGCACACGTCTGAACTCCAGTCACGATCAGA
>OFEZ01000401.1_pt1 | contig 32200 bp, 53 predicted proteins | sample 1521241 | NCBI WGS metagenome assembly OFEZ01 (sample SAMEA3504099, study PRJEB24116) | mouse gut metagenome | biome: mouse gut; feature: mouse-associated habitat; material: faeces | place: Denmark | collected 2011
ATGCACGTCAGAAGATTCACGCCTCCACCTCCGGCAGCCCCGCCACGCTGGTGAGCAGGGACAGCACCCCCGCCAACGCCGCCGCAGACGCCACCACCGCCCAGTTCACCTCGCTGAGCACCGCTGCCGCGCCGATGGTGGCCACCGCCGTCTGCGCCACCGTCCGGACGGCCCGAACCGCCGCCGCGTGGAACCATTTCTTTGTTTTCTCACTCATATGTATCTTCTCCTTTCTCAGTTCAGCCCCGGCATACCCGCCGCGAGCCACGCCACCACCGCCAGGGCGGCGGCGTAAATCAGCTTGTCCACCAGGCCGTCCCACCGCTTGGCGGGCTTGTCCGCCAGGGCCTGGGCCGTTTCGGTCAGGGCGTCCAGCTTTTCGTCCATGCCGTCCAGCTTGGCCTTCAGCGTGGCCCCGCTCTGCTCCAACGCCCCGATGCGGTCAAACATCTGGCGGTGGGTGTCGGAGGAGTTCCCCCGGTATCGGTCGAACTCCCTTTCCAGCGCGTCCACCCGGGCGGACACCGGGCAGTCGCTGGGATTACAGTTGTCGTGCATTGTGCTCACTCCTTACAGCTTTATGATGTGTGTGAGGGTGCAATCAGCATTGCTGCAACCCCAACGGCGCACCGCCAAAAATATAGGTTTTGTACCGCTCTCCTGGGACATTGGGCAATGTTCCGTTCAGCAAGGCACTCAACGCTGGGTATTCAGCCGGAACCGCGCCCCCATCACAAAGGACCCATCCCGTCTCAGAGGGCGGATCGCGGCTTGTCATAAGCTCTCCGATCTCAGCACCGCCCGCTTTTTGAATGGCGGTGTCTAATTCCAAAATGGCGGTGTCCGCCTTTGCGATCACCTGATTGCTCAATTCAATGAGTTTCACAACTTCCTTATCAATGCCACCTGTAAAAAAGCTGTAAATATACAGCACATCTTCAGCGATGGCAGACAAGGGCAAAACACGTCCACATAGGCCGCTGTCATCCCGGAGGTCGGTCACATCATCTAAGTTCAAAGACGTTGCGCCTCGTCGAGCACGGATGAAGTACAGCAGTACGGCGTACTGCGTTTCGTCCCGCACAAGAGAAGGGCTGGCCCGAATGGAGGCTGGGTCAACATCCGCCAGAATTTCCAGTGACGCCTTGCGGGCCTCGTAGTCCACCTGCACTGCTAAAGCATCCACCCTGTCCTCTGTATTTCCAGGCGGAGAGATGGTGAGGGCCAAGGGTTCGTCATTATACAGCCACCGTCCAGCGGCAAACGCATAGCCGGAAGATAACGCGGCAGTAAAACCGTTGATAGTCAAGTTGAAGCCACCGCCATGGAGAGCCACGCCGTCCCCCACCACGGCTTGGAGGGCGTTGGAAAACTCTTGAGAGTTGTCCGTTTCCTTGAGGGCAAATCCATAGGTGAGGGCCATTATTCGGCCTCCTTTGCCTTGATATATGCGGGTACGCCATCGGATGCAATCATGGGAAGCCACGCCCCATCGTTTGCGTAGTCGTACAGCGTATTCAGGACGATCTTCGCCACCTTGACCGTGTTCGTGGTGTCCTGCCCCAGCAGGTACAGCGTCCCTTCATCCTGCGAGTAGTCCAGATATCCAAACTGGGTAATAGTGCCCAAAACAGAGGTGGTATCCAGATAGCCGAAATCCCCCTCCTCCAGCGTCCGGGAGAAGATAATGCCGGTGCCCACGAAAATCAGATAGATGTCCTTTCCCCATAGGTAGGCGGTTGAATCGTAAAACAGTCTTGCGCCATTTTGTGTAGTTGAAAGTTCTGCGTGTCCTGCGGAGAGACTAACCCTGGAAATCCACGGGTAATTGTTCATGCTAAAAGAAAACAGAACTTTTGTGTTTCCGGCGATATTTATAGGGAGGAAAGTTTCAAGATTATCACCAGCAGAAAGGACTCTGCCCCACAAGGTAGAGTAAAGGCCGCCTGGGTAAGAAACGACTTTCGAGAACATGGACGGATACGGGCGCTTAGCAACGGTGATTAATTCTCCCTGGTTCTTTCTTGAAAAAGCATATCTTTGGAACGAAAAATAGTTTGATATTGTGCCAGAATGGCTCACCTCTATTCCGCCGCCGTCCACTTCTTCGGTGTTTGCGAGATTGCTTTCGCCGTTCCAAATAATAAGTGAAACATACCCGTCATAAACCGATGCGTTTTGTGTAATTTCCTTTTCGGCGCGGTGCCCGACCGCACAGTAATACGTTGTTGTGCCTCCGATTGTCTTTGCCGTGACATACGGGATCGCGTCGTAGCTAAACGAAAAATCAAAACCTTTCGCATGAATGGTTTCAACGGGCGAGGTCAAAGCTATCGTTTGCTCTGTCCCTGAAAAGCTGGATGACAACAAAACCAGTGCAGCGTCCCAACCAATCAGGTTGTTATCGCTGTCGAGCCCATTATATCGGTTGTAGCTCATGCCTTTAAAAATCTGCGCGATAAACAGCGTAGAAGCCCCATCGTTACCTTGAACTACAGAAAGTGCTAGACCTGGATGCCAAACGAGGAGAAAAAGCGGTATAGGGCTTTGTCTTTGGTCATAGCGCCTCCCCCTACCAATACTTGCGGTTTTTCCACTTACCGCACTTTGGGCAGTAGCAACGCCAAACTTGGACACGAAAGCTGGAATAATCGTAATACTCCCTCACCATGTGGCCTAACATCCAATCATGGCTACAGAAAATCTTTGGTAGTTTCATTTCCGCTCCTTATTGAGGCAGGCTCCAGCGTTCGACCGTGAAATACTTCAAATCGAACGTGGAAGATTTGGGGGCCTTCTTTTCGTCCGGATTGGAAGTCACGCGGTAGGTCAGCCCGGTGTTTTTGTCTTTAAAAGCGTCTCCATAGTCCAGGGGAAAGACCGACTGCACCAACGCGGAATAAAGGCTTTTCACGCCCTCCTGCTGGGCCCGTCGTGCCTCCATACTGGTGTCCAGGTACTGGAAGTTCTCAAACTCCGCGCCTTCCTCCCAGGTGGTAAGGTATCCGCCAGCGCCGTCCGGCACCCGCCGTTTCTCCATCAGCACACAGGGAACGGCGAAATCAGTTAAAAGGCTCATTCTGCGGCCCTCCTGTTCCAGTCAGCCACTGCTTGTGCATATCCATCCTCCGAAACAACAAATTCTCCGTCTTCTCTGCAAAATCGAGTGTGATACTGCTTGCCTGTATTTGCCCCACATTTTTTGCATTTGATCACATGGTCTTGTGAAAACGAATTGCCCGGACCGCTGCCGATAGATTTCAATTCAACGATGGCCTCTCCACCGCAAAATGGGCAAGGTTTCAATTTCTCCATCTCATATCTCCCTCAGCTTTCTGTACGGGTCCAGCCGGGCCCGGAACGCCGCCTGCCAGCCGCCGGAACCTGTGCTGTCACCCGCGCCGCTCTGTTTGGTGTAGCTATAGCCGCCGAAGCTCTCAGAGGTGTAAGGACTGTCTATTACTGCCCCATACTTTTTCTGCCACGCCTCGATCTCTCCGACCAGCTCCACCACAGCTTTGGGCACGGCCATCGCCCAGATGGTCCCGTCAAATGTCTCATCCTCCAGCGCTGCCATATCCGGTCCATACCGATGCAGACCGTCGTTGAACACGCTGCCCATCATTCGGAAATACTGTCCGTCCCGGAGGAAGGGCAGCGCGATCCGCCCATCCTCGATGGTGTAGGTGCCGTGGTGGATTCCGTCCGCCCCATCCCGCACCCGGAACCAGTTGTGGAGCTCTGTCAAAATCTGTTCCAGCATCGCGCCGCCCTCCTTTTCTTACTTGCCTGCGGCCTTTGCGGGCGCGGCCTGGACAGCTGCACCGGACGCGCTGCCCACTGTCACAACGGCGATGCCGTCCAGATACTCCGCCCACAGCTTCATGCCCATGATGGCGTAGCTTTCGCCAACAGCAGTGCTGTAGTTACCCTGGGCATGGAATCCGATCAGGTTGGTTTCGCCCTGGGTGGTGTAATTGAGGCCCAGACGGGCAAACTCGCTGTCGGACGGGTCGATGTAGTACAGGTCGATGTTCTCCACAGGAGTCGCGATAACTCTGCCCCGGTCAATGAAGCTGGCGGGCAGTAGGAAAAGAGTGGAGTATCCCAGGAAGTTCTCGATATAGTTCAGCCCGAACTGTGTCTGAACCGTAATTTCTGCCGCGCCCAGGTAGTCGTAGGCATCCAGAATATTGGCAAAGCCCACCACGGAGGTAACGTCCTTCTGCATGGCAGCAAACTTGTTCAGCACCTCTCCCTGGGCTTTGGCAAGCGCCATCTGCCAGCCGGACGCCGTGCCGGTCAGCGTTCCCGTATTGAGGAAGGTGTAGAAGTCACCAAGCACCACATTCTGGAGCTTGTTCAGAAAGGCGTCGTCGCTCTTCTCAATGGCGATCTCCGCGCCGTACTTGTCCACATCCTCAACGGGCACTGCTTTTGCATACTTTTTGATGGTCAGGTTATCCTTGGACGCCTTGGTGATCGTGGCCTTGCTGTAGGGGATCACCTCGCCGGGGCCCACGTCGCCGTCCTCCAGCTCGACGCTTGCGGTATAGGAAATGAGCTGGGTGCCGGGAGCCTTGCGGATAGGCCGCATGATGCCGAGAATCCGGCGCAGCGCATTCCAGTTGTCATTGAAGCGGGTTACGAAATCGACCTCCCGCGCGGTAACGCCGGTGTATACGTTCGGCAGAGAATCACGCGGATTGGTCAGGGTTTCTACTTTTGTAGCAGCCATTTCAGTCATTCCTTTCACATGATCTGATTTTCCATTAGTGCTTTTTGACGCTCGGAAGCGGACATCAAATAGCGGCCTTTATCATCCTTTTTGTAGATGTCCGCTTTGGTAAGGCTTCCGCCGCCGTTGTTGGCGGGCGGATTGGCGGTATTCGCGCCGGTGGTCGTGGTGGTACTCACCAGGTCAGAGAAATCACCCTTCACCAGAGCCTCCAGGGCGGCGGCGTCCTTGATTTTGCCGTCCTCGGAAAGCTCCAGGCCCTCAATCTCCGCGCCGCTGCCCCGCAGGGCGATGTCCAGGGCCTTGCCGGTGATGCCCTTGCTCTCGTAATAGGCCCGCGCCGCCGCCTCTTTGGCGGCTTTGGCCTCTTTCGCCGTCACGCCCTTCTTGTAGTCCTCAAATTCCTTCTTGAGGGTGTCGTGCTTGTCCTTCCAGCCGTCTTTCTTCACGGCCTCCAGGTCAGCCTTCGCCGCGTCCAGTTCCTTTTGAACGCCGGGAAGGTCTTTCGCCGCGGCCTCCGCCTTTTCCAGGCTGTCCTTCAGGCCGCTCACGGTTTCGGTGTGGGCCTCGATGATCTGGTCAATTTTTTCATCCTCGATGCCCATTGCTTTGAGAAATTTCCTTGTCAGTGCCATATTCGTTCTCCTTTTCTTTGGCCCCGGTTCTTTGGGGGTGAACGTTGTATAAAACCGCTATGCTTCGCGGGTTTACCAAAAGAAAAAGCGTGGGCACTCACTCCATTTCTGAAATGAATGTCCACGCTCGGACGTTCCGCCGGAACGCTTACCGGCGGCAAACAGTATTTAACTTTGCATCTGCTCTTTTAACGATTGAAGTTGACAAATAAGAAAATCCAAAACTTCACATAGATCGTTGTCGAGAGTTTCTTTCCCTCTTTTGTCAAAATCGTGCACGCAAACAAGTGCACGTTTCTTTGTGTTTTTTAACCCATATTTTAAAAGAAGTTTCTTTCCCGATTGTCGTTCAACTTCAAAATTTTCTGTTTTGGCAGGAATATCCTTGAATGCACGAATTTGTTTATCTATTTCGGCCTTTTGTGCCCTTAGTTCTTCAAGCGTCATATTTTCACTTCCTCCCTCCGCACCTGCACAACCTTCACGCCGTCCTTGACGGGTATCAGCTCCACGCGGTCGCCTCTGGAAAGAACGTTTACCATTTCGCTTTTTATGCGGTCAATTTCTGCAAACAACGGAGCCATATCTATCTCTTTGATTCGATTTTTGACCTCATTAGTGGCCTTTGCGATTTTTTCATCCATTCTTCAGTTCTCCCTCAATAATGCTGCGGTACTGTGCCACGTGGTCTGCTACGGCGGGCTTCAAATACGGCTGCGCCCGCTGGCCGTGGGTCAGGTGCCAGTTTCCTTTCGCGTCCTGGTAGACCCACGGGTCCTGACGGCCTCCTGTGTAATAAACGCCCGTCCCAAGCTCCACATACGGACCATATTCAACATTTGTTCCAATGTAGACCTTTAATTCTCCGACGACAACCAGATAAGTAATACTGTTTCTAAGATTTCCAGTATCGACAACGCATAGCAGCTTTGCATATCCTTCGCCAACCATGCCGCATTTTTCAAGGGCGCGGAGACAGGCGGAGAGCATTTCCTCTTTGACGAGGCCGCTGTTGTCGGTGATCTTGATATGCATAGAATCCGCCATGTCAGCTCTCCGTGTTCTGATTGTAAATCTGGTCGTAAATCCGTTGCAGATTTATCCCGATTTCATCTGGTTCATCATTGTGATCTACAATATTATCCACAATTGCATCATCAATCGTCAAAAGCAATGCACCCAAATCATTGTTTTTAAGTGCATCATTGATGCCAACAGACTGCTCCAGAAGATATCTTTTCTGTTCTTCGGTTATTTTAATCACTGTTTTCTCCCCCTGCTATACGGGTTCACCTGTATTAAGTTCCCGTTTTCTGGGTTTATGGAAAGTTCCACGCCTCCAAGAATAAAACGCTGGCTCACTTTCCCGCTTGGCGACACTCTTTCGGGAAGTATTACTGTATCTTTTGATGTAAGCGCATCCAAAACCTTATCCACGGCAACACCGGAACGACTCTGTTCAACGGAACCGATAACCCTGGAAATGAAATGATTGGACTTCCCCGTTATTTTTATCCCATTTGAGGTCGTCAGGCCAACCAGTTTTTCATCAATTTCCCTGCTGGTTTTCTGATAGAGAGAAAAATCCGCCAACGCTGTGAGTTCTCCGGTTTGAATTGCCCTTTTGTAAGATTTGAATGCTTCCCACTTACCGCTATTATACTTCAAATCCTGGAATTTTGCAAATGATTTAGGTGCATTTTTGCCCAAAATCGCTTTGTAATCCGAATATTGCTTTCTGTCTCTTTCCTCGCGATCGGATTCTTTTTTTGCGTATCTCTCAGCGGCAATCGCACCTTCCCCGCGTTTTGTGTTTTCCCACTGGGCATAAGTCATATTCGGCAAAGGTCCAAATCGGTCCCGCCGCAGGGCATCGCTCATATCCACGCCCTTTACCTGCACAATCATAGTACAGCGGCAATTATAAATCAAATGCCCCGGGCCGCTGGAATCCCCCGGATACATCAACTCATAGCCGCCTACGATAAATGGTTTGTTCTCTGCCACCGTCTGCCCGTCAGCCGCTGCGTGATCGTGCCGCGTCCTGCTGTCCAGTGTGGCAAGCCACCGCTTTTCCAGCTCGATGCCCATTTTCACGGCTACGTCATAGCTGTCCTGCCGCCCCGCGTTCTGTGCCCCGGTAACAGCGGTACGGGCCGCTCTGATTGCGCTGTCCCGGTTCATGTTCGGAATGTTGGTCTGGAGACGGTCCGCCAGATGCTTGATGCTCTCCCCCTGGAGAATGCCGCTGGTCACCTGCGCGGTAATCTGCCGCTTGCCCCAGGCCAAATCAATCCCCCGCTTCACTGCCCGCTCCGGCGGGTAGTAGGGCATCAAGTCCGGCTGCTCTGCAACCAGCCGCTTCACGGTCTGCTCGTCCCACAAATCAAAACCAACATCCCCGCCCACCTGCTGTTCGATGGTGTACGCCGCATAATTGCGGTTCAGGGAATACAGCCCTGGCGTGGTATCGTTTATGTAGGCAGCGGCCACCTGGTTGGCCTGGGTCATCCGCTCCGCCACCCTGTCCCGCAGGGCCTCAAACCGCTTCCCGCGTCCGATCTGCGCCAGCCGCCACTGCTGGTAGTCCTTTTCAGTGTACTCCATGCCATTGACTATGGTGCCAATGAGCGACTTTGTTTCCTCGTCCCGCTTTTTGAAGCTCTTAAAGTAGGCGTTGATCTTATCAGTCAGCTCGTCGGCGGCCTTCTGATATTCGGCGGCAATGCGTTTTTCCAGCTTTTCAAGTCCTGCGTCTGTCCAAATATGGGCTTCGTCAAGTTTTGACATTTACCCTAAAACCCTCACTTCATATCGTGATGGAGAACAAGCATTGAAAACCAATGTTTTCCCTCTTATCTTTTTAAGATATGCCTCACACGCTTCTTCAAATGTTGTTCCTCCTCCATGTGCACCTATCAAAAATGGGCCGTCCTTGATTTCGCAACCCTTATAGTATACGCCTATCCCTCCGCTATTTGTCTGGTATCTCCAAACTTCTAGCGATTCATTGCTCAATGACAACAAAATTTCAGATGCTTTCATATTCTCCTCCAATCATACGGCGATGAACTTTTCAAAGACGGCCAGCTCTTTGTCGGTCAGATGGTGGGCAAGGTCAGGCTTTTTATCAATAGCCGCCATCGTTTTTCATAAGCCAATCTTTCAGTTCAACTTGCGCTTTTGCAAACGCATATTCCACATCACAGCTTTGCACAGAAACGATTTGTAAGTCTTCCCCATTTTTCCCACAGCCCTTTTTGTAGATGGTAATGCACCAATCCATAATTTTTGAGTAATAGATTTCAAGGTGCATTGGAAAGCCACTCGCTTTTTCGTCAAAGAATTTCAAAAAATCTTGCATTATCGTTTATCCCCTTCCTCGGGCTCATTCCCGCCGTCATACAAATCGTCATTTACTGTTCTTTTTCTTTTTTTGAACGACATGCTGACATCCGCATTGAGGACAGTCAAAGGTGTCGTATTCAACGACCTCGCTTCCGCCAGAAATCGCGGCCAGTCCAGTTTTCCCTTCATCTCTGGAAATATAGTGCTTCTCAATCTGCGCGTTAAATTCGCAACCACAAATCTCACATTTCAGCATTTTTTTCTTCCTCCTCGGTTTTGTTTACCTGTTGTTTGCCGTTCCTGTCAAACCGACCCAAATCCTCCGCCGCTTTGCGCTTCAGGATTTCCTCCACCTCCTCTGGCGTGATCCACGGCAGCTTGTTCAAAATGGTCTCGCTGTCCAGCTCCTCCGCGGCCATCATCACCATTTGTGTCTCCTCCAGCTGGTTGGCAATGCGGTTCCACTGGAAGGATGGCTCATCCTCCAGGCCCAGCAGCATCAGCAGCCGGGCGATAAAGTCCCGGATGCAGAACTCAAAGTCCCCGCACTTGTCATCCTGCTGCTGGTATGCCATGCGGATTGAGGTTGCGGTCTTATCCCCTGCCAGGGCCTTTTCTATGTCCAGCAGCATGAAGTCCTGATACATGTCAGAGCGCAGCAGCTCCAGCATCCGCATACTGGCCTCCACAGGGATTTCCAGGGTGTGGGCCTCTGCGGTTACGTCCCGGCCCAGGGCGGCAGCCCGTACCATGTTCATCCTCTTTACGAACTTCACCAAGTCCACGTCATCCATGCCTTGGGCATTGTTCAGGGTCCAGAAAAACCCGTTGCTGTCAGAAATGTCCCCCGCCAAATCAGAGGAAATGAAATCATAGCAATCAATGGATGGGCGGATGCCAATGATTTCCGATTCCTTCAAATCATTGGCCCACAGGGGGATAATGGGGAGGCCGTTGTAATTCTCGCCTGCAACGCTCTCCACAACACCAAATGTGTTTGCCAAAGTGGTCACGCTGTACGGCTTTCGCTCTCCCAGGGGCATCATGTCTTCGCCTTCACGCTTGATATAGTCGGTGTATCCCTCTTGCTCATAAAGCGTGAACCGCTCCGTTTCCCTGCTTGTGGTCCCGCTGCTATCAATGGTACACCAATACCGCACTCCCGCCCGCAAAAGCCCGCTGTCTCGGTCATAGATCGGGGAAAAGCCGGGAGATTTTGGCGTGTCCGCAAACGGGAATACCTCCAGATGGTCCAGGTTCCAAAAGCCGAACGCCACGCCGTCTATCATTGCCTTTTTACAAAGTTCCTGAAGGCGGTTGTCAAAGTTGGTCCCCAGCTTTTTCTTTGTCTCCTCTTGCTGGAAAGTAACGCCGTTGGAAAGGATGTATTGCACTTGCTGGAGCACAAACCGCCGGAAAAAGCCGTGGGTCAGCTTATAGTTGCTGCTCCATATGTCTGGCACCTTCGTGCCGTCCTCCTCGTAGACGTACTTTTGAGCCTTGTTTATCGTTGGGTTGCGCTTGGCGTAGTATAATTCGGCGTCTTCCGCCGTCCTGTAATCCGCGCTGGTTCTGTGTTCATTTACAACAGACCGGATAAAGTCCATCCGGTTCTTTTCTGAGAGGCCGATTGCCTCCAAATCCTGATAGGTTTTGATCTCGGCAACCTCCCTTCTGTTAAAACAGCGTCCTGCCGCTCTTTTTTCGCCAAATGCCCGTAGTCTGCACAAAGTAGCGCACGGCGTCCATCGTGTGGTCGTTCTCCTTGATGGGCCTGTCCTCTGTGGAGTCCTCATCCCAGGAATACAGGCCAAATTCCTTGATGGTGTTCTCGCAGGCGGCGCATATCCTGATTGTCCCGTCAGAAATGCACTGCGCAGTGTGCCGGATGCCGTCAAGAACGTCGTTGTCAGCGGCCCAAACCTTGAAGCGGTGGTTTTTCTCCGCCAGTGTGATGAAGGACAGTGCCGACGGGTCTATGATGATGTGGTCAATAGGCAGGTCTCCGGCGAACTTGCACAGGTCGTCGTAATACTCCTGGTCCGTTTTCTGTGCCATCTCCGTACGGCTGTTGAAGTAATACTCCTTAAACCCGTACCACACCCCATCGCACAGCCCCCACAGGACCATCGCCGTGGGGTTTCGGGTGCCGTAGTCCATGGAAATCATATATTTACGGTATGAACGTTCTGCGTCCGGCTCTATCGCTTCTTCAGTGAACATGGGGTATACCAGCCCCTCAGCTGCGACCCAGAGCCCCCGGACGTAGCGGTCATAGAACACGCCGTGATACATGGACTGATACATGGCAAGTGTCTTTTTGCTCAGGCTGGGGTTGTCAGTCATTTCGAAATGGAGATAGAGGGCGTTGTGATTTTCCCGCTTATCAATCCACTCCTCTTTGAACCAGTGGGAAGGGGTTCCGGGATTGCAGGAAAACCAGATTCTTGCGCCGTCCACACTACACCGGGCCAGTGCCTGATTGACAAAGCTCTCCGGCATAAGGACTACTTCATCCAGCAGTACCCCCGCCAACGTCCTGCCTTGAATCAGAGCGAAACTGGATTCATCCCGTCCGCCGAACACCTCGAAATAATTGACCTTTCGTCCACACCGTACTTCAAGGATTTTTTGCGAACGCCGCCATTGGAGCGTATAACGTTGCTTGGCGTAGCTTCTGGATATGTATGGGATAACCATGTTCTCCGTTGCGCTTCCAACCGTCTTTCCGCAGATTCCGAACCGCTGGCCGGAAAACTCCCGCATGGCCCAGTCGATGAACGCAACCACCATGATGGAGGTCTTGCCGGAACGGACCGCGCCGTCGCAGATCAGGGCGTCGTAGGGACTGTAGGGGAATGCGAGGATTTTCTTTTGCTTGGCGGAAATCACGGCTTTTGATGGCTTTCTTCACTCATGCCAAACCAGCGAACTTGACGCAACGGTATATGCCTATTTCTCCCGTTAGAAAGCCGCAGGAACAAAAGGTCGCTTCCGAATCGAACTTCGGTTGCTTCAAATTCTTCCATATATCCATCAAACCATCTGACAGTTACTTTATTCATCGCTCTCCAACCCCTCTCCCAATTCTCTCAGGCTCCGGCTCAAATCGTCCTCAACCGTTTCGTCTTTCTGGCCGCCTCCAATCATGGCCCACTTATCAATCAACGTTCCCATCGCCGTGGTAATCTGCGCTGGGGTTGCCTCTGCCAGCTTGTCAGGGCTGTTTAGGGCGTTCAGACCTTTCCCCAATATTTCACACACGATACCCCGCTTGCTGTCCATGTAAGCGAGAATGTCTTTGGTATTCTGTTCTTTTTTCTCCTTCGCTTTCCCGGCGAAATCGGCGCAACTCGCAACTATTCTGCGTACAGTATCTTTTGACACTCCATTTAGTTTTGCCGTTGCGCTATAGCTTTCCAGCTCAGTATAGTCCGCAAGGATTTTCTTTTTTTGCTTGTCCGTCAGCCTTGCGGCCATTACCACCACCTCTCAGTCCAAAATTTATCTGGCGTAGCCCCCGGCTCATGCACCGGGCGGCTGCATATTGGCCCCGCCGCTCCTACTATGGGCCCCACATAGAAACGCACGGCTTCGGAAACGGCAGGGCATCAAAACTAATCTTAAATTTATCTGATCCCACCGCCATAGCTACTTGAATCCTGATGTGTAAAATGGCAGGCGCAGATCGGCTCGGCTTCCCCCGCATTCGCTTTTATTTCGCGGCTCGGGGCGAGTCAGGTTTTCGCCGCAGCCCAGCGGGGTCTGGCTGGGGATGCGCAGCAAGGAACAGCAGATAAGCAAAGCCGCAATCATGATCATTGGTCTGCTGCGCCTCCTGATTTGGATTTGCCCATCTTCTGTCCCGCAGGGCTGACGGGTGCCCCGTGTACTTTGGGGCGGTGCCCGAACGGTAGCCGCATCCCGAATCGTGGGAGGGCCAAACGGTCGGGGGGATAATGTCCTCCCTGGGCCACATCGTTGAGAGGTGCGGGAGGCCCTGTTCAACTGCCGCATCTTTATCTTGCGGCTGGGGTCGCTGGCCGGAATCGAACCGGCATTGCTTGTCGGCATTTTGCACATCGGCAAGTAGTTTTTCCACTTAAACTACAGCGGCATAGGCGGGGCGGCAGCGTCGAGCTTGCCGCCCCTTGCGCAAGGGGGAGGAAGAATGTAGGGTGTGGGCTGCGCCGCCCACGATCCTATCGTAGCATAAAATTAGGGTCAAAAAATGCCAACCTTCAATCAAGGAAATCCCGGTTACGGGCCACCGTTTCAAAAAACAATCGTTGCCACCTATTGGCCGTCCTCTCACTGCACGGCACCGCCAGTGCCGCCCCCTCCACTGTGTGCGTCCTGTCCAGATGTACCAGCCGAATCACCTTCATCCGCGCCTCGCCGTTCTCCATGCGCTGCGTGGCCTCTATGGCGGCTTTTACGGCCTCGTAGTTCATCGCTTCCACACGGGACGGGTCTTTGCCTATCTGCCCCGGGTAAGCCCGTATGATGGACTTTACGTGGCCCCACCAGGGGTAATGCTGCTTATTCACGCTTCTCTCCCTCCATCGGTTCATAGTGGGTAAAATCCACCGGATGAGCCGGGTTCATAACCGCCAGCGCAATATCTTCATCACTTATGCACCACTGGCATATCCAGCTTGGATTCTGCGCCAGCCAGGGGGCGTTTTTACACGTTCCGCACGGTATTTTATTCGTCGTAATCATCCGGTCTCCTCCTCGCTGCGTGGGGCACCGTGTACCCGGTCTCCGCTCTTATCCTTCGGAGGTAATTCTTGATCGTCACAGGTGCGACGTTCAGCACCTCCGCGATCTGCTGAGTGGTAAGGTCCTCCCAATCACCCTCAAACACAGACCATAAAACGGATATTTTCTTCCCGTTCTTGCCGTTTCGTATGTATTTTGTGTATGGGTTTTCAGGCTTAATCATACCCGTCTCCTTTCTGCGGGTCGCGCCATTGCCAGAATTTGCACTTGCATTTGCCGCTGCTGCGGGCTACCACTCCAAGTTCTCGCATATGTTCGCAAGTTGTGGCCTTGCTCCAAGGAAGTCCATTCTCGTATTTCTTCCCGTGGGCACAGCACCAGCACAGGCCTCGCAAGTCCTCCACCGCCGCGTCCCGCTCATCCAGCAGGGTTTCGATGGCGGTGGCGGAAACGCCAAGAGCGCAAAACCCGGTGTGCCGCTCCAACACTTCCAACTGATTGGTCAGTTCTTTGTAATCCATGTCAGCCTCCTTTCGGCCTAAAAACCACCACCATCGAAGGGAATGGTGCGCTGTTTTTACTCCCACCGAACTTCAATCGTCCCCGAATAAAACGGATCTCCACCTTTCCGTAAATCCATCGGTGAAACCACGCTGTATCCGTTCTTGCAGGAAGAAGCATTACGACTGTACTGCCTTCTGCGGATGCAAGTTGAGCCTTTCTAACCCATTTCCCGATCTCTCGCCCATAGGGCGGATTGCACCAGCAAACGCCCTCCCACGGCTGGGAAAGCCCATCCAGCTCCGGCGTGTAGTACCGCTTGCATTTCGCGTTTTCCGGGAGCGCGCACACGTCGAGGTCAAAATGAAATTCTGCGTTCAGCTTGTCAAAAAAATCCTTCGGAGTTTCCCACATCTCCGACTTGCTTGAGAATAAAACCTCTGTGTTCATATTTTTACCTCAAAACCATCTGTAATTTAGCTATTTGCCAGTCTCCGCAGTTCCGCCCAATACGCCTTAAACCAGCACTTCCACTGATAGCACCCCATTTTCAGAGTGCAACAGCCATCTTTCGCACAAGTATCACACGGTCTATAAATATCACTCATCCTTTGTAACCTCCAAAATCTCGATTTCAATCCGTGGATTCTTCTTGTCAACCTTAAATCTGTCCGAAAACCCATCAACGTTCGCCCATCCGTCGTTTCCCAAAACACCAACCTTGACAAGAGCATCCTGGATAACCTTCCGCCTGAAAGACGAAATATTGTCCTTGTCCCGGCGTTTGTTCGGCTCGTACCAAATGTATTTCATCCAGACCGGCCCGGTTGGATGAAAGCGGCGCAGCTGTGTTTTCGCGCACCACTCTACCCGGCGTTGGGCCGATTTCTTCAGCGCGGCCCCGGCGTGACGGCTCCTGTCCAGTGCACCTATGTATTCGTTAAGGCCAGGTAATTGTCCTGGGATTATCAGTTTCATAAATACTCACTCCCACCCCAACCTTTTACATGATTCGTGATAACGCTTCCACCAGGCAGGCTCCTCATCGCCACTGCATTCATCGCCAGGGCAGGACAGGGCAGAATCTGGCCCTTTTCCCCCTTCCCTTCCTTTCCTTTGGGTTTTGCTTTTATTTTTCTTTTCCTTTTCCTTTGTGGCATTTATCCCGGATTTATCGGCATTTATCCCGGATTTATCGGCATTTATCCCGGATTTATCTTCTGGATGGCGCACTTTAATAAACCCCTCAGTTTCGGATTTTTCTAAAATCCAGGAGCTACTGTCTACCTCAACATCACGCTTCAGTGATTTTTTGATAGCTTGAAATTGAGATTGTATACCGTGGCTTGAGAGAACCTTTACCGTATTGAACAGTGTGCTATCAAGCAGTGACTTATCCAACAGGTAGTGCAACATCAAGCCTATTTTCTCTGCGCTGCATCCAAGATCAAGTGCCGCGTCTTCCTCAAAATCGGTACTGTGCTCAACGCAATATCCGCTTGCGTATGCTTTGCACAAAACATAAATGTAAAAGAGCGGCCCATCTGCGCCAAACCGCGCCGTTAAGCGTCGGATGCGCTTATCCTCGAAAAACCCCGTATCAAGCGGGAAATACCCAAGTCCGGCCTTTCTTTGGCGGCTCATGGGTCAATACCTCAAAACGGTAAATCGCCATCATCATCGGACAGCTCCTCGAACTCATCGCTTCCGGACGGGATGCCGTAGTCCGCGGCGGGGTCGGATGGGCCGGATGGGGCGGGCCGTCCGTAGCTTCCGCCGCCATAGCCGTTATTGCCGATGTAGCTCCCCTGGCCGTCTCCCTCCCGCTTGGAGTCGCCGAAGTAGACGCTGTCCGCCACAACCTCGGCAATGGTGCGGCGGTTGCCTTCCTTGTCCGTCCAGTCCCTGATCTGTAAGCGGCCCTCCACCACGGCCATACGGCCCTTGGAAAAATACTTGCTCACAAATTCGCCGGTGGTACGCCAGGCCACCACGTTGATAAAGTCGGTGGCCCGCTCCCCGGTCTGCTTGTCCTTGAAGTCTCGGTCTACCGCCAGCGCGAAACTGGAAACGGCGGTGCCGCTCTGGGTGTGCCGCAGCTCTGGGTTCCGAGTGAGACGGCCCATGATTACGATGTGGTTAAGCATTAAAATTCCTCCTATACAAACGATATTGGCGGCATAGGAATCTCTGCCCCGTTGTTCGGTCTCCAAAGATGTAAAACATACTGATGAATATTCACATACTTACTTTTTGGTGGGTGATACTGCACCACGGTTTCCTCCGGGCCAAAAACATATCCTTGATGGCGCACATCTCATCCCAAGAAGGACACCGCTTTTGATTCTTCGGGTGTATGCTCACATGGTCCCATCCACCACCATCAGAAGCAATGCAGAAAAATGAGCGCCCATTGACAAACACCTTGAAGCAGCCGCACCCATTGTCTCCGTTTACCCCGGCAATTCGACGCTCATCTTCCACCAGACGATATTTGTCCAGCGTATGTAAATCTTTCAAACCACTAATCCCTCCTGTACTCAATGTAAATCACGGTCTTGTTTCCGTCCTTCCGCCTCAGCTGTTTCTTCAACTCCAGGACAATATCGTTGCGCGGCCACACGCAGGAGTGAAATACCTCCCGCTCCCGGTGGAGGACCTGGGGCGCGAAACAGTAGTAGCAGCGGTGGGGGCATCCGGTGTAGATGTTCACGGCGTATTCGCCGTACTCCGCCGCCGCGCCCTTCGGCTTGTAGATAGTGTTCATTCCTCCTCATCCTCCCAATGGCTACAATATTTTTTGGCGGCGCAGGTGTCGCACTCATAGGAGGTATCTGCACAAGACCAAAAAAAATCCTTCACAAGTGCCAGCCGAGTCTCCATATCCCACCAATCTACCTCACACTTCCCTTTGTAGAGCTTGTCCGCCGCTGGAAATCGATTCACCCGTACCTGTATGTAGTCTGCGTCCTCGCAAACATCACAACAAAAGGAGATTTTCTTTGCCTCCCTTGAGTTTTCAGCGAATACGATAGTCGAATATGCTTCGACAGATGCAGTGTCCCACGCTATATAGGCTTTCATCGTTCCTCTTTCCCCTCCACATACGCCTTGTGCAAATCCCGCACCTCTCGTTCCTCCTGATACCACCGCTGAAACATATGCTTGCAAACTGCGCCGCCGTAGGGATACCACAAATCGCAAAGTTTGCACAGGATATCGGGATGGGTGTCTGGGCATTTGCTTACGCCGCAACAGCTCATCAGCGCCCCTCCCATTCCTCGCAGAAGTGGTCATAAGGCGTCCAATCGGCGCAAAATTCGCTGTCGTTGTTGACGCAAATCCAACTGTCGTCCATCTCACATTCGTGCCACTTGCACGTCCCGCAGCATTTAGCCGTCATCGGGGGCCTCCTTGTCTGCGAGTGCGTCTGCGCTCCCATCCAGTACGGAGAGGATGTGTGCATACGGAATTTTGTTCTTTACGCCGTTGCGAAACAGGTCTGCCCGTCCCGCCTCCTTTACCAGCTCGTAAAGCTGGCTGACCGTGATTTCGGTGCGGTCCTCCTTAGAAAATGCATTTATGATTCCCATTCAGATTTCCTCCTTGTCCATTTTCGCGCCACAATTGGGACAATATCTGCTCTTTGCAACGTCTCCCTGGTAATCGTAATACCAGCATCCTCCGCCGCATTCGGAGCATTTAAAACGTTCGCAGGGTGTGTCAGATACTTCCCACCCCCCATGCACCACCGGGGCAACGTCGGCGGCGGGGATTTCAGCAATCATGTGTCTGATTGCGTTTCGCTCGATAAGCTGTGCGCTGTATCTTTGGTGTGCGGGGCTGGTTGTAGGCGCGTCAAGCACTCTCGCCCTTGCAAGTGCCTCCAATTCCAAAAGTTTCCTATAAAGAGCTTTCCGCTCAATGTATTCAGCCATCCTTATTCCTCTCCCCTCTGTGTTGGTGCAAAAACACGTATTTGCTGTTCGGCCCAGCGTTCCGCGCCAGCCACTCCATCGCCTGCTCCTGGCTCAGATGGTTCTGCGCGGCCCGGACCTCGTAGGCAAACTCTCCCCGGGACTGCTTGTCCGCTATGCGGGCCTCGATCTCTGCCTGGGTGTGGTTGGCCTCGATCAGATAGTAGTCGTAGCTCTTGGCATCGATGTGGTCAAGGGTGCTGGTGTCGGTGGCGTAAAAAAGAAGTTCATCAGATTGAATGCGATACCCGCAGTTTGGAACGTCATGCAGCAGCTTCACCGGCATAATATCAAAATCTCTGTATTCAAACCAATAGCCGGCGGTGTATATATCTATGTCCCGAGGCTCTACGCCGCAGACTATCAGATTCGGCACCATCCACTCACAGCAGCCCCACCGCAGGGCGGGACGCTCTTTGTGGAGCGCCCGCACCGTGGCGGGATTGAAATGGTCCCCGTGGGCGTGGGTGAGGAGCACCAGCTTCAGGCTTTTGATGTAGCCGGATTGTTCCATCGTTTTATAGGGTGTTCCGCAGTCAATGAGGATTTCACCGTTGATGACTACGGCGTTCCCGCTGGAGCCAGTGGCCGGGATGTCATACGTCACTTAGGCTAACCCGCTTCTCCTTCTGTGCGGCGTCCTCCGGCAATTCGATTGCCCCCGCCTCCGCCTGTTCTGGCAGTTCCGCCGCCTCCGCCTGGATGTAGTCATCCGGCTCTACATATTCCCGGTCGTTGTCAAACGCAGTTTGGAGGTCAATCGACATGACGCCCCACTTGGAAATCAGCTGCCGCAGCATGGTCTTAAACGCCATCCCGTCGAAGTCCTTGTACCAGTAGGAGGAGTACAACCATTCATCTTTCTGCGGATAGTTGTGGGCTTCATAGTCCGCAAAGGAAACCTTGTGATATGTCTCCTTTTTGCCCCTGATATCCACCGCATCTTTGCTGAACGCCGCACTATAGCGGTCGGCGTGGGCGATCATCTTATCCTTGCTCCAGTAGATGGTTTTCTGGAACCCGTTCAGATACTCGAAGAAGGCCAGATAGCCGATGGTGGTGGTCTGCTCCCGCAGGGTATCGTTCTCGATAAGACGCAGGTCGATTTCCTCGGTCGAAGGATTCCAGCGCAGAAGCTCGCCCTCTTTGACCGCCAGAACATTCAGCCGCTTGTATTGCCCCGAGCGCAGGGCAAGCTGGATCATGCCCTTGTAGCCAAGAACAAATTGGGCGTTCTTTACGCCCTCCTTGCGGTTCTCAAAGGGAACAAGGTAATACTGTCCCAGCTGGGGTGAAGGGGAAAGGTTCAGGCTTTCGCCCAGCAGTGCCCCGGAAAGGACGGTGTGCGGGGTGCACTCCTGGAGTGCCTGATTGACCGACACGGCACTAACAATGGCGGACACGAACCGCCGCGCCTGGGCGGGGTCCTGGATTGTCCGGTTAATCATCGCCTGATAGTTGGGCTTGTTGATCATCACAGAAAACGGAATCCTCTGCGCAACTGCGGTGTTACTCATACTGGATACCCTCCCGATTCAAAAATTCTCTTACCCGGCGCAGCTGGGCACGGGTAGCGTTGACACAGACAAATGTAAGGCGGTGGATGATTTCATTCGGATCCTTTTCCGGCGGCGTCTCCAGCACCACCGGCGGGGCCAGGGCCTCCACCCGTTGCACCATAGTGGCCTCCTGCTCCTGGGCGGCCCTGCGGGCCTCCTGTTCGGATTTCTGCGCCTCAATGCGGCGGCGCCGCTCCCGGACGGTACAGATAGCGTCTGCCGCATCCAGAGACCGTTGGAACTCCACCATGATTTCCTCTGCGTCGTCCAAAGACGAAATCCGATCCACGCCCTGGGCTACTCCAGCTACGAACGACGCCAGCTGTTCCCGCAATTTTTTGGGCGTCTTGGCCTTTGCGGAAGCCATATCCACTTTGATGCCAGCGCGATCATAGGCCAGCCAGTCCAGGTGATGGACAGCGCACAGTTCGGCGAAGTAGTCACGCAAGCCCTCCTCACAACGGAGCTTCATATCGTTCTCAACCTCAAAAACCTTGCTGGAACAAGCGTGGTCTGCCCGCTGAAACGCGGTGGTTATGCACTCCTTATAAACAGCCTCAAACCGATTATAGGGATCCATGACCGCCTGTTTTGCCTCCTTGCGAAGGGCCTCCACCTCGTCAAATTCCTTGCGCATTTCTGTCCGAAATGCCTTGACCGCCTGGATCGTTTCCTCGGTGCAGACCATAGCCTCCGCATCAAGCGCACGCTGCTCCCACCTTTCTTTCGGTGTCCGCAGATGCTCTACAATGACAGGAAGCTGCTTAACAACGATTAAATCATCCATTCATCTCATCCCCCTCTCTGTCGTATTCTTCCTCCTCCAGATCACCGGATTCCTCCCGCCAGCAGTCCGGCGGCTCCAGAGGACGGGCCGGGATCCACTCTCCACGGTACTGATACCAGCTCATGCTTCTACCTCTTTAACCAGCCAAAGCACCTTAATACCGTTGAGCATAACGGAATGCTCCACAACGCCGCCTCCATAGGAGTGTTCATCCGTCTCAACATTGCCGCCGGGAACGCCCCCATGCGCACTAATTTGAATGTAAGTGCGTTTATTAAGAGACAAACAGTCAATAGAGACAGAAATAATGCTTACATCATTGGGCAACATTTTCAAAGCACCGGAAGCCGAATCCAGCAGCTTAAAAAGTTCTACCTTCTCCACTTCAATTCCCTCCCATGTAATAATCCAAAAGTGCCCACGCCGCGCCCATAACCACCGCGCCAACCGCCAAAAACAGCCCTGGCCCAATCACATCCATCAGCCCGTCCGCCGCCCCGGTGAACAGCAGAATGAGCACAAACGCTGCAAAACTTTTCCTCTGATGGGCAGGATCGGTATCATCAAATTTTTTGTGCATTTTATTATCTCCTTGATTTTTCTGAACGTGCCTGTTATAATTATACAAAAGGCCGTTTTCGTAGTGATTTTCGGTCTGCCCCGTGTGGTCGCCTCCACACGGGGCGTTCCTTTACTCGGAAAAGAACTCCGCAAAGCGCTCCGAGCCGTACTGGCCCTTTGTCAGCTCCAGCATCTCACGAATCGTGTACCGCTCTTTGAGCTTGTCCCCCAGGCTGTTCACAAACTGCTCAGACCCTTGCCGGCAAGCCCCGGTGATGATACGGTACATAGTCACCGCCTCATTTACACCCAGTTCGGTGTCCAGAGAAATCCCCTTGTACTGATCCGCACCACGGTCTGAAGCTGACTTAAACAGCAAATCAGAAATCCCGTTGCGCAAAGTGTCACAGTGGGCGTAGTATGTTCCGTCATAAATGACGTTTTTCCCAGGAATGCGTCCAACGTAAAAGGTGTACCCGTTTAAGTGCTTTTCTTTCTTGATATGCGTCAAGATCCCATCCGCATAAATCCAGCGTCCAGGGCAATAATCGCCGTTATGTAGTCTTTTAACCTTCTGATTCTCTCTGACGGGAATACCCGTGCCGCTCAGGTAGAGCGACCAGCCCACGGCCGGGTTCTCCGGCAGGGACGTGATCCCAGAGTCGTTCAGGATGAGCGACCAGCCCACGGCCAGATTTTTCGGCGGCTCCTTCAATTCCTTGCATCCGCTCAGGTTGAGCGACCCGCCCACGGTCAGGTTCTCCGGCAGGGACGTGATCCCAGAGTCGTTCAGGATGATCGACCCGCCATTTTTCTGCATCATCTCATTCAGCTGTTCAAGTGTATAAGTCAATGTTTTCCCTCCATCCAATAAAAAAGCAGTTCACGTCCTCATGCGTTCCTCTGCCCACTGCTCCAGCAGAACGGTATAGACAAAAGTTCTGGGTGATTCTCCGTCCTTCTCTGGAGGAATAACGCTCCCAAACGGAAATTCATGCGCCCTAATCCCCCGCACCAGCATCGGCGGAGAAATCTTCATGCCTCGCGCACGGAGCCATTCTGTGGCCTCGGCAGCGTTCATGGTTTCGATGCTTCCCATTGTGTCCTCCTCCCTCACTTCCAGATCCCGAAAAACGATGTTGCGATAACGCACAGAACAATGCCCCAAACGAGGGTGTAAAACTTGTATGGATCCATCGGCTGTACCTTGATGTCCAAAACCCCGCCCCACGGCAGGTCAATATGGACTTTCACACACAACGGCTAAAAATGCGATTAGTAAATTTTTGATGGTTGACTTCATTTATTGCCTCCCATGCCCGTTTCGAGCGTTTTTTGTTACCCCAAAACCCGGCCTGCGGTAGAATGCGGTCGGAGAAAAGGGCTATGAAATCTCGATGACAGTATTGGAAGCCGCCAGCCGTTTAACCAAATCGTCATAGGCACTCTGTGCGGCCTCTCTGCTGTCAAATGTTTTAATGATATTCCAGGACTGCTTGATGACCCACCGCTTTTCATAGCGGTATGTTCTTCCCGGAATCAGCCCGCAAGAGAATGGGGCCATATCCTTGCCGGTTTCGCAGTCAACAAGAGTGCCGGATTCCTCAATCTCGATCCGATCCGATTCTCCCAGGCCGCAGCAAAGCCCGATCGACGGATTGCTGATGTAGTTCGTGGCGTCTCACCTCCTCCCGCCGCCCGTCTGGGCGGGTTTTTCATGCGCTGTCCTGGTCATCCGCCAGCAGCTCGTCCACCGTGCAGCCGTACAGCCTCGCCAACTGCTTGAGCCGCGCCGCCCCCGGCAGATAAGACCCGGCCTCCCAGTTGTAAACGTTCTGAGCGGAAACACCAACGGACCGCCCGGCCTCCACTGCCGTAAGTCCGGCCCGCTTCCGGGCCTCCTTCAATCTCATGTTCCACCTCCTGATCAATAATAAGTTGAGCTTGACACGACAACAAAAACCGTTTAATATAGGAAGTGTCAACAAACCTAATATTTTTTTGAAAGCCCGCAAAATTGGGGGCCTGGGTTTTTGTTGTCTCGCCAAGACAAGCTTATTATATTCTTAATATTAAGAAGTGTCAAGAGAAAATGTCTTAGTTTTAAGAACATCGTCATATTGTACATATTCGCAAGAAAGTTTTTGTGCAAAAAACAAAACCAGCCCCTTGCGGGGCTGGTGGGAGGAAACGCTATGCTAATAGATAAAATATCAATGGATTTACTAAAAGCCTTGTACAAAAAAGACTTGCCGGAATCGGAGGTATGTAAGTTAATCGGATGGGAAGACACAACTCAACCGGATGAAAGAATGCGTTTACTACTCAAGGAAAAACTGATTTCAACCAGAACCGAGGGTGGCGTGCCGGACGGTGCGGGAGGCTATGAAGAAGGAACCGTGAAAAGAATTTACCACATACGGCCAGAAGGACGCGCCATTGTGGAACAGGAGAGAAATAATACAGTAGATAAATGGTTGGATAGGGCAAGCAACCTTATCCCTTAAAATGTTCTGTGCAGTACCACTCTCTCCATTCTTCCTCTGTCTTTTTCATGCCATAGACCCAATGACAGCGTGATGTATTGGCTGCTCCGATTTCTGATTCAATTCCGCGCATAATTGGCATGACAAGATCATACTTCGTTAGTTTTTTTGTGTATTTTTGGGGAAACAGCTTTGACAGAATAGACATTATGAACGGATGGGAAATTCTTTCAAGTCCATATCTATCGTGATCTGGAAAGCTGTCAAACCCTTTTGGTTTTGGACAAATAATCTCGTCCCAGTAGCCGCCATTAAACCGGCAGTAAGCAAGGCCGAGACGGTCTACCTTGCTTAAAGAGTTTTCGTCCACATCATAAAGCGGATCGTATAAAACGTTTCCGTCATTGCCTATAATCTGTGAGCAAAGTTCATTCCTACAAATTTCCCTATACTCATTGAGCGTCATTGTTTGTCCCTCCTTATTTGGTGCGTATAGCCTACAAAATGGTGATAAATTATGGCAATCGAAACCGCCCATGTAACATACGAAGATTCCGCAATGGGTAAACTGCAAGGTTCTCTTGCGGCGCAAAACGCGGCACTTATTTCGGAATTACAAAAACTTCGTAAGGAGCTTGACGATTGCCGATCCGAGTATGCTGCCTATAAGGCTGCCGAAGAAGAACGCGCGAAACGTGACGCGAGAAAGGTTTCGAAGAAAAGCATCATAGGCACGCTTATAGTAACTATCATAGGCGGTCTTTTCATCTACTACTGGCCGTCCATCGTTTCTTTCGTCGTTTCCCTGTTTCATAGGTAGCCCTCCTTATTTGGTGTGGTTCTATTATATTCGTAATTTTAAGAAAGTTCAAGAGGTGGTTTTATGGACATTTACAAACATCGAATACTACCCTTGTTCCAATCATCAGGCATCCCAGATGCAGAATTAGAAAGAAATATAGGAATAAAGCCAAAAAAAATTAGCGATTGGAACGCAGGGAGGACAAAAAGCTATATAAAATATATTTCTCAAATTGCCTCGTATTTCCACGTTTCCCCCGACTATCTCTTGGGCTACACAGACGATCCCACTCCAGCGGGGCAAAAAGAAGGCCCCGCCGCCAGTGAAGGAGGCGCGGCTATGTACCCGGAATGGTACGGAAAGCTCACTCCTGGGGAGCTTGAGCAGGTTCGGAAGTACGCCGAGTTTCTAATAGCTGAGCGGCGAAAAGATCAACCTTAGCCTTTTCCTCGTCTGTGAGCATCTGATACAACTCCAATACTTCCACGCTTACCCCTCCTGCATTTAAGGTTGTTCATGCTGTGTTTACACAGCATGAAGCGGTATATACCGCTTGCGGCTATTTTAAGCCTGTACAAGAAAAGAAATTTGTCGTAGCCTGACAAAATAAATATTTTTATATTATTTGGCTGTCAAGAGGCAGAAAAACAATACACAGACTTTAGAAAATTGTTTAAAAAGTTTGTTTTATCGTAATAATTGTACGTTTTTGTGTCACAATTATACAGAGAGAAGGCCAAGCATGGAAAAGAAGCCACAGGAACAGCCGTCCCGGCCCGTAAAGCCTCAAAAGAGGAACGATGGAATTTTGCTCCCCGTCCTGATTGCCGCAGTAGCGGGGTTTGCGTGTTTTCTGATTGTGTTAGGCGTAGGCGGGATGGTTTTACCTACGCAGACAGCGGAAAATCCAGCGGCTTCGCCTTCCAACCGTGGGACGCTTCCTACGGAAGCCCCGCCCAATACCAAGCCCCCTGCGCAGACAAAACCGCCAGAGGCCACGCAAACGCGGGCACCAGCTACCCAGGATCCCGGCCCAATAATTTCGGTGCAGCCTACGGTTCCAACTTCACCACCAGCCCAGCAGACGCAACGGCCCGCGCAAACTGGAAGCCAGGGCGGAGGAAGCGGGACTGTTGCTAATGGAGACGGTACATACACGCACGATTTTTCTGGGGGAAGAATGTTAGGAACCATTAATTCCGACAAGTATCATTGCTATGATTGTAGGGCGGCAAAAACGATACCGCCAGAAAATTGCGTTTGGTACAACTCAGAAAACGACGCAATAGCAGCCAGCAGAAGCAGGTGCGGAATATGCTGGAGATGAACCGAAAATAAAAGAGAAGACCGCCCCGGTATCCGTACCGGGGCGGAACTATAGGAGGCGGTCATATGCAATGCCGAAAATGCCATGCAGATATGCCGGACGATGGGAAATTCTGCCCTTACTGCGGCACCCGGCAGGAGCGTGAACCTCGAAAGGCCCTCAAACGGGCTAACGGAACCGGAACCGTCTATAAGCTCCAGGGGCGCAGGAGAAGGCCGTGGGCGGCGTCAAAGAACAAAACCGTGATAGGATACTATGAGACAAAGACCGCCGCTCTGGAGGCCTTGAACCGACTTACAGGCCGTTCACTGGATGAACGGTACAACATGACCTTTGCGGATGTTTTTGAGGCGTGGAAGCAGGAGCACTATAAAGAGTTGACCAAATCGGGCCGTTCACAGTATGATATCGCGTTCCAGGTGTTTTCCTCACTCCACAAAAAGAAGTTTCGGGATTTGCGCCCAGCGGATTTCCAGGCCGCAATCGACCCACACATGAAGAAAACCCACTCCACCGTATCCAAGTACAAGCAGCTTATCACCCAAATGTCCAAGTGGGCCATCCGGGAAGAACTTATTACAACCAATTTCGCCTCCTTTGTCAAGCTGCCGGAGAACATCAAAAAAGAAAAGGAAATCTTTTCTGATGCAGATATTGCAAAGCTGGAGGCGGATGGAAGCGAAACGGCAAAGATCATTCTAATGCTTATCTATACTGGAATGCGAATTGGGGAGTTGTTTTCCCTGCCGCTGAAGGACTGCCACGAAACCTATGTTGTTGGAGGGGAAAAGACAGAGGCGGGCCGGAACCGTGTAATCCCGATCAGGCCAGAGGGGCGTGGGTACTTTTCCTATTTTGCGGCCCAGGCTGACGGCCCCTTGCTCCTGTCAGGTTACACTGGGGACAAAATAGCGGCAAACTTCCGGCGGCGCAACTATTATCCATTGCTGGACAAGCTGGGCATAAAGCGCAAGACCCCGCACGCCACCCGGCACACTTACGCCAGCCGCGCCAGGAAGGCCGGGATTCCGCCAGAGATACTGCAAAAAATTTTGGGCCACGCAGATTACAGCACCACGGCAAATATCTATGTACATACCGATATTGATGAGCTGATAAGAGCTGTAGAGGGCGTGTGAATGTTTGCGATTTGTTAGTAACCCAATCAAACTATATTAATATACATCCGTTTTTTAGATAATAAAGACATTGAAAATGCTGATTTCTTCGTTCTGAATCGAGTATAAGGAATTTGCTTTTCCGCTACACAGGCGGAACAACGGACGCGCTCCGTGATGTGACCATTCGGGTGGGCGCAGGCGAGACTGTGGCTCTGGTACTCCGTCAACTTAGACAGGAGCAGGCCAGCCATGCAATCAGCACCTATGTCTTTACCCAGCCCAACAGCCCGGAACCCATGCATCCCCAGTCCCCCGCCAGGTATATGCAGAAATTCTCCAAGAAGTATGGTGTGCCTAACCTTCATCCGCACAAGTTGCGTCACACGTTTGCCAGCATCGCCATCACCAATGGGGCCGATGTGGCCAGTGTGTCGGAGAAGCTGGGACACAGCGACAAGGCCGTGACCCTGCGGATGTACACTCACGCAGACCAGGAGAGCATGAAACGGGCCAGTCAGATCTTCCGCAACGCTTTGAAAAAAGCTGGTCAGGAATGACCTCCCGCCAGCCCTCGTCTCTTATCGGTATGGGTTTCTGTATGGGTTTTGTGTTGCCTTACCTCTACGCATGAGCAAAGCAAAAACCCGCTATCCCTTGCGGGACAACGGGTTTACGTGGAGCTGCTATCCAGATTTGAACCGGAGACCTCATCCTTACCAACTGATTCCCTACCCTCGAAACGCCTTCATTCGGCGCTTTGGGGGCATTTTTGTTCCAGAAAAGCGGAGACAATGGTGCTTTTCGCTCCATTGCCTCCGCCCGCTCGTTTTCTATTGTGGGTCAGGTTGTGGGTCAAGACGCAAAAGCAAGTACACATCGGAATGGGGAACCCCCAGCCGGGTCACCCCAATTTTGCGCCACTGTAAACAAAATAGGGGCGGTCAGCTTTAAGCAAGCTGACCGCCCTGTGAATGAGGAGACGGAACATTCACGAACCGCCTTTATCATCGTCCGGCACGCAAATGCCGGAGATGCAGCAGCGTTATTTCTGCGCCTTCAACTCCTTGCGCAGCTTGTGGTCAATCACCAGGAAGCGGATGCACAGCGCAATCAGCGCAATGCCCAGTACGATAACCACGTAGATGAGGGGCTGGACTATGCCCAGGCCGCTTTCCTTGTAGGCCGGGCGGAGGATGCCCGCATCGCCGGATGCCGCGCTGTAGTCCCGGTTGACCACCCGGACATGGAGGGTCATGTACAGCGTCTCCTTGGCCGCCCTCCGCAAAGCATTGAGGTAGCTGTCGGACGCAGTTTCCTGGGCGAACTGCCCGCCGGTGACACCACTCATCCACAAGCTGGTGCCCGCCCGGAGCGCCTGGTCGCCGTTCATAAAGGCGTGGTGGTCACAGTAGTCGGTGATTACCGCTCCGTGGAACCCCCATTCGCCCCGGAGCACGTCCGTAAGCAGCACCTTGCTGCCCCCGGCCCACACCGCGCCGATGCGGTTGTAGCTGCTCATCAGGCCGTTGGCGTCATAATTCTCCACCAGCGCCTGGAAGGGCTTCAGGTAGGTTTCCCGCAGGGCCTGCTCCGTCATCCAGGTGTAGACGCTGTCCCGGTAGACGCCGCTCTCGCCGTCATTGCAGATGAAGTGCTTCACGTAGGTGTACACACCGGCCTCGCTGGCCCCCTGAACCGTATTGCCGCACATAATCCCAGACAGTACGCTGTCCTCGGAGTAGTACTCATAGTTGCGCCCGTTGAAGGGGGAGCGGTGCATATTGACGGCAGGGGCATACCAGCCGCTGTATCCGTTCTGGATGGCCTGCCGCCCAATGACGCGGCCTTCTTCCCGTGCCAGTTCTGCATTCCAGGTCTGGGCCAAGGTGCTGGAGCTGGGGAAGCCGGTGCCCGCACCCATGCCAGTGAACCCGCCAATCTGAGCGGGGCCGTCCGCGTCCTTGACCCGCAGCTTGCCCACGCTGGGCAGATCCACGGTGCCGCCGTAGCCGAAGATGAACAGCTCCTCCATCTCTTCCACGGTGAGCTGGTCCAGCAGGGCGTCCCACTGGGGATCATTGAAGTCCGCGCCCAGCTGGTAGCCCAGCTCGGTGGTGAGACCCTTGTCCTCGATTTTGAGGCCATTTTTGGCCCCGGTAGTAATGGGGCCGTCGCTATCTTTTACATAGGCTGCGGCCTGGGTTTCGTCAAACAGGTTCAGCGCCCGCAGCTTGTCCGTCATGGGGCGGCTGGGGGTGTTGCTCCTGGGGAAGGTACCCGCGAAGTCGGCACGAGTCATGTATGCGATATTCTCACTGCCCTCGCCGTCGATGGGCACACCATCCACCGCGTCCGGGCCGGTAAAGCGGTTGGATACCTCGATCCCGGTGGCACTGTCAGTGGGGTACTGGGCATTTGCCGCCAGAGTTACGGTAACCGGCTCGCCCACCACCGTGTGGGCGTCAGAGCGGACGGTGAGGACGTAATCGCCCTCGTCCAGCTCATAGCCCGCGAAGCCGTTGCCGTTGGCGTCGTAGCAGTCGTAGCTCGCCATATCCTCCACGGCGAAGGTCAGGATGACCTCCTGGCTGGCCCCGGGCTCCAGCAGCCCGGTTTTGGCAAACGCCCCAAGCTCCAGCGCGGACTTCTCAATACCGCCGGGGGTATACGGGGCGGTATAATAGAGCTGCACCACATCTTTCCCGGCGCGGCTACCGGTGTTGGTGACTTTCACAGTGACGGAAACTGTACCGTCCTTGGTAATGGCGGATCCATTTGCAGGGGCGTTCGTGATCTCCCAGTTGAAGCCGGTATAGCTCAGGCCGTATCCGAAGGGGTACTGCACCACGCCCTCGTAACTTGTGCCGTACCCGTTGGAGACGTTGTCCCAGAACCCCTCCGCGTCGGCGGTCTCATACCATTTGTAGCCGATGTAGATGCCCTCGGCGTAGTCGGTGTAGCTCACCTGCTCATAGGCGAAGGGCACATCGGTGTTGCCGGAGGTCGTGCCGTCAAAGGGATAAAGCCCTTCCGCCCCGGTGTAGGCCCCCACGCCCTCCAGGCCGGAGTTGGCATAGCTGGCAGCGGTGGACAGGTCATACGCCCAGGTGTCGGCGGTACGCCCACTGGGCTCCAGCTCCCCCCACAGCACGGCGGGGATGGTGCTGGCGGCATTCTGTCCGGACAGACCCGCGATAAGGCAGGCGTCGATGCCGGGAATGGTCTCGATGGGGCCAAGCTCCATCACATTGCAGCTGTTGATGAGCACCACCACGTCCTCATAGTTGGCTCCCACATACTCCAGCAGGGCCAGCTCCTCGGCGGAGAACTCCAGGAACGTACGGCTGTCGTCCACCACGATGTCGCCGCCTTTCTCCACCCGCTTGTACTGCTGCCTGGTGCAATCGTTGCTCTCGCCGCCCAGACGCCCGATGACCACGATGGCGGTATCAGAGTACGCCTTGGCGTCGTCCAGCATGGCCTGGGTGTAGCAAGCAGTGTTGCCGATGTCCGGCTCATACAAGCGGCAGGACTGCTCCGGCCAGCTGTTCAAGGTACGGACATACTCCCGCCCCACCTGGAAATCCTTGTACATATCGGTTAGGGCAGTGTTGTAGGCGATGCCACAGCCGGACAGCGCCTGCAAAAAATCCACGTCCACGGCGCTTACGCCGCCGGATCCAGAGCCACCCCCCAACCATGCGGTGGACGCCCAGCCAAATACGTTGACCTGTTTCACATCACCGGACAGGGGCAGGGTGTTGTCCTGGTTGCGCACCAACACCGCGCCCTCCGCCTCCACCTGACGGGCCAGTTCCGCAGCGGCGGACAGGGTGGAGACCTTGTCTTCCTCGCTGACCTGCGGCGATGCCGCGCCCATGAAGGTCTCCGCCAAGGGGCCGAACATTCCCCAGGCGATGTTGAGCCCGATGCCCAAGACCAGCAGAAGCACAGAGAAAAACAATCCGATGCTATGCCGGATACCGTGGGGCTTCTTGACCTTTGGTTGTTTGCTCATGAATATGACCATTCCTTTCCGCTACGCTGCAAGGCACCAAAGAGAATGAAACACAAGTGCCTCTAACGCAGCAGGTTGTAATTTGTTAGAATATACTTGAGGAAGCAGGCACACTACAGAGCACGTGGAGGTGAGTAGGCTCACCTGACGGTTGGACTGAATGAATATGTGTGCCGGACGCTCTTTCAAGCACCAATAAATAGGGCTTAGGACCCTGTAACCTTATCTTTGGAGAGACGGACTGCTTCAATCTTTCAGTGAGCGTCCAGTCCCCGCCTGCTCCCTCAAATATCATTCTGAGGGGATGTGTTATGCTCAAAATTGTTTATCCAATCTGCTGCGGGATGGATGTACACAAAGGTTTTATCGTGGCGTGTATCGCCTCAACAAACGAGCAGGGTGTTACAACTTACCAAAGCAAACGGTTTTCTACGTTCACGAATGATTTGCGCCGGTGTGCTGTTTGGCTGGCAAAGAACCACTGCAAGGATGTGTGCATGGAGTCCACAGGGAAGTATTGGATCCCCGTTTACAATATTTTGGAAGCCACCTGTACCATCGTTCTGGCCCACCCCAAATACGTAAAAGCGATACGGGGAAAGAAAACCGATAAGAAAGATGCCAAATGGATCGCCGACATCTTCAAGCATGATTTGGTGTCTGGCAGTTTTATCCCTTCCGCAGATATCCGGCAGCTCCGGGATTTGATGCGTTACTACTGGAAGCTGACCAGCTTCACGGTCGGGGAGAAAAACCGTGCTCAAAATTGCCTGACCGTTTCCAACATCAAACTGGATGATGTGTTTTCCGATGTCTTTGGCAAAGCGGCCTCCGCTATTACAACCAGACTGCTGGAGAGCAGCGAACCCTTTGATGTGACCCCTTATCTCACGAAAAATATCAAGACCCCGGTTGAAAAAATTCAGGCTGCCGTGGATGGAGAGATGTGTGCTGAACAGGCTGAAAAGCTCCGCATCATCCGTTCCCACATGGACGCTCTGGAGCTGTGCAAGCTCAATCTGCAATCGCTGATCTTGACCACTGCTGAGAAATATCTCCCCCAGCTTAACATTGTTGCAACGGCTCCGGGTATCCAAGCCTTTTCCGCCATAGGCATCGTCTCTGAAATTGGCGTGGATATGTCTGTGTTCCCCAGCTCGAAGCATCTCTGCTCCTGGGCTGGGCTTACGCCACAAAACAATGAGAGTGCTGGGAAGAAAAAGACCACCAGGATCAGCCGGGCCGGGACCTATATCAAGCCCCTGCTCGTTCAGTGCGCTTTGTGCGCCATCCGAGCGAAACAGTTTCCCGAAGTCCGCCGCCGTTACCTCGCTTTGAAAAAGCGGCGGGGACACAAGAAAGCGATCATTGCCATTGCCAGGATGCTGCTCACTGCCATTTACAATATGTTCAAGAAAAATGAGCCTTACAATCCTGAACTCTACCGCATACCCGACCGCCCTCCCGCACATCGCATGGTTTCTCTGGAAGAGGCTATCTACATCATCCAACGCCAAGGATATTTAGTAACTCCGCCACCTGCTTCTTAGAGCCTGTTTAAAATCTGGCGGAATGCCAGACAGGCGCAGATTTTTTCGCTGGGCAAGGCGATTTG
>OFEZ01000404.1_pt1 | contig 32115 bp, 27 predicted proteins | sample 1521241 | NCBI WGS metagenome assembly OFEZ01 (sample SAMEA3504099, study PRJEB24116) | mouse gut metagenome | biome: mouse gut; feature: mouse-associated habitat; material: faeces | place: Denmark | collected 2011
AAAGCCTGCTTATCGGCACAGGGGGCACCATCGCCTCCGAGATGGGGGAGAGCGGCCTTGCGCCGGAGCTGACCAGCGAGCAGCTGCTGCGCTATATCCCCGACATCTCCGGCATCTGCCAGGTGGCCTGCCTCCAGCTCTTCAGCCTGGACAGCACCAACATCCAGCCCAAGCACTGGGCCCGGATCGCCGGGGCCGTCCGGGAGCACTACCGGGAGTACGACGGCTTCGTGGTCAGCCACGGCACGGACACTATGGCCTACACCGCCGCGGGTCTGAGCTACCTGATCCAGGGCAGTCCCAAGCCCATCGTCCTCACAGGCGCCCAGCGGCCCATCGGCTTTGAGACCACCGACAGCAAGGAGAACCTGCGGGACGCCTTCACCGTGGCCGCATCGGACATGGCCGGGGTCATGCTGGTGTTCAACGGCAAGATCATCCTGGGCACCCGGGCCAGGAAAACCCGCAGCAAGAGCTTTGAGGCCTTCTCCAGCATCAACTATCCCCTCCTGGGCATGGTCCGGGACGGGCGGATCATCCGCTATATCCGGCCGGAGGCCCGCGCGGTGCCCCAATTCTATGAGACGGTCAACCCCCGGGTGGCCCTTATGAAGCTGATTCCGGGGGCGGACTGCGGGGTGGCGGAGTACCTGCTGGAGCGCAACGACGCGCTGATTATCGAGAGCTTCGGCGTGGGCGGCCTGCCCACCTACAAGGCCGGGGACTACTACGACACCGTGAAGGCCGGCCTGGAGGCGGGCAAGACCGTGGTGATGACCACCCAGGTGGAGAACGAGGGCAGCGATCTGGCCGTGTACCACGTGGGGGCGGGCATCAAGCGGAACCTGCCCATCCTGGAGGCCTACGACATGACCAGCGAGGCGGTGTGCGCCAAGCTGATGTGGATTCTGGGCCAGACCACGGACCGGTCCTGGGTCCAGGAGCTGTTCTACACGCCCGTGGCCTGCGACATCCTGGCGGGAAAGTAGCGCCTGCGTCGGGAAACAGGCTCTGACAAAAGCCCCCATCCGGCCTTGTGCTCCCGACGGAATAGAACAGATAGATATTCCGTCGCATAAGGAGGCTCTTCATTGAGCATATACACATTTATAGCGTCGGATAGTCCATTATGCGAAGCAGCACCGCAAAAAGAATATCCGCTTGCTATTTGTGTTGATGAAGGCAGGGTATACGATGGTGGTGCAGATGATAACGCTTACCTTCATACTTTGCTGTTGGGCATATCGCCAATTATCAAGCAGGCTCTAAGAGCCTGTTTAAAAACTTTTGACAAAAGAGAGCGAGAGGCAGATAATAGAGAAAAACAAGCGGGAGTTGGGGAAAATGCGTCAATATCCAAGTGATATCAGCCGGGAAGAATATAAGCTGATCCGAGAGGATTTGGAAGGAGCAAAGAAAACAACCCGGCCGCGAAAATATGATTTATACGATGTGTTTTGTGCGGTGTTATACGTAATCCAAGGTGGAATACAATGGCGAATGCTGCCCAGCGATTATCCCAAATGGCAGAGCGTGTACTACTATTTCCGGGTATGGTCCGAAAAAGATAAAACAGGGGTCAGCGTTCTGGACAAAGTGTTGCAAAAATTGGTAAAACAGATACGGAACGAAGACTTAAGGCGGGATAAGACTACTTTTGGAATTGTTGACGCGCAGAGCGTACAGAATGCGGACACAGCGGAAGAAAAAGGTTATGACGCAGGGAAAAAGTATCCGGAATCAAGCGCCACGTTGTCGTAGATACAATGGGGCTGCCTCATGCCATAGCCGTAACAACCGCTGATGTTACAGACCGGGATGGAGCCATTCAGATGATTCTTCTGAACCTGGACCACCTTTCCTGCGTAAAGAAGTTCCTGATTGTGAGCGCAAACTCTTTATTTCTGCTCTGATTCTCAATTTTGCACTCATTGCCATCCTCATTAGAAGATTTTAAACAGGTTCTAAGGCGGACGAGGCAACAGCGGAAACCGCCCAGGAGATCGGCGTCAAGCTGGCCCGGGAGTTGTGGAGACCGTTTTGAGGTGGTAGCGGCGACCCACTGTAATACCGGCCATTACCATAATCACTCCTTTAACTCTGTACGTGAACATTCCTCCCTCAAATTTCCCCTTGACACCAGTGCGCTAAAGTGCTATAGTATCCCCATCAAAACCGTTGAGAGAGTGTGAGTACGCAGGCAAGTACCCCACAGAGAGCCGCGGAGGGTGGGATCGCGGCGGGGATGGCCGGGGCGGAATGGGCTCTCGAGGGCGGACCGAAAACGCTGCCGCAGGGCGGCGGGACTAGGCGAGCCGGAGGGGATCTCCGTTATCAAAACCGGCGCATGTCTGTGCGCACGAAGTGGGCGTCTTTTCAGGCGTCAAGCCGGGTGGCACCGCAGAAGTGTCTGTATCGCTTCTGTCCCAGCAGTCAAAGCTAGGGACAGAGGCGTTTTCTTTTGTCCCGCAGCAACAAAGAAAAGGAGAACAGAACCATGAGTGAGAACAAAATCCCCTACAAAATTTACCTGTCCGAGGACGAGATGCCCCGGGTATGGTACAACCTGCGTGCCGATATGAAGAACAAGCCGGCCCCCCTGCTCAACCCCGCCACCGGCGCGCCCATGACGGCGGCGGAGCTGGAGACCGTGTTCTGCAAGGAGCTGGTAGCCCAGGAGCTGGACAACGACACCCCCTATTTTGACATTCCCCAGGAGATCCGGGACTTCTACAAGATGTACCGCCCCTCCCCCCTGGTCCGGGCCTACTGCCTGGAGGAGAAGCTGGGCACGCCGGCAAAAATCTACTACAAGTTCGAGGGCAACAACACCTCCGGCTCCCACAAGCTCAACTCCGCCATCGCCCAGGCCTACTATGCCAAGAAGCAGGGACTGAAAGGCGTCACCACAGAAACCGGCGCGGGACAGTGGGGCACCGCCCTGTCCATGGCCTGCTCCTACCTGGGCCTGGACTGCCTGGTCTACATGGTAAAAGTCTCCTATGAGCAGAAACCCTTCCGCAGAGAGGTTATGAGAACTTACGGAGCCACCGTCACCCCCTCCCCCAGCGACACCACGCAGGTGGGCAGAAAGATCCTGGCAGAGCACCCTGGCACCACAGGCAGCCTGGGCTGCGCCATCTCCGAGGCCGTGGAGGCAGAGTCCACACGGGAGGGCTACCGCTATGTGCTGGGAAGCGTGCTGAACCAGGTGATGCTCCACCAGACCATCATCGGCCTGGAGACCAAGACCGCTCTGGACAAGTACCATGTGGTGCCGGACATTATCATCGGCTGCGCCGGGGGCGGTTCCAATCTGGGCGGACTTATCTCCCCCTTTGTGGGAGAAATGGTCCGGGGCGAGAGAAATTACCGTATCATCGCTGTGGAACCCGCCTCCTGTCCCAGCTTCACCCGGGGCGTGTTCGCCTATGACTACTGTGACACCGGGAAAGTCTGCCCTCTGGTAAAAATGTACACACTGGGGAGCGGCTTCATCCCTTCCGCCAGCCACTCAGGCGGCCTGCGATACCATGGCATGAGCCCAGTACTCTCCCAGCTCTACCACGACGGTCTTATGGAAGCCGTCAGCGTAAAGCAGACGGAAGTCTTTGAGGCGGCAGTGCAGTTTGCCCGGGTGGAGGGCATCCTTCCCGCACCCGAGAGCAGCCATGCCATCCGGGTGGCCATTGACGAGGCGTTGAAGTGCAGACAGACCGGGGAGGAGAAGACCATTGTGTTCGGCCTCACCGGCACGGGCTATTTTGACATGATGGCCTACGAAAAACACAACAACGGCACCATGGCGGACTATATTCCCACAGACGATGACTTAAAGCCCGGCCTGACGGGTATTCCCAGGTTCCCGGGAAATGAATTTTAAACTGATTATGAACGGCAAAAAACTCCGGCATCACGCCGGAGTTTTTGATTTGCAACCCCCAGGGACAGGCATTCCCCTGCCCCGCCAGGCCTTATCTCAGCTCTCTTTGGCCTTCCCATTTTCCTTTTTGGGGACAAATTTCTGCCGCAGCACATACCACAGGCCGCCCGCCAGACAGATGGAGGAGTAGGTGCCGCAGACAATGCCCACCATCAAAGGCAGGGCAAAATCCCGAATGCTGGTAACTCCAAGCACATACAGCACCGCCACCATAATAAAGGTGGTCAGGGAGGTGAAAATGCTCCGGGACATGGTCTGGGTAATGCTCCTGTTTACCACATCCTTCAGGTCATCCTTGTGGGACATGGAAGCCATGTTCTCTCTGACACGGTCAAAGATAACAATGGTGGCATTGATGGAATAACCCACAATGGTCAGCATACAGGCCACAAAGGTGTTGCTCACGGACACCCTGGACACTGCGTAGAAGGCCAGCACCACCAGAACGTCATGGACCAGGGCCACAATGCTGCTGACGCCGAAACGGATGTCGCTGAAGCGCACCCGGATATACACCAGCATGCACAGGATCGCCACCGCCACCGCCAGGATTGTGTCCGACTTCATCTCGCTGCTGATGGTGGAGCTGATGGTCTCGGAAGTGATCCTGTCCCTGTCCACTGCGAAGGTTTCCACAAACATATCGTTCAGGGCTTCCCTCTTAGCCACATCCAGGGTGCCCGTCTTGAAGATCACCTCGCTGGAGTCCTGGACTGTCTGAACCTGCACGGCGCTGCCGGTGATCTGCTCAATCAGAGGCACCACCTCAGCAGTTGCCTTCTCCAGGGACATGGCCTCCTGGAACTCCACCGTGGTGGCCGTGCCGCCCTTAAACTCCAGGCTGTAGTTCAGGGCATCCCCTGAGGACGCCTTGTACACTCCCATGACCACAAATCCCGCCAGAGCCAGGGCCAGGGAGATCCCGAAGAAAATCCCCTTTTTGGAGAGAAGGTTCAAAGTCTTCCGCTCCTTCCCCACGCCGTAGAATTTCTCCGCCTTCAGTCCCAGTGCATAGAAGGCATAGAGCAGATATCTTGTCACCACCAGGGCTGTGAACATGGAAAGCACAATACCCAGAGCAAGAGTCTGGGCAAAACCCTTCACCGTGCCGGGGCCCAGCAGAAGCAGCACGCCTGCAGCGATAAGGGTGGTGATATTTCCGTCGATAATGGCGGAGAGCGCCTTGTCAAAACCGGCCTTTATGGCATTGCGCACGGATTTTCCCGCCGCCAGCTCCTCCCTGATGCGGGCGAAGATAATCACGTTGGCGTCAACTGCCATGCCGATGGACAGAATGATACCCGCCACCCCGGACAATGTCAGAGTCATGTCAAAGCCGTTCAGCAAAAGCACCACCAGGGCCACATAGACCAGCAGGGCCACCGCTGAAGCCAGGCCGGGAACCAGGTACACCGCAATCATAAACAATATCACAATCACCAGGCCGATGGCCCCTGCCTTCAGACTGGTGTCAATGGCCTCAACCCCCAGCTGAGCCCCCACCACTTTGGAGTGCAGCTCCTCCAGCTCCAGTTTCAGGCCGCCGATGCGGATGGTGGAAGCCAGGCTCTCAGCCCTCTCGTAGGACTCCATGGGAGAGATCTGGGCATTGCCGTCCGTGATAACCACATTTACGCTGGGAGCGCTGATAATGTTTCCATCATAGTAGATGGCCAGGGACTCACCCTTGCTGCTGGCATTCCGGGTAGCCTGCTCAAACTTCTCCCGGCCCTCCGCCGTCATGGTCAGGCTCACCGCCTGAACCGAACCCATGGTGTCGTTGATAGTGCCCGCCCGGGCATCCTGCACGTCCGTGCCCTTTACCAGAATGGATCCGTCCTCCAGAAGTTCGTCAATCTCCTTCAGCAGCACATAGGCAGTGCCGAAAGTGCCGTCCGCATTCTGTACGGTCTGCTGGGTATAGTTCAGATTCCCCTCCGGGTCGGTCTGGGCGATAAAGTACAGGGCCCCGGGCCTTCCCAGTTCCTGGAGAATGGCATTGGCGTCGCTGACTCCGGGGATCTCAATATTGATCCTGTCGGCCCCCTCCTGGTACACAATGGCCTCTGTGCTGTATCCTTCCACGCGCTTCTGGAGCTTGGCGATAGTATCGCTCATGTCCGTGGCGCTGGGCGTCTCGTCCCCCACCACCTGGTAGGTAATGCTGACGCCCCCCGCCAGATCAAGCCCCAGACTGATGTCGGACGCGCTGCCGGCGCCCTCCCCGTCCACTCCAAAAAGATCCACATAAGTGACCCCTGCCAGGAGCAGAAGGATGCACAGCAGCACGATAACCGCTTTATTTTTTTTCATGTCTTTCATCCTTTCCTAATCCTCCATCTGAGCCGCCTTCAGCATCACAGCGCACTCCACGCGCTTGCGCTCAAGCTCACAGCCCACCTCGTAGGCATCCCGGATATTTCCGTGGAAATTGTAAGCGTTTGCGGCGCAGCCTCCGCTGCAGTAAAACTTGGCAAAACACTTTCTGCACTTTTCCTTGGCGTACACATTGCAGCACTTGAACTCATCCCGGATGTCCTCCCGCAGAATTCCCTCCCGCACATTGCCCATGAGAAACTTTTCGTTTCCCACAAACTGATGGCAGGGATACAGATCCCCCCAGGGAGTCACCGCAAGATACTCCGTTCCGGAGCCGCAGCCGGAGAGACGCTTTGCCACGCAGGGCCCTCCCTCCAGGTCGATCATAAAATGGAAGAAATTGAATTCCCTTCCCTCCCGCCTTCGCCGGAGCATCTCCCCCGCCAGGATGTCATACTCCTCCTTCAGCTTAGGCACATCCTCCGGGGTGAGGGCGTAATCCTCCTGTGGCGGAGCCACCACCGGTTCCACGGATATCTGCTCAAAGCCCAGATCCGCCAGGTGCAGCACATCCTGGGAAAAATCCAGGTTATAGCGGGTGAAAGTACCCCTGACATAGTATTTCTGCTGGTCCCTGCTCCTGGCCGCCTCCAGGAATTTGGGCAGCACCAGGTCATAGCTCCCGGGCCGGTTCCCGCCCTGGTCCTTCCCGCCCCGGAAAGGGCGCATCCTGTCGTGGACTTCCTTCCTGCCGTCAATGCTCAGCACCAGGTTGTCCATCTCACGATTGGCAAAATCCAGCTTCTCCTGGTCCAGAAGCACTCCGTTTGTGGTAAGGGTAAAACGGAACTTCTTGTGACAGGGTTCCTCCAGGCTTCTGCCGTAGGCCACCAGATCCTTTACCACCTGCCAGTTCATCAGAGGCTCTCCGCCGAAGAAGTCCACCTCCAGATTTACCCTGCTGCCGGAGTTGGCCACCAGGAAATCCAGAGCCGCCTTCCCCACCTCAAAACTCATCAGCTCCCGCCTGCCGTGGTACTCCCCTTCCTCTGCAAAGCAGTACCTGCAGGCCAGGTTGCAGTCGTGGGCAATATGGAGACAGAGGGCTTTCACCACCGTCTGCCTGTTCTTAAAGTCAAAGACATAATTTTCATAAATATCCGGGGCAAAGAGCATCCCCTCCGCCTCCAGATCCAGGATCTCGTCCACCGCCTCCCCCAGCTCCTCCTGAGAGCAGGGAAAATTCACCAGATTCCCCAGGGCGGCCTTGACCGTGTCGCGGTCCCTGACCCCTTCCTGGATAAAGGGTTCCGCCAGGGGAATGATATCGTAGACAAGATCGTCTACCACGTGTATGGAACCGCTGTTCACGTCCATCACAATGTTATATCCATTGCTCTTATATTGGTGTATCAACTGTTTCATCCTTTCCGGGACGCCCAGAAGGCACTCCCCAGTCAGGCGGGAGCCGGCACCGCAGATTTCACCCCGGCCGGATACGAAACCACAAAGTTCAAGCAGCGAAATACTCCGCTGCTTGAACCCAGGTGCCATATCTCACGCAGGCCGCCGGGGACTGCCTTGCATCAATCATCCCCGGACAGCGGCCCAAAAGGCCCGGCGCCGCTCTCCCCGCCCTGTACTTATTTCTTCAGCTTCTCACAGCTCTGGTTTCCCACCGTGCAGGAAGTCTTGCAGGCGGACTGGCAGGAAGTCTGGCACTCGCCGCAGCCCCCCTTTTTCATGGACTCTTTCAGATTCCTGGTGGTCAAAGTCTTAATGTGTTTCATAATACACAGCCTCCTTATGTTCTTAAACTTTTATATCACAGTTCCTAACCGGAAATCCTATGTAGTATAACATAAAAAAAGCTTTTGTAAAAGGCTTTTTTGTGAAAATTTCTTCTCAGCCCAACATTCCCCCCAGCATGCCCCCTCCTGCGCAGAGCACCAGAGTGGTGGCAAAGGAATTTCCCACCTCGATATTTCCCTTTCCCACACACAGCGACACGGCCGCCAGGATCAGAAAATACGCAGCCCCCATGGAAAGACCCCAGAGGAACTTCCGGCTCTCCATCTTCTTTCCCGTCACAAAGCCCGCAAAAAATGTGGCCCCCACATAGATCACAATAATGGCGATGGAGACGACCTTCTCGCTCAGGTCCAGCTTATAGAGCAGAAATGCCAGCACTGCCAGGGCTGCCGCCGTGAGTATGTACGAAAAAAGCAGGCTTTTCAGCAGAAATCCCACCGGTATGCCCTCTGTCCTTGTATCCTGTTCCGAATATGCCATATCCTACCTCCCTGTCCTACTATAAACTTTTTATTAAATCATATGCAGGATGAAGCCGGAACTTGACAACTTCTTTCCTATTATAGTATATTTACACTGTATACTTATAACCACATCCTCTTCCGGAGCCTGGCCTCAGGGGGGATGTATCCAAATCAATCAAAAAAGGAGTGAATTTTTTGGACGTACCAAGTGCCCTACAATTTCTGGTTCTGATTTTTCTGGTGATTCTGTCGTGTTTTTTCTCCTCTGCCGAGACAGCCTTCAGCACGGTGAACCGTGTGCGGCTGCGGGCCCTGGAGGAAGAGGGCAACAGGAGGGCCGCCAGGGTCAACAAGATCCTGGACAACTACAGCAAAATGCTCAGCGCCATCCTGATCGGCAACAACATTGCCAACCTCTCCGCTTCCTCCCTGGCCACCACCCTGGCCATGAGCATCAGTCTGCCTGTGGGAATCGCCACCGGCATCCTGACCATCGTCATACTGCTCTACGGGGAGATTGTCCCCAAGACCTGGGCCATGCTCTCCTCGGAGAAGATCGCCCTGGCTTACAGTGGTGTGGTTTACGGGCTGATGCAGCTGATGACCCCGGTCATCTTTGTGGTGGACAAAATGGCCAACGGAATCCTGCGGCTGCTTCACATTGACCCCAGCAAGAAGATCACCACCATGACCGAGGCGGAACTTCGCACTTATGTGGACGTAAGCCACGAAGACGGAGTCATTGAGACCGAAGAACGGGAAATGATCTATAATGTGTTCGACTTTTCGGACGCCCTGGCAAAAGACATTATGGTTCCCAGGATCAAGATGGTCACTGTGGATCTGCAAGCGGATTACCAGGAAGTTCTGCGGGTATTCCGGGAGTCCATGTACACCCGCCTTCCCGTATACAAGGACGATCAGGACAATATCATCGGGCTGATCAACATCAAGGACTTCATCCTCTCGGAACAGGAGGAGAGTTTCCAGGTGCGCTCCATCCTGCGGGATGCCCATTATACATATGAGTTTAAGAAAGTGGCCGACCTGCTCTATGAGCTCCGGGAAAAAACCACCAGCGTGACTTTCGTCCTCAACGAGTACGGAGCCACAGTGGGTATGATTACCCTGGAGGATCTGCTGGAAGAAATTGTGGGAGAGATCCGGGACGAGTACGATGCCGACGAAGAAGAACTGGTCAAGAAATTGGATGATCGCATCTACCTTGTGGAAGGCAGCATGAACCTGGACGATGTAAACGACGCCCTGGAGACGAAGCTCTCCAGCGAAGACTACGACTCCATCGGAGGAATTATCATTGAATCCCTGGGACGCCTGCCGGAGGACGGGGATGAAGTCCTGCTGGAGGACGGCACCCACCTGAAGGTCCAGGGCACCGACCAGAACCGGATTGTGAAAGTACGGCTGACGCTGCCGGAGCATATCCCTGATCCGGAGGAGGACAGCTCTTCGGAGGAAGCCTCACCCAAAGCGTCCTCCGATGTAGTCCTGGGTGAGTCTGTTTCCGGGCCTTAAAAATATGTCCTGGGTGGGGCCGGCTTCCACCAGCTCTCCTCCCAGAAAGAAAGCTGTCTCATCGGAAACCCGCAGGGCCTGCTGCATGTTGTGCGTCACCACCACCAGAGTGCAGCGCTTCTTTAGCGCCCTCATAAGTTCCTCTATTTTCAGGGTGGAGACCGGATCCAGTGCGGAGGTGGGTTCGTCAAAAAGCAGCACTTCCGGCTCCACCGCCAGAGCCCTGGCAATACAGAGCCTCTGCTGCTGTCCCCCTGAGAGTCCCAGGGCCGGCCTGTCCAGGCTGTCTCTCAGCTCTTCATAGACGGCGGCCCCACGAAGGGCCTCCTCCACCTTCCGGTCCAGGATATGCCGGTCTCTGAGGCCCTGCAGACGGGGCCCATAAGCGATATTGTCATAGACGCTCATGGGAAAGGGGGTGGGCTGCTGGAACACCATGCCCACCTTTTTCCGCAGCAGGGTAATGTCCACCCTTCTGTCATAGATGTTTTCCCCGTCCAGGAGCAGGCTGCCCTCCATTCGCACATGAGCCAGGCGGTCATTCATCCGATTGATGCATCGAAGGAAAGTGGATTTTCCGCAGCCGCTGGGCCCTATGAGAGCTGTCACCTGATGATTCCCAATGTTCATCCCCACATGTTTCAGCACATGCTTTTCCCCATAATAAAAATTCAGGTCTCTGACTTCAATTTTAATTTCTTTTTTGATTTCTTTTTTGATTTCTTTTTTGGCTTCTGTTCTGACTCCTGCCTTGACTTTTATCATACCCTTTTTCACTCTTCTCCCTGCAGAGGAGTTTTAAGAGCATGCGGCTTCCAAAGACCACTCCCATCAACACACAGCCGATCCCAAATGCGGTCCCATACTCTCCGTTCTGCATCTGCAGGTATAGCTCCACTGCCAGGGTTCCCCCGGGCTCCCGGACCTTCCCCAGCAGGCCCGCCCCATTTTCCAGAAAAGACTCCCCGAACCCAGGCAGAAACCTGGCGCTGCCCGCGGTAAAAAGCAACGCCGCAGACTCTCCCGTAACCAGTCCGGTCAATATCCCCGGTCTGGCACAGGGCAGCAGAATAGTTCGTATCATATGCCATTTTGTGGCGCCCATTCCCAGAGCTCCGCTCCTCCAGCTCTCCGGCACCGCCGTCAGAGCCTCCTGGGTATTCCTCACAATCAGGGGCAGCACCATCAGCGCCAATGTAAGGGCTCCGTTCAGCAGGGACACTCCCATCCCCATGACCCCTCCGAAGAAAACCATGCCAAAGAGCCCGAAGACCACAGAGGGAATTCCCGCCAGGGTGTCCATGGCAAACTCCACCAGACGGACCAGGCGTCCGGTTCCGGCATACTCATTCAGATACACCGCGGCCCCCACCCCCACGGGAGCCGCCGCCAGAAGAGCCAGCACAATGATGTACAGTGTGTTTAAAAGGTTTCCTGCAATTCCCCTGGTTCCTTTCACATAACTTGTGACGGTGGTAAAAAAACGCAGACTCAGCACTCTAAACCCTTTGGAAAACATATAGGCTGTCATGCCCAGGAGCAGGAAGACGGAAAAATACGCCGCTCCGTAAACTGCCGCCAGGAGAAACAGCTCCCCAGGCCTTCCCTTTTTATGGTACAGTGTGCCACTGCCTGTATCCAGGGTTATTCTCTCCGGTTTATCCCGGGACACAACCTGGGGTTCTTTGACCATATCAGTCCTCCCCCTTTCTCAGAATCCGCCCCACCGCCCCGTTGATGCCCATGACAAACACCAGAAGCACCAGCCCTATGGCAAAGAGCATCTGTCTGTGCGTTCCCCGGGCGTAGCCCATCTCGCTGACAATGGCCGTGGTCAGGAAACGGACGGAGCTGAAAGGAAAGGGCAGATTGACGCTGCCCCCCGACACCAGCGTGATGGCCATGGCCTCCCCCACAGCTCTTCCCGCCCCCAGAACGGCGGCGGTGGCAATACCTCCTCTGGCGGAGGGCAGCACCGCCCGAAAGACCGTCTGAATCCTGGTGGCTCCCAGGGCCAGGGAAGCCTCCCGAATGCCAGGCGCCACCGCCCGGATGGAAGCCTCGCTGACGCTGATGACAGTGGGCAGCATCATCAGGGCAAGCACCAGCACTGCGGACAGCAGGCAGGCGCCCCCTGTGTAGCGGTGGGTATCAGAACCCTGGAAAATCTTTCTCTCCAGCCGGTACACAAGAGGGGTAAGCAGGTAAATGCCAAGAAGCCCATAGACCACGGAAGGGATCCCTGCCAGCAGTTCTATGGCCCCTCTCACCAGCCCCGCCCGCTTTCTCCCGGAAAATTCCGCCAGATAAACCGCTGTCAGAATGCCCACGGGGACCCCTGTGAGAAGAGCCAGAATCGTACCTCCCAGAGAGGTAAGCACCACATACAGAATGCCGTACCTTGGCTGTTCTGCCGTGGGCTTCCACTGGGTGCCCAGCAGAATCTCTTTTATCCCCACCTTCCGAATGGCGGGAAAACCGCTCACGATCATATATAGGGCAATGGCGGCGGCAGCGGCCACGGCCAGGATGCCGCAGACAGTGAGCACTGCTTCCACGGCGGCCTCAGCCCCCTTTCTGCTCTTCCCCACCCCCATAATGGACATGGCCGGATGCCGGACTGCCGGGAGGCTCCCTTCCCTGGGATGCCACGGTCCCCCGGCACATTGCCCCAGGGTGACGCTCTCCTTCCTGGAGACGGCACTCCCCAGCCCCTGCGCCGCCACGCTACTCTCCATCCTCATCCCCCGGCCCGCCTTTCCATCCTTTTGGATCCACTGCCACAAGCCCCACCTGCTCCGCCACTTCCCGGCCCTCCTGTCCGTAGACAAAAGCAAACCACTCCTGTATCAGCATATCCTGACCGGAGATCTCTCCCATGGTGGCCATCACATAGGGGCTCCATATCCTGTAGCTTCCCTCTCTGACCGCCTCCCCTCCGGGAACATTTCCCTCCAGGGAAAGCACCTTCACATCCTCCGTCACCAGGTCAACGGCCAGATACCCCACCGCTCCCGGTGTTGCTGCAACCCTTGCCAGCACAGCCCCGGCACTGTCCATCTCATTGGCATATGTACACTGATCCTCCATCCCCAGATAGGTCTCAAAAGCCCATCTGGTACCGGATCCCGCCTCCCTTCCCACAGTCACTATGGGCAGGTCGCCACCCCCCAGCTGGGACCAGTTCCTGATCTTTCCCCCATAGATCCCTGCCAGCTGCTCTTCCGTCAGCCCCTCCACAGGGTTCCCGGCATCCACACACACCGCAATGCCCTCCAGGGCCACCAGGTTTTCCACCATTCCCCCGGCTCTCTCCTCCTGGCCCAGGCTTCGGGAGGAGAGCCCGATATCCGCGGTGCCCTCCGCCACGGCGGCTATCCCTGCGCTGGAACCGGTATACCGAATGACCACCCTGACATCGGGATATTTTTCCATAAAAGACTCCGCCAGAGCATCCGTCAGTTTTTCCATGGATGTGCTCCCGGCCATATGGATGGTACCGGAAAGGGGCGTGGAACCGCTGCCCGGTCTCTCCCGGTTCCGGATCCCGTCCTCCGTCTCGCAGCCTGCCAGAATACTCAGGATCAGTGCCTCCGCCCCTGCCAGCAGAAGCAGCCTGCCAAATTTTCCCCCCATGTCATGTCCCCCACAGTGTGGCCAGGATACCGTCCGCAATGGCCTGGGCCATATCACCAAAACGCTCGTCAAACAGCCGGTTGTCCGCATCTGTGTTGATAAACCCCGCCTCCACCAGCACCGCCGGCATCTGGGTCCTGTTGAGCACTGCCAGATTATCCCTCTGATTCACTCCCTGATTCTCAAATCCCACTTCCTCCAGACGGGTATTGATATTATAGGCCAGCCTTCCGGCCTCCCCGTAAGGATTTGTCACCAGCGTCTCCACACCGGTGTACTGGTTGGGATAGGGACTGGAATTCCGGTGGATGGACACAAAGTAATCCCCTCCCACCGCGTTAGCCTCCTCTGCCTTCTGGGCCGGGGATTCATAGACATCCCCGGTGCGCGTGTAATACACCTCCACCCCGTTCTGCTCCAGGATCCTTCCCACTTCCAGCGCCAGGGCCAGTGTGTCGTCCTTCTCCTGCCTGCCCTCATATACCGCCCCCGGGTTACCGCCGCCATGTCCCGCATCTATCACGATCAAAGCCATAAAAACAGACCCTCCACATATCTCTATATAAGATATGTGGAAGGCCTGCCAAAAGTTCCTTGGAAGGCACCTGTATATATGCTCTGGCGTCCTGTGCTACACAGCGGCATCCACCTTGGAGCCCTTTATGTCCTCTGCCACCAGATTCATCTTGCCTAAGATTTTCTGCACTTCCTGCCGCACTTCTGCCTGTACCTGTTTCATGTCCATGGACTCCTGCACGGGCATCTCCTCCAGGATCTCTTCCAGTTCTTCTTCCTCTTCCCTGCGCTCCTCCAGGATCTCTTCCATCTCTTCCTTTTTCTCTTCCACGGCCTCGGCCTGCTCTTCCCGCTTCTCCTGTTCCTCGTCCAGGTGCTTCTTGGCCTCTTCCTGCACCATGCCGATCACATCCTGCCTGGCCGCTTCCAGTACCTCCTCCGCCTGCTTCTGAGCCTCCACCATAGGATCCTTCTTCAGACGCTCCAGGCGCATTCCCCTGATTACGCTGTTTTCTCCTTCAATGGTACCCTTGGCCTGCGCAATTGTCTGGCGATAGTAACCTTCCGCCTTGCCCAGATCCGTCATCCATCTCTCATAATCCTCAAACCCCCTGCTCTCAAGATCCTGGTACCTGCTCCACTCCTGCTCCGTGAGGGCGTCCTCTCCAGGCTGATACTCCTGACCGTAGGCTTCCGCCATGGCCCGGGCCACCTGCTCCCTGCGCCCCCGCTGCACCAGTTCCTCGTCGCCTTCTTTAATACCGTAATAATTCCTGACCTTCTCTTTCTGAGCCTCAATGCTCTCCAGATTCTCCCGGGCATCCTTCAGAGTCTCCGCCGACTCCTCCGCAATCCTCCTGCTCTTGTCAAGCTCCTGGTCAATCTTCCTGTCGCCTTCCCACATATCGCTGACAATTTTCAACGCCCGCTTCTGAGCCTGTTCCTTCTTCTGAGCGATTCTGTCCCGCAGAGCCACGTTCCCTGTAAGGCCTCCGGCGTACACTGCCTTTTTCTCGCCGCTCTGTCTGTCGTTCCTGGTTCCCTCCCTGTCCAATGCAGCCTGCGTATCCCCTGCAAAGACAGTAACATTTTCTCCAACTCTCATGCCTCTCCCTCCTTGGAACTAAAATATCCCTAACCTGCACTCCTGTTTCTTCTATATCTCTATATCGGCAGGACGGGGCCAATACTTAAGGAAGTACCTGGAATATCCTCTCCGTATTCTCCTTGGCCCTGGCTTTCAGCACCTCTTCCTCCACCCCCATATATTTCGCCACATCCCTGGCCACATAGGATATATTCCGGGGCAGATTTGTCCTGTCCAGCCCCGGCACATTTTTAGGGGTTAAATAAGGTGCGTCTGTCTCCAGAAGAATGCAGAAACGGAAGGAGATCTGAAGATGATTAAGACAAATAATACAGGGATCCTGACGGCAATACAGGAAATCCGGGAAATGGGTCTGAGCAGGGCCCTGAGAGTAGTATATGAACAGCGTCTGAAGGAAATTCGGGACAGAAAGGCACAGAAAGGCACAGGATGACTATGTGCGGGAAGAAGGGATTGCCATTGGAGAGGCAAAGGGAATCCCTTTGGGCGAGACGAAAAAACTGGTCAGTCAGATCAGAAAAAAAGCCACCAGGGGTATGGAAGTCAAAGAAATCGCCCAACTTCTGGAAGAGGATGATTTCTTTATCCAAAAAATACACAACCTTATTCTCTCCCATCCTGAATGGAAGGACGATGAGATCGTCCGACGGTTATAAGCCACAGGAACCTGTTATACCAGTTCATTTCCGCCAGTCTCCAAGAAAATGTAGCAGAAAAATATATTTGGATATTGACATCCCAGAAGAAAACTCTTATACTATGTCATGAATCAGTTAAATGGCTGGTTTGATTAGTTCTGAATGTATCGTTTACACCCATAGTTCCGGGGTAGTAAAGGTTTCGACAGGGGTTCTGCAGCTGGAGAAGCTATCCGTCGCGGCACGTAAACCGCAACCTAAACTAAACGCTGAAGACAATTATCAGTATGCACTTGCAGCCTAACTGACTTTGGTCGGTTTGCTGTGAGTGACGCCGCCTAAGGCGGCTTGTCCGCTCCAAGGCACCCACACTTTGGAAACCGGGCATCGACTATGTGGGAAACGACACGCGTTAAGCTTTGCGCGCGCGGGCGTAGAATGAAGCTACTGAATTCGGAAGGTTGTTCGTTTCCTGCCGAAGGAGGGAAGAGGCAGGAGCAAATCCTGCCGCAATAACGGACTATGATAGTAGAAGGACAGGGAATGAGCTTTTGGACACGGGTTCGACTCCCGTCTACTCCATGATTAGAGAAATCTAGGAAAAAGGCGTAATTCATTGTAGAATCAATGAATTACGCCTTTTTAATATCTATCCACTTACTGCAAAAGCAGGATCCTTTGTCAATTCTTATTTCCCGGGAAGATATAGTTGGTAGAATCGGATATAGTAGAAGATGGACACCAGGAGAAAACCTCCACCCACCACAAACAGAAAGCCGTAACCCCGCAGGGGCTTTTCCCGTTTCCGCTCAACATAGTCAAAGTAGCGCTCGTTTCTGAGGCCGGTTCCCGGCAGAAGCATGCCAACCGCTCTCCTTAATGCATAGGAGATACCGTCCAGCGCCCCTTTGCCGGACAGGATGACCAGCAGGCCGAAAAGGACCATAAGCAGGCCGGGGATCAGAAAGGCATCGCTGAGCATGCGGTACTGCTCCAACTCCGGCGCCGAGGCAAATTCCCTCAGCGCCAGATACAGCCAGGAAAGCGCAGCGCAGAAAACAACCGCCGAAGTATATTTGATTAGGGTCTTTCCGTCAGGTTTTTTCACAGGCCCAACTCCTTTTTGTACTGAAGTTCTTCCGCATTGTTGCAGTATACAAAATGTCCCGGAAGGATCTCCCGCAGTGTGGGCTTATCCACGCTGTAATCATGTTCGGCCAGCGCGTTATAGGTGATGCGCGTGCGTTTTTTCTCCGAATGAGGATCGGGAAGCGGGATGGCGGACAGAAGCGAACGCGTATAAGGGTGCAGCGGATGGGCAAAAAGTTCATCCGAAGAGGCCAGTTCCACCATTTTGCCAAAATACATTACCCCGATCCGATCAGAGAAATATTTAACCACGGACAGGTCATGGGCGATAAACAGGATGGTCAGATCCAGGCTGGCCCTCAGTTCGTTCAGCAGATTGATTACCTGGGCCTGTATGGACACGTCCAGCGCGGAAATGGGCTCATCGGCGATCAGCAGATCCGGGGACATGATCACGGAGCGGGCGATACCGATACGCTGTCTCTGTCCTCCGGAGAACTCATGGGGATAGCGCCCTGCGTGTTCCCGCACCAGACCTACCAGTTCCAGAAGTTCATATACCTTCTGATCCAGGTATTGCCTGTCTTTGACGCCGTTCACGATCAGCCCCTCGGAGATGATTTCACGGATCGTCATACGGGGGTCCAGGGACGCGATGGGATCCTGGAAAATCATCTGGATCTTGGTGATCAGCTTGGTTTTTTTTGCGATGCGGAGATCATCCGCATATTTTTTCCGAAGTTTTCCCAGTTCTTCTGGAGAATCCTTGGCGGCCTCCAGGAGAGGCTTATAGCGTTCATGGGTTTCTTCCACCAGCCGTTTGGCGTACTCCCGGTCCGAATACTTATGATCGTATTTTGCATCGGCTATTTTTTTCCGGTTCTCCGTTATAGTATCCTGCAGTTCTTTCTTCAGATCGGCAATGCGGGCATCGTTTTCCTTCTTTTGTTCAGGTTTTCCTGCGGACTGGCTTTTAAGCTGCCGGATGGCGGCGGCGGTATCCCGACGGGCCTGCCGGATGGCTTCTTTATAGGAACCGGTGCCCGCGCAGATGCGCTGGCCCTTGAAATAGATGCTGCCGGACGTAATGTCGTAGATTTTGATGATGGAACGTCCGGTGGTGGTCTTTCCGCAGCCGGATTCTCCCACCAGGCCGAACACCTCGCCCTTCATAATCTCAAAACTCACGTCGTCCACAGCTTTGACCTTGCCGAAATGCTGGCTTAAATGTTCCACCCGCAGCAGAACTTCCTGCTTGTTCTCATTCTCCACTCTGGCCGCCTCCTTCCTCTTTGTCGTTTTCCCTTAATTTCGCTTTCATGCGTTCGATACGGTTTGTGATAATCACGGGTACGTCCACCTTCGGCGCGTCCGGGTGCAACAGCCAGGTGGCCGCCCAATGCCCCTGGGAAACTTCAAACAGGGGAGGCTGTTGTTCGAAATCAATCTTTAACGCATATTTGTTCCGGGGGGCGAAAGCATCGCCCTCGGGGGGATAGATCATGTTGGGCGGTGTACCGGGTATGGCGTCCAGCTTTTCGTTGGTATCCAGATCCGGCATGGAAGAGAGCAGCGCCCAGGTATAAGGGTGGCGGGGATCATAGAAGATATCCTCCGCAGAGCCGTATTCCACGATCTTACCGGCATACATCACGGCGATTTGATCCGCCATATTGGCAACTACGCCCAGGTCATGGGTAATGAAGATGACCGAAAGATTGCGCTCCTCCTTCAGGCGGTTGATCAGTTCCAGAATCTGGGCCTGAATCGTCACGTCCAGGGCAGTGGTAGGTTCGTCGCAGATCAGTATCTCCGGGTCCGCCGCCAGGGCAATGGCAATCACGATACGCTGCCGCATACCGCCGGAGAATTCAAAAGGATACTGCTTGTAACGCATACGGGGCTCGCTGATTCCCACTTCATCCATCAGCTTGATGGCCTTTTCCCGGGCCATACTTTTGGTGACGCGGTATACCACATCGGAGGCTTTGGATTTCAGATGGTCCACGATGGCAATGCTTCTCTGGCGGAAATCCTTCTCCGGGGCGGCGATATAGGAGCGGTAGTGCTCCTCCAGCCTTTGGATTACCTGGATGATATCTTTCCGCAGATCCTCCAGATCGTAGACTCTTTTTGGCATTACCTTCCAGTCTACAGTTCTGCCCCTGGCGGTCATGGCCTCCAGCTTCTTGGACTGACGTGCATAGCGGGCTTCCTCTTTGGGATTATGGCCCTTATAGTAAAAATACTTGTCTATGGCGCTTTTCAGACTGCCATGAAAAGTATAGGCGGTACTGTCTTTGACGATTTCCAGGCGGTCAATGCTTTCTTCTACCTGAGCGGACAGGGTCTTACAGAGTTTGCCCGCAGAGGCCTTGTCAAATTCGCCTTCAAAGAAGACTCTTGCTGCCTCCAACTCCGCCAGCAGGTTCTTTTTGGCTTCCAGAGCCTTTTCATGGGAATACCGAACGCCTTTTTCTTCTACTTTAAGAAAATTGTCCATAAAATTTTCATTCAGACAGTCCAAAGCCACGGCGTTTAGTTCCTCGATGGGGCGGCGGTGCAGATTTTCCTCCGGGTGCACCATTTTGTAGTAGCCGATTCTGAAAAAATTGGGGCGCTCCTGGGCCTTCATTTCCTCCAGAAGCGTTTCCAGATCCTTCAGTGCCGTCGTGATTTCCCGGGGCAGGGGAGCAGCCTTGCCCTTTTTATCCTTTTCAGGCTGGTATGCAGCCAAGGCTTTCTGCAGATTGTCGGCACAGGCGGACAGTCTGTCCCCGTAGCGGGCGGTGTAAAAAGGATCGTCTATTTTCTGTATGCGGTGCAGATATTCCCGCAATGTCCCACGGACATCTGTTTTCTGACCTTTCTCAGCCAGGAACAGGAAATCCTGGAGGGCGTTTTCCAGATCATCTGCCTTGGAATCGGAGAGGTTGTAGTGATTCTCCAGATGATTGGCCTCAATGCAGAATCGGTCAAAGGTTCCGGTCATCCGCTTGACTTCGGCAGCACTGGCAGGACCCATTGCCGCTGTCATATTTTGGCGCAGGATCTCCAGAAAGCTGTTAAATTCGGTCCGTGCCTCCCGGCGCTTGGCCTTGTTCTTGAGGAGCATGGCCTCCGTGATCTGTCTGCCGATCTTAACAATGGGATTGAGGGAGGAGAGGGGATCCTGGAAGATCATGGATATCTTGTCTCCCCGCAGTTTATACATTTCTTCCTCGTCTATTTTCAGCAGATCCTTGCCGTCATATAAGATTTCGCCGCCTTCCACGATGGAATTGCCCGCCAGGATTCCCAGGATCGCCTTGGAGGTCACGGACTTGCCGGATCCGGACTCGCCTACGATGGCAAGGGTTTTGCCGCGTTCCAGGTCAAAGGAAATGTCCCGTACCGCTTTCAGCGTACCGCCGGAAGTCCGGAAAGAAATCTTTAAATCTTTTACCTCTAATATTTTGTCCATAGTCATTCCTCTCATTATAATGCCGCATGTTCCCTGTTCTTTATTCCTCGACTCCCCGCAGTGCCGGGTTGAAAGCATCGCGCAGGCCGTTGCCAAACAGGTTGAAGCAGATCATCAGCAGCGCAAGGAACAGCGCCGGGTATATCATCAGATGCGGATAGTTGGTCCATATACCGCTGGCGTCCGAGAGCAGTGTGCCCAGGGAAGTGGTCTTGGCCGTACTGAATTTTACGATGCCAAGGAAACTCAGGGTGCTTTCCTGGTTGATAACGCCCGGGATGACCAATGCGCAGGAGGTGATAATGGTGCCCAGGGAGTTGGGGAATATATGTTTCCAGATAATGCGCCTGTCTTTGGCTCCCAGCGTTCTGGCCGCCATTACATATTCCTGGTTCTTGAACCGATAAAACTGGCTGCGGACCCGGTAAGCCGTACCCAGCCAGCCTGTGAGCACAAAGGCGAAGAGCAGACTGGGAATCGCCCCCACTTTCTGGGAGAGATGGATCTGGAAGAGAGTGGCCACCACGATAAAAGGTACACCGCCCAAAATATCGGAGATTCGCTCCAACACGATATCCACGGTACCGCCGTAATATCCTTCCACTGCGCCGTATACCGCGCCGATGACCAGATTGATGGCTGACACGCACAACGCCACCAGGATACTCAGCTTAATGCCGTCGGCCATGCGCACGGCCAGATCATATCCCTGACTGTCCGTACCCAGAAGGTAGTTGGGCTCTTCATCGTACAGATAGCGGTAGTAGTTGTAATAGAGGATGCGGACCTTATACAGGGCCGAATCCAGGGTTCCGCCGCCGGCGTACTCATAGTAGACCAGATTGCCTTCGGAATCCCTCTTATAATTGTCCTCCAACACCATGCCGGGACCATATTCAATGGTTTTGGCCCTGCCGTTGTCCGTAATGGTGACGGGGGAGTTCTTTTTGGTCTTGTACCAGTTGTTGGCATCCGTGGGATCTGCGTTCCACTCATTGTTTTCCACCAGAGGGTAAAGTACATGGATCCCCGTCTCCCGTTCCCAGGAGAGGATTTTTTCGTACTCGGGCTGTTCAATGGTCAGGTACATAAAGCCTGTTTCCAGATAAGAGTCGATGCGTCCGGAGTAAATCAAGGATTCCTTCTTGCCGGTGGAGGTGGACAGGGTTCCCTCATCCACTTCCAGAATAGGCTGGTAGTAGCTGGCCATGCCTTCCTCCAGGGTTGCGCCATGGCCGTCAAAATCTTCGGCGCCGATGCCGATGCCGATGGCCTTAATCAGACTCTTCTCCGTAAAATCCCGGTCCATGCCGCCGTCGCAGATTCCCAGTTCCCGCAGGAATACATTGCGGGGAGGCTTTTTTGCGTAAAAGGCCACCATGAAAGAGGATTCATGGGAGAGCAGCAGCGGGGCAAGAAAAGCATACAGTATCACCAGCATAATGATAACTGCAGCAATCACGGAAGCTCTGTTTTTACGGAAACGAATCCAGGCGTCCTTAAAGTAACCGATGGGCTTGTCATCAAATTTCCTATCTGTAAGCTTTTCACCGCTGTGGGCAAAAGCAAATTTTTCCTTTGGGATATTTCCATATGTGTTTATTTTCTCAGCCATTTATTTTTCCCCCATTCTGATTCTGGGATCTATGAAGCCGTAGCTGACATCCACCAGGATGCCGCCCAGCAGTCCGATAAAGATGTAGAACATGGAGTCAGCCATAAATACGTCAAAGTCCCGCTGACTGATGGACATTAGAAATAATTGCCCTACGCCCGGAATACCGAAAATCTTCTCAATGATAAAGGAACCTCCCAGGATACTGATAAAGCTGGAGATTACCATGGGCAGGATGGGAACCATGGCGTTTTTCAGAGCGTGGCGGGTAGTGGCCTGTCCTCTGGTCAGTCCCTTGGTCCTGGCCAGCAACATATAGTCGGAAGTCAGTGTCTCCGTCAATTCCGCTCTGGTGAAACGGCACAGGCCCGCGATCTCACCAAAGGACAGCGCCAGAATGGGCGCGATCATGCTGTGGAACATCTTCCAGGTCATATAGGAGCCTCCTGCGTCTGCCACGGAATAGAGCTGCAGGGGCAGCCAGCCCAATTTAAAGTAGAAGATATATTGCACCAGAAATGCATATACATAGCTGGGTACTGATACGAACACCATAACGGCCGTGCTGATCAGGGAATCCTGCCATTTATTTTTCTTGATGGCGGCGAAGATGCCCAGGGCGATGCCAAGGGGGACCGAGAAAAGCAGGGAGTAAAGATTCACCAGGACAGAGGGCAGCAAACGGCTGGTCAGCGTCTCCATGGCGGGCTGACGGAAGGAAATATACCAGGAGGTGCCGAAGTCCCATTCGGTGAGGATGTTCTTCCAATAGATGAAATACTGGGTGAGCAGCGGCTCATTATATCCCAGTGCCTCCCAACGGGCCTGGATGAGGGCTGCCATAACCTTCTCCTGAGGCAGTTCCCGGGGAAGGATCCTGATGAGGATAAAACTGATGGTGGTGATGACGAAAAAAGTGAACAGCATCAGGATGATTCGTTTTAATACGTACTTGGCCATTCTCATGTACAGTCTCTCCTTTGACATGCGTCTATACGCTGAAAGCGGGAGACGATAATCCGCCTCCCGCCGTCGGCTTAATTAGCCTTTATTCATAGTTCAGGGCGCCGTTCTGGCTGCTTACATACTCAGCCCACTCTGCATCCGTGTAATCATACTGTAACAGACGGATGCCGCCGAAGCCGTACATAATGTTGTACTCATCGGTGTAGTATTCACACTGCCAGGAGAGCAGGGTACTAACGGTGGTAGCGCACAGAGGGATACGATAATATTTCTTCAGGTATTCCTCCTCCATCTGGGCAGTGACGGAGAGTTTTAAGTCAAAGTCACTGTTGCTGTATACGCCGGAACCAGACAGAGCGTTGGACCATTCTTTCCAGGTCATGGTAACAGGCTCGCCCTTAACATCCAGGGTAAGTGTTTCCGTAGCGGGATCCCAGCAGCCTGCCTCATGGATCTGCACATAGTCAGGATCGCAGTATACCCGGAAGGTACGGAAAGGATAGAACGCAGCGCCGCCCCATGCGCCGTAGCCGATGGCATATTCTCCGTTGGATACGTCTGCATAGCGGTTATTCAGGTTGCCGATGGGCTCCAAAGTGATGGGACCGAAACCGGATCCTTCTGCGGCGGCATTGATGTACTTGTTCATTAACTCGCACTGCTGTGTATCAGAGGATTCCAGTGCGCCGGCTGCCCATGCAATACGGATGGAGATGGGATCTCCCTCGGTGTAGAGGCCTTCGCTTACCAATTCCTGGCAGGCCTGAGCCATCAATTCCTTGGCCTGGGTCAGGTTGTAGCCGTTGATGGAATCATAAGCGTCCTTCAGGGTGGCGTAAGGGGTGCCTTCCCCGTAAGAAACGCCGTACAGGTTGCAGATTGCCTGCATGGCCTCATCGGAACTTCTGTACAAGGAGGAAGGGTCATTGTACACATCATAGTAATAGAGGTTGTTGAGCAGTGAATAAGCGGGCTTGTAGCCTGCGGTTGCGGACACATACTCATTGCGGTCAATGGCAAGGCTCAGGGCCTCACGGAAATTCACATTGGACAGTACAACAGAGTTGGTATTGCCCTTGGACGCATCCATGGTCTTTAAATTGTCCAGACCACAGTTGAAGAAGAAGGACATGGTGTAGGTCTCATCGGCCTTGTACAGCTTGTCACTGGTGGAATAGGCCACCAGATCATCGGCATCAGGAGACCAGTTGGAGAGTTCTCCCTTCAGGAATGCCTGCTTTGCCGTGGCGTTGTCCATCACATTGATAATTACCTTGTCGGTGATGTACTGCTGCTTTTTCTCCCCGTCCACCTCGAAGTTGGTGTAGGAGACAAGGTTGCCGTTCTCATCCTTCTCATAGCCGTACCAGTTTTCGTTCTGTACGAATACCATCTGTTTGTCCTGCTGCATGGACTCCAATCTGTAGGGGCCGTAGGACTTGGTGGTCTCTGCGCTGGTACCGTAGTTGGTGGTTACCAGGCTGCCGGAAGTATCTTTGCCGGCTTCATAGAGATCTTCGTACACCAGCCAGGTGCTTGCGCAGGATACCAGGAAGTAGTTCTTGTCGATATAGAACTGGTTGACATAACGGATGGTGTAATCATCCACTTTATAGCAGCCCACCACATCATCGTAGTTTACTTCGGGGAATTCCTTGCTGTAGGCCAGATAGCTGGGGGCATCGTCGGCGGTCTCGCCCCAGGCTGCCTGGGTACTGATCACGCTCACCAGCAGTGCCAGAGACTCCTCGGTCAGGGGAGCACGGCCCTCTGCGTCAGCCAACTCAGCCAGCTTCTCAAAATCCGCTACATTGAAGTATTCTTCGCCGTAGTTTTCCACATAGGCAGCCAGGCTGTCCCCACCCAGATAGGAAGACTCCGCTTTGACCAGAATGGTCACGGTCGCACCGTCGGGAGTGGTGTAAACGCCGTCATCGCCCAGTACCAGGTCGGCAATGGTATAGTTCCCGGAAGTGGAATTGTCCATCCATACGGTGGAACCCTGGAAATAATAGGATTCGCCGCCGGCTACGGCAGACTCTCCGGAATAGTACAGATTGGCCCGGTAATTCTTCATATCGGGGTCAAGAAGCTGTTTCATGGAATAGATGTAGCTGTCAGCATTAATAGGTGTGCCGTCTTCCCATTTTGCATCGGGATTGAGCTTAATTTCAAATACATAGCCCTCGGTGGTATCCTCGGCGGTCTTGCCTTCCTGCAGGGTAACGCCGTACTTGGTCAGATCCTCCTGATGCTCCCCTGTCACATCCTCCACGGAGGTGGCCATCTCGTAAGTCCACTGGTACAGCATCTCCTCGGAATCCAGTATGGAGATGTCCACGAAACCGGACGACAGATAGTTGCTCAGGATGGCATCATCCGCGTTCATTTCCCAGGTGTGGGGATTCCAGTTGGTGGCCAGAGCGGGAGCATAATCATAAAAGGTATAAGTATCCCCCGCGGACTGGGTGGTGTTCCCGTCGTTTTCCGTGCTCTCGACGCTGCCGCCGGCAGTATCGGAGCTGCTGCCTTCAGCGCTTGTGCCATCGCTGGACGTACTGTTGCCGGGGGCGTTGTTGTCGCCGCAGGCAGCCATGGACATGGCCAGCGTAAAAGTAAGCACAAGAGCAAGTAGCTTCTTCTTTTTCATAAATTCTCCTCCTTATAAAGTTTTGCGCAGTTTCTGACACCGTTTTATGCAAGGCGCAAAAAATGCGCTTCTGATTGCACATTTTGACACTGTATAATACAAAAAGCAAGCATAACAAAGAAAGCATGCATAAACTCTTCACTTCTTTGCGAATACTTGTATACAATATAAACCATGTGCAATTTGTATAATCCAGTATAAATTATACTTTTAGCAATGTCAAGATTTTTTTGTCATTGTCGGTTATCTTGTCGGCTGCGGGTTTTGTCCGACAGCGCAGAAGCATTTTTGCATTTGTACTTGTTTGACATGATCATGGTAATTTCGACATGAAAACCATACAAAATGCACAGAACTGTTTTGCCAAATTATATAAATTTGTTATAAATCTCAATTATTTGTATAAAATAACAGCGATATATCTATATTTCGACTTTTTTATCCTTCAGCGCAGGCGTTCTCCTGCATAAATTCATTCAGTTTTTTCTGTGCCGCATATTTGCGGGCCTCAAAACTGTGGGCGTAGATGTTCATGGTGGTGGAGTAGCTGGCTTGTCCCATCAGGCTTCCGTCGGAGCGGACAAACAGATTGTCTTCCCCGGCCCAGCAGCTGCCTCTGCTGCGCTTCAGCGTCTCGTACTCCGTTTGATAGTCTTTCGGCAGAAGAAGGGTATGATCGGGAAAGGGTGTAAAACACTTTATACTGCATGGATACCACATAGGGTCTGTCGCCTTCCTCCTCACAGTCGTAGGACAGATCCAGGGATCTCAGGATAAAACGCTTCGATATCCGCAGTCCTGACCTGGGCAATTCTACGCTCCTTAAAATAAGGAAGAATTCGGCATTCGAGCAAGTGTTCTTACCCCACATAGGTTCCGCAGGCGTGTGGATGTGCTAAGTATAAAAACAGGGCGTCGCGGAAAGCGGCGCCCTGTATGATAGCAGGTATTAAAATTCGTTGCCGGGGAAGCGGGGGATGCCGTCAATGCCCGGCTTTAAGTCCTCATCGCTGGGGATGTAGTCTGCCATTTCCCCATTGTTGAATTTCTCATAAGCCACCATATCGAAATAGCCCGTTCCGGTAAGGCCGAATACAATGGTCTTTTCTTCACCGGTCTCCCTGCACTTCAGGGCTTCGTCGATGGCTACGCGGATGGCATGGCTGCTTTCGGGGGCGGGGAGGATGCCTTCCACCCTGGCAAACTGTACCGCCGCCTCAAATACGGCGGTCTGCTCCACACTGGTGGCCTCCATGATGCCGTCATGGTAAAGCTGGGAGAGAACGGGACTCATACCGTGGTAGCGCAGCCCGCCCGCATGGTTGGCGGAAGGGATAAAGCCGCTGCCCAGGGTGTACATTTTGGCCAGAGGGCAGACCTTGCCGGTATCGCAGAAGTCGTAGGCGAACACGCCCCGGGTAAAGCTGGGACAGGAAGCGGGTTCTACGGCGATGATGCGGTAATTCTTCTCCCCGCGGATCATTTCGCCCGCGAAGGGGGAGATCAGTCCGCCCAGATTGGAGCCGCCGCCCGCGCAGCCGATGATGATGTCCGGGACAATGTTATATTTATCCAGAGCGGCTTTGGTCTCCAGGCCGATGATGGTCTGATGCAGCAGCACCTGGTTCAGCACACTGCCCAGCACATAGCGGTAGCCCTCCCGGTTCTGTTCCGCCTCCACAGCCTCGGAGATGGCGCAGCCCAGGCTTCCGGAGGTGCCGGGATGCTCGGCCAGAATCTTCCGGCCCACTTCGGTGGTCATGCTGGGGGAGGGGGTGACGGTGGCTCCGTAGGTGCGCATCACTTCCCGGCGGAAAGGCTTCTGCTCATAGGAGACTTTTACCATGTATACCAGGCAGTCCAGGTCAAAATAAGAACAGGCCATGGACAGAGCGGTGCCCCACTGGCCGGCGCCGGTCTCGGTGGTGACGCCCTTAAGTCCCTGCTTTTTGGCATAATAAGCCTGGGCAATGGCTGAGTTCAGCTTGTGGCTGCCGCTGGTGTTATTGCCCTCGAACTTGTAATAGATTTTGGCGGGAGTCTGCAATTTTTCCTCCAGGCAGTAAGCCCTCACCAGAGGCGAAGGACGGTACATTTTGTAAAAGTCCTGGATCTCCCGGGGAATGGGAATGTACGCATTGGTTTCGTCCAGTTCCTGAGCCACCAGTTCGTCACAGAACACAGCTTTCAATTCTTCGGCGGTCATGGGCTGCAAGGTGCCGGGATTTAACAGCGGCGCGGGCTTGTTCTTCATATCGGCCCGGAGATTGTACCAACTGCCGGGGATCTCGTTCTCCTCCAGATAGATTTTATAGGGGATCTTTTTTTCACTCATGTTGATTTCCTCCTGATTTCTTCTGAATTGATATTCAGCAGACGGTCTGTCGGGCCTGGGTAAACCATGCCTTAACCATGGCCCCGCTGCCGTTATGGTTGTTGGCAAATTTTATTACTAAGTATATATATTAGCATAGTTTGGAAAAACATACAATTTCTTTTTTCACTAATCCGGCGTATTCACGGTTTGAAATGTCGGCCGCCGGGGAAAAGCTATTGCAGTATGAAGCCCGATGTGTTATAATCTCTGCGTTGCGTAGATAATAAGGAAGATAAAAGGCAGGGAAGGTACAATATGAACAGATTTCGTAGTCTGATGATCAGGATCCTTTGTGTAAGCATGCTGCTGTGTTTCAGCATGGTGGGCGCTGTGGGCGCGGAGGAATTGCAGGATATGCCGACGGCAGAGGTCTTTGTGGATACAAGACCGAATTACACGCTCTTTGTCAACAGGGCCTTAAACTGCGTTTCCGTTGTGCGGACGGAGGAGGACGGTACCGTGACGCCGGTGAAGGCAATGGTCTGTTCCTGCGGCAGGGAAGGACATGAAACGCCGGAGGGGGTTTTTCAGACCTCCGATTATTATGAATGGCGTCTGATGGTGGATGACACCTACGGAAGATATGCGGTGCGGTTCAACGGGAAAATCCTGTTCCATTCGGTGCCCTACATAGAACCCTCTCCGGATACGCTGGAGTGGGAGGAGTACAACAAGCTGGGGGAAAACGCATCCCTGGGCTGCGTCAGGCTGACCGCCGAAGATGCCAAATGGATCTATGAGAACTGCAAACCGGGTACCACCGTGGTGGTATACTCTGACAGCGAGACGGCGGGGCTGTTCGAAAAACCCACGGCCGCCACAATCGCGGAGGATTCTCCGTGCAGAGACTGGGATCCCACGGATATGGATCTCAATAATCCCTGGCTGGCGGATGGGGCGGAAGGTCTTCCCGCTTCGCCGGTGGTGACCATGGACCAGTTTAACTATACGGAATACGCCGACAGATATCCCGACGTGAAGGAGGCTTTCGGCTATGACAAAGAGGCTCTGTATATGCACTACATCCTCTATGGAATCAATGAAGGAAGAATTGCAACCGTCAATTAATTCCTGCAATATTTATGAAGAGGCTGTCGTATAATGTCTGCGGCAGCTTCTTTGACTGTCAGAATACCATTCGGTTTGGGGAAAAGAGGAACAGATATAGGCCGTCCGGCAGAATTGGCATACAGGCGCCGGGGCGGAGGGGATTTTGTTTCATAAAATCCCGGAGGGAGGGCATATAATGTGTTATATTTCCTGACAGGGAGGAAACTGACATATGCCGGAAGGAACAGCGATTTATGTAGTACGGCGGGGAGACACGGTGGACAGTATCGCCGCGGCCTATGGTGTGGATGTGGGGACCATTATTCGTGACAACCAAATTATTTATCCATATGAGCTTGCCCTGGGGCAGGCTCTTTTTATCGACCTGGGGACAAGGCAGCCCTACCGTTCCCTGCGGGTCACGGGCTATGCCTATCCCTACATCAATGAGACAGTGCTGGCGGATACGCTGCCCTATCTGTCGGAACTGGCTATTTTTTCCTATGGATTTACCACCCAGGGGCAGCTTCTGCCCCCGGCGCTGCCGGACGACTGGATGATCACAATGGCGCTGCAAAACGGTACCGCGCCCATCCTGACCCTGACGCCCCTGGACGAACAGGGGCGCTTCAGCAATTATCTGATTCACAATGTGGTACAGAACCAGGAGGCGGTAAACCAATTGATTGACAATCTGCTGGAGACCATGGCACAGAAGGGTTATCAGGGAGTGGACATCGACTTTGAGTATATTCTGGTGGAGGACAGGGAAGCCTTTACGGACTTTGTGTGGCAGGTGGCGGAGCGCATGCGGGCCAATGGTTATCATACCTCCGTGGCCCTGGCTCCCAAGACCAGCGCCGACCAGAAGGGCGTCCTCTATGAGGGCAAGGACTACCGGGCGCTGGGGGAGGCAGCGGACCATGTGCTGCTGATGACCTATGAATGGGGGTATACCTACGGGCCGCCCATGGCCGTGGCCCCTCTGAACCAGGTGCGCCGGGTGGTGGAATACGCCGTGTCGGAAATCCCGCCCCGGAAGATTGATCTGGGGATACCCAACTATGGATACGACTGGCCTCTGCCTTTTGTGAGAGGGGAGACCAAGGCCACCTCCATCGGCAATGTCCAGGCGGTGCGCATTGCCATTGAGCAGGATGTGCCCATCCGGTTTGACGAGGTGGCCCAGAGCCCCTTTTTCACCTACAGTCAGGCGGGGGAAAATGCACCCCAGGAAGGCGGCGGTGAGGGGGCGGTGGTTCCCCGGGGGGATGCCGTCTCCGTGGAGCACGAGGTCTGGTTTGAGGATGTGCGCAGCCTCCAGGGCAAGTTTGACCTGATCCGGGAGTTTGACCTGGGGGGCTGCGGTTATTGGCAGATTATGCGGTGGTTCGCTGCCAACTGGAGATTATTGTACAAGAATTTTTATACCGAAAAATAGGGGAAGGGAGAGGGGTGACACAGGGACATCTTTATGGTACACTGAAGGAGTAAAATCTGCGGGAGATGGCCGGGGAGAAACCGGGGCACGGAAAGGCGGCAGTATGAGAATGTACGATATCATCATGAAAAAAAGAAACGGGGGCAAATTGTCCTCCGAGGAAATCCGATTTTTCATTCAGGGCTATACCCAGGGGGAGATCCCGGATTACCAGGTCTCGGCTCTGATGATGGCTGTGTATTTCAGGGGGATGGATGAGGAAGAGACCCTGGCCCTGACCATGGCCATGGCCCACAGCGGGGATATGCTGGATCTGTCCGATATCCGGGGGATGAAAGTAGACAAACACAGCACCGGAGGCGTGGGGGACAAAACCTCTCTGGCCCTGGCTCCCATGGTGGCGGCCTGCGGCGTCAAGATCGCCAAGATGAGCGGCCGGGGGCTGGGACATACCGGGGGAACCATTGATAAGCTGGAAAGTTTCGCGGGTTTTACCACCGGTATCAGCCGTTCGCAGTTCATGAGGCAGGTGGAAGAGATCGGCATCTCCATTATGGGACAGACGGCGGATCTGGCCCCGGCGGACAAGAAATTATACGCCCTGCGGGATGTAACGGCCACCGTGGACAACATGTCTCTGATCGCCAGCTCCATTATGAGTAAGAAACTGGCGGCGGGGGCGGACGCCATTGTGCTGGACGTCAAGACCGGAAGCGGCGCTTTTATGAAAACCCTGGAAGATTCCCTGGCCCTGGCCCGGGAAATGGTGCGCATCGGCAACGGCGCGGGACGGCATACCGCGGCGGTGGTATCCGACATGGACCAGCCTCTGGGCAGGGCGGTGGGCAATGCCCTGGAGGTGAAGGAGGCCATTGCGGCTCTGCGGGGAGAGGGGCCGGCGGATTTTATGGAACTGTGTATGACCCTGGGCAGCCGGATGCTGGTGGCAGGGAAAAGGGCCCGGGATCCAATGCAGGCCCGGGCCATGCTGGAGGAAGCGGTGCGCAGCGGGGCGGCATTGAAAAAACTGGCGGAATTTATCGAAGCCCAGGGCGGCGATCCCGGGGCGGTCTACGATCCGTCGCTGCTGCCCCAGGCTTCCCATGTGGAACCTCTTTTGGCCCAGGGCGAGGGCTATGTGCGGGAGATTCGCTGTGATGAAATCGGCGTTTGTTCCCTGCTGCTGGGGGGCGGGCGCGAGACCAAGGACAGTGAGATTGACCTGGCGGTGGGCCTGGTGCTGGAGGCCAAGGTGGGGGACTATGTGAAGGAAGGCCAGCCTCTGGCCTATCTGCATTACAATGACCCGGCAAAGGCGGCATCGGCCCGGGAGCGTTTTTACCATGCATACACCCTGGGCGGGGAGAAGCCCCGGGACCCGGTGCTGATACACCGCATCCTGGATCGGGAATGACGGGAGCCCGCAGATGGCATACCTTATAATGTAGCCGCATATATTGCAGGGAGAACCGTTCTGCCGCGATATGGCCCG
>OFEZ01000412.1_pt1 | contig 31729 bp, 27 predicted proteins | sample 1521241 | NCBI WGS metagenome assembly OFEZ01 (sample SAMEA3504099, study PRJEB24116) | mouse gut metagenome | biome: mouse gut; feature: mouse-associated habitat; material: faeces | place: Denmark | collected 2011
GCCACACTACGGCACACACGCATGGCCATCACTCGCATCTGCTATCATAACCATAGTCGAAGACCACCGGGTGAAAACATTGCTTGATGCCCTCAAAGCCATGGACGATGAATCGCCCAAACTCGGTCTGCGCGCATTCGTCTGGAATATTGAAGCGTCTATCTGACCTTATGTCGATACGAACTAAATAGCAACACTTTACCCCGATATTTTACACTTTTCATTCATCTCCTCTCTCTTTTATTTTTAAGCATACTTGCTGTAATATTTGGATATATGATAAAAAACACCTAATTTTGCATCATAAATCCTGCGCACGTGGCGTAATTGGTAGCCGCGCTAGACTTAGGATCTAGTGTCTTACGACGTGGGGGTTCGAGTCCCTTCGTGCGCACCATTCCAAGAACACCGACCGGGCGTGTCAAGTACACGCCCGGTCACTTTTTTTATATATACAAACATGAAAATAGGCATTATCGTAGCCATGCAGAAAGAGCTTCAGCTGCTTCTGCCGCTACTGGAAAACGCAAAGTCAACCACCGTCGAGGGCTTTACCTTCCATGAAGGCTGCATAGGACAGTCGGAAATCGTAGCCATGCAGTGCGGCATAGGCAAAGTCAATGCTGCCATGGGCACCATGACTCTGATATCGCTGTTCCACCCCGAACTGATCATCAATACCGGTGTGGCCGGCGGAACCGGACGCAGCGCGGGAGTGCTTGATGTGGTGATAGGTACCCGTATAGCCTATCATGACGTATGGTGCGGCCCCGGCACCGAACCGGGTGATGCGGCCGGATGTCCCCGCTTTTTCCACACTTCCGACACCGTCAACTCACTCCCCTGCCTTGCCGAGGGCGACAACATCAAGCACGGACTTGTATGCTCAGGTGATGTGTTCGTATCGGATGTAAAAGTGCTTGAACATATCCGCTCGCTCTATCCCGAGGTCGATGCTGTAGATATGGAATCGGCTGCCATAGCCCACGTATGCTACATGCGTCATGTACCGTTCGCATGCATCCGTGTAATCAGCGACACTCCCGGAGCCGACGACAACATAGCTCAGTACAACAACTTCTGGGAAGAGGCTCCGCGCCATACATTCGACCTGCTTCGCCATATCATATCCGAACTGTCATGAAGAAGATAGATAGTTTCACTGTCGACCATCTGCGGCTGCTCCGCGGGATATATGTATCACGCCGTGACACAATGGAGTCGGGCGAGGTGCTGACCACATTTGACATCCGCATGACCGAGCCTAACCGCATGCAGCCCATAGCCGGACCAACGCTGCATACTATAGAACATCTTGCTGCCACATTCCTGCGCAATCATCCCCGGTGGGCCGACCGTGTAATCTACTGGGGCCCCATGGGATGCTGCACCGGCAATTACCTGATACTTAAAGGGGAGCTATCGTCGTCCGACATTCTTCCGCTTATGCGAGAGACATTCAGCTTCATAGCCGGATATGACGGCGAGATACCCGGAGCCACACCGCGCGACTGCGGCAACTATTCCTACATGGACCTTGATGACGCGCGCCTGCAGGCCAAATGTTATCTTGACGAAGTTCTTGCCAACCCCACTGTCGATAATCTGGAATACCCGAAGTGAAGGATTTACGCCCCATAAAGGGTAAATATTATATAGCCGGACTTATAAGCCAGGGCGAGCATGAGCATCAGGACTTCAAATTTGCCATCAGCGACGCCCTCAAGATAGCACGTTCAATATCGGCATTCGCCAACAACGACGGCGGACGCCTCCTTATCGGAGTGAAGGACAACGGGCGGATAGCCGGCGTGCGCAACGAGGAGGATATCTTCGTGGTTGAGCAGGCGGCCGAAATGTATTGCCGCCCTGCCCAGCAACTGCGCTTCACAGCCTTCACCACCGACGACGGCATAGTGATACGCGCCGAGATTGACGCATGCCCTGACAGGCCGGTACAGGCCCGCGAGCCCGACGGCCGCTGGCGCGCCTATTATCGTGTGAAGGATGAAAACATCGTGGCCTCTCCCCTGATGGTCCGGGCATGGCAACACAGAAAACGTCAGTCAGGAGCCATGATAGCGCTTAGCGAACAGGAGAGTGTGCTGCTTGCCGAGTTGAGGCGAAGCGGTATGGCCAATGTGGAGCAACTGATGATAGCATCACGCCAGAGCCGTGCGGCCACGGAGGATATCATAGTCAATTTAGCAGCCATCGGCATAGTGGATTTCTGCTACTCAAACGGCCGTTTCATGCTATGTGAAGGCTCTGATTATGACAAAAATAATTACATTTGATTAGTCAAACGCCCTAATAGATGGACAAAAATCATTGATTTTAGGTATATAAAATTATGATTTACGGTACTACCTTTGCATCAGATAATTAATGACGAATTGAATTAGTACCGCATAGTCAGTCCAATGCTTCGGACCACAATCCATGCATAGGAGTAATCTATAAGGAAGTTAGATTGTTTTTATACTTTCGCGCTGTCGGACCCGCTGTGAAGCTCCATCCGACGGCGCGCGGTGCATCTATACCTACCGTTAATAATCCGCCCAACACTACTTGATAATAAACAATGATGCCGGACATGAAGCCCGGCATCTGTATCATATATATGTCAAGGTCTGACTCAGTCGCCAGTGTTCAGTACCGGCTGGGCAGCCTCATCGGCGCAGAGCACCACAAGCAGATTGCCCACCATGGTAGCCTTGCGTTCATTATCAAGCTTCACCACTCCGCGGTCCTCGATATGCTTGATAGCCATGTCAACCATCGATACGGCACCCTCAACAATCTTTTCACGTGCCGATATGATAGCCGCGGCCTGCTGACGTCTGAGCATCACTGCGGCAATCTCCGGGGCATAAGCCAGATAGTTGAGCCGGGCTTCCACTACTTCCATTCCGGCCATGGCCAGACGTTCATTTATCTTGCGTTCGAGCAGTTCGTTTATCTCATCGCCGCCATCGCGCAGGGTCAGTTCTCCATCCTCGGTACCGGTAGAGTCATAGGCAAAATGGCCGGTCACTTCACGAAGGGCGGCATCGCTCTGTATGCGCACGAAGCGCTCCAGCGCCCCGGTGCTTACTGAGGTGCCTGTTGCTCCGAGCGAAGCCGAATCAATATCAAACACAGCGCGGTAGGTGTCGCGTATGCGCCACACAAGCACCATGCCTATCAGCACAGGATTGCCTATCTTGTCGTTGACCTTTATCGGTTCGATATCCATATTGCGTATGCGTAGCGACAGTTTGCGGCGTGTCATAAAAGGATTGAGCCAGAAGTAGCCCACACGGCGGCATGTGCCACGATATTTTCCAAAGAAAATCATCACACGCGCCTCGTTAGGCTCCTGTGTGAAATATCCTACGCATCCGAGCACAAACAGCAGAAGCAACGGTATGGTACACCCTACACTCAGCCAGAGATTATCCTCTCCACCCTGCACTATACAGAACACTATAAGCAGCGGAATGATGACGAATGTCACCGCTATCATGGCAAAACCGTTCATCAACAATCCGCCATATTCATACTCTTCATTATCCTCTTTCATAAGCTTCATTTATGGTTTTCTATATATGACGCACCGGGGTGCGGAAAAGTCACACCCCGGTGCAGATTTTTTTGAGTGCTCCGGAATCAGTGCGATGCTCCGCCCACTACGTCATCGTTCTTCACACTACGCACCTTCTTGACCTGTGCGTTAAGATTGCCGAAGCGGTATGATACGGCGATCCTCACTCCACGGTTGTCAGTGTATTCCGAATAGCTCCGGCTTGTGTAGGGAACATTGATCATATAGCTGCAATGCTTCGAATGACTTGTGCCAAATGGATTCTCTACACTCAGCCGCACATTCAGACGCTTCTCATTTAGGAATGAACGACTGAGATCTATACCATGATACAATCCAGAGGATCCAATTGGCTTGAACACACTGTACAGGCTCTTGCTACGTCCCCAATAGCTTGCATAGACGCCTACCGACAGGTCCCAGGGAAGCTGCTGGTTAAACCGCATGAAAATGTCCGGCGACCATCCGCTCACTCCAAGATTCAATGACGGATTCTCCTCTTTATTGTACCGGATACTTGTATTGATCATCAGGCGTGTCTTGCTACCGGGCTGGTACTGCATCCACAGGCCGCCGTAGAGCGACTTATTCTTACCTGCATTGGCATAGGTACTGCTCAGACGGTCGCCCGGCAGAAGCTCCTGAATCTGTATGATGGCGTTGTCGCTGAATCCATATCCGGCATTGAAATCCATAGAGAATTTACTGCTGAAGAAGCTGTAGTTGAAGTTCACCGAATGATTGCGCGTACTTGTCAGATCAGGATTACCCTGCGACTGCCCCTGAGGAGTGGTGTTGAGCGTAGGATTGAGATAATTGATGCCCGGACGGCGTATCGAAGCGCTGTACGACAGGCGCATAGAGTTGCGGTCATTGATATTGTAGGATATTCCGGCATTAGGCACGAGGTCGCGCAGAGAGCTGTGGAAATCCTCGTTATCACCCAGTTTGTACTTGGCGGCAAGGCGTGAGTACTCGTAGCGCAGGCCGGCACGGAGCCCTATCTTACCTATATTCACACGGTAATCGACGAATGCTGCGGCCACCTGTGTCACGTGGCTGAAATCAGTCTTTACTTGATTGAGGTCGATATACTCCTGATCTGAGCGGCTATGATTGTCGCGATAGATATATTTAGCCCCAACATCGACAGTATGTCCTTTCCAAAGCGGACGTGTCCAGTCGGCCTGAACCGTATGTTCAAGGAATGTAGCTGAATTATCGATATTGGTACCTGTATAGCTTACAGGCATATCCACCATATCGTAATACCGATTGGTCGACTTCGAGCTGTTGCCATTGCCTGACACCATGTATGTAAGTATGAATTTCTCCCCTTTACGGCGTGTGAGGTGCTGATAATTGACTGTCCCGTCAAGCCAATGGTAGCGCGACGGATCGGTCATGTTGCGCGAGCGATAGCTGTAGATTGTATTGTCCATAGCGTCCATCATAGTGAAATAGTAGTCCGAACGCGATTTGCTGCTATGGAAGAATCCGCTGAATTCGGCAGTGAACAGATTGAGTGTGTCCATCTCATAACTGAATTCAAAGCCTACACTACCGCTCGTATTGCTTCCACGCTGATACGTCTCCTCGCTTGAATGATTGTCCGACTCTTCGAAAGTACGCTCTGTAGTATGATACCCGCGCCGAGCACGGCTCGGAGTGTTACGGAAATTTCCGTACATGCTGAAAGTCACCTTGTCAATCTGCGACATTACCCAGATATTGGGGCTCGGTATATTCTGCGAGGTGCTGTAGGAGAGCCCGGCACTGCCCATCACACCTTTTATTACCAGGTTTTCTTCAGTTACGATATTAAGAATTGTGCTCACCCCCTCGGCATCCTCGCGTGCACCTGGGTCGGTGATAACCTCAATCTTCTTGATCATCGAGGCCGGAATAGACTTGAATATATCCTTGGCATTGTTGCTGAACGAATTGTTCTTTCGCCCATTCTTGTATATCAGGAAGCTTGACGAGCCTTTTACCTTGATAGTACCGTCGGGATCCACACTTACAAGAGGTACCTTCTTAAGCATTTCGTCAAGCTGCGATGTCTTTGCATCAGGGTCGGCGGCTACATCGTAGCCTATACGGTCAATCTCACGCGATATCAGAGGCTTCTGGGCAGTAACTACCACTTCGCCGAGTTCTGTTCCGGTGGTCACGGTAAGAGTACCGAGGTCAGCAGCAGGGCGCTTGGCAGTAAGTTCAAAAGTGCGGCTAAGCGGTGCGCGTCCTACAGAAGTAAGCAGCAGACGATACTTACCGGCTCGCGGAAGTGACTTTGAGAACGAACCGTCCTCCTTGGTGACAGCAGTAGCGACAGGTTTCACTGTGTCAGGCAGCTGATATATGCGGATTGTGGCGAACGACTCCCCCGTCGCGGTAGAGTCAACGGCCACACCCTTTACGCTAAATGATTGGGCCAATGCAGATAACGAGCATAAAGCCATAAGAGTGATGAAAAATGAACGAAAAGAATTCATAATATGATTTTGAATGTGATAAGACGCATATACTTATATGACGCTGAAAACAGAGTTATGTGACAACTGAAGGAAAAAAATCTATCTACATAGTGTATTATTTCATTAATACACCGCAAATATACTTATTAATTCCGATGCGTAAAACAATTCTATCCTTTTTTCACGAAAAACTTTCTTTTCTGATGATGACTACCCCCTTTTTACCTTTGACATTAGACTTTCTCTTATTATCTTTGCTGTGGCTTACATCATACCGAAACACTGATTTAATATACCAATCATATAAATCAGGGACGTTACACTGACATAATGATTATACAATGATTCACCATCTCAGCAACAGACTGCATATAATATGTACACTGTTATCTATGGCATCTCTTATCATCGGACCGTCATGTTCAAGTACGCGTTCCGACATGTCGGAGGATGAAGAGCTCAGGCTGTTCAATCTTGTTGCCGAGCCATCTTCGGAGGGAAACTACGCACTGGCCATATCGATGGCCGACTCCCTGCTGTCGACCCAGCTCAGCGACACACTGCGCGGATACATAATGCTCGAACGTGGCGTGGCGCTCTTCAATAGCGGCAAAATAGCCGAATCGGCAAGCTACGGCAATGAAATCATGGAGTATGCCCGCAAGCATAATATCATAGAGATAGAGACTCAGGCGGAGCAGAACCGCGGAGGAATCTACCGGCGTGCAGGCAACGACGATTCGGCCTTGATATGCTACTCACGCGGCCTTGATCTGGCCATGGAGTCCGGCAATATCGAAATGGAGCAGGTACTTGCCGACATGCTCGCCATTCTTTGTACCGAGCGCAACAGGTTTGATGATGCCGAAAAGTTTACACAGCAAGCCATTTCGCTTAGCAAAGAACTGTCTGACACTACCGCGATGGTTTCGGCAGTAGCCACCTTAGGGGCAATACGGTCCCGACAGGAGAGGTATGCAGAAGTAATCAACTTACAAGAGCCATATATCCCTATGGCTGCGACAGTTGATCCTCTGACCCGTATAAAGTTCTACACCCCTGTCATCAAATCCTGCATACAGCTTGATTCCCTTCAGAGGGCACGCGCCATTCTATCGCAAATGCAGGAAGACGCATCCGCATTGCCGGCCAATCATCAGAGCGCCATAGCGGTAAAATCAGCTGAAGCAGCACTCGCCGCTGCCGAACAAAGATGGAATGACCAATGGAAAATACTCTGCGCCCTTGATTCACTCGACACACAGGGGCGCAAGGAGAATATGATTCTGATAGAGCGTGCCGAATGCCGCGCCAACATGGGCGACTGGCAGGGAGCCGCACAGCGCTACCGTAAAGCCTACGATGCTCTGGCCGAACAGCACCGGAGCAGTGTGGAGAAAGACATCTCCGAGCTGTCCGTAAAATACGATACCGCCCTCAAGCAACTTGAGATAGAACGTCTGCGCAACCGCCAGTGGGTAATGATGTCCATCATACTATGCTGTATATTCCTTATTATAATAGGTGGGGGTGTATGGATTGTCATATCACGGTCGCGCAAGGCAGCCGCCGAACGCAAAGCCCGCATGGAATATATACGCGGGCTTGAGCAGGAACGCGGACGCATGGCCCGCGAACTGCACGACGACGTGGCTGCACATCTTGTAGGGATGCAGTTTGATATCCTTACATGTCCGAACGAGGAATGCGCCGGGAAGTTGAATTCACTGGCTGTCAAAGTCCGCAATCTATCCCACGAACTGATGCCACCTGAATTCACTCGGCTCACTCTGCCGGAACTGATTAGCGACATGGCATTGAGCCGCAACGATCCGGCACGCAATATCACAGTACACACCATTATCAAAGGAACATTTGAATGGGGCTCTCTTCCGGCCTCCGCATCGTTTGAGCTATACCGCATAGTTCAGGAGGCAGTGACAAATGCCATAAAGCATACGTCAGCCCCTGACATCACGATAACTCTTGACGGCGACTCCCGATATAAAATAACGGTGGAATCAGCCTCAACATCCACCTTCCCGCATGACTCGCAGGGTATAGGCCTGCGCATCATGAAGATACGTGCCGAGCTGGCCGGTGCGGCACTGACAAACAGCATATCGCAAAGCGGTAGCCTACTTACACTTACACAGCTTTAGTACAGATTATGAAGAAAATACTCGTAGTGGACGACCATCCCATAGTGACCGGAAAGATCCGTGACCTGCTGATTGCAAATGGATATGATGCTGTCACGGCTCATACTCCGGCTGAGGCAAAACTGCTTGTTGCACATGCCGGCCGGTTTGATGCCGCCATTGTCGACCTCTCGTTATCAACCCCTGGCGGCGACATTGCCGACGGGCTGGAGATGATTGAAGAGTTTCGCACCGATGGATTCACAGGTAAAACCATCATATATACCATGCACGACGAGGCCTGGCACATGCGCCGTCTGTCGGAAGCCCATCCTGACGCCGTAGTGTTCAAGACAGAAAGCCCCACAAAGCTGGTTGCCGCCGTCAATGAGCTGACTTCGGGACACAAATTCCACAGCGTGGAGTTCGAGGCACGTATCAAAAGCATACAGGGCAATTCGGCCATGCTTACTGAAAAGGATATCGAGGTGGCACAACTCGTAGCTTCCGGCATGACAAACAACAGTATCGCATCGCGCATGAACATGAGTGAGAAAACCGTTGAATACCATCGCAGCAACATAATCCGCAAACTGGGTACACGCACTATGCCGCAGGCCATAATGCGCGCCATGACTCTCGGCATTATCAGCATGTTCATGATGCTCCTGTCCCTGCCTATTCACGCCTTGACCGCTGAAAGCGGACCGCTGGAAGTGGACATGGGCACATCGGTGATATGGGCCGACCGCAATCTCGGAGCAGACAGCCCTGCAGAAGGTGGCGACTGCTACTCCGCGGCCGAAACATTTGTAAAATCAGAGTATTCATGGAGCACATACACTTTATGCAACGGTACATGGGACAGCTGCCATGACATAGGTGTCAGCGACATAGCCGGAACCAAGTACGATGCCGCACACGCCAACTTAGGCAACGGCTGGTACACCCCTGCACCTGAGGATTTCGAAGAACTGCTCGAAAAATGCACTATTGAACTGGTTGACGTAGACGGGCTGAAATGCGCACGCTTTACAGCCACAAACGGCAATACCCTCCTGCTCCCGCTGTGCGGCTACTATCAGGGAGGGAGCACACGAATCAGAATCAATCAGGAAGCCGCATATCAGACATCAGAAGTTGACTATAAAGAAGAGTTTGTACCGGGCTATAATGTAACAGCCTCAGTACTTGCCCCGACATTCTGCGCAGTGACCCTACAAGGAATATACCCCTCACTGCTCGGCACCGCATTTATCGGGATGAGCGTGCGTCCGGTGCGCAAGCGCCCCGCTGCAATTGACTCGGTCATAGCAGACGATGCATCCACATCATCGCCCCGCACCATTTATGACCTCAACGGACGCCTGGTATCCATTCCTACCTCACAGCTCCCCGCAGGGATATATATCGTACATGAAGGCACCCGCCGCTATAAGCTCCTGATACGATAATCAGGGTCCACAGTTTAGGGATTTCCCTAAACTGCCTTTGTCGAAAACACTAATACTCTAATTCCAAACATATTAAACCATCCAATTATTCTATTTATAAAAAATTTATCCATATATTTGCTCTCCGGTGTCATGATGCACCACATAGCAACTATAATATAGAGATAAGCAATCAGATTTAGAAAAAGGATGGCATTTTCCGTTCAGATCCAGGGCCTGTGAAGGTCTGCTACAAACACACACATCTGAAATACAAATAGCACGGATAGTCATCACCTGGGAAGCGGCTTCTGCATAGCGCGGGCTCCGCTTCTCTTTTTTATTTCTTCAATCCGCTCCGACAAACACCGACTACCAATTACAAAAAACAATGCACCGACAATCGATATGGGCGTATCAGACTAATTGGACAAAAAAAATAAGAGGTCGCTATTCATAGCGACCTCTCTTAGTAGCGGGGGCAGGACTCGAACCTACGACCTTTGGGTTATGAGCCCAACGAGCTACCACTGCTCCACCCCGCATTGTGGTTTGCGAGTGCAAAGATAGGCATTTTTATTTTCATGTCAAGCATTTCAGGATTATTTTATAGTTAAATTTAGTTAATACCTACAATTCACCTCGAATCGCACCCGTTAAGCTAAAGATTTATATCTGCACAACCGCATTTATCGGTTTTTTATAACTACATTTGTATCGAATATAAATTCCTTAAATATATAATGAAAATAACCAATCACAATCTGCTTATGACAGCTGTCATGGGGGGACTGCTATGTTCCTGCAACGGACAGCAGACGAAGTATCCCACAGCTCCGTCGGACGACACTACCGATGAATATTTCGGAATCACAGTAGCCGACCCTTACCGTCCGCTTGAAAACGACACTGCCGCCGCCACCCTGAAATGGGTTGAGGAGGAAAATGCCGTCACCAATGCCTATCTGGACAAGATTCCGTTCCGCAGCGCCCTGCGCGAACGTCTCACCGAGCTGAACAACTATAAGAAGACTGGCCTCCCCTCGAAAGAGAAAGATGGTAAATATTACTATTTTGAAAACGACGGCCTGCAGAACCAGTCAGTGCTCTACCGCACCGACTCGCTCGGAGGCACACCCGAGGTGTTCCTCGATCCTAACAAACTGTCCGATGACGGTACGGTAGCTCTCACCGGCGTATCGCACAGCAACGACGGCCGCTATACAGCCTACACCATATCACGCAGCGGTTCTGACTGGACTGAAATCTACGTGATGGACAGCAAGACCAAAGAGCTGCTCCCCGACCATATCGAATGGGCCAAGTTCACCTCAGCCAACTGGCAGGGCGATGGCTTCTACTACAGCGCATATCCGCGTCCCGAGGCCGGGAAGGAATTCTCCAACGCCAACGAAAACCATCAGATCTATTATCATAAGATAGGCACTCCCCAGAGCCAGGACAAGCTCGTATATGAGGATCCGAAGCACCCTCTCCACTTCCACACAGCCTATGTGCCCGGAAGCGAGGACTATCTCTTCGTGTTCGGCGGCGGTGAAGGTATCGGCGAATCAATGATGGTGAAAAGCCTGCGCGGCGGAGGCGACTGGAAGGTAATCGAACCTACGCAGGACTTCTCAATAAGCCCTGTAGGCGTTGCCGACGGCAAACTCTTCTTCATAACCACCAAAGGCGCTCAACGCGGACGCCTGATGACCGTAGAACTGGCGAATGCCGGAACTGACAACTGGGTGGAACTCGTTCCCGAACAGGAAGGCGTACTCTCAAGCGCATCATTTGCCGGCGACAAGATGATACTCAAGTATCAGAAGGACGCCGCAGATCAGGTGTATGTATATGACCGCTCAGGCAAGAAGCTCAACGAAATCAAGCTCCCCACATTCGGCACCGTAGGAATATCATCGGACAAGGATAACAATGAAGTGTACTATTCATTCACATCATTCACTTATCCCTCGGCCCGCTACAGCTATGATATGGCCACCGGCGAAAGCAAACAGATCGGCTCTACCGAAATCAAGAACTTCAACTTCGATGACTACGTGACCGAACAGGTGTTCTACACCTCGAAGGACGGCACAAAGGTACCGATGTTCATCACTTACAAAAAAGGGCTTGAACGCAACGGTAAGAACCCCGTCTATCTCTACGGCTACGGCGGCTTCAACGTATCGCTGCCCCCGTCATTCTCACCCAACCGTCTGGTATGGCTCGAAAACGGCGGTATATACGCACAGGCCAACCTCCGCGGCGGCTCGGAATACGGCGAAGAGTGGCACCAGGGCGGTATCAAGCAGAACAAGCTCAACGTGTTCAACGACTTTATCGCAGCTGCTGAATATATGATTGACCAGAAATGGACATCGCCCGACTATCTCACCATAGAGGGTGGCAGCAACGGCGGTCTGCTCGTAGGCGCCACAGTCAACCTGCGTCCTGACCTGTTCAAGGTTGCCATTCCCCGTGTGGGCGTGATGGACATGATGCGCTACCATAAGTTCACCATCGGCTGGAACTGGGCTTCCGACTACGGCACCAGCGCCGATTCAAAGGAGATGGCTGAATATCTCCTCAGCTACTCACCCGTACACAACATCAAGAATGACGGCACTAAATATCCTGCCATCATGGTGACCACAGCTGACCATGACGACCGTGTGGTACCGGCTCACTCCTTCAAGTATGCCGCTGCCCTGCAGGCTGCCAACACCGGCAACGCTCCCAAGCTGATACGCATTGACAGCAAGGCCGGCCATGGCGCAGGCAAGCCCATGTCGAAAGTCATCGATGAATACACTGACATTTATTCATTCATATTCCAGAATCTCGGCATTGACCCTACCAAGAAGTAAACCGGCCTCAGGCCACACATATCGCACATATGCCTTGTTAACGAGCACGGCCCTCCTTTGGGCCGTGCTCTCGGCATCATGTTTCACCGGTATTGAGAGCACCCCGAAGATTACTGCTTCCGATGTGAAGCGCCAGAACATTGTGGTGACGGACGAGGAACGCTATCTGTCCGACATAGGCCCTCAGCCTATAGCCGACTGGACCGCAGGGAAGAAGCTGATTGTAACCGACAGCCGTATATCGCTCGCGCTAAAGAACATGCAGAACGCTCCGGCTCCGCAGGCAGGTGAGATACTGACATTCGGCCACCGCTCGCCCGCCACAACCATTACCGGCACCGCAGCAACGGACATTACCGTAACGGACAGTAGCGGCACGCCGTTCAGCTACCGCATTGAGGCTGACAGCCTGCCCGCGGAAGCGGAAATACCGTTTACCATACAGCTCGATATGGTCAATGATGTGCGCACCCGCATGCTTGGCAACGAGTACTACATCCTGACATCGGCCTGGTATGACAAAGGGGGCAACTCGCACCGCGGACTTAAATATATTAAAGTCGAAATCACCGATGTGACGCCTGGCAACGCCAATTACCCCATAAAGCTTTCATTCGTGAAAGCCTCCGCCGCCGACACATACAATAGTGCGGAACAGTTCAGCGTGTTGATGTCCGTAGGCAACCGTATCAACTCCACCCGCAAATTCAACAATCTATTCTCGCTTGCCGACCCTCGTAAACGCTACCCCGATATATCGCCTGAAAACTGGGACCTGATCAGTCAGGGGCGCGTACGCATCGGGATGACGCGCGATGAATGCCGCCTGTCGCTCGGCAAAGCCTCCAACGTGGAGCGCATTAACAGCTACGGGGGCGTGATAGAACGATGGACTTATGAAAACGGACGCTACCTTATATTTGAGGACGGCCTCTTGAACCGCTTCCGCCAATAATGGTTGTTTATATAGTATGCAAATAACATTTCTCGGCACCGGGACCTCAACAGGTGTCCCCGCTATAGGTTGCGACTGTCAGGTATGCCGCTCGGAGGATCCTCGCGATTCCCGCCGGCGCACATCTGCGTTGGTAAGCATAGGCAGGCAGCGGTTGCTTATCGACTGTGGACCTGACTTCCGCCAACAGATGCTTGACGAAGGTGGCCCATGGCCCGACGCCGTCCTGATAACACATAGCCATGCCGACCATATAGGAGGACTTGAAGATCTACGCCCCCTGCCGGCTGACCATTCCCCAATGCCGGTATATTGCCGCCATGATGTGGCATCGGACCTCCGGCGCAGGCTGTACTACTGCTTCACGGACAATCCATATCCCGGCATTCCGGAATTCAATCTGATAGAAATCAAGGAATTCACTCCGTTTCATGTCGGCGAAACAGAGGTGATGCCCTTAGCCGTAATGCATGGCAAGCTCCCTATATTGGGCTATCGGATAGGGCCGTTGGCCTATATCACCGACTGCTCCACTCTGCCTGAGCAAACTCTGGAGATGCTCCACGGAGTGGACACATTGGTGATAAACGCGCTGCGCTTCAAGGAACATCATTCGCACATGAACCTACAGCAGGCACTCGACGTTATAAACATAGTAAAACCACGGAGGTCATACCTCATCCACATGAGCCACAGCATAGGCCTGCACAGGCTGACATCGCTTACGCTCCCTGAGGGTGTGCATCTGGCCTACGATGGACTGACTGTTGAGATATAACATTAACCATATAACGTCATGAATCGTATAACTTATTTGAGTCACAGCGGCTTTGCTGTAACCACCCCGGATGTAATCCTTGTATTTGACTATGAACGTGACCCCTCGCACGCGCTGCACCGCATATTGGAACAGAATCCTGACACCCCGGTAGTATTCTTCGTATCGCACCGGCATCAGGACCATTACAACAAAAGCATCTTCGAACTGGCACAGAACCACAAACGCGTGTATGTGCTGAGCAACGACGTGCCGGCCCGCGATGTACCTACCACACTGGCTGTGCAGGGCATGAGCGCAGGCGACTACGTGGAGAATCTGCCCGGCGGCATCAGCGTGAAAGCCTATGCATCGACTGACGAGGGTGTAAGCTTCTTCGTCACCACCGGTGAAGGAGAGACAATATTCCATGCAGGCGACCTCAATGACTGGCATTGGCAGGATGAATCAACCGAACGCGAAGTGGCAAAGGCCGATGCGGATTTCCGTAAGATAGTTAACCGCATAGCTTCGGAACACGCCGCTATGGATGTGGCCATGTTCCCGGTCGACGTACGTCAGGGCAACGATTTTGCCCGCGGAGCACGCATATTCCTCGAAGAGATTAACGTAAAAGACTTTTTCCCCATGCACTTTGACGGTGACTACAAGCTGGCCTGCAACTCGGAATCGTACTGTCCCGAGCGCACAAAGTGCCACTGCCTGCATGAACCGGGACAGTCAATTGACTTATCAAAAATATAATGGACTCACAGACTAACCACACCCCTGCCATGGCCCGGTTTGATCATTGCAATCTCAATGTATCTGACCTTGCCAGAGCCATAAAATTCTACGCCGAAGCCCTCGGGCTAAGCGAGTGCGGCCGCATAGAAGGCCCCGAAGGTGCTTTCACCATAGCATATCTCACGGACGGCATCACAGAGTTCCGCCTGGAACTGACATGGCTACGTGACCATCCGCAGCCTTACGAACTCGGGGAGAATGAAAGCCACATTGCTTTCCGCGCCCCCTCGGCACAGGCTTACGAAGATCTGCATAAGCACCATAAGGAAATGGGTGTGATATGCTATGAAAACGAAGCGATGGGTATCTACTTCATAGAGGACCCTGACGGCTACTGGCTGGAAATAATACCTCCACGCCGATAGACTTCTGCAATAACCGGAAACAATCAGCCCGCGGACACCATACAGGTGCCGCGGGCTGGTACGTTTATATATCTGTTGCTGCAATTAAAGCTGGCCGTCAGGATCGAGGTTAGCGCCTTCGATATCCTTGAAGTAACGGTAAGTACCTACCTTGAGCTCCTCGCATGCTGCATCGTCGGCTACGATAAGAGCCTTGGGATGCATCTGAAGGGCTGAGATAGTCCACATCTGGCTTATACCGCCTTCCACACCGTGGCGGAGAGCGCGGGCCTTATTGTGGCCGTTGACTATAAGAAGCACACTCTTGGCAGCCATGATAGTGCCTACACCTACTGTAAGAGCTGTCTTAGGCACGAGGTCGACATTATTGTCAAAGAAGCGTGAGTTGGCAATGATGGTGTCACGTGTGAGAGTCTTCATACGTGTCTTGGATGTCAGTGACGATCCGGGTTCGTTGAATGCGATATGTCCGTCAGGACCTACACCGCCAAGGAACAGATCGATGCCGCCGTAGCTCTTGATCTTCTCTTCATAGCGTGCACATTCCTCCTCAGGCGATTCGGCATTGCCGTTAAGAATGTTGACATTCTCAGGCTTGATGTCGATCTGGTTGAAGAAGTTGGTCCACATGAATGTATAGTAGCTCTGCTCGTGATCGCGGGGTATTCCGCAGTACTCGTCCATATTGAAGGTCACCACGTTCTTGAATGAAACCTTACCCTCCTTGTTCAGACGGATAAGTTCGCGGTACATGCCCAGAGGTGAGCTGCCGGTGGGACATCCGAGTACGAAAGGCTTTTCTGCAGTGGGATTGGCTTCATTGATACGTGCAGCCACATAGCTCGCAGCCCAGCGGCTCACGGTAGCATAATCGGGTTCGATGATTAATCTCATAATCGGGGTATTTTTAAGGTTGTAAGTATGATAATAATGCAAACGTACAAAAAAACGCGCTCTTCTGCAACATTTGATTGCTCTTTCGGATTATGATTGCTGATAGCCATATTTTTAAATATTTTTTTACTCTCCCGTTAACATATCTCTGATTTTTTAGACTATCTTTGTGTTAGGATAATTTACTCATACCATATCATGAAGACAAATCTAAGTTCTCAAATCAAACTTGACCGTATTCCGCGTCGTTACTACGACCCCCAGGGCGAGATTGAGCTGACAGCTCTTACACGCGAGGAGAAAGTCTACACCCGTATTTTTGAAACAGTCAACGAAGGTTCTACCTATCTTGCTGAGAACATTGCCAAGTATATCCGCCGCTACGTGGATGAAAAAGGCAAGTGCGTGCTTGCACTCGGTGCCGGCAACAGCACCCACAGCATCTACTCGGAACTGATACGCCTCCATAACGAAGGAAAAGTTGACTTCCGCAATGTCATTGTCTACAACATCAGCGAATTTTTCCCGCTGGTAGCCGGTGGTCCCAGCACCATGGCCCGTCTGAACGATGTATTCCTGAAGCACATCGACATCAAGCCGGAAAATGTACGCACAATCGATCCCTCCGTTACCAAGGAGGATATGTATGAATACTGCAAGGCTTACGAGCAGTCAATAGCTGACGAAGGTGGTATTGACATCACAGTATGTGAAGTCGGCTCACTCGGCACACTCGCGTTCAACGAACCGGGCAGCGCAGCATCAAGCCTCTGCCGTCTGGTGCTCCTCGGAAGCGAAGCCCGCCACATCATAGCCAAGGACTATGGCTGCGACGACGCTCCCACCACAGCTATCACACTCGGCATCTCCAACCTGCTCAGCGCACGCCGTATCCTCACAATGTCATGGGGCGAGAACAACGCTTCTATCATCAAAAAGACAGTTGAGGAACCTGCTTCTTCAGCCGTACCGGCATCATTCCTGCAGGGCCATCCCCACGCAAAAGTTGTTGTCGACCTCCCCGCTGCCGAGGATCTTACCCGCATAAGCCAGCCCTGGAAGGTGACATCATGCGAATGGAACGACAAGCTCATCCGCCGCGCCATCGTATGGCTCTGCGACATGACCAAGAAGCCCATCCTCAAGCTCACTGACAAGGACTACAATGACTGGGGCCTTGGCGAACTGCTCGCACTCTACGGATCAGCCTACAATGTAAATATCAAGATATTCAACGACCTTCAGCACACTATCACCGGATGGCCCGGCGGCAAGCCCGATGCTGACGACACATATCGTCCCGAGCGCGCCAATCCGTATCCCAAGCGCGTGATTGTATTCAGCCCCCACCCCGATGACGACGTTATCTCAATGGGCGGTACTCTGAAGCGCCTCGTTGACCAGAAGCATGACGTGCACGTAGCATACGAAACTTCCGGCAATATCGCTGTAGGCGATGAGGACATGATGCGCTACTTCCTGATGATGGACAAGATCGCTCCCATGTTCCACTTCGATACCGAAGGCTACGAAAAGCTCAGCCACGATGTACGTGAATTCGTAGCTCATAAGAAATCAGGTGAAATGGACTCAGCTGAAATCCGCGAAATCAAGACCATGATCCGCCAGGCTGAAGCTACCATTGCCTGCAACTATATCGGTGTGAAACCGCAGAACATCCACTTCCTGCGCCTCCCCTTCTACGAAACCGGTACCATTAAGAAAGGTGAGCTTTCAGAAGCTGACATCAACCGCGTGAAGGCTCTTCTTGAAGAGGTGAAGCCCCACCAGATTTTCGTGGCCGGCGACCTTGCTGACCCCCACGGAACCCACCGCGTATGTACCGATGCCGTGTTTGCCGCTCTCTATGAACTCCGCGATGAGACATGGATGAAGGACTGCCGCATCTGGATGTACCGTGGCGCATGGGCCGAATGGGAAATTGACCACATCGAAATGGCCGTGCCTATCAGCCCTGAGGAACTCCGCTTCAAGCGCAATTCTATCCTCAAGCACCAGAGCCAGATGGAGAATGCACCCTTCCTTGGCGATGACGACCGTCTGTTCTGGCAGCGTGCCGAAGAGCGCAACCGTGCTACAGCACAGCTCTACGAGAACCTCGGCCTCGCTTCATACGAAGCTATGGAAGCATTCGTTGAATATCACCCCATCAGCTGATATCTCTAATCCCTAAATAGAAGAGAGCCGTCTGTTTCAAGCAGACGGCTCTCTTTCTTTTTACCATTTTATGCGCTTTATTTGGCCCGTATACGGCTTATTGCAGGAATGACAATCGAGATGTACGGCCGTTTTAATTAAGAGCTTTCAGGCCACTTCTAAAGGCCCATATCTACGCTCCGTACATCGTGACGTCAACCACAATACTGTCCGGGCCCAATCATCTCTTGACTGATAAAAAAAAAGCATGCCGTTCTGATACAAAACGGCATGCTATATGACATATATTTCGCTTGGTCAGCAGTTCATCATGCACCGGCAATGGTAAGCAGATGATTGTAGAAGCAGCTTACGATACCAAGGAATATGATACCGGCAACACATATCCACATTGCCACTCTTTCTGAGCAGGCGCTGCGGAATGATGCGATACCACCATCTTCCTGATTGATAAACATAGCCTTCACTACAAGCAGATAGTAGTAAAGTGAGATGATAGTGTTTATCAATGCTATCAGCACAAGGATGTATATTGCAACCGAACCCTGATTGATAGCGCTGGTAAAGATAAAGAACTTACTGAAGAATCCGGCGAAAGGAGGAATACCTGCAAGTGAGAACATGGCAAGCATCATTGTAAACGCCAGACGCGGGTTAGTCTTGTAGAGTCCGTTGTAGTTATCCATCGATACCTTTCCGGTGGCATTCTCAATAGCTCCTATCACACCGAATGCGGCGAGATTGGAGAAGATGTACACCAGTATGTAGTACATCAAGGCTGAGAGGCCCATATTGTTGAATGCGATAACACCAAGCATTATGTAGCCGGCCTGTGATATTGAAGAGAAGGCCAGGAAACGCTTCATGTTGCGCTGACGGATAGCGAAGAGGTTACCTACGGTGATGGTGATGATGATCAAAGCGTAGAGCATCCATTCCCATGCCTCGCTGTAAATTTCGCCGAACACCTGCCATAATATCACGAGGAAGGCAAAAGCAGCCGAGCCCTTTGATATTACAGAAAGATATGAAGTGACAGGAGTGGGAGCACCCTGATATACATCGGCGGTCCAGAGATGGAACGGAACAAGCGAGAGCTTGAAGCCCATACCGGAGATGACGAATGCAAGCGCTATGATAAGACCTACGAGGTCAATACCTGAGCCGGCAGCTACGGCTGCACCGATCTTGCTGAAGTAAAGAGATCCGGTCAATCCATAAACGAATGACAGACCCATCAGGAAGATGGCTGAAGAGAACACAGCTGTCAGGATATACTTGACGGCAGCCTCGTGGCTTTCATAACGGTGCTTGTCGAACGCCACCATAGCAGCCAAAGGCAGAGAGGCGGTTTCGAGGCCGATGATAAAGAGCAGGAAGTGACGGGCCGAGATCATCAGATACATTCCGAAGAGAGTGATAAGCAGAAGTTCATAGAACTCACCGCGACGGATGCGTATCATCTCCTGGTCAGCCCAACGCAGGCCCTGAATCATCACAATCAATGCACCTACATTAAGGATATTCTTGATATTGAGAATCACGGGCGATGTTTCATACATGCCGGAGAATGCGAGCACAGCATCGTGGCTGCAGGCCTCGGGGCAAAGCCCCATGGCAAGTCCCCATGCGGTAAACAGGCCGAACAGCAGCACGCATATCTTACCTATAGAGCCCTGGGCACGTGCCGGCAAGAACGTGTCGTTGAGGAAAATAAGGACAAACACTACAAGCAGCCCTATTTCCTGTTTCATTGCTAAAAACTGAGAGTAATCCATTGGTTTTTCAATCTAATTAGTTCATGCCTATCACACTGAATATGGCAGGGCTGAAAGTAAACTTAATCAGGTCAGCGAAGAAGTTGGGGAAGCAGCCTATGGCAGCCACGCTGATGATAAGGGTGACTGTGGAGGTACGTTCCCACCATGTGGCATCGGTCAGAGTCAGATGGTGTTCATCATATACCGGACCGAACAGCAACTTGCCGACAACACGGAGAATGTACACGGCGGTTATCACAATCGAGCAGCAAGCCATGATTGTAAATACGCGGTGGAATGTATCGGTGTGTTCAAATGAACCTACGAAGATAGTCATCTCAGCTACAAATCCGCTCAGACCGGGCAGACCGAGAGAGGCCATACCTGCTATCACGTAACATACCGCAAGGAAAGGCATGATCTTCATCAGGCCACCCATAAGACGGATATCACGGGTGTGGGTACGTCCGTAGATCATACCGATAAGGGCGAAGAACAGAGCTGTCATCAAACCGTGAGAGAGCATCTGCATGATGGCACCGGTCATCGCTGTGGTGTTGAGCATCAGGATGGCGAAGAGCACCAGTCCGCAGTGGCTCACTGAAGAGTAAGCGTTGATATACTTGAGGTCAGTCTGCACACATGCTGAGAATGCACCGTAGACAACCGAGATACCTGTCAGGATAAGGAATATCCAGGCAAGGTCATTGGCAGCCTGAGGCATCAGGTAGATAGCTACACGGAAGCAGCCGTAACCACCGAGCTTCATAAGCACACCGGCGTGAAGCATCGATACCGCTGTAGGAGCTGATGCATGACCGTCAGGGCTCCATGTATGGAACGGGAACATGGCGCCAAGCACACCGAAGCCCACAAATGTCAGCGGGAAGAGGAAGTACTGCCAGCCGGTGCTGATGGAAGCGTTGCGTGATATCTCAAGCAGATTCCATGTCAGGGGCTGTCCCTCGGGAGCTGAATGATAGTATATGCCGATAAGGCCGAGCATCAGGAATGCTGATCCACCCATAAGCATCAGTGTGAGCTTCATGGCTGAATAGTTCTTGTTGCCACTACCCCATACGCCGATAAGAAGATACATCGGAATAAGGGCCACCTCATAGAACATGAACATTGTGAAGAGGTCAATGGAAATAAAGAAGCCGAATACACCTGTCGAGAGGAGTATGAGCCAAAGGAAGAAATCCTTGGGCAGCGGATCAATTTTCCATGAAGCGAAACTGCCGGTAAGAAGAATGATGGCTGACAGCAGCAGCATAGCCACTGAGATACCGTCGACACCTACGGCAAGATTGATGTTGAGCGGGCCGAACCAACTCCAGGTGCCGGTATAGAGCATCTGGGCAGTTTCGCCTGCCGCCCGCTGGGCCAGATAGTCAACAAGGAGGTACACCGACAGCCCCAGCAAAGCCAGAGAACCGGTAACCGCTACGGCACGCACCTGCTTGATATTCCGGCACAAGGCAAGACCTCCAAGCATCAGCAGAGGTATTACCACGAAATAAATCAATATATTGGAAAACATAGCAAATATTTTTTCAATTAGCACCAGTAAATGTAATGGTCATGGCTTATAACACGCATATTGTAGTTATAGCACCAAGCAGAAGCACACCGATAAGATACCACCACACGTACATCTGTACGTTGCCGCTCTGGAAACCGCGAATGGCGTAAGAAGCCTTGTTGGTGACATAAGCGAGGCCATCCATGCTTCCGTCAATGATGTGACGGTCAAACCATGCTATGGGGCGGCAGATACCGTTGAATATAATCTTATGTGTGATGAACAGGTAGAGCTCATCCCAATAGAAGCGGTGCAGGGCTGCCTTGTGGAGCCAGGGCCAGAATGCCTTTACACGTGCAGGAAGAGTGTTCTCCTTACGGTACATGGTGCGGGCGAGAAGTATGCCGCAGAGAGCTACAATGACGCTGATGGTAGCCACGGTGACATTCATGTGTATGATGTACTCGTGTCCCTGCCATGTAACAAACTTGCCGAAGGGAATCAGACCGGCCACAACTGATACAGCAGCGAGGAAGATCAGAGGAACGCTCATGGTCCAGGGCGCATCGTGAGGCTTGTGGTGATATACGGGTTCGTTCCACCAGAATATCAGGTAGTACAGACGGAACATATAGAAGGCGGTGAGGCCGGCTACGAATGTCATCCATACACCCCAGAAGGTGCTGTAGTCATAAACAGCCACCAGAATTTCATCCTTTGACCAGAATCCTGCGAAAGGAGGAATACCTGCAATGGCAAGACAGCCGATAAGGAATGTGATATGACAGATGGGCATATACTTGCGCAGACCGCCCATTGCTGTGTAGTCGTTGGAATGCACGGCATGAATCAGAGCACCTGCACCCATGAAGAGCAGAGCCTTGAACATAGCGTGTGTGAACAGATGGAACATCGAAGCCATGTAACCGAGACCTTCATGGATATCGGGGCGTGCCACACCGAGCGCTACCATCATGAACGCAATCTGCGAAATGGTAGAGAAGGCAAGCACACGCTTGATGTCGATCTGCGTGCATGCCACCATAGCTGCATAGAGAGCAGTGATGGCGCCCACTACAAGGACAACCTCAAGTGCCGCTGTTTCCACAAGGTAGACAGGGAACATACGAGCCACGAGATATACACCGGCCACAACCATGGTAGCGGCGTGAATCAGCGCAGATACGGGAGTAGGACCTTCCATGGCATCGGGCAGCCATATGTGCAGAGGCATCATGGCTGACTTACCCATACCACCCATGTAGATAAGCACGAGAGCCCATGTCAGGACAGAAGCGCCCATGAAAGTGGCACCACCTGTGCTTGCAAGAACGCCCTGGGGGTTGGAAGTCATGTCGATGAAATTGAATGTGTCAGTGTAGAACGACAGAATCAAGATACCGATAAGGAAGCCAAGGTCGGCGAAGCGGGTCACGATAAACGCTTTCTTCGATGCGGATACGGCTGCCGGACGGGTGTAGTAGAATCCGATGAGCAGGTATGATGACGCACCCACAAGCTCCCAGAAGATATACATCTGGAAAATGTTGGTGGCAACGACCAGACCGAGCATTGAGAAGCTGAACAGCGACAGGAATGCATAATAGCGCTGGAATCCTTTCTCACCATGCATATAGCCGAGACTGTAGAGATGCACCATGAAAGAGATGGTGGGTATCACTATCAGCATCATGGCTGAGATGGGATCAAGAAGGAATCCCAGACGGATCACAAGTTCAGGGGTGAATGCAAGCCAGTCGACATTGAACACTATATACTGCAGACGGTCCGTGCCGTTGACAAAATCAGCCGATCCGCTGAAGAAATATGTGAAGGCAGTATAATATGCCAGAACAAACACTGTGCCCATCCCGAGAGTGCCGAGCGTACCGGCCACCTTGGGACTCATCTTCATGCCCAGAATTCCGAGCAGAAGGAACATGCAAAGAGGTATTGCAAGTATCAGCAAAGGTATAACGAAGTCCATAGAGCCTTAATGTTTCAATTGGGTTAGGTCAGAGGCATTGATATTCTTTGCCGCACGATACAGATTGATGATAATAGCTATGGCAAGGGCTGTCTCAGCAGCAGCTATAGCTATGGCGAAGAGAGTGAACATCATACCCTCCAACTGTCCGGGGAATAAATACCTGTTAAATACTACAAAGTTTATATCCACAGCATTGAGCATCAGCTCCAGTGATATAAGCATGGCTATCATGTTCTTGCGGGTAATGAAACCATACACACCGCAGCAGAACATTATCAGCGCCGGAACGAGGTAATATATCATAGTTATTTCCATAGCCGATTATCTTTTACGGGCAACTACTACGCCACCGATTATACATGCTAACAACAACACACTGACTGCCTCGAAGGGGAGCAAGTACTGATACTCGCCGGTACCCATCAGAGCCTCACCTATTTTGTGCATCGAGGGATTGCTCATCTCCGGAAGCTGAGCGAGTGCGGCACCGCAACGGTGAAGCAACGCCCAACCGGCCACTGCGAATGTAGCTACCGCAGCCGTAAGTCCCAGCACGCGCTTCTTTGATACGAGTCGCTCGCTGTTGTTGCCCGGATGCGATGTGAGCAGAATCGAAAACACAAACAGCACCACTATGCCACCGGCGTAAACCGCAATCTGCACAGCTCCCAGAAACTCGTAGTCGAGCTTGAAATAGAGGGCAGCCGTAGCAAAGAGGGTAAACAGCAGATATGTGGCCGCACGGAGAATTTTCCGGGTGGTGACAGTCAGTACCGAAAATACGATAATCGACAATGCGATTACCAGATACATAATGATACTTCCTACTGAATCCATATTGGTTGATTGGTTATTTATTATCGGGTTAATCCTAAATTAGCGCCTTATTCAGCTTTCGGGGCCTCCCCTTCAGCCTTGGCTTTCTCTGCTGCGGCCTTCTTGGCTGCAGCAGCAGCCTTTGCGGCGGCTATCTTGGCTTCTTTCTCAGCCTTGATGGCGGCTATCTGCTCGGGGGTGAGTTCCGGTTCCGGAGGCTCAGGCAGATAATTGAGTTTTTTCACGAGCTTCTCACGTGTGAACACGGCCTGCTCAAAGTCATTAAGAAACTCAAGGGCATCCTGCGGACAGCTTGAAACACACAGCTGGCAGAAAGTACAGCTGCCAAGGTCATACTGATAGCGTTCGAGTTTTTTCTTTTTCTTACCGTCAGGTGTCTCCACCATCTTTGTGGTAAGTGAGATTGTTCCGTTGGGACAATTGCGTTCACAAATACCGCAAGCTATGCACTTATGGCGTCCGTCGGCATCATACTTCAGGTTGAGTATGGCACGGAAACGTTCAGGCACGTGCACCGTCTCACGGTCTTCAGGATACCGCTCTGTAATTTTAGGGGTGACAAATTCTTTTCCGGTCACCTGCATGCCCTTGATAAGGCTTGCAATACCGGAACCTAATGTTGAAAAGTATTCTTTTACACTACCCATGGGTTGAACTGTTTGTTGCTGTTTAGGATTTGTATTGTATTCTTATCACTGTCATGTCAGCGCACCTGCCCGCCGAGTATATCAAGCAGCTCGGTGGTGATGCTCTGCTGACGCAGTTTGTTATATTCAAGTTGTAGTTCGTCAAGCAGCTTGCGGGCATTGTCGTTGGCGCTCTGCATGGCCATTACTCTGGCAGCTTGCTCCGAAGCCCGGTTCTCTGTAAACACATCCTGCATTACCGCCATGATAAACATGGGCAGCACTGACCGGAATATTGTTGTGGCATCAGGCTCGAAGATATACGGACGGAGCGACGGAGTGACATCATTGGCCGAAAATGTCTCGGCTACGACCGGAAGCAGCTGTTCAGCCACCGGACGCTGACGTGATATGCTCTTGAAACTCATGTAGAGGATATCCACCTTATCAGTATCACCGGACAGGAAGCGGGCCTGAAGTTCATCGACAAACACACGGACACCATCGCCCGTTGTCTTTGAATCGACGCCCTCGGCGGTCACGACATCGATGCCGTTAATAGCTATCTTGCTGACAGCCTTCAGCATCTTGGCTCCGACAGGATAAATGCTGAAAGTCACATCCTGACCATACTTCTTGCGGAGTGAGTCAAGATGCTGTAGAAGCTGCTTGAAGATATTGACATTGTAGGCTCCGCAAAGTCCATCGTCGGAACCGAATACCACTACCGATACATTCTTTATCTGACGTGCCTCCAGAAGCGGCGAACTGAAATCGGCATCAGCCGTCAACAGATTGCCTATAATACTTTCTATCTGAGTTCTGAAAGGTAACAGACGGCGAAGACTCTGCTCGGCCTTATGCATCTTGGCCGAAGATATCATCTTCATCGCTCCGGTAATCTTCTCAGAGGAAGCTACCGAACCGATTCGTCCTTTCAATTCACGCAGTGTTGCCATCAGCTATGGTGTATCAGTTATTTTTTTACTTGACTTAATTATATTTTCCTGCAATCTCAGTAGCTGCCGAGGTCAGCTTGGCCACAACATCATCTGTCAGTGCGCCTGACTTGATCACATCAAGCACATCGTTCTGATACTTGGCATGCAGAAGCTGCAGAAGCAGATGCTCGAACTCAGCTACCTTATCAACCGGTACATTCTCAAGAAGTCCTTTTGTACCGCAGAATATCACGGCCACTTCCTCCTCTACCAGCATGGGATGATACTGGGGCTGTATAAGCAGACGTTCGTTCTTACGTCCCTTGTCAATGACACGGGCAGTCACCGGGTCGATATCGCCGCCGAACTTCGTGAACGATTCGAGTTCACGGAACTGGGCCTGGTCGATTTTCAATGTACCTGCCACCTTCTTCATCGACTTGATCTGAGCGTTACCGCCAACACGCGACACAGAGATACCTACGTTGATAGCCGGACGGATACCACGGTTGAACAATCCGGTTTCAAGGAATATCTGTCCGTCAGTGATTGAAATCACGTTGGTAGGAATGTAGGCAGACACGTCGCCGGCCTGTGTTTCGATAATAGGAAGCGCTGTAAGCGAACCTCCACCCTTGACCAGAGGCTTGAGAGGCTCCGGAAGGTCATTCATCTGCGAGGCCACTTCCTGATTGTCGATAATCTTTGCTGCGCGTTCAAGCAGACGTGAATGCAGGTAGAAGATATCGCCGGGATAAGCCTCACGACCTGACGGACGCTTCAGGATAAGCGATATCTCACGGTAGGCCACAGCCTGTTTTGAAAGGTCGTCATACACGATAAGGGCATCACGACCGGTATCGCGGAAATACTCACCGATGGCCACGCCGGCAAAAGGTGAATAGTAACGCATGGAAGCGGAGTCAGCTGCAGTAGCAGCTACTACTACTGTATAGTCAAGAGCGCCATGCTGACGAAGAGTCTCTACGATGGCGGCAACTGACGATGCCTTCTGACCGATGGCCACATATATACAGTATACGGGCTTGCCGGCCTCAAAATTCTGGCGCTGGTTGATAATGGTGTCAATAGCGATGGCAGTCTTACCGATCTGACGGTCGCCGATGATAAGCTCACGCTGACCGCGGCCTATGGGCACCATTGAGTCGACGGCCTTGATACCTGTCTGCAACGGCTGCTTCACAGGCTGACGGAAGATAACACCGGGGGCCTTGCGCTCCAGAGGAAGACGCATCAGGCTGCCGGATATCGGACCACGTCCGTCAATGGGCTCGCCAAGTACGTTAATGACGCGTCCCAGCAATCCCTCTCCTACCGGAATAGAAGCAATCTCGCCGGTACGACGCACCGACATATTTTCTGTCACCTTGTCAACATTGTTGAGCAGAATCACACCGACGTTGCTCTCCTCAAGGTTAAGAGCCACACCCTTAACCCCGTTTTCGAACTCCACGAGCTCGTTGGAGCACACATTATCAAGCCCATAAACGTGAGCCACGCCGTCGCCTACTTCAAGCACAGTGCCTGTTTCTTCAAACGACACCTTGGAATTCACGCTCTCAAGCTGTTGTTTAAGTATTTCGGAAATCTCGCTGGGATTTATCATTATATTGCTTATTTACTTAAAAGATTCAGACGCAATTGTTTTAACTCGTTACTGATAGACGCATCGATACGTTCATTGCCCACTTCGACACTGAAGCCTCCGATAAGCGACGGATCTACCGCGCTTGAATACTCCATCGTGGCACCGTCAAGATGCTTCTCAATGAGGCTCTTCAACCGCTGTTCGTCCGCTTCCGACATAGGAGATGCGCTCGTCACCTTCACCACATGGATATTATTTTCCTGACGGTATATATCCAGATATGCCAAAGCTATGTCACGCATCATGTCGACACGTCCGTTTCGGGTAAGAAGAGTGAGGAAGTCGGCCATTACCGAATCATCATCCTTCATATCGGACGCCGTGCATAGGAGCTTGCGCTTGTCCTGAGCCGGGATAAAGGGATTGGACATCACTTTCTGTAATTCCGGTTCGAGTCTGTAGCTCTCCTCAAGCTTTGACATCAATGCATACACCCGCAGCTGCTTGCCCTTTTCAAGAGCGAACTTATAGAGTGCCTTGGCATAACGGCGAGGTATCAGTCCTTGATTCATTGCGTTGCCTGAAAGTTAGTTTTGCTTTTCCATCTCATCAAGCAGCTGGCCTACGAGCTTAGTCTGGGCCTTTTCATCGCTCAGCTCATTGCGCACCACCTTGGTGGCAATATCAAGAGCGAAGCTGCTTACTTCATCACGAAATTGCTTTTCAGCTTCTTTGCGTTCCTGTTCAATGGACACTTTTGCTGCATCCATTACTTTACGGGCTTCCTTCTGAGCAGCCACGCGTGCCTCCTCGATGATCTGAGTTTTCATCTTGTCAGCTTCACGAAGCATATCCGCCTGCTGTTTGCGGGCCTCAGCGATATAACGCTGGCTTTCGGCCTTGGCATTGTCAAGCTGCTCCTTTGCATCGCGCGCATACTCCACACCCTTATCTATCATATCGGCTCTGCTCTCGATGCTCTTGAGTATAACCGGCCAGCCCCACTTGTAAAGCACAAACAGGAGGACGGCTACAGATACGAACATCCAGAATACCAAGCCGGCATCAGGCGTGAACAGTTCCATACTTATTCTTTATTGGATGTAAGCGTGGATTAAAGGAAGAGCGAAAGCACACAAACAATAACTGCAAAGAGGGCCACACCTTCTACAAGAGCGGCAATCACAATCATGTTGCTTCGGATATCACCTGCTGATTCGGGCTGACGGGCAATAGCCTCCATGGCAGAAGCACCGATTTTACCGATACCAAGACCAGCTCCAATTGCTGCGATAGCTGCACCTATACATGCGCCGATTCCAAGTGTACCGTTGATTGCTGCTAAAATCATTGCTAACATAATTTCAAGTTTTAAATGGTTTATATTTTATAATTTCTTTTTTATGCTGTTGCGGCTTTGCTATCCTCTGCCTTATGTTCCTCCTCGTGCTTATCATGATGCTCCTGGGCAAATGATATGAACAAGGTGGAAAGCATTGTGAATACGAAAGCCTGAATGAAGCTCACCAGAACGTCGATGAGCAACATGAATATCGAAAATCCTACTGACACTACCGTTGTGGCACCCGCTACTATCGGACCCATCACCGCGAAGATGAATATAAGCAGAGTCAGTACTATTACAATCATATGACCACCCATCATGTTGGCAAACAGACGCACTGTCAGAGCCGCAGGCTTGGTTATCACACCGAACAACTCTATCACAGGCATGATGGGAATGGGAAATTTCAACCAAAGAGGCACATCGGGCCAGAAGATATCTTTCCAATAGTGCTTGGTTCCGAAAATATTAGTGATAAGGAATGTGAATATCGACAATACAAGAGTCACGGCAATATTACCGGTCAGATTGGCACCTCCGGGGAAGATTACAATCAATCCAAGGAGATTCATGTACAGAATGAAGAAGAATACCGTGAGCAGATAAGGCGCAAACTTCATGGAACGATCCTTAAGCATGGGCTTGATCACACCATCGTATATGAAAGTGACCAGAGCTTCAAGCGCACCCACAAACTTACGGGGAGCCTTATGGCCCATCTGCTTGTGCCAGCGAGCTACGGCAAGTACACTCCATATCACAAGCAGCACGGTGATGATAAGGGCACATACATTCTTTGTTATGGAGATATCCCACGGGCGGTATTCCTCGCCGTCAACTATCTCCACTACCTTACCTTTGTATTTGCTATCCTTCCCGGCAATGCGGAATGTAGCATTGCCATCAGTATATTCTTCGCCGTGAGCCAGTCTTGATGAAGAGAAGCAATGAAGGCCATCCTTACCTATCACGATAATAGGCAGAGGTATACGCTTATGATGGTTGAAGGGAACTTCCCATCCATAACCGTCACCAAGATGCTCGAATATTATTTCCTTCGGATTCAGAGCCTCTGACTGACTTCCGTCAGCGGCACCGGAGGCCTCCTCAGCAAATATATGCTGGGGCAGCACAGCAGCCACAAGAGCCAGAATCAAAGTAACCAACAGTTTTTTCATCTCTTCAAATCAATATATACAAACTGACACTACATTACGGTCCACGTCAACGATACCTCCGTTCACGCTTATCGGCTCACCCTCCTCACCGTCAGGCTTCTCGTAAGTGATTTCGCCGGGTGTGAGAGTTGATATTAGCGAAGCATGATTGCGGAGCACAGTAAATGCGCCCTGCTGTCCGGGGAGCCGGACTGCACTTACCTCGCCTTCAAAGAGGATATCCTCTGCCGATATAATTTTAAGTGTCATGTCGTTTATATGTTGCTGTTATCACTAAGGGTTAAACAACGCTTCTCCAAGTATGCGCCCGAAATTTAGCCGGCCACCTCTTCAAGAAGTTTCTTACCCTTTGCTATAGCCTCGTCAATAGTACCTACATTAAGGAATGCCTGTTCGGGATATTCATCCATCTCACCGCTGAGAATCATCTTGAATCCGCGGATGGTCTCCGACAGGGGAACCATCACACCGGGCAGACCGGTGAACTGCTCAGCCACGAAGAAGGGCTGCGAAAGGAATCGCTGCGCTCTGCGGGCACGTGCCACCACAAGCTTATCTTCGTCAGAAAGTTCATCGACACCAAGGATGGCAATGATATCCTGAAGTTCATTATACTTCTGAAGAAGCTGCTTGACAGCCTGCGCTGTATTGTAATGCTCCTCGCCTATGATATTCGGATCGAGGATACGTGAGGTTGACTCCAGAGGATCAACAGCCGGATATATACCGAGCTCGGCAATCTTACGGCTAAGCACCGTAGTGGCATCAAGGAAGCTAAACGTTGTAGCGGGAGCGGGGTCAGTCAAGTCATCGGCAGGCACATAAATAGCCTGTACAGATGTGATGGAGCCGTTCTTTGTGGAAGTGATACGCTCCTGAAGCGCTCCCATCTCTGTCTGCAGTGTGGGCTGATAACCCACGGCGGAAGGCATACGGCCAAGAAGTGCCGACACCTCGGAGCCCGCCTGTGTAAAACGGAAAATATTGTCGATAAACAGCAGGACATCCTTTCCGCCCTTGTCACGGAAATACTCCGCCATCGTAAGGCCTGTTAAGGCCACCCGCATACGCGCTCCCGGCGGCTCGTTCATCTGTCCGAAGACCATCGTCGTCTTGTCAATAACGCCCGATTCCTTCATCTCGTAGTAGAGATCATTTCCCTCACGGGTCCGCTCTCCAACGCCTGTAAACACGGAAAATCCGCCGTGCTCGGTTGCAATATTATGAATCAGCTCCTGAATCAGCACGGTCTTGCCCACACCGGCGCCCCCGAACAGTCCGATCTTACCACCCTTCTGATAAGGACAGAGAAGATCCACGACTTTGATTCCGGTCTCAAGCATCTCCTGTGATGTCGCCTGTTCCTCGAAAGCCGGAGCCGGCCTGTGAATCGGCCAGTTTTCCACTCCCGCCGGAGGATCAATCTCATCAATGGGACGGCCCAGGACATTG
>OFEZ01000415.1_pt1 | contig 31604 bp, 28 predicted proteins | sample 1521241 | NCBI WGS metagenome assembly OFEZ01 (sample SAMEA3504099, study PRJEB24116) | mouse gut metagenome | biome: mouse gut; feature: mouse-associated habitat; material: faeces | place: Denmark | collected 2011
TTACGGCAGCCATTATAGACAGAAGGGCAGCACTCGCCGCCCTTCTGATTATCGTTTTAATCATATGTGCCATCAGTTAGAGGCAAGTTTAGCCATCAGATCTCCGAACTTGTCGGCAGCCTCCTGCATCTTAGGTCCGATAAACGGACGCAGCATTGCTGGAATCTCCACCTCTACGGAGGTCTGGAGTTCAGTGGACTCGTCGGACTTTGAAGTCAGATCGACACCCATAGTCAGAGGTACAGGAGATCCTACCGCACCGAGCGCAACACGCGACGGAGTACGCTCTATGACTTTCAGCGTGATAGCTCCAAGCTGCGGTGTATTTATGATAAGCGCGTCTTTCTCAAAACGTACGTCGCCAACCTTATCGGCAACTTCTGCGGGCAATTTATCGAGTGCACCCTGAAATGCAGTCAGATCTTCGAACTTGGAAGCGATGGTGGCAGCTGAAACTGCCACTGTCACCGGTTTTGCCTTATATGTAGCCATGTTTGTATGCTTTTGTTTAACCTTTGATCACTCCATCGGGAGTCCAGTTGGCGGGATCTTTACGCCACATTTTCAACGTATCGATGTCGCTCTCGTTGATGTAGTTTGTCTCAAGCGCAGACTCAAGCAGGGCATTGTAGTTGGAAAGTGCCACCTGCTTTACATTAGCATTCTTGAAAGCCTCGGCCGCAACGGGGAATTCGTAGGAGAATATTGCAATAATTCCAACCACCTCGCAACCAGCCTTGCGTATAGCCTCAATGGCCTTGAGTGAGCTACCTCCTGTTGAAATCAGGTCTTCCACTACCACAACCTTCTGTCCAGGCTTAAGATTTCCTTCGATCAGATTCTCAAGACCATGATCCTTGGGTGCTGAACGAACGTAGGCATAAGGCAGACCGAGAGTGTCAGCCACAAGAGCGCCTTGGGCTATGGCTCCTGTAGCCACACCGGCTACAGCATCCGGCATCTCAAATTCCTCAAGAATGGCACGGCACAGCTCAACCTTGATGAAAGCGCGCACGTCGGGAAACGACAGAGTCTTGCGGTTGTCTGTGTATATGGGCGAATTCCAGCCCGAAGCCCATGTGAAAGGATTACGTGGCTGAAGCTTGATCGCACTGATGTGAAGAAGTTTTTCTGCTAATAGACGGTCTACTTGTTTCATTTCTGAGTGATATTTCGTTCTGTCTGAATTGAATTATTTTGCAAAAATACAAATTTTATCCTGTTTCGCACTCTCTTATGCTGCTTTTTTAACAGCAAATAGCTTAACCACTGGTGTAATCCCCTGCTACTGCGCTTATTCTGCAGGTTCTGCGCTCTTGCGTAGTGTATAATGGAATTCGAGACCTCCTTCACTGGCATTAGTTATGGAGATTTCTCCACCGTGGAACACTACTGTATCATAGACTATCGGAAGCCCGAGTCCCGTTCCGCAGCTTTTGCGTGATCGTCCTGAATCCACACAATAGAAGCGCTCGAACAGATGCGGCAGATGTTCTTCTCCGACACCTACCCCATTATCATAGAATGTAAAGTGGTAGAATTCATCATCCTCCGAATCAATGCGCACTCCGAGCTTCGTACCCTGCGAATACATCACAGCGTTCTTTGTCAGATTATGCAGCATGGCCACAAGCAGCGAGAAGTTACCGTCGACAAACGTACCCTCCGGCACATGATTCTCAAACTTCATGTCGCGCAGCAGACCTGATTCCTCATTCTCGCCCTCGACAGTAAGCACCACGTCGTGATAGTCAATGGGTTCGGTAGGTATCACGTCCGCGCCATCGTCGAAGCGGTTGAGAGTACTTATGTCCTTTATGAGCGAATCCATGCGGTTGATATTCTCCTGCGCTTTCCGGATGAAGTGGTCACGCGAGCGCTCGTCCATATCAGGATTGTCTACAATGGTATCAAGATAGCCCTTGACAATACATACTGGAGTCTTTAGCTCGTGAGACACATTGTTTGTCATGCGGCGCTTCATCAGGTTCTTCTCCTCTATGGTCTTCAGCGTCAGTTCATGCTCGCGCTTCATATTTTTCACAGCCTCCGACCTCGCATTGAAAATATGCACTATCTGACGGCCGATCTCGCCAAGTTCGTCGTGTCCGAATTTATCATCCGGAATAAAACTCTCGTCATGGGCTGCGCGTGTGGCGAAATTGCGCAGACGCTTGAGCGTGTTCGAGACATATGTGGTGGTGAGGAATGCGACAAGCGTGATAGCCAATGCAAGAATACCGATAGCGACCCAGATTTCCGTAGCACCGCCCATCAGGGCATCGGCGACCATAGAGTCATATGGCACTGCGGAATACACAACCACATTGCGGTCCTGCGAGTGGGTGATCGAATAGTACAACGACTTCTGCCTGTGGCCGGCAAGCTCCAGACGATGACCGTCGTCGCCAACTATCTCGGTATTGGGAGCATTACGGTCAGCCTCATCGAACGGCAGCAGTTCGCCACGGCTATATATGCACACTCCGTTTACGGCATCATATACAGATATGCGCATCTTACTGTAGATAGGATCTTCGCGGTAATACTGCCCGAGAAACGCAAACAGATCATAGACATCGTTGTCCACCTCGCGCTCGAAAAGGATACGCGCGTTTATGAAGTCCATCATCTGACGCACCTCGTCCTGGCGCATGTCTTCCTCGCGGTGGTATTGCCACCACATCATGCACCCTATCATCACCCACAGCAATCCTATCAGCGGCAGAAACAATCGCCACTGATAAGCGAGCTTAATCTTTAAAGCCATAGCCGAACCCCTGACGTGTCTGGATATTTCCGCCATAGACCCCAAGCTTTTTGCGCAGACGCGCAAGGTTGGTATCCACGGTGCGGTTTGTCACGTTCACATCGTCGGCCCATACATTCTTCAGGATTTCATCTCGAGTGTATATGCGATTGCGGTGCGAGATCAGGAACAACAGGAGATCATACTCCGTCTTGGTGAGCTGCAACTGTTCTCCGGCAATATAGACCATCTTGTCGTTGCGGCTCACGCGCAGGTCATGAAACACGATGTCCGGTTCGTAGTGTCCTGATGCGATATTGGCTGCAACTTCCTGGGAGATATGGCTGCGGCGCAGCACTGAACGCACGCGGGCGCGCACTTCGGTCAGATTAAACGGTTTGGTGATATAGTCGTCAGCTCCCATGTTCAGACCCATCACTTTGTCATCAAGCTCGTCGAGAGCTGAACAAAACATTATCGGAGTGTTTTCCGTACCGGAGGTGTTGCGCAGACGCTTCGCGAGATCGAACCCGCTGAGCCGTCCCATCATTATGTCAAGTATGAACAACGAATATGAGGCTGTGTCTTTTTCAAGCGCTTCCTCTGCTGAATATGCGCAGTCAACTTCATAACCGTCTTTTTCAAGATTGAATTTCATAAGTTCGCAGACCGATTCCTCGTCGTCCACTACAAGAATTTTAATTCTCATATTCAATGCATTATGTTTCCGGATGTTACATCCGTACTTCGTTTGTTCTATTTTTATGTCGTAAAGTTACACATTTTGCAGGGCTTTCAATGATTAAAAAACGTTAAAACAGTCTAACCATCGAACCATCCTGCAATGCATGTGTTATAGTGTTATAATTACTATAATTTGCACTGTGTTTTTTCATGGTATTAGATTTAAGGTTAAAGAATCAAATCGGTCGTCGGGAGACGACCGATTGTTTTTTATGTCCATGCCGCTATCAGACATGAATATCAGAAGATCTGTTATTCTGCAGGAAATCCGGAGGTAGGCATAAGTGTGAATCCGCCCACGGAATCTGCCACGACGATCAGCGCTTCCACTCCGTCCACTGCCTCTATCATGGCAAAGGCACTGTCGGCAGGCATAGCCATCACCGCAGTTGCGAAAGCATCGGCAAGCATACACTGCGGGGCTATAACAGACGCCGACAATGTAGACGTCTTTACAGGATAGCCCGTACCCGGACTTATCGTATGCCAAGCCCTGCCATAACCTTCTATCTGTCTATAATTTCGATAATTTCCGGAGGTAGCCACTGCACATCCGTCAAGCGTAAGCATACGCATTCGTTCATGCGCGGCCGGATCTTCGCTGCGGGGGGCATCTATCTGTATGCGCCATAGTTTTCCACGAGGGTTCACGCCTGATGCAACTATCTCTCCGCCAATCTCAACCATGTAGTTGTCCACACCATTTCGGCGCAGCATATCGGCCACAAGATCGCAACCGTAGCCCTTGGTGATTGCAGAAAAATTGAACTGCATGCGGCCGTCAGGCTTGCGCACATTCAAATTTTCATCAACCTCTACTCCGGATATACCGATGAAGCTCATCACGCTGTCTATTTCAACCTGCGAAGGTGCATATCCCGGATGCCCGTCGAAACCGAAGCCCCATAGATTGACCAAGGGGGATACCGTAGGATCAAAAGCCCCGTCACTGAGGGCGTTGACCTGCTTGGAAGCCGCCATCACGCGCGCAATATTTACGTCTGCCACAGAATCTGTACCCATATTGATGCGCGAGATAGTGGAGTTGGGCAGAAACGGAGACAGCGAGTTCTCCACTTCAGAAAACACGCGCTGCACAGAGTCCACCAAAGCTCCATCACCTTGATATACTATCCTGTATGTAGTGTGCCAGACAACTCCTTCAAGCACACGATACTCGCCTCCGCTACGTGTGCATGCGGCCATTACGGCGAGTAATACCACCACTATATAGCCATAGGATAATGATCTGCGCCACATAACAAGATTAAAAACAGACTAAGGTAAGTAAGTAATCAATAAACAAGACCGATATTGTCGGCCCAGAGCGTAAGACCAAGTGTTCCGATATAAGCCTGACCGCTTCCTGCCGACAGCATCACGAGCATATGAGTCGGGGTAGCATCAGCATCATCCCAGCCCACTTCCCGGACAGGAACCATCTTACCCTTGGAATTGCGCGCCCAATAGTTCTTGTCGTCAGGGATCAGCCCCATATAAGATTTATAATCCTGACGTCCGGTGATGTCGCCATAAAGGACCGGTATCTGGTGTCCGTTGACCCATCCTTTTGTCGAACGGGCATAACGCTTACGACCTGTGCCCACACGCTTTGCATATATATTTCCATCTTTATCCTCCCACCTGCGTTGAAGAATAATGAACACTTCCGCGCAGTCTGTACCGGCATAAGTCTTCTTTTTGCCGAAACCGCTGGAATATGTACGCAGACCACCTACCGGAACTTCAAGCTTATAGTCGAACTGCAATGCTTTCGGTCGCTTTGTGAACGGCACACCCATCTCCATATTCGAATATGGATTCTTGGTGCTCTTGATTGGCTCGATCATCTTGCCTAAGAATATAGATCCCGCCACAAGCACGTCGATATTTATTATTCCCACCGCCTTGCAGTGTTCAAGCAAAGTCTCCATCCTGACGCATTTTCCATTAGGTGCGCTTCTGACGTCCGGAAACACAGCATTGCTCGTCTTTGTGATACCCATCACCTTGGCCAGCACATTGCAGGTAGCCCAAGGCGATCCTCCACGGTTGGTATATGGTTCGCCCGAATCATCAGTACCATCAGGCGCTATCTCGTACACTTTCTTATGATCGCCGCCTATGACCGCTGATTCCTTGATATTCCGGATAAGCCAGTGATTCATGTCGCCAAATGCTATCGGCTCAAACGTATCTGCAAATGATACACCGGCGCATAACATCGCAGCAGCAATGATGGATAATTTTCTCATATCCTTTGTATTATATATGATCCAACAAATAATTACACCGGGAGCTGCGTCAGCCGCAAATATGATCCCGGATAAACCTTTACGCTGCAAAATTAGTGAAAATACCTAACATTACGGCATAAAAAGCATTTAGGCACAATAAAAAGGCATAAGTAGAAAAAAATATCATTAACTTTGTGGCTTAAATTCAAGCCGCAAGCCATCCCGCGGCAGCATTACCGACAAAATCAGACATAGATTGAAAAATATGAGCCAAATATCAAACAGAGTGGCCTCACTCGCCCAGTCGGCCACACTGGCAATGTCGCAGAAAAGCCAGGAGCTTAAAGCGCAGGGCGTCGATGTTATAAATCTTTCAGTCGGTGAGCCGGACTTCTTTACTCCGGACCACATAAAGGAGGCCGCATGCCGTGCCATAGAGGAGAATTTTACGTTCTACTCTCCTGTGCCGGGATATATGTCGCTCCGCAAAGCTATCTCTGAAAAACTGCATCGTGAGAACGGGCTGAGCTTCGCCCCCGAGCAGATCGTGGTGAGCGGAGGCGCAAAGCAGGCACTCTGCAATGCCGTACTTGCGCTTGTCAATCCAGGCGACGAGGTCATAATCCCAACTCCTGCATGGGTCAGCTACGTGGAGATGGTGAAACTTGCCGAAGGCGTCAACGTAACCGTACATGCAGGGCTTGATCAGGACTTCAAGATCACACCCGCACAGCTCGAAGCGGCGATAACTCCCCGCACACGCCTTATGATCCTGTGCTCACCATCCAATCCTACAGGCAGCGTCTATACCAAAGCCGAACTTCAGGGACTCGTGGACGTGCTGGCCAAGCATCCTGACGTAACCGTAATTGCCGACGAGATCTATGAGCATATCAACTTCACCGGAGAATTCACATCCCTGGCATCATTCCCCGAAATTGCCGACCGCGTGGTAGTGATCAATGGTGTGTCCAAGGCCTATGCCATGACCGGATGGCGCATAGGATTCATGGCTGCGCCGCTGTCTATTGCAAAAGCATGCTCCAAACTGCAAGGACAGTACACCTCAGGCGCATCTTCAATAGCACAGAAAGCGGCAGAAGCTGCTTATACAGGTCCTCAGGACTGTGTCGAGACAATGCGCAAGGCATTCGAACGCCGCCGTGACCTCGTAGTTGGTCTTGCAAGAGAAATACCCGGTATTAAAGTCAACGAGCCGAAAGGCGCGTTCTACCTGTTTCCCGATGTGCGTGAGTTCATCGGACGCACCACACCTTCAGGCTATGTATTGGAAAACTCTGGCGACGTGGCCATGTATCTGCTCGAACACGCACATGTGGCTACAGTAGACGGCGCTGCTTTCTGCTCTCCGGGCTACATCAGACTGAGCTACGCGACATCAGACGACAACATACGCGAGGCAATGAGCCGCATCTCCAAGGCTCTCGGCGAACTCAAATAGCAACCTATCCTAAAAAACATAATCACATATACATGGACTTCATAAACGAGATAAAGTGGCGTGGCATGATACATCAGATGATGCCCGGCACTGAAGAAAAACTCAGCGAGGGCATGACCACGGCATATATAGGCATAGACCCGACTGCCGACAGCCTACACATCGGCCACCTCGTCAGCGTAATGATGCTCAAGCATTTCCAACGCGCAGGACACAAACCTATAGCACTCGTGGGAGGCGCAACCGGTATGATCGGCGATCCTTCGCTCAAGAGCCAGGAGCGCAAACTGCTCGACGAACAGACATTGCGCCACAACCAGGAAGCCATCAAGGCACAGCTCTCCAAATTCCTTGACTTCGATTCCGACAGCCCTAACGCCGCCGTTCTTGTCAACAATTACGACTGGATGAAGAACTTTTCATTTCTTGACTTTATCCGTGACGTAGGCAAGCATATCACTGTCAACTATATGATGGCCAAGGACTCTGTGAAGAAACGTCTTTCCGGAGACTCGCAGCAAGGCATGTCGTTCACCGAATTCTCCTATCAGCTTGTTCAGGGCTACGACTTCCTTACCCTGTTCCGCGACCGCAACTGTGTGCTGCAGATGGGAGGCTCAGACCAGTGGGGCAACATGACCACCGGATCAGAACTCGTGCGCCGCACTCTCGGCAAGGAAGTATATGCACTCACATTCCCTCTAATAACCAAAGCCGACGGCGGTAAATTCGGTAAGACCGAAAGTGGCAACGTATGGCTTGATCCTCGCTACACATCGCCTTACAAATTCTACCAGTTCTGGCTCAATGTATCGGATGCCGATGCAGAGAAATATATAAAGATATTCACCGAACTGCCGGAGGAAGAAGTCAAGGCTCTTGTAGCCGAACAGGCTGAGAATCCCGGAGCACGCCCCCTGCAGAAGCGGCTTGCCAAAGAAGTGACCACAATGGTACACTCCGCAGCCGACTATGAAGCCGCTGTCGAGGCTTCGCAGATACTGTTCAGCAACAAAGCGGCCGACATACTCCACAAAATCGACGAAGCCACACTCCTGGCAGTGATGGAAGGCGTTCCTACTTTTGACGTATCACGCGCTGAGATAGAAGACGGCATCAAACTTGCCGACCTGCTCGTCGACCGTGCCGGAGTCTTCCCCTCCAAAGCAGAGATGCGAAAGATGACACAAGGCGGAGGCGTCTCCATCAATAAGGAGAAGATCTCCGACGCATACGCCCCTGCATCGGCCGACATGCTGCTCAACGGAAAATATATGCTCGTCCAGCGCGGCAAGAAAAACTACTTCCTGCTGATAGCTAAATAGTATCATATAACCGACATATATAGACGGAAAAATCTTATTCTAAGATATAGACCAAATTTACAGGACTGCACCTTAAATGTTGAAATACTCAGCTTTTAAGGTGCAGTCCTGCCGCTATATATTAATTTGTAATTGAACTACTTTCTTATCAATTTTCTTTATACATAAGAGGTTATATTTTAATTACACAAACTCCAAATAATTATCACGATTCACGACGTAAAATTCGGCATAAGGATAAGCCACATGAAATGCTTTAGGTACGGCAGGCTTCTTGTGTCCCCATTTGAACTCCATAGCAACCAGACTATCGGCAGTCTCCTCAATCAAGTCTATTTCCTGCTTATCATAAGTACGCCAAAAATAAAATTCTTTATGCATACCCTCATTGAAATTAGCCTTACGTCTCTCCCCAATAATATAGTTCTCCCATAAAGCCCCTACATCCTGCCGAATAGCGAGTGGTGAGAATGCGCCAATAATTGCATTTCGGATACCATTGTCGTAAAAATACCATTTCCCCGCTTTGGTAACTTCTTTACGTAAATTACGCGAGTATGCACCTAATCTATATTCAACAAAAACTTTCTCTAAAATGTCAAGGTATTTTTCTACCGTCGTCTTACTCATACCCAGTTGTTTCCCTAATTCATCATACGAAACCTCGCTACCCAACTGAAAAGCGATAATACGCAATAAATCACGCATCTTGCTTGAGTTCTTCAATCCATCAATAGTCAATATATCTTTCAATAAATATGCCCCTACAATATCGCGCAGATAATCTTTCTTCCGCTCGAAATCAGTCATCATTACAACTTCAGGATAAGAGCCATAAATCAAACGCGATTCCAGGTTCTGGCGAGTTTCAATAGCGGTTTCTGTTTGTGATATCTCACGCTGTGAGAATGGTGTTAATAAAAACTGAGTACTACGTCCGACCAATGGCTCTCCTGCCTTATTCAAAAGATCGAAGGAAGATGAACCACTTGCAAGCACACTTATACCTGGTATCTCATCAACAATTAATTTTATAATATTACCTATATGAGGAATATTTTGCGCTTCATCTATAGCTAATAAGTCGATCCCATCTAATATCAGCAACTATACTGGCAAATTTTACATAAAAAAAGCACTCTATAATGGCGATTTTTACATCACCACAAAGAATACTTTTATCATTTTCCTTGGCTCTCAGCAAATACCGGCTGCGGAGAAAAGCCGGCGGTAATATTCCGCTTTCTTATCGAGCCGCATAGGAAACGCCCGGCTTGTAGATGGCATACGCCATAGCTCCAGACCTGTATCTGATCTAACACACTCTCCCATAGCCGGAACCGCAGTTGATGTAAGCGATGCCACAACTCCCGCCGCTTTCTCGCCTGTTGTGGCCACTACCTTGCACCGAGGCATCCTCGCCAACAGCGAGTCGAGATCCACCGGTTCGACCACTTCAAGAAACTTATCGGAAGCATTGTCCTTGAGCCTGCGTATACGGTGGCATGTGTCGTGAAGCGCTATGTGCTTCGCGTCGAGCAGAGCACGTATAGCATCCACATCGAAGACTTTGGAATCAGCATTGTAAAGAGCCAACCTGTCGCCAAAGAATATAAGCCCCATCATATACCAGAAATCATTTGTCCTGTTCGGATAATAGAAATCCATAGACCAACGTTTAGGCTGTGGAGGAAACGTACCCATGATCAGGACACGGGCATCATCAGGCACGTATGGTTCCCACGGATGCGTCTCTATAATATCTGCCATCATCCGAGAGTTTCTTCCACGACACGGGCATTATTATGCTCCTCATCGCGCGATGAGTAAAGAAGCGTCACCACATTATGTCCGCTAAGATGACGCCGGAATTCTGTGAACGGCGCAGAATGTTCCAGTTCATATAAATATCGGCGCTCAAATTCCTGCCATCTGCCCTCAGGATCGGCATGAAACCACTTGCGCAGACCATCGGATGGCGCTATATCCTTGTCCCATAAATCGTAATGGAACGTTTCGTGCGACAGTCCGCGCGGCCACAGACGGTCTACGTAGACCCGGAATCCATCTGCCGGCGACACCGGATCATATACTCTTTTCAGTTTTATCTCCATAGACTTTAATATATTTATATTAAAACGCATACCTCCTCCGCAATGTTGTGCGCCGAATGTTTTCCATCCTAATATAAAATATAAAGAGCGCAGGAGATTAAACATGCCAAGCGCTCTTTATATTAGTAATATGAACTTCGATATGTTCTATTTCACGATTTCTTTTGTTGTATTCGTGCCTTGACGGACAATGTATACATGTCCTGAAGCCGGATTGGAGATCTTCATACCCTGAAGATTATAGTAGACTTTAGGTTCGCAGGTATTGTCGGTTATTATATCGGTTACTCCTACTGATGATGGCAACTTGATTGTGACGGCCTCACTATTGGCATAGCCCCAACGCTCGCTGTCAGGCTCACGCAGCAGGAGCATGCCGGCAGGCAGTGTGATCACACCATCAGCCATAGTGCCATAGTAGTCTGAATCTGTTTCCTCGTCGTTCTGACTGTTAGCAAATGGAACAGAGGAAATGATCTCATCTCCATCTCCACAGTCGATACCAAGCGGAGATTCATGCACAAACACCTTGTCGGCATCGGTAGCGTCCACCGTGATATAGTGGTTATGCTCCTCATGATTGATCAAGTGGTTATATTCCTGGCAGAAACCCGACTTGTCATCATAGGGATTAACGAGACGGAACAGACCGGGAGTCGACACACTTTCCTGAATCTCCACATCATATTCCATAGAATACAAGTCTGAATATACACCGGAAAGAACACCTTCTTTATAGACAGCGTTGCCGAGCGAACGCCACTTATCCGGCTCATCCGCTATAGTGTAGAAGCGGCGGACAACACCCTGCGCATATTTGCCTTCATCGTCGAGAGTCACTGCTATAAACGAATTTATCGCGGTCTCGTCGCTACCCATATCAAGGACCAGTGGTTTTGCTACAGGAACAGCCAGTTCTGTACCTTCCTCTGCCACGAAATCAAAAAGATCATTGCTGGCTGTCATAGCGCCTTCAGCAACCATGTATTTCACTTTCGTGACATCATTACCTGTAGTAAACTTGAACCACAGGCTTCCTTCTGCCTCACACGTAGGTGACATGATGCTGATGCTGTAATCCTTAGAGCCAGGAAGAGTGATCACCGTAGGATAGACCGTCTCCCACGAATATCCGAAATCATCAGCCGATGTTCCGGTAAGCGGATCATCAATCGTAAGAACGCCGTTCACAAACACGTTGCCTGAAAAATATTCCTTGTATTCCTCTTTGGTGAACTCAAAGAAGTCTATATAATATGCCTCAATGCTTCCGACCCAGACATCTCCAATATCACTGTCGGTATAACCGCTATATTGTATAGGAATAATCACCAGTTCCGGATCCGCCCCGTCAATTACAATGTCTGTCTCGGTCTCGTTTTCATTATATCCAAGGAACAAGAACCTATCGGAAGTATAGGGGCTTTTCATACGGTACATACCCTTCACCGACGCACTTTCCTCAAATTCTACCTCGAACGCATAGTGCGACGGATCGACCATAGACGCTGTCACCCAGCCGTCCTCAAACTTACCTTCGCCTATCGACTGCCAGTCTGTGATTTCCTCCACTGCACGCGAAGCTGCCTGAGTGCGCAGCTGCTTTCTCAGTTGCGGGTCTTTAACATTGATGCGCACCATACCAGACCGGGTGAATTCCACCTCGGTAGAAGAACTGCGCATGGCCATCTTTACAAAGCTCTGCCTTGCAGAGACCTGAACGGCGAGTGCCGCAATCAGTATCGCCATGAAGATACAGATTCGTCTCATAATATCTGTTTTTTAAGATCGTTAATGCTTCGTATATCTGATAAACATTACCTTACAATGACTTTCTTCACGTCCTTACCCTGACGGACAATATAAATCTGTCCTCCGACAGGATTAGTCACCTTCATGCCCTGCAGGTTGAAATACTCGACCGGAGCATTCTCGGATGTTGTGTCGGTGAAGACATCACGGATTCCGACAACTTCGTCAGGAAGGGTGATCGTTGAAGACATTGTGCCTGTATTGTAGTATGCATTCGAATTAGTCTCATACTCGCTGTCGGCAGGAGCTTCAGGCCAGCGGATCTTGCATGCACCGGAAGAAATGGATATTACATTGCCCTCCATAGTTATCGGGTCGGAATTATCACCAAGCGCCGAGATACTTACCAGATACACATCGCCATCTACCTCATCTTTCACTCCGATATTTTGGTATGGAATGTGTATATTTTGCCTGTCAGTAAGATCAAGAGTAAGGGTGCTTTTGGAATCATAAGGGAAAGCTTTTTTCAGACGAATCAGATTATGGTCTTCAACATTAATCTGGACCGTGCATTTCGTAGTGATTGGTGTTTCCGACTTAGAGTAAGTCTCTGTCAGTATTCCATCGGAAAACACAGCCACACCTGCATCTTCCCAATTAGGATCAGGTGCTTGCGCTGTGATTTCGTTGTATGCGCACAGATTGAACCACCCCATACGATCACCCGTTGTAAGGTTGTGTGCTGATATTCCGAACAAGAGATTGCGCGGAACAGAGTAACCATTCTCAGTGAGTGTGAAAACCAGATCACCGTTATAGTCTACAATCTTTCCGCTCTGAATCTCGCAAAATGACAACTTTGTATTAACATAGCCAATTCCGGTAGCATTCAACTGTCCGAGATCCTGTGTCCGGAACGTGATTGTATTGGCAGCCAAATCAACAGTACCTATAATAGATATATTGTTCAATATGCCTGTCACAGAAATCTGATTGTCCTGACCGTCTACAGCAGCGAAATCAAGTGTCCCGTCCACATAGCTTCCGTCTCCGAGGGGAGCATAGTACGACCAGTCGAAAGAGCCTTCGAATTCAGAAATACTGGCGGCACGCGACGGCGACGTCTTAACTTCCGGAGCAATGGCCGCAGCGTTGCCAAACACTGCAGGCGTAAGAACCTTTTCAGATACAGGGACGGCTGACGGAGTGCCTTGGTATAGCACAAAATCTTCTGCGTTAGCGCCTACAGCAATGGCTGTAGCAACAATCAGGGAGTAAAATTTTTTCATAAAAAAAGGATTGATAAATAATTGGAATTTGAATCTAATAAATGCGGACATAATGTACCACTGAAACACGTGTAAGTACTTTATGCAATCTCGAGTGTAAGCATTTGCAAATTTATATCTGCTAAACATATTTTGCAACATTTTTCTTAATTATTTTCAAATTTATTTTACAAATGCCATTTTGATACTCAATATTCGTTTCCAGATGTCAACCATCCACCGGAAAACACCGCAGATACCGGACGAGGCATCCATTACATCACATTCCGCTATCTCACGATATCGCTGAACGTAATAGTTTAATTATCTATAAATAATGTATATGTATGACGGTTTTTTCGTAACTTTGCTCATTCCAAATGGCAGCGCCGCATGCAAGCGTCACGCCTGAATATTTATCTGAAACAAAATTCAAATCATAAAAATTATGGCAAGCAAAGCATTACTGATGATTCTCGACGGATGGGGCATTGGCGACCATTCGAAAAGCGACGTTATCTCCGTGACACCAACCCCCTACTGGGATTACCTGCTGAAGACATATCCCCACTCGGAACTTCAGGCATCAGGCGAGAATGTCGGTCTGCCCGACGGACAGATGGGCAACTCGGAAGTAGGACACCTCAACATCGGAGCCGGACGCGTACTATATCAGGACCTTGTGAAGATCAACAAGGCTATCAAGGACGGTAGCATCATGGACAACACAGAAGTTCGCTCGGCATTCTCCTATGCCAAGGAACACAACGTAGGCATACACTTCATGGGACTGACCTCGACAGGCGGTGTGCATTCGTCGCTCGACCACGTATTCGCCCTGTGCGACATAGCCAAAAAATACGAACTTGAGAAAGTATTCCTCCACTGCTTTATGGACGGCCGCGACACCGATCCCCGCAGCGGCAAAGGCTTCATTGAAGAAGTTGAGAAACACTGCTCTGAATCGGCCGGAGTGATCGCTTCTATCGTAGGGCGATTCTACGCTATGGACCGCGACAAGCGTTGGGAACGGGTCAAGGTGGCGTGGGACCTCATGGTCCACGGCGAGGGCGCGCGTTCGGACGATCCCGTGGCGGCGGTCAAGGCGCTCTACGCGGCGGGCGAGACGGACGAATTCCTCAAGCCGCAGCTTTTCGGGGTTCCCGCCGATGCCTGCGTGGGCGACGGCGACGGCCTCTTTTTCTTCAATTTCCGCGCCGACCGGGGCCGGGAACTGCTGAGCGCCTTCCACTTCCCGGATTTCAGCGGTTTTGATCGCGGCCGCGTACCCTCTTTGGCGGGCCTTGCGAGCATGACCTCCTATGATGCGGCCCTGCATGTCCCCGTGGCTTTCCCGAAGGAAAACCTCGTTCAGACGCTCGGCGAGGTGGTGGGTGATCTCGGGCTGCGGCAGCTTCGCATTGCCGAAACCGAAAAATACGCCCATGTCACCTACTTTTTCAGTGGCGGGCGTGAAGAGCCCTTCCCGGGCGAGGACCGCGTGCTCGTGGATTCGCCCAAGGACGTGGCCACCTATGATCTCAAGCCGCAAATGAGCGTTGTGGAAGTGACGGATCGCTTCATCGAGGCATGGGGCGACGGCTCGAAGGACGGCTACACCCTTGCGGTCTGCAATCTGGCCAACCCCGACATGGTGGGGCATACCGGCAACATCGCGGCGGCGGTCAAGGCGCTGGAATACGTCGACGCCTGCGTGGGCCGTCTGGCCGAGGCCGTGCTGTCTACGGGCGGCCGCCTGCTGCTTACGGCGGATCACGGCAATGTGGAAGCCATGCTGGACGAGGCCGGGCATCCGCAGACCGCGCACACCTGCGATCAGGTGCCGCTGGTGGTCGTGGAACGGGCCGGAGGCGTCGAGCGGGCATTTCCCCTGCGTTCCGGCGGCAAGCTGGGGGATATTGCACCCACGCTCCTGCACCTGTGGGGCGTGGACAAACCCACGGTCATGAGCGGCGACTCGCTTGTGGCTGATACGCCGGAGGACTGAGCCATGAACGGAAACCAGCGTCCCCCTCAGCCCATTTTGCCCGAGAGCATGGAACTCGTCTTTTACTATCGCTGTCCCGCCTGCGGATACCGCAACCCGCTCATCTCCCCCACGCAGCCGGCCATGACCCGCTGCGGGGCGTGCGGGCAGCCCTTCCCGGTGATTCCCGTGGACGAGCGCTCCGTGCACTACGTCAAGATCATGCTGGCCAACGGCCGCGCCGCCGTCGATCCCGATTTCGCCTAAAAGCCGAAGGATTCCTGCCGCGTCGCGCCCGACGTGAGAAGGGAAGGGCCGCGGACGGGATGGCGTGACCGGCAGGCGTTCCCTGCTCGGCCCGTCTCGCTTTACGCGGGAGGGCCGCCCGCCTTATCCGTATGGTATACGCCGGGGTGGTCGCCCATGCGCGGAGTGACGCGGGATGGCGATAGAGGGCCTTCTCTTCCCTCTGGGGTGCCTTTCGGCTGGAGGAGGGTTTCCGGTGCGTCGCGGGGAGGCGGCACGGAGGCGGCGTTCATCTGGAATGCTGCGGGAGTCGTGCTCAAAGAAGTCCAGGCGGTGTCGTCACAAGGCGGATGACATAGTGATGCTGTGAGGAGAATTCCAAACGGCGCGAGTATTTTTTATCTGACGGAATCAGCATATTGAAAGAATTCAGGATGACACGCGCCTAGCCTCGTTTGAGGTCATGCACATCTTGTATGAAGCGTGTGCAGGCGCATGACGCCGGCCCGAGGGCAAGGTCCGGGGCGCGAGAGCCTGCGCCGCCGTGGAGAAACGGACGTTTCTCCATTTTTTTCTGCGCGGTTTTTCCGCGTTTTCCTTTTTTCGGGGCTTTGGGGCCGGAGTGGTGAGCGGAGGCCGGGGACGATGGGGTAACCCTTTCTTCATCAGGGAAACATGAAAACGTAGATATAACAGGATTGAACATGGACACGTATTTTCAGGCGGCACGGGCCAATCTCTTCGGCCACGTGTCCTTTTTGCAGGCCAGAACGCCCGGGATGCTGATCCGGGACATGGGCGGCGCGGTCCTCGTGGATTCGGGGCTCGGGTCGGACACCTTCAATAAGGTACTGTGGGGGTATGACGCCCGGGGAGAGGCCGCCGAGCCCGAGCAACCGGAGGCAAGTCTGCGGGCCGCTGCGGAATGGTTTGCCGGCCGGCGTCCCGCAGGCCTGCTTGATCTTCCGGGAAGGCCCTTGCCCCCCGCTACGGAGCGTCCCTTTACCGTGTGGGCCTGTGCCGGGGACGAGTGGGCTCTCAACCGGCAGCGCCTCTTTTTCGAGGGCCGGGGCTACCGCGTGGGCGAAAGGGAGTCCGGCATGTTCCTGCCCCTGTCCCAACGGGAGGCGCGGGCCCCGCAGATGCCGGAGGGCCTGCGCATCGTGCCCGTCCGCACGGCGGGGGACCTTGCCGCCTTTTCCGAGGTCATGGCCGCCAACTGGAACCCGCCGGACGAGGATGTGAAAACCTTTTACAAGATGACGGAACACGTGCTTTTACAGTCTGTTGGAGCCATGCGCCTTTTCGTGGGGCTGGCCGGGGACGTGCCTGTCGCGAGCGGAGAGCTCTTTGTGAGTGAAAGAGGCAACATAGCGGGATTGCACATGATTTGCACACGTGAACTTTATCGTAAAAAGGGCTTCGGCAGGGCTATGACCGAAACCTTGCTTGCGGCCGCCAAGGAGGCCGGGGCAGGGCTTGCGGTCTTGCAGGCTTCGGCGGAAGGGGAGCCCGTCTATCGCCGGGCGGGGTTCCTGCCCTGCGGTTTTTTCGTGGAATACGTCGTCGCTGAAGAAATCCTTTTTTAAAGGACTCCCGGCTTCTAGAGGCAAAAAAGGGCTTGGGGCGGCCATCCCGGACAGGGATTGCCCTCTTTCGTCCTCTTTTTCACGAATCGGGCTATGTTGGCGTCCCGCAAGGGATGTCTGATCCGGCAGTCTCCCCTTGACGGAGGCTTTTTTTCACGATACCAGCTTGAGAAGCTAGGCACCTGTCTGAGAGCGTATGGCATCATACTGTGATCAGACCGGTTTTGTTGTCAGGGGAATCGTTTGTTTTTCTTATTTGCAAAGGACTGCCACCATGGAAAACGGTCGAAAACTGCTGCGTGGGATTGCGCTGGCGGCGATTGCCGTGATCGGACTGGGTGGGATCGCGTTGTTTGCTTCACCGTCGCTGGCCGCGGACAGCCGGCCTGACGTGATTCGCATCGATGCCATCGGCCAGCTCAAGAAGAAGCTGGAAATGCCTCCCGCCGTGTTTTTGCATGACGAACACACCAAGGCCCTCGCCGCTGCGGGGAAGGATTGTTCCGTCTGTCATACGGCCGCCGCGACCGGGCACACCGTCAAATTCCAGCGCGAAGGCGACGGAACTGACCCGAAAAAGCTGGAAAAGCTGTATCACAATGGCTGCATAGGCTGCCATGAGAATATGGCCTCCGACAACCTGAAAACCGGTCCGCTGGACGGCGAGTGCCGTGCCTGCCACAACACGAAGCTGCCCTTCAAGAGCGTGCAGGCGCCCGTCAAGATGGGAAGCAAGTCGCTGCACTATCTCCACGTCAGCTCCGAGGCCATCGTGAACCCCGCCGATCCGCAGGAAAACTGCGGCGTCTGCCACCACGTCTACGACGCCAAGCTCAAGAAGCTTGTGTGGAAGAAGGGGCAGGAGGACGCTTGCGCTTCCTGTCACGGCGACAAGGCCGAAGGTTCCAAGCCTTCACTTCAGACCGCCGTGCACACCAAGTGCGTGTGGTGTCACGAGAACGTGGCCCAGACGTCGCGCGCCTACTACACCTCGCAGGCCGAGGCGAAGAAGGCGCAGGCTCCCAAGAGCAACAAGACGCTGACCGCCAAGCAGATCAAGGCGGAAGCCGCTGCCGAGGCCGCGGCCATCGAAGCCGCCATCGTCACCGGCCCCACCACCTGCGCCGGCTGCCACACCGAGGCGGCCCAGTCCAAGTTCAAGCAGGTCAGCCCGGTTCCGCGTCTCATGCGCGGCCAGCCCGACGCCACCGTCCTGCTGCCCGTGAACAACGCCAAGCGTCCCGTCGGCGCTCCCGAAGCGGGCATGAAGCCGGTCGTCTTCAACCACAAGGCGCATGAGGCGTCCGTGGACAGTTGCCGTACCTGCCATCATGTGCGCATTGAGTCCTGCACCGTCTGCCATACCGTAGACGGCAACAAGGACGGCAACTTCGTCAAGCTGGCCGACGCCATGCACGCCCCGGCGTCCGACAGCAGTTGCGTGGGCTGCCACAAGCAGACCGTGATGACCAAGAAGGAATGCGCCGGCTGCCACGGTGCCGTTCCGGTCATGGCCCCCGGCTCCTGCGCCACCTGCCACAAGGACGTGAAGGGCATCACCGCCGCCCAGATTGCGGACGGAAGCGCCTTTGAGCTCAGCAAGGAACAGCTTGCGGACATCGCGGCCCAGAATGTGGCCGAAGAACCCAAGCCCGTGAAGCCGCTGGACCCTGCGGAAGTTCCCGAAACCGTGACCATCGGCGTGCTCTCGCACGACTTCGAGCCCAGCGTCTTCCCGCATCGGAAGATATACGAGGCCCTCGTCAAGGGGACCGGCGAAAACGGCCTTGCCGCCGCTTTCCACACGTCGCCGCTGTCCATGTGCGCCGCCTGCCACCACAACAGCCCCGTGGCCGATTTGAAGACGCCGCCCAAGTGCGCGAGCTGCCACGGCATTCAGGCTGACAAGATGGCCGCGAGCGTCAACAAGCCGTCGCTCAAGGCCGCGTATCATCAACAGTGCATGGCCTGTCACGATCGGATGCAGATCGCGAAGCCTGCCGCCACCGATTGCGCGGGCTGCCACACCCCGCGCGTGAACTAGGCGGTGAGGAGAAGATATGAACCGTAGATCATTTCTGACCCTGATGGGTGGCCTTGGTATCGGGGCTCTCGGCGGCGCGAAATCCGCGTCCGCCGCGGGCGGGACTTTCCACGGGTATCCCGACAGCAACGGCGTGCTGCACGACACCACGCTGTGCATCGGGTGCCGCCGTTGCGAAAAGGCCTGCAACGAGGTCAACCATCTCCCCCAACCGGAAAAGCCCTTTACCGATCTCAACGTGCTCAACGAAAAGCGCCGCACGACCGCGAAAGAGTGGACCGTGGTGAACAAGTATCGCCCGGCCAATCTCGATAAGGACGTGTTCCGCAAGAGCCAGTGCATGCATTGCGAGGAACCCGCCTGCGCGAGCGCCTGCTTCGTCAAGGCGTTCACCAAGAACCCCGACGGGTCCGTCACCTATGATCCCACCCTCTGCGTGGGGTGCCGCTACTGCATGATCGCCTGTCCCTTCAACATCCCGGGCTACACCTACGAGCGCGCGCTCAACCCGCTGGTGCAGAAGTGTACCATGTGCCACCCGCGCCTGCAGGAAGGCAAACTTCCCGGCTGTGTGGAAGCCTGCCCCACGGGTGCGCTCATCTTCGGCAAGCGCAAGGACCTTGTGAAAATCGCGTGGGATCGCATCACCGAGCATCCCGAACGCTATCAGGATCACGTTTACGGCGAGCACGAAATGGGCGGTACCGCGTGGATGACCATTTCCGGCGCGCCCTTCAAGGAAGTGGGCCTGAACGAGGAACTCGGCACCAAGGCCGCCGCCGAATACACGGCGGGCGCGCTCGGCGCCGTGCCGATGGTCGTAGGCATCTGGCCCGTGCTGCTCGGCGGGGCGTATGCCATCACCAAGCGCAAGGAACAGATCGCCAAGGAAGAGCGGGAAGAGGCCGTCATGTCGGCTGTCGCCCGTACTGAGGACGAAGCCGCGAAGAAGCTGCAGGCCAGCCTCGACAAGGCGGCCAAGGACGCCGCCAAGGAAAGGGATCGCACGGTCGCTTCCGAGGTGAAGAAGGCTGTAGCCGAGGCCGAAGAGGCGCTGCGCGCGCAGCTTGAGGCGGAAAAGGCTGAAGCCGTGGCCAAGGCTGCGGAAGAAGCTGCCGCGAAGGCCGCCGAGGAAGCCGCCGCCCGCTTTGCGGAACAGGCCAAGGCCGCGCAGAACAAGGCTGCCGCCAAGCCTTCAAAGCCTGAAAAGGGCAGGAAGGGCAAGAACGACACCAGCGGCGGGGAGGCGTAAGCAATGAAGTTCTGGAAAAAGATATCAAAGCAGCTTGACGGAATGGCCGATGTCATGGCCGCCAAGCCGTTTATGCAGGGATTCGTGGGCAAGACCCTGCTTTCCATCCCGCGCACGCCCGGCAACCTGATCACGGCGGTCATCCTCTTCATCGGCCTTTTGATCACCATCGCCCGTTTCGGCTTCGGCATCGGCGCGGTGAGCAACCTGTCCGACAATAACCCCTGGGGTATCTGGATCGCCTTTGACCTCTTGTGCGGCGTCGCATTGGCGGCGGGCGGCTACGTGACCTCCTCGGCCTGCTACCTCTTCGGCATGAAGCGGTACCATTCCGCGGTGCGCCCGGCCATCCTGACTGCCTTCCTCGGCTATGCCTTCGTCGTCGTGGCTCTGCTCTACGACGTAGGTCAGCCGTGGCGCCTGCCCTATCCCCTTCTCGTGTCGCAGGGCACCACGTCACTGCTCTTTGAAGTGGGCCTGTGCGTGGGCATCTACCTGACCGTGCTCTTCGTGGAATGGTCTCCCGTAGGCCTCGAATGGCTCCTCGGCATGAAGCAGGCCCCCTGCTGGCTGACCCGGCTGCGCCCCTACATGCACACCATCCGCAAGGGCGTGCTGTGCTTCACCATTCCGCTGACCATCCTCGGCGTGGTGCTGTCCACCATGCACCAGTCTTCCCTCGGCGCGCTGTTCCTCATCGCCCCGAGCAAGATGCACCCTCTGTGGTACTCGCCGTTTATGCCGGTGTTCTTCTTCATTTCCTCTATGGTCGCCGGCCTGTCGATGGTTATCTTTGAAGGGACGCTGGCGCACAAGCCTTTCCACCACAAGATGGACGAAACCCATCTGCGCGAGGCGGACGGCGTCGTCCTCGGCTTTGGCCGGGCGGCCTCCTTCGTGCTGATCGGCTACTTCATCATCAAGGTCCTCGACGTCACGATGGACAACGACTGGCATTACCTCGCCACCGGCTACGGAGCGTGGTTCGCCGTGGAAATGGTCGGTTTCGTGCTGCTGCCCGCCTTCCTGTACGCCCTCGGCGTGCGCGAAAAGCGGCTCACCCTGATCCGCGTGGCCTCGGTCTTTGCCGTGCTCGGCATCGTGGTCAACCGCTTCAACGTGTGTCTGGTGGCCTTCAACTGGCAGCTTGACAGCGCCGACCGCTATTTCCCGAGCATCACCGAAGTGCTGCTGTCCATCTTCATCGTGACGATGATCGTGACGGTGTACCGCTTCGTCTGCTCGAAGATGCCGGTCATGTACGAACACCCCGACTTTAAGGACGCCCACTAGGGCGCCGGGAGCGAACAATGGAAGATTTTCCCACGCTCTATTCGTTCATGGTTTACACCAAGGGCTGGACGTATGTCCTCATGGGCGTCGCGCTCGTGGGGTTCCTCGGATACTGGCGCTTCCTCTTCGGACGCGACGAGAGAACCGGCAGACCCGAGTAATCCGTAAGGAGCTGAGCTATGTATGAATTCCTCACTGGTCCCATGCTGTGGGTCGCCTTTCTCGTCTTTGTGATCGGTCTGGCCCGCCGTGTGGTCCTGTATATCCGCGGGCTGGACTGGCGCCTTGAGCGCGTGGCCTACGGCCCGGGCCGCAAAATCGGCATGAAAGGCGCGCTTTCCTCCGTCTTTCAGTGGCTGGTGCCCTTCGGCACGCACAGCTGGCGCAGGCAGCCCTATTTCACCATCGCCTTTTTCCTTTTCCACATCGGCGTGGTGATCGTGCCCCTCTTTTTGGCGGGGCACATGGTCATCATGCAGGAACGTTTCGGCTTCAGCCTGCCGTCCCTGCCCATGTGGTTTTCCGATGCCTTCACGGTGCTGGCCATCGTGGGCGGCATCATGATGGTGCTGCGCCGCATCGCGCTGCCGGAAGTCCGCTTTTTGACCAACATGGCCGACTGGGGCATCCTCGTTCTGGTCCTGTTCGTGCTCGTGGCCGGTTTCCTCGCCCGTATGCAGGCTCCCGGCTACGAAAGCTGGCTCTTGTGGCACATCTTTGCGGCCGAGCTGGTGCTGATTCTGGCGCCGTTCACCAAGCTTTCCCACATCGTGCTCTACTTCATGTCGCGCGGTCAGCTTGGCATGGACTTCGCCATCAAGCGCGGCGGCGCGACGCGCGGCCCCGCTTTCCCGTGGTAATCGCTGAAGATTGCCGGAATAACGGAGGACAACATGCCTGAAGGCAAGTTTTGCAATAGACGCCCCATCACCACCGAGGAGGACCTGAAGGCGCTTCTCGGCGACAAGGGCGGGCAGCAGTACTATAAAGAAATGGAAACGCTGGAAGTGGACACGGTCGCGCTGTGGGACAGCCTGCAGAAGACCTGCAAGTCCCGCACGCTGACGTGGCTCGAAATCTGCGCCCACTGCGGCCTGTGCGCCAACAGCTGTTTCCTGTACATGGCCAACAACCGCGACCCCAAACAGGTGCCGTCGTACAAGATTCAGTCCACGCTGGGTGAGATGATCCGTCGCAAGGGGCAGGTCGACACCGAGTTCATGATCAATGCCATGGAAGTGGCGTGGGCGAAATGCACCTGCTGCAACCGCTGCGGCACCTATTGCCCGCACGGCATCGACATGGGCGTGATGTTCAGCTACCTGCGCGGCATCCTGTACGCGCAGGGCTTCGTGCCGTGGGAACTCAAGATCGGCGCGGGGATGCACCGTGTTTACGGCGCGCAGATGGACGTGACCACCGAGGACTGGGTGGACACCTGTGAATGGATGGCTGACGAAAACTCGGAAGAGTGGCCGGGCCTTGAAATTCCGGTGGACAAGGAAGACTGCGACGTCATGTACATCCTGAACGCCCGCGAGCCCAAGCACTACCCCGAAGACGTGGCGCAGGCCGCCATCCTCTTCCACGTGGCCGGTGAAAAGTGGACCGTGCCGTCCGTGGGCTGGGAAAACACCTCCCTGTCCATGTTTGCGGGTGACTGGGAAGCCTGCGCCAACAACGTGAAGCGCATCTACGGCGCGGTCGAGCGCCTGCGTCCCAAGATGGTCGTAGGCACCGAATGCGGCCACGCGCACCGCGCCACGGTGGTGGAAGGCCCCTACTGGGCGGGCCGGGAAGACGGCAAGCCGCCGGTTCCCTTCCTGCACTATGTGGAATGGCTTGCCGACGCGCTGCGCAAGGGCAAGATCAAGATCGACCCCGCCAAGCGCCTCAAGATGCCCGTGACCTTGCAGGACTCCTGCAACTACATCCGCAACCACGGTCTGGCCGAGCACACCCGCTACATCATGAGCCAGATCGCGGAAGACTTCCGCGAGATGAAGTGCAACCGTGAGGACAACTTCTGCTGCGGCGGCGGTGGCGGCTTCAACGGCATCGGCAAGTTCCGTCCGCAGCGCGACAAGGGCCTGTACATGAAGTTGCAGCAGATACGCGAAACGGGTGCCAAGCTCGTCATTTCGCCCTGCCACAACTGCTGGGACGCCATCCGCGACATGATGGAAGTCTACCACGTGCACGACATCAAATGGAGCTTCCTGAAGCCCATCATCATCGACATGATGATCGTCCCCGAGCACTTGAAGCCTCAGGATGACGACGAATAAAAACGCATGAGGCGGAAAGGCGTCTTTCAAGAGATGCCTTTCTCCTTTGTTGATGAAGCGCTCCCCCGCGGGAGGATAAGCGCCTCGGACCCTTGGCCCGGGGCGCTTTTTTCAGGGGAATCCCGGAGGAGAACGGGATTCCGGGATCAAGGAGAGAAGCGGGGAATCTTCCCTCCTTGTGGGAGGAGCAAGAGGGGAGGCGATGGAACGCCGTTTTACGCGGCATTCCGTGTCCGGCAGCAGACCCGGGACGGATTTCCGCCGGAATTCGTCGGTTTTTCAGGAAAGGGAGGAAGAGGTTTTCCTCCCTTCCGTTTTCAGTTTTTTCGTTGTTGCGGGGCTTTCGCCTTTATTCCATCTTTCTGAGGGAGCGGCGGTAAATCCGGGCGATCCGTTCCCGGTCTGCGGGTACGGGGGCCAGAGAAAGCAGCAAGCCGAGGGAAGGCGTCTCTTCCGCAAGTTCGCACAGGCGGTCGATGTCGTCCTCGGTAAAGCCTTCGTCCTCCAGCTTTTCCGGCACGCCCATTTGCGCCAGCCATTCTTCCACGCCCTTGGCGGCCTTGTGCGCTTCATCCGGGTCGCCCTTGAGGTCGGGCATGATCGGGCGGAGAATGGAGGCCAGCGTGGCCGCGCAGGCGGGGTAGCACTCTTCGATAATGGCGGGCAGGAGCATGGAGAGGCCAAGGCCGTGCGACAGTTCCGGCTTGACGCCGCTCAGGGGGTGCTCAAGGGCGTGCGTGAAATGGAGCATCCCATTGTCGAAGGCCGTCCCCGCGATCATGGAGGCGTAGCTGAGGCAGTAACGGGCCTTCAGATCGTCCGGGTCTGCCGACGCCTTGGGCAGGTACTTGGCGACGAGCCGGATGGTTTCTTCCGCAAGCAGGATGGCCAGCGGGTTGGCAACGGTGGTGGTGGCCGCTTCCACAACGTGATTGACGGCGTCGATGGACACATAGCGGGTCTGCTTGGGGGAAAGCTTGGTCATAAGGGCCGGATCGTCGATGGAGAACAGGGGATAGATGCAGTCGTAGGCGATGGCGGGCTTGTAGTTGAGCTTGGTGATGCTGGCCACGGCGAAACGGTTGACTTCGCTGCCCGTACCGTGCGTCAGGTTGATGACTACGATGGGAACGGCCTTGGTGGGCGTGAACTGGTAGGTATAAAGTTCCTCACCGGTCCGGCCAGGATTGGCAAGCAGGATGGCCGCGCTCTTGCCCGCGTCGATGGGGCTTCCCCCGCCGATGCACAGGACCGCCTGCGCCCCGGCGGAGCGCCCGAGTTCCGCAGCTTCATCGATGGAGTCGGTCGTGGGGTTGGGCGTTACCTTGTCGTAAAGGGTGGTGGTAAGGCCATGCTTCGCGCAGGCCTTCTGCACATGCTCCCACGCTCCCGTAAGCTTGTAGGAACGTCCGCCGGTCACGCAGAGCAGCTTGCTGATGCCCCGCGCCTTGAGTTCGGCGGCTATGTCGTCCAGCTTTTCAATGGCGCCCGCGCCGAGATAGGCTGTCGTCTTGGTGCGAATTTCCCGTACTTCCCATTCATTAAACTCGGCGTCCCACATGATGCGCTCCTTCTGACTGTATGATAGGTTGAATAATCAAACATATTGTGTCTTTTTTCACTAAATAGGCTTCGGAAAAATGATTGTCAAGTGAAAAAGATAACAAAAGTAATCATACAATAAATACGGTGTGAAAGAAGAAGACATGCGAAGAGGCACTGCCTGCACCCGGATTCAATGTGCGAGGTGAAAAAAAGCTCTGGAGAACTCTCACTGGCGACAAAAGAATGCTTTTTTTTGCGTTGGCCCGCTGGTGGAGGCAAAGGGACTTTCACTTCACCCATAGTAAGCCGTTAGGAGTCTCGCCATTCCGCAGAAAGGGGCGGGAGGCGGGCGTTTCTTGCGGAAGCATGGCTTTACCCGGCGCTGGTCCGTTTTTGACAGAGAGCCCCTGTGGACACACCATCGGGTCCGGCATGGGCCAGAAATCCGTATAAAGAAAGTGCAATGGAAGTGGGTTCCCTTACGCAGCACGCAGGACCGGGCCAGCGAGCTTGTGCAGGGAACTGGGGCCTTACTCCCACGGCGGGCCGCCGTGGGCTTGAAGGGGCTATGATGGCTAGGGAAAAAGGACGGCGCTCAGGCGACGTAGTACGCCCACAGGAGGGAAAGGGGGACGACGAACACCATGGAAGGGAGCATGTTGATGACGGGAAAAATTTTGATGCCGCACATGCGCAGGCCCGTAGCCACAAAGATGACTCCGCCGCAGGACGTGAAATCGCCAAGGGCTGCGGGCGGCATTTGAGGAGAGGCAAGGTGGACGGCAAGGTAGAGGAGGGCGAGGATAAGGAATTGCGGAATGGCGATCAGGCTGACGGAAATACCGAAAAGGGTACCGAAGACGACCCCGCTAAAAAGATCGAGTACAGCCTTGGTGAACAGGATGGTCGCATCACCCGTCATCGCCTCGTTGATGGCTCCGAAAATGCCCATGCTGCCGAAGCAAAAAGCCGAAATGAGGGTGATAATATTGACGATGTAGGTCTCGTTTCCGTAATGCTTGCTCTTCGCCACACGGAACAGGGTACGGATGCAGCGCGCCAGAAAGGTTTCGGCGAAAAACAGTTCTCCCAAGCAGGAGCCCATGATAAGCGCCATGACCACCACGGGAAAGGCGGCGGCTTTGTTGACCAGAACGGAGCCCATACAAAGGGTGATGACTCCGAAGATGAGGGGAAGGGTTTCCTTGATGCGGGCGGGGATGATGGCGGAACAGCAGGTTCCGATCACGCCGCCGAGAAAAAGCGCGCTACTGTCTACAATCGGTCCAATCATGGCGTTTCCACGGTTAAAGTTGTGCGTCGGGCATTTTGAGTCGAGTGTATCTCGGAAACATGCACGTGGGGATTTGTCAAGCGCCGAAAGCCTGTCCTGCAGGAAAGCCCTGATTGTAAGGAGCTGGATATCCCGGGTGGCTGACGGCCCACTGTATGGCCGGGACCGGAAGGCCCGTAGCCTACGAGAGCTTTTTCTCTTCTCTCTTGCTGGCACAGGAGGCGGTGGAGAAGGAAGAATATTTGCGCGAGGTCCACGTGGTCCCTTCATGCGGAAGCGGACCATGTTCGAGGGCGTGTCAACACGCAACAAATACGGTACCGTTTTTATTCGATTGCCGCTCGTTCCTCGCAAGCTGGCTCCATGTGCCCTGTATTCCTCCGGGGAAAGTGATGTTCTCCACCCTCTCTCAAGATACGGATAGGTAGAAGAACGTTCACAGGCCCGAGGCTGGAGGCGTGGTGACAAAGGGATTCATGCGTGGAGGAGGACGGCGGGCGCCATCTTGTGCCTTTCTTGACCGCTCCTCCGGCGCAGATTTTCTGTTGCCGGGGCAGGGCACGGCGGATACCCTGCACGGGAGGAGGGCTTTTCATCATGAAGCGACGTGCACGCCAGCTTTCCGCGTATCTGTTGGGCGTCTATCTGGCTACGGGCCTCATGGACGGAACATGGAACCCGCTTGCATGGAATGGGCGACAGTGGGCGGCGGCTCTGTTGGCCGGCGTCATCGTGTGGATTGGCTCGTGGGTATGGAAGCGGTGGAAGGCGAAGAGGGGCTAGGAGTCCCGTGAAATTCCGAGGCTGTGCGAGCAGGCCGATGTATTGCGGGATTCTGCGTCCTTTTTAGATACGCCCCTTCCCCGCACCGGGCCGCGAGGCGCAAGAGGCTTGCGTTTTCGCCATCCATCGGAGGGTTGGGATTCTCCCTTTAATGCTGCTTTGACGGTTCCACTGAGCCGTCGCGATGTTTGATGATGCCCGAAAGGACGATGCTGCCATGAATATAATCGCTCACATCCGTAATGATTTTCAGGAAAAATTTGGTATTCCCCGACAAAGTGGTGTTGTGGAGACGGCCCTGTCCGAGATTGTTTTTGAACCGGCTTACCGGTGTGCGGAGGCCCTGCGGGGTTTGGAAGGGTTTTCCCATATTTGGCTGATCTGGATGTTTTCCGCCTCCACAGACAAAGGCTGGTCGCCTACGGTCCGGCCTCCGCGTTTGGGCGGTAACACGCGGGTAGGCGTTTTTGCCTCGCGCTCTCCGTTCCGACCGAATCCGCTGGGGCTGTCGGCGGTGAAGCTGGAAGAGATTGTGCTTCAGTCCCCGGAAGGCCCGCTATTACGGGTTTCCGGGGCCGATCTGCTGCATGGGACGCCTATTTTCGATATTAAACCCTACCTTCCCTACGCCGACTCTATCCCGCAGGCGAAAGGCGGCTTTGCGGGCGCGAGACCTGAGCCCCGGCTTGAGGTGCACGCCGCGCCCGAAGTCCTGCAAGGGCTCCCTGAGGGCAAATGGGAGACGCTGCGCGAGGTTTTGGCTCTTGATCCGCGCCCGTCCTATCAGGACGATCCCAACCGGGTGTATGGCTTTGCCTTTGCCGGACGCAATGTCCGGTTCCGGGTGAACGGTTCGGCGCTTGAGGTGCTTTCCCTTGAAACGCTTTCCGTGGATGCGGGCAAAGAAAAAATGGGGTGAGGAAGGAGCCGGGAAGTCCCGTCGACAAAAGCCCGGAACCCGGGAAGCGCCGCAAGGCGGAGGTGACGGCGGCCTGCGTTCGGCTGTAAGGGCGTTCTGCCTTGCCCTGCGGCGGGAGGCCGTACACGGTGCCTGCGTGAGCCACGTTTTCCCGGCAGAGGCCAAGATCTCAAGAGGGGGAGAAAGGCGGGTTCTTTGTTCTCCCAACGGACAACAGGATGGCGGACGCAAGCCTGAGTACCAGACATGAAAAAGCCCTCACGGTTATTCACCGTAAGGGCTTTGATTTCATGGAGCCTTTGTCCAGAATTGAACTGGAGACCTCATCCTTACCAAGGATGCGCTCTACCAACTGAGCTACAAAGGCATGGTGTGTCTAACGCTTTCTGCGTCAGCAACGAAGAAGCTTTTAGCCTGATACGCTCTCTCCGTCAAGCTTTTTTTCCACATTTTTTTCTGCCGGGCACAGACCGCGTTCGCTGCCGCGCACAAAGGAGACGAAGGCCATCACCTGCGGCAGGGAGGCGTATTCCTTTTCCAGCAGATCAAGGGCCTCGGGGCGCGGCATTTCGCTGCGCCAGACAAGGCGGAAGGCGTGCTTGAAGGCGGCGATCACGTCGCGACCCGCTTCGGCGCGCCGCAAGCCCACGAGATTGGGGCCATGCACCAGTGCCCGGCTTCCGGCGGCCAGCATCCACGGCGGAAGGTCCTGCGCCACGCCGGTCATGCCGCCCACAAAGGCGTGCGTACCGATGCGGCAGAACTGATGCACTGCGGACAGGCCGCCGATGATGGCGTAGTCGTCCACGCGCACGTGGCCGCCGAGCGTCGCCCCGTTCGACATGACGATGTCGCTGCCGAGCTGACAGTCATGGGCGACGTGGGTATAGGCCATGCACAGGTTGCGGCTGCCGAGGCGCGTTACGCCGCCGCCTCCCTGCGTGCCCCGGTGGAGGGTGGCGAATTCCCGGATGCGGTTGCCGTCTCCGAGTTCAAGCCACGTCACTTCACCCTGGAATTTCAAATCCTGCGGCTCGCCGCCCACCATAGCGTGGGAATGGATGTGGTTGCCGCGTCCCATTTTCGTATAGTTCTTGATGACCGCATGGGCGTCGATGCGGCAGCGGTCCCCGATGACCACATGTTCTTCGATGATCGCGTAGGGCCCGATTTCCACGTCTTCCCCGAGGCTCGCGCCCGGGTGGACAAGAGCCGTGGGGTGGATGCCCTGCGAGGGGGCCAGTGTGCAGCAGGTCATGCCATCTCTCCGCGATCCGTGACGGCGGCGGTCAGTTCCGCTTCGGCGGCAAGGACGCCGTCCACATAGGCGTGGCCTTCCATTTTCCAGAGTTTCAGCTTGTGGCGGATGAGGCGGCATTCCAGATCAAGCCGGTCGCCGGGGTAGACGGGGCGACGGAAACGCACCTTTTCAAGGCCGGAGAAGAGGAAGAGCTTGTCGGCCGTTTCGGAGGGATCAAAGCCGTGCAGAACGAGGAGGCCGCCCGCCTGCGCCAGCGCTTCGATGATGAGCACGCCGGGCATGACGGGGACGCCGGGGAAATGCCCCTGAAAGAACGCCTCGTTGAAGCTGACGCATTTGTGCGCCTTGATGTATTCCCCATCCACGATTTCGTTAACCCTGTCCACAAGCAGGAAAGGATAGCGATGGGGGAGAAGGTCCAGAATCCGGCGGATGTCGAACGATACGGGCTGGGTCATGCGGTGTGTTCCTTGAAAGTCTGAGATGATCTAGTCCTCGGCCTCGCCTTTGAGTGCCTTCACTTCTTTCTCAAGCTGCGAGAGGCGCTTGAACAGTTCGGGGTAGCGGGGCATGAGGGCCAAGGTGCGCATGTAGGTGCGCTGGTCCACGGTGGGGGTGCCGCCCACGGTGACGTTGTCGGGAATGTCCTTGGCGACCCCGGACTGCGGGCCGATGGTCACGTTGTCGCCGATGTGCAGATGCCCGGCCACACCGACCTGCCCGGCCAGCGTGCAGTTGTCCCCGATGGTCGAGGAACCGGAAATGCCTACCTGCGAGACGATGAAGCTGTTGCGTCCGATGCGGACGTTATGGCCAAGCTGGACGAGGTTGTCGATTTTGGTCCCGTCGCCCACGCGCGTGGTGTCGAGCACGGCGCGGTCAATGGCGGCGTTGGCCCCCACTTCTACTTCGTCGCCGAGGACGACCCGGCCCACTTGCGGGATTTTCTGGATGCCCGCGGGCGTGCGCGCAAAGCCGAAGCCGTCCGCGCCGAGCACCGCGCCCGGATGCAGGACAGCATTGTTCCCCACCTCCGTGCCCGCCATGAGCACGGCGTTGGGGTAGACGGTCGTACCTTTGCCGATGCGGACCTTTTCGCCCACATAGACGCCGGGAAAGAGCGTCACCCCGCTTTCCACCCGGGCTTGGGGCCCGATGTAGACGAAGGGATAGACGGTCGCGCCCTCGGACACATCCGCTTCGGGATGGATGAAGGCCAGCGGGCTTATCCCGCTGAAGGACCCCTGCGGCGCGGCGAAAAGTTCGAGGACGCGCCCGAAGTCGCGGTAGGGGTTGTCGCTGACGAGCGCGCGGGCCACGTCCCCGGCGTGTTCGGGACGGACAATAACGGCGCCAGCCCGCGTTTCCGCGAGCTGGTCAGCGTATTTGGGGTTTGCCAGAAAGCTCACTTCATCGGGCCCGGCGCTCTCGAGGGTGTTGACGCCGATG
>OFEZ01000425.1_pt1 | contig 30927 bp, 29 predicted proteins | sample 1521241 | NCBI WGS metagenome assembly OFEZ01 (sample SAMEA3504099, study PRJEB24116) | mouse gut metagenome | biome: mouse gut; feature: mouse-associated habitat; material: faeces | place: Denmark | collected 2011
TACCGGATATTGGCGAGTTGTACGGCCGCAGGCAATCCGCAGTATGTCGACATTTTGACTCCTGCGGAAGGTTTGTACACAAAAATACATAGATAAGCATTTTTTGTGCATTTTTTTGAACATCAAAAAGATTTTTTGAGGGGGTGAAGATCATGCCCGGATAATATAATAAGGTGAAATGTATTGATTTTAAGTCAAAGTCAAAGAGGCGAAAAACATTTCCTTCTGCGTTGACAGAAAAGGCACCATTTCCCATACACTCAAAACAAAGAGGGAACCATGTCTTTTGGAAAGCGGCTTAAATCTCTTTTGGCAAAAAAGCGTCAATCGCAAATGGATTTCGCTTTGCGTCTGGGTATAACCCGCTCACGGCTCTGCAACTATATCAATGACAGGAGCGAGCCGGACTATGCGATGCTCTGTACCATAGCTGAAGCGTTACAGGTAAGCGTGGACTATCTTCTTGGTCGGAACGTCATGCAGGATTCCGATTTTCAGGGAAGCAGGATCTTCTCGGACTTTACGATGGGACGGGAAAAACCAGCCTCCGACGAAATGACGGTCTGGATCCCTTTGTACCTTTCCCGTTCCGAAACGATGGAGGAATCTCCGGTGCCCTCCGGGTGGCTGCGCGAAACGAGCTCATTCGTTCAGACCGGGGAATTTCGCCAACCCTACGCCATTATCGTCGGTGACGACAGCATGGCTCCAGAAATCATGCCCGGTGACATTGCCTATATTCAGCCGTGCTTCATCTACCATCCGTTCATGGAACAGAATCTGGGCAGGAATTTGTTCGGGGTGCGTCTTGATGCCAGGGATGCCGTGGGTACATCCCTGAAGCGGTGTTGCGTTCAGAACAACCTGCTCATCTTTTATTCGAACAACGTGAAATATTCCCCGATCATACTGGACATGAACAAAATCCTTTTTGTCCCGCTGATCGGCAAGGTTGTTTCCATCTGGAGGAACTATCTGGACAGCGACATGCTGGAGCGCATTCGGGAGGTCGACGATGATTGATGTCATTCCCCTATCCGCATGCCATACGGAACAGTACGGCACCATCAGCGTGACGAGCCTTCTGTCCTTCAACAATTACTTCGATCCCCGCAATGCCGCGTTCGGTTCCCTGCTCGTGTTCAATGACTACCGGGTTCCCCCGGCGGCCGGGTTCAAGATGCATCCCCATCATAACTGCGAGCAGCTTTTCTTCGTCGTCGAGGGGACGCAGAAGTGCGTAGATACCCTGAACAATTCGCTTGTGCTCAAGCCTGTGACCGTGCAGCGCGTTACGGCCGGGACTGGCTATGCCCGGGAAACGGCCAACTACGGCAACTCCATACTGCGTTTCATGAGCGTGCGTTTTCAGCCCCGCTGCCTGCACACCCACCCCTATCACGAAATGAGGACGTTTCCGCCTTCGCTTATGGCAGATCACCTCCTCAATGTTGTCTCCGGCAGGGCAGAGGCGTCATCGAAAGGCATTCCGCTCCCCTTCGATGTGGATGCCGACGTCTATCTCACCTCTCTGGAACAGGTCCCGCTTGAGCATTCCGTTCCTGCTGGCTCCAAGACGTTCATCTATGTGGTCAGCGGTCGCATTCGCATGGATCGGAAAATCCTTCAGCCCGGCGATCACGTGCGTGTCTCCGGGCCCGAAACGGTGTCTCTGGCCGCCGCCCCCAAGGCGTGGCTCATAGTCATAGACATGCGCTGATCCGGGGTCCCGGCTTGGCGTCTCGTGCAGGGAACAGTTTAACCGAGGAGTAGGGTAATGTTCAGAATGTTTTGGAAATTTGTGGGCGTCGCCGTCATGGCTCTGGCCGTTTCCGCGCCGATCTCTCACGCCAAGCAACGCCTGCTCATGGGCACTTCCACCGGAGGGGGGTCCTATTACGTTCTCGGCGGCACGTGGAGCAACGCGTTGAACGGTAAGCTCGGCGACAAGGTGGATATCTCCATCGAAGTTACCGGCGGTCCCGAAACGAACATCATGCTCATCGAAAACAAGGAAATGGACCTCGGCATGGTGACGGCATGGCAGGCGGGGGACATGTACAATGGCAAGGGGAAGGTGCCGCAGAAGTTCCAAGCCATGCGTTCCTTCATTCCGTTGTACCCCAGCTACCTTCAGATTTACGCCTTGGCGGATTCCGGCCTCAAGACCATCCATGACATCGACGGTAAGCATGTCGCCTCGTCTTCAGCCGGTTCGAGCAGTTTTCTCGCCGCCCGCGCGATCATCGAAACGCTTGGCCTGAAGCCCGCCAAGGTCAGCGGGATGCCGGCCAGCCAGCAGCTCAATACCCTGCGTGACGGTCAGACGCAGGCGTCCTTTTCCGTTATGGGCGTTCCCGCTCCCGTCATCATGGAAATGGAGGCATCCAACGAGATCAACCTGCTGACCATGACCCAGGACGACTTCGCCAAGCTGCTCAAGGCGTACCCCTACTGGACGCAGGGCGTTATCCCCAAGGGAACCTACAAGGCCGCTAAGGAAGACATCCATGTTATTTCCCTGTGGAACTTCGCCGTGGCCCACAAGGATATCCCTGAAGATATCGTCTACGACATGACCAAGGCCACGTTCGAAGTGTTGCCCCAGCTTGCCAACGCGGTGAAGGACATGGCCAAGACCAAGCCTGAGGACATCCTGCACAGCAGCGTGCCTCTCCACAAGGGCGCAATCAAGTACTACCGCGAAATCGGGCTGGTTATTCCTGACCAGCTGATCCCCGCCGAAGCGAAGTAATGCCTTGTTTCCGTACCGGGACGGGCGACCGTCCCGGTACTTGCCCCAAGATTTTTTTTGGAGACAGCCATGAGTACCACGGATTTGCCCGATGACGACACTCTGGAAACGTTGAGCGAGGAGGGGTACACATCCCGGAAGCCGGCAGGAGCCCTAAAATATCTGTATTATGCCCTCGGCCTCAGCATGGCCGTCTTCCACATCTGGTTTTTGGGTTACAGCTCGATGGAGCCTTGGGCGCTTTACTATTCCCACATCTGCTTCGGGGTTGTACTGGCCTATTTCTTGTACCCGTTTTCCCGGCGTTCCGACAAGAGGATGCCCACGCCGTGCGACTGGGTCTGCATGTTGCTGGCGGCGTCGGCCTGTATCTATTTCATCCTTGAGCTGGACACCATCATCTACCGCGTCGGCGTGGCTCCCACGAACCTTGATCTGTTTTTTTCCACGATTATCGTGGTGCTGATCCTTGAGATGACCCGGCGCACCAACGGCTGGATACTTCCCGCCATCGCGATATTCTTCCTCGCCTACGCGTTGCTCGGGAAATACCTGCCCTACAGCCTCGGCGGGCATCGAGGCTACAGCTTCGCCCGCGTCTTCAGCTACATCACCGGGATGGACGGCATGTTGTCCACGCCGCTGGCGACGTCGGCTTCGTTCGTATTTCTGTTCTTCCTGTTCAGCGCGTTCCTCGCCAGCACGGGCGCTGGGCAGTTCTTCATCGACATAGCCATGGCCGTTGCCGGTGGCAAGCGCGGCGGACCAGCCAAGGTGGCCGTCATCGGCAGCGCGCTGTTCGGCACGATCTCCGGCAACTCGGCGGCCAACGTGGTGGCCTCCGGAACGTTCACCATCCCTATGATGATCAAGGTCGGCTACTCGCCGCGCTTCGCTTCCGCCGTCGAAGCCGTGGCCTCCACGGGAGGGCAGATGACGCCCCCCATCCTCGGGGCGGCGGCGTTCATCATCGCGGAACTGACGGGTACGCCGTATCTCGACGTGGCCCTCGCCACGGTTATCCCGGCGATCCTTTATTTTGTCTCGATTTTCTACATGATTGACCTCGAAGCCTATAAGGAAGGGCTGCACGGCTACGCCAAGGACGAGTTGCCCGACGCCCGCAAGGTGCTGTTGGAAAGGGGGCATCTGGTCATTCCGATCTTCGTGTTGATCTTCGTGCTCATCGGCCTGAACGCCTCGGTCATCAAGGCGGCCATCTGGGCCATCTATTCCACGATCCTTTGTACGTTTCTGCGCAAGAGTACCCGGCTCACGCCCGAGCAGTTCGTGGCGGGCTTCGCGGACGGGGCCAAGCAGGCCGTGGGCCTCATCGCCGCCTGTGCCACTGCGGGCATCATCATCGGCGTCCTGAACCTCACCGGGACGGGCCTGAAGTTCGCCAGCGGGATCATCGCGCTCTCCGGCGGCATCCTGCCCGTAGCCCTCGTCCTGACCATGGGGTCGGCATTGATCCTTGGCATGGGCCTGCCGACCGCCGCGGCCTACCTCATTTGCGCCGCCGTCATCGTGCCCGCCCTCACTGGGCTCGGCGTACCCGCCCTTACGGGACATCTGTTCATCTTCTATTTCGCCTGTCTGTCCGCGATCACGCCCCCCGTTGCGCTCGCGGCGTTCACCGCGGCCTCGCTCGGCAAGACGAAGCCGATGGGTGTGGCCCTGACCGCAGTGCGCCTCGGCATCGTGGCCTTCATTGTCCCGTTCATGTTCGTGTACGCTCCGTCGCTGCTCTGGCAGGGCAGCCTTCCCGAAATCATGGGCACGCTCGCGACCTCGCTCTGCGGTGTGTTCTTCCTCGGTTCGGCGCTTCAGGGCGCGTTCCGGGATCGTGTGCTTAACATGGGGCAGCGGGGATTGTTTCTGCTCGGTTCGCTGGCGCTCATCCAACCGGGTCTCGTTACGGACCTCATCGGCGTCGGCCTCGTGGCTTGCGCCCTCCTCTGGCAATGGCTCGGGTCCCGTCGCGGGTAGCCCTTTCCCCCTTTTCACTCAATCGGAGAAACCACAATGGCTGACATTTCGCATTCTCTGTTGTTCCTTTCTCAGCGTGAAGTCATCGAAGCGGGCGTCTTGAACATGGAGCAGGTCGTGCCGCTCATGGAAAAAGTCTACGGGCTTCACTGGCGCGGCGAAACCGTGCTTCCGAGCAAGGGGGTCATCCGCTGGGGCGGCGTGGAAACGGAATGGGAAAAAGGTCGCATCAATGCCTTGCCCGGCTGGATCGGCGGCGATATCCGCACAGCGGGCATCAAGTGGATCGCCGTCTCCCCCGAAGGCGTCCGAGCTCCGGGCATGCCCAAGGTGGCCGCGCTCGTCATCATCAACGATCCCGTTACCCTTTATCCGGCGGCCGTCATGGACGGCGTGCTTCTGAGCGCCATCCGTACCGGTGCCAACATGGGGGCTGCCGCACTGCACCTCGCCAAGAAGGATACTCGGACAATCGCTATCGTAGGCGGTGGGTTCCAAGGACGGACGCAGCTCATGGCACTGCTTGTGGCGCGCCCGCAGGCTCAGGAAATCCGCATCTACGATGTGAACCCCGAGCAGGCCGAGAACTTCGCCCAGCATATGGAAAAGCGCACGGGCAGGAAGATCGCCGTCTGCGCCACGGTCGACGAAACAGTCAAGGGCGCGGATATCGTCGTGACCGCCACGGGAAGCACCGAGCCCCTGTTGCTGCGGCGTCATCTGGAGCCGGGCATGCTCTACATTCACGTCGGTGGAAACGAATGCGAGTACGAGGTCATTTCTGCGGCGGACAAGCGGTATGTCGACGACTGGGACCAGATCAAGCACCGCGACGTGTCGAGCCTCGCGCACATGTTCTTCGCCGGGAAGCTCAAGGATGAAGACATCACGGCAGAGCTTGGGGCCGTGGTCGTCGGCGATCGCCCCGGCCGCGAATCGGACGACGAGATCATTTACGTGAACACCGTCGGCCTCGGCGTGCAGGATGTGGCCCTCGGTTCCCTTCTCCTTGCCAATGCGCGGGAAAAGGGCCTCGGGACCACCGTCAAGATGTGGGACGAGCCTTTTGTGCTCTAATGTGCAGAGGGTGCCCCCTTCATTCTCTTTCAGCAGGATACCAAGCCCATGCGTATAGAAAAAGATGCCCTTGGCGAAATGCCGTTGCCGGACGGGGCGTATTACGGCATTCAGGCGTTCCGTTCCCTCTCGAATTTCGATGTGACGGACAAAACCTTCAACGACTATCCCGCCGTGGTTCGCGCGCTGGCGGAAATCAAGAAGGCCTGCGCGCTGGCGAACCGGGACATCGGCGCGCTCGGCGCAGATAAGGCTGGTGCCATTGTCCGCGCCTGCGACGACATCCTTGAAGGCCGGATGGAAGGGCAGTTTCCCGTCAACATCTGGCGCGGCGGCGGCACTTCCATCAACATGAACCTCAACGAGGTCATCGCCAACCGGGCCAACGAGCTGCTCACAGGGCACAAGGGGTACGATCAGGTTCATCCCAATACGCACGTCAACATGTGTCAGTCCTCCAATGACGTCTACCCCACGGCGGAGAACATCGTTCTGTATCGCGAAACGGGCCGAGCTCTGGAAGGTGTGGCTGCGCTGGAAAACGGCTTCGCCCGCAAGGCCAAGGAGTTCCGAGGCGTGGTGCGTCTTGGCAGGACTTGCCTTCAGGACGGCGTGCCCATGACGCTTGGGCAGGTGTTCGCCGGATTCCACGGGGTTATCCGCCGTGGTCGGGAACGCCTTGAAAACCTGCGCGAGGATTTCCGCGTCGGCGTACTCGGTGGTACGGTCATCGGGACGGGGCTCGGCGTGCTGCCCGGCTATGTCGAGGCCGTTTATCCGCACCTGAGCGCCATTGTCGGCTTTGAAATGCATCTGCCGGATACGCCGGAAGGGAGCCCTGTCCCCGACGCGGGGCTGTTCGACGCCATGCAGAATGCCGACGGCCTCCTCGCGCTGTCAGGCTCCCTCAAGGTTCTCGCGTGTGCTGCCGGAAAAATAGCCAACGATCTCCGTTTGCTGTCCTCCGGTCCCCGCTCGGGATTCAGCGAAATCCGTCTGCCCGCCGTGGCTCCCGGTTCTTCCATCATGCCCGGAAAGATCAATCCCTTCATGTGCGACCTCGTTGTCCAGATCATGCATCAGGTGGCGGCAAACGACTGGGCTATCACCATGAACGCCTCCGCAAGCGATCTCGATCTGGCCAGCAACGCCACGGTCAGCTTTTTCGCCCTATTGCAGTCTCTGGAAATGCTCGGAAACGGCTTCGCCCTGTTCAGCGAAAAGTGTGTGCAGGACATCGTCGCCAATGAGGCGACGTGCCGCCGTTACGCCGAGGAATCCACATCTCTCGCCACCATCATCAGCACGCTGTACGGTTATGAAACCGGAAGCCGGATCGCCGGGTTGGCCTACAGGGAGGGAATTACCTGCAAGGAAGCGGCCCTTCGAGAGAAACTTCTCCCCGCGGATGCGGCGGAGGAGCTTTTCGACGTGGAAACGCTCGCACACCGCGCCGGGAGCGTTGCCCTGTTGAAAAAATACGGCGGAATGCGCTCCATCGGCTGACGGGGCCTCAACGATTATTTGCCACTTGAGGAGAACGTTCATGCGTAAGGAAACCGACGCGCTCGGTGAAATGCTGCTGCCCGACGAAGTCTATTACGGCATCCAGACGGAACGTAATCGTCGGTGTCTCGCCATCACTGACGATCCGTTGTCCGGCTATCCGGCATTCATCGTGGCCATCGCACAGGTAAAGAAAGCGTGCGCCATGACCAACAAGGAAATCGGGGCGCTTGATGCGGTCAAGGCGGACGCCATCATGCGGGCCTGCGATGAAATGGCGGATGGGGCCTTTAATGCCGACTTTTCCCTGTGCATCTTCCGGGGATCGGGCACACCCTTCAATATGGCCGCTAACGAAGTGCTGGCGAACCGAGCCAACGAGATTCTTACCGGGCACAAAGGCTCTGATGAGGTTCATCCCAATACCCACGTCAACATGTGCCAGTCTTCCAACGACGTGGTGCCGACCGCCAAGGGTATTGCTATCCACAACGAAGTGGGCCGGGTCATCGCGGCTGCGACGCATCTTGAGGCGGCTCTGGACGCCAAGGCCGTGGAGTTCGCCGACGTAGTCAAAATGGGGCGTACCTGTCTGCAGGATGCCGTACCGATCACCCTGGGGCAAGAATTTTCGGGCTATGCTGCGGGAGTACGGCGGAACCGGCTGTTGCTGGAAAGGGAGCGGATGCGCTGGTGTACCGGCGTACTCGGCGCTACTGCCGTTGGTACGGGCATGGGATGTATGCCCGGCTTCTCGGAGCATATCTACAAGAACCTTTCCGCCGTCTGCGGACGTGAGATTCGACGTGACGCCAATCTTTTCGACGGCATTCAGGCTTCCGATTCCTTCATCATCCTGCATGCGCATCTGCACGCCCTCGCCACCGTGGCGGCGAAGGCGGCCCTTGATATCCGTCTGATGGGCTCCGGCCCGCGCGCGGGGTTTGGAGACATCGTCATCCCCGCAGTGCAGCCCGGTTCTTCCATCATGCCCGGCAAGATCAATCCGGTCATGACGGAAGTGATGATTCTGGCCTGCCACCGCGTGGCGGGTAATCAGGCGGGTGTGGGCTTCGGGGCCTTTTCGGGAGAGCTGGACCTCGGGGCTTCCTCGGCCGTGCCGATACGCAGTATCCTCAACAGTATCGATATCCTGAGCCGCAGCATGGTGCTCTTTGCGGACAGGTGCGTGAATGGCCTTTCCGCCAATACCGAAAAATGCCGCCGCACGGCCGAACGCTCCACCTCGCTGGCGACGATGGTAAGCGCGCTCTTCGGTTACAAAATCGGCAGTCGTGTGGCCAATATGGCGTACGAACACAATATTACCTGTCGTGAAGCTGCTGAACGGGAACACTTGCTTTCGCATGAGGCAGCGGACGATCTTTTTGATCTGCTGTCGTTGACCGACGTGAAGAAAACCGAGGCCCTGTTCGCCAAGTACGCCGGAATCCGCAACGTCTGACCCTATCCCCAATCGAAAAGAGGGCTGGTTTCCCCCGCTGGCTCTCTTTTTGTCCGCCGGGCCGTCGTTTTCGGAACGCACGGCCCGGATTTGCCTTTCAGAGGAGCGAATGATGGAACACCGTTCACCCCGCACCACTGCGGGCGGCCTCTCTCAGGGGCAAGGCATGGGCATCCTTTTCGCCGTGTACCTGTCTTTCGGCCTGAGCCCGCTGTACTGGAATCTGCTGCAAGGGGTTTCGGCCCTCGAAATGGTCAGCCACCGTTCGCTCTGGGGAAGCCTGATCATCGCCGCTTTCATGGTGTGGAAGGGGCAGTTCCCTGCGTTTTTCCGCGCGATGAGGGAGCGGCGTGAGATTGTGCTCATCGGCTTGTGTAGCCTTGCCCATCTGTGGAACTGGTGGATATACATATGGGCCGTCACTAACAGCAAGGTTCTCGAATGCAGCATTGGACACTACATCGTCCCGATGATCAGCACGTTACTGGGTTTTCTGTTTTTCAGGGAACGTCCTAGTCGCCTGCAATGGATGGGCATCGCCTCTGCAGGGATCGGAGTACTCATTCTGCTGATGGGATACGGATCCGTTCCGTGGGTTTCCCTAAACGTGGCCCTTTCTGCGGCGTTGTTTGCGTTTTTTCGCAAACGCGCCACAGTCGGAGCCGCTCCTGGTATGCTCATGGAACTGTTGTTCTCGGCGCCGCTTCTATGGGGTTATCTTATCTGGCTGGAAGAAACGGGAACCGGACATTTCCTGGCGGAAAGCGTCTATACGGATATGTTACTCATCGGTTGCGGGTTCGTATCCGCCATTCCGCAACTGGGCCTGAGCCTCGGCATCCGCAGCGTACCGATGATTTCGCTCGGCATCATGCAATACATCCTCCCCACGACGGTTTTCCTGCTCGGCGTGTTGGTCATGCGTGAAGACATATCGGCGGTCAAGCTATTGGTATTTCTTTTTATCTGGACAGGTGTGGGCCTCTTTCTGTCCGGCGGTGCCTTCCACTTTAGGAGAAAAGGCTCGGGGGATACCTTTTCGGATTAAAGCGGTGCTCTATGCATTTCACGTGTAGCTCCCGCATAGCGGGATTCCCTAATATATAGCCCTCTGGAAGTTGCCCTACGGGGCGTCCGTACGTCGCTTTACTATATTGGCATGGGAAGAGGGGTTATCGTGATTAATATAGGGCAGTATAGCGTGTGCGTCTGTGACCGGACAAATATTGAAGTGCTGGTAGAGCTCACCGGAGATAGCTTTTTGCCCTCGATTCCGAGGGTATAACCATGCCCGTTTATGGCAATGCAAAATTTGCGGATACCCCACAATGATTCCGATTCGTATCTTTCTGGGATAGTGCCCCTTGGAGAGGGGCTGATTGGGCCGAGTTGTAAAGGCAGTGTCATGAAGTGGAGAATTAAGTAAAACCTATTTTTATAGGCTATATCCTAGAAATGGTTGATGCTCTCTTTCTTGGAGTTTCAAAGGGATAATCAATAAAATACCTTAGCTGTGGAGCCCACAAGCGGGAAAACTGCCCCCCTCTTTTTATCATGTGGTAGAGATGAAACAATCATATTCTATGACAGAGCCTTTTTATATAGATATATACTAATGATTTAATGGAATACATATTTATATAAAAATGACAGGAAAAGGAGGGGGTGCCCATGGCCATCTTCCGCGCCTTCACTCCTTTCAGTCGTTCAGGCACGCAAGCAGGCCCGTTTTCCCGAATCTTTTTTTCGGCGTTGAGACGCCCTTGAAGCAGAACCCCTCCGAGGTCTTTTTTCACTTGGTGAAAGGCCTCGGAGGGGTTCTGTCTGAAAAGGCAGGTTTCAACTCCAGGAAAGAAATTCGCAGTCTGGGAGGACACAATGGAATCTTTTGAATTGGAAATTATCACGGCAACGAGGATAACTGATAAATGTGATTTTTACGTTACGATCTATTTTTTTCTGACATATTGAATACCGAACTGTAGCCATTTTTTCTTTCCTTTGGAGAGATTGACGAATTCATATACTATTCTGCTTGGATGAGAACAAACATGTCCCTCCCAAGATGTAATTGCTCTAGCTGTTGATCCCAAGGACGGCTCCACTATGCCCGTTGTGGTGACCCGAGACGGCAAATGGCGAAGATGGACTCACAGATAGGGAAAAGTCGTGGAGAATATTTGCCTGTGATCAGGATCGCCAAACGCATAGAGGCTCGCATCACTCCACCGTCAGGTACAATATGACCGAAGAGCGCATCAGGTGGAGTTACTCCCCGACGTATCCTTCCACTGAAGGTTGTTTGCCGCTGATGACGTCCATGTCATCGACGCGGTGAACACCATGGGAACAAGGGAAGAAAGGGCTGAGCTGTTTCATCTGGCTTTCGAAAAGAAAAACAGAGTTCATACGGGACACCTCCATGCCCTCTGCATACGTTACTTGCGGTCTTTTAAGAATAACGAGTCCTGACCTTAAATAGACGATTAAATATTAGGATGGAAGGATGCCTATCCATATGGCAATAGTTCAGATTTATCTTGAGATAGGTTGCTTTGATATGGGACATATTATAAGATGAACCAAGTATTATTATGGACTAAACCATCTTCTATAAGGAAATATCACATGATCTATAAAGATAGTTTTATTATTGATGAGGTCGAACATAATATAACAGACATATCTAGTTGGAATAAAAGGTTTGTTTATGATGTCAATCTTAAGGAAATTTTTTTCAATACCTATGAAAAGATATTCCTGACTGATGGACAAGGAAAAATATTGTTAATGAACCCGGTTGCAGAAGAACATTTGGGGTTCTGCTTAACCGGCCTTGGTGATCTTATGGTACAAGAGTGTCTTGAACTGGGCATTCTTGATCATTCCACCGTATTGGAGGCTATCCGCCTTGGCAAAAGGGTTACCGGGCTTGTCCGCACCAAAAGCGGGCAGGCGTTCATGACGACGAGTACCCCCATTTTTAATAAAGACGGCTCCATCCGCCTTGTTTTAAGCCATTCGCGAAGAAAGGACCATATAGATCATTTCCTTTCCGCCCTTATGGCTGAACATTCGGCGGAAAAGGTCCAATTCCGCACTGCAGTATCTTACTTGGGAGAGGCTTCTATAAAAGGGATACAACTCATAGCTGAGAGCCCGGCCATGCAAAACATCCTCCAGCTCTCGCATTCGGTTGCTCGCACCAACAGTACCATCCTCCTTATGGGAGAATCGGGGACTGGTAAGGATATGTTGGCCCATTTCATCCATTCCAGCAGTTATCTTCGAGAGGAGGCTTTCATTCCTGTTAATTGTGCGGCTATTCCTCATGAGCTGATGGAATCGGAATTTTTTGGTTATGAGCAAGGGGCTTTCACCGGGGCACGGCAGAAAGGCAAACCGGGGCTTTTTGAAATCGCCAACGGAGGCACATTGATGCTGGATGAAATCGGGGAATTGCCTCTGACATTGCAGTCCAAACTGCTGCGGGTGCTTGAAAACGGGGAGGTCCAGCGTGTCGGCGGCGTGAAGCGGCGTCATGTTTCGGTTCGGATTCTCGCGGCCACGAATCGCAATCTGGAGCAAATGGTCCGCGATGGAACGTTTCGAGAGGACTTATTCTATAGACTTAACGTTATCCCCATTGTGATGCCGCCCTTGAGGGAACGCAGGGAAGATATTTTGCCTCTGGCCCAGTCTTTCCTTGATGAAGTATGTCGGAAGAATCAACAGAGTAAATACTTGAGCGAGAGCCTCAAAGAAAAGCTGCTGGCTTATGACTGGCCCGGAAATATCCGTGAACTACGCAATATTATAGAACGGCTGGCGGTTATCTCCACAGAATCAATGATTGATACGAATATCTGCGCGACCATGAAGATGCCCCTTTCCTTTAAGGAGGGGGCCGCTGAGGCCTTGAATGTGTCCGATGATGTCTTCTTGCCCTTGAAGCAGTTCCAATACGAAGCGGAGGCTGCTTATCTTCGGCGGGTTTATGTCAAATGCGGAGGGAATGTCCGGCATATGGCCGATCTCTTGCATGTCCACCGCACAGGTTTGTATCGCAAGCTGAAAGCCTTGGGGCTGGGCGGAATGGAAACCGAAGGCGAGTAGAATATTTTCAGCAGAGGTGATTTTTTTCTACATGACCTATGTTCTGACAGTAATAAAAATTATAATGATTTTACTAGGTTTGAAATATCAACCAGGGAAGGGATGATTTTTTTCTACATGGCCACCATGGGGGCGTCTCTCTCTCTGCATTCCCCCCATTCTTGCCCTGACAAGGCTGACAGCGTATTTGTGAAATTAACATACTGAATATATTGCATTTAAACTTTTATTTTCATAACAGGCAGCTTGGTATCGGTCCAGGCTGCCTGTTTGTATGATGTGGCATATATCCTGCTACCTCAAAGAAATAAGGCCACCGTTTCCGTGGGAAGGCGGCACCTCAAACCAATTCCCGAACGTTTCCTCAGACTTGACCAAAGGACAACCCATGACCTCCATGCACTATGCCGGAGCCGCCGTCATCCTTTTCTTCATTACAGCCATCGGCCTTTTTTCCGGGCTTAGGGTGAAGTCGGCGGGAGATTTTTCTGTAGGCGCGCGCAAGGCTGGCGGGAGCATCGTCGCGGGGACCATTGTGGGAACCTTGGTCGGCGGGGCGGCGACCATCGGCACTGCTCAACTCGCCTTTTCCTATGGCTTGTCGGCGTGGTGGTTTACGTTGGGCGGTGGCATCGCTTGCATCCTTTTAGGCGTTTTCTATGCCAAACCTTTCTATCTGAGCGGGATGGAAACGATGCCGGGGATGCTGGCACAGGAGTACGGATCGGCCACCGCGACGGCCGCCGCCGTCCTTACGTCACTGGGGAGTTTTTTGAGCATTGTCTCACAGGTTCTGGCAGGCATCGTACTGATTACGTCCGTAAGCCATCTTTCTCCCGGAATGGCCGCCGTGCTTATCATTGTCCTCATGCTGGCCTATGTCGTCTTCGGCGGCGTTTGGGGGGCGGGGCTTGTCGGCATAGCCAAGACCGCGTTGTTGTACTTCTTTATAGGTGCCTGCGGGGTGATGGTCGTGCGGATGGGCGTGGGGCCTCTCTTGACGTTACCGGCGGAAACATTTTTCAGCCTCTTCGCACGAGGCGTCCCGTGGACCTCGGGGCGGGTTTTTCTCTGATTCTCGGCGTCCTCACCACGCAGGCGTATATTCAGGCCATCGTATCCGCTTCTTCCCTGCGGTGTGCGCGGGTCGGTATTTTTACGGCGGCTGTCCTCATTCCGCTTATCGGCATCGCGGGAATTTTGGTCGGGCTGTATATGCGTGTTCACTTTCCCGCTATCGCGCCGGGATCAGCTCTGCCGTTGTTCGTCATGGAATATATGCCTCCTCTTTTCGCCGGCATGACTTTGGCAGTCCTGCTGGTGGCGGTGGTAGGTACGGGGGCTGGGGTCGCTCTCGGATTGAGCGCCATGTTCTGTAGTAACATTTATCGAATCTATATTTGTCCCCATGCCGACGAACGCAAGCTGCTACTTGTCGCCCGATTGGCCTTGGTGGTCATTTTTGCCGCCGCGGGGCTCATGACCTGTGGGAATCTTGGGTCCTTGATCCTCGGATGGAGCTTTATGTCCATGGGCTTGCGCGGTGCGGTGGCATTCGGCCCGTTGACCACGGCTCTGTTCCTTCCTCGTCGGGTACGTTCTTCCTATGTTTTAGGTGCCATGTTTGTCGGCCCGCTTTGTATTCTCCTTGGAAATCCTTTTATCGGCAACGCCTTTGATCCCTTGTTTCTTGGCGTCGGTGTCAGCCTGCTTGTGCTTGTCCTTGGTCGGAAGCGGGAAGGCATGTCCCAGACGTCCAATCCTCTTACACTTGGAGAATGATGATGGACCCGCGTGCGTATGTGCAGGAGCTGGTGGAGGCCTCTCGTGAAGCACAGCAACGTTTTGCCGCCTTTGAACAAGGTCGTGTAGACAGAGTCGTCCGCGCCGCCGGAAAATCCGTCTATGACCACGCGGAGAGCCTCGCTCGGCTGGCCGTGGAGGAAACGGGCATGGGCCGCTATGAAGACAAAGTTCAAAAGAATAAAGGCAAATCGAAAGTTACTTGGTACAGGCTGAAGGGACAAAAGAGTCGGGGGATAGTGCGGCGCATCGAATCTTCCGGCATCGTGGAAATCGCTCATCCCATGGGTGTGATCGGGGCGATCACCCCGACGACCAACCCGACCATGACGCCGATGCACAACGCCATGATAGCGTTGAAGGGTGGCAATTCCCTCATCGTTTGCCCGCATCCCCGCAGCCGCCGGACGGCGGTCCGGACGGTGGAGATCATGAACGAGGCCATCCTGCGCGCGGGAGCGCCGGAAAACCTCATTCAGATAGTTCCCGAACCTACGGTGGAGATGTCGCGGCTGGTCATGGCTCTCTGTGATGTATGTATTTCTACGGGCGGTTCCAGCATGGTCAGCGCCGCCTACAGCAGCGGCAAGCCCGCTTTCGGCGTGGGGCAGGGCAACGTGCAGGCGCTCGTTGATCGGGATGTGCCGTTGACGGAAGTTGTGCCTATGCTCGTCAAAGGCCGTGTTTATGACTACGGAGTACTCTGCACTTGTGAACAGAGCGTTTTTTGCCCTTCCGAAAAACTTGCGGCCATGATGTCCCTCTTTGCTTTGGAGGGTGCCTATTGCGTGGAGACGCCCCGCGAGGTCAACGCCCTGCGCGCCACGCTCTTTCATGACGGCGTCTTGAACAAAGAATGTGTGGGGATCGCCCCCGCAAGGCTCGCGGCAATGTCCGGATTTTCCGTTCCGCAGGATACGCGTCTTTTGGTCGTGAGGGCAGAGGGTACGGGCTCGGAAGATTCCCTGTCGCGGGAAAAGCTTTGCCCGGTACTGTCCGTCTATGGGTATCGTCTGTGGGAGGATGCCGTGGAGATGGCCTGCGCCAACCTCCGCTGCGAGGGAATGGGGCACAGCGCGATCATTCATTCCAACACGCAGGAGCATATCGAGTACGCCGCCGTCCGTCTTCCGGTTTCGCGTATCGGGGTAAACCAGATCGGTTCGAGCGGGCTTGGGGGCACGCTTACGAACGGCCTCAATCCCACGGGGACGCTGGGATGTGGTTCATGGGGAAACAACAGCCTCAGCGAAAACCTCTGGTTCACGCACCTGATCAACATCAGCCGCATCGCCTATCCTCTCCCGGCGGGTACGCTGCCTACCGATGAGGAAATATGGGCGGAGGAAACGCTATGAACGGGCACAGGGGCAAGCTTATGACCGCACAGGAGGCGATTGCGGTCTTGCTGCATGACGGCGATTGTCTGGCGTTGGGCGGTTTTGTGACCAATCGTCGCGCCTATGGCCTCGTGCGGGAAATCATCCGGCAGGCCAAGCGCGATCTGTATATCGAAGGCGGCGGATCGGGCGGCGACATCGACATGCTTATCGGTGCTGGATGCGTTAGGGCCTTGCAGGTTTCCTACATTGCCAATTCGGGATTCACGCCCGTATGCCGCCGTTTTCGGGCCGCTGTGGAGAAGGGCACTCTTCTGTGCGAGGATTTTTCCCTTGATGTCCACACTATCGCCTACCACGGAGCCGCGTTGGGATTGCCCTATGTTCCGGTCAAAAACATGCTCGGATCCGATCTCGTCCGCCAGTGGGGCATTTCCCGCGAGGAACGTGCCCGGCATCCCAAACTGCCCGCGGAAAAGTTCGTCATCCAAGACGATCCGTTTCGGCCAGGTTCGCCTTTGTGTTGCGTCCCCTCGCCGCAGATCGACGTAGCCTGTATCCACGTCCAAATGGCCAGCCCGGACGGTACCTGCCGTATTATGGGCGCGCCGTTTCAGGATATTGATATTGCCGTGGCGGCGAAACGGACCATCGTTTCTTGCGAGACGCTCGTCAGCGACGAGGCGATCCGGCAACATCCTGAACAAAACAGCCTGACGGGTCTGTGCGTGGACGCCGTGGTTCATATGCCCTACGGGGCGCACCCGTCGCAGTGTTTCGCCCATTACGACTATGATCCCGCTATGCTGCGCGAATACGATCAGGCCAGCCGTACCGACGGAGGCTTCATGTCTTTTCTTGACGCCTACGTAAACCGCTGCCCCACGCACGAAGCTTATCTGGATTATGTGGGCGGGGCGCGGCTCGCCGCTCTGAGAGTTCGTCCGGACTTCGGGTATGTTCCCGGCCTCAAAAGAAACTAGCGAGGAAACGTCATGAGCTGGACCGCCAGACAAATGATGGCCGTCGCGCTGGCTCGGCAGATCGAAGATGGGAAGACCTACATCATCGGTACGGGACTTCCTCTGATAGGCGCGACATTAGCCAAAAATACCCATGCGCCCCATGCGCGCCTTGTATTTGAAACGGGACTGTTTGAAGGCAATCCCTGTGAAGTTCCCACGAGCGTGTCGGATTTGCGGATAAATCGGCAGTCTTCCGTTCTCTGGCCGCAGTATCGTTATTTCGGTTTCCTCACCGTATCCGCACAGAGGGGGAAGATTGACGCCGGTTTTCTGGGCGGAGCGCAGATCGATCCCTACGGCAACCTTAACTCGACGTGTATTGGTCCCTATGGCAGCCCCCGGACGCGTTTTTCCGGTTCGGGGGGCGCCAACGGCATCGCCTCTTGCTGCGACACTATCATCATAATGAAACATGAGGCGCGGCGCTTCGTGGAGCGGGTGGATTATATCACAAGTCCCGGATGGTTGAACGGACCGGATGACCGCAAGAAGGCGGGATTAACCCCGGACAAGGGTCCCCGTGCCGTCATCACCGAATTGGGGATACTCTGTTTCGATGCGTCCACCCGTCGCATGTATCTCTCGGAATATTTCCCCGGCGTACGCCCCAAAACGATTCAGGAGCATACGGGGTTTGCGCTCGATATATCCCGGGCGGTGGAAAGCCTTCCTCCCTCGACCGAGTCGCTCCGTGTCCTGAGCGAGAAGGTGGATCCCTTACGCCTTATGACCTAGCCCCTTTTCACAGGAGAGCTTTCACGAGGAAAAGTATATGAAGAACACATTGTTACAGGAATTTATCTCTGGACTGGCCGTGACGCTCGTCGGAATTCTCTACTGGGTGGCCACGCTGTATCAGGTCGACGGTGTTCCTGATGCTTATGGCATTTCAAGCAGGACGCTTCCCTTTCTCGTCAGCTTTGTCCTCGTCCTGTTGGGTTTCATGCTTGTGGTGGGTAGCTGCAAACGGTGGCGCCGGGCCGTCGCTAGGCCTACCGAGTCACCTGGGACTCGCTTCTCTTCTCGAAAATGCTTACGGGTGGTTACCTATGTAGGTGCAATAGCCCTTTATTTACTGGGCATACTCTATATAAGCTTCACTTTTTCCACCGCCTCGATGGTGCTTTTCTCCATGTTGTTTTGTGGGCAGCGGAAGAGGCTCGTCCTCGTAATCGTTACGCTGCTTGCTCCGCTTTGTATCTATTTCGTCTTTGCCAAAATAATGATGATTCCTTTCCCCATTACGTGGCTCGGCTATTGATTGCCCTGTGTCAGCCTCGTAGCAAGAAAAAAGACGTAAGGAGCACCGAATGGATATGGTTTTTGCTTGGTTCAGCGATATGGGGGCCGGCATTTCTGCAGCGATGAGCGTTGGTATCTTTTCTTCAGCTTTTATCGGTGTGGTCATTGGGGTGTTTATCGGTGTTATTCCGGGACTGGGTCCGGCTGTGACCATCGCCTTGGCTATCCCATTGACGTTCTCCATGGGGCCTCTTCCGGCCATTGCCCTTTTCCTTGGTATCTATAAGGGAGGAACGTATGGAGGCTCCATTTCGGCTATTCTTATCAACACTCCGGGCACGCCCGCTGCAGCGGCCACCGTATTGGACGGCTACCCGATGGCCAAGCAGGGAAAGTCTGGAAAGGCTTTGAATATAGCTCTCTTTGCATCCGTCTTTGGCGATACCTTCGGCATCTTTATCCTCTGCATGGTTGCCCAGCCGTTGGCGCAGTTCGCTCTTCGTTTCGGTCCCACGGAACTATGCAGCCTTCTTTTGTTCGCCATGACCATGATTGCCGTCCTCTCTGGAAAATCCCTGCTTAAGGGGATAACTGCCGCCTTTTTGGGCATTATGTTCGGCACCATAGGTATGGATCCCATCGCCGGGGAAACGCGCTACAGTTTTGGGCTGCTCCAACTCGAAGACCGGCTGCCCATCATACCCATGGTGATCGGCTTGTTTGCCGTGGCGGAGGTCCTTCTTCAGATGGAGGAGCCGCGTACCACTTCTCATGCTTCCCTTTTACCTCCTCCTGCGAGCCCCGACGACGCTCGGGCTACTTGGAAAGAAATTCGCCACTGCCTCCCCATTTTCTTCCGCTCAAGCTGCATTGGCGCAGGGATTGGGGCTCTTCCCGGAACAGGCTCGACTACGGCTGCCTTTCTGAGCTACGGCGTCGCCAAGGAGCGTTCCAAGAAGCCCGACCTTTTCGGTAAGGGCTCCATTGAGGGGCTTGCTGCGGCCGAATCCGGCAACAACGCCGTCTGCGGGGGTGCCTTGGTCCCCATGCTGTCTCTAGGCATTCCGGGAGATGACATCACGGCTATTCTCATGGGCGGTATGATCATCCACGGCATAAACGTGGGGCCACAGATTTTCACGGATCATCGCGCCCAAGTATACACTCTTTTCGGTATGTTATTGATTTCAGTCTTTATGTTGTTGTTTGTAGGCAAGATCATGGTCGCTGTCAGCCGAAGGCTGGCGAACATGCCGCAATCGGTAGTCATGCCGCTCGTGCTGCTGCTTTGTGTGATGGGGGCCTACGGTGTTAATTTCGCCATATTCGACTGCTGGCTCATGCTTTTCTTCGGGCTCATGGGCTACGGCATGGTGAAGCTGGGTTTTCCGCTTCCCCCTATGCTCATCGCGTTCATCCTTTCTCCCCAGATTGAGTTTTATTTTCGCCAAAGCTTGATGCTTTCCAACGGCAATATGGCTGTTTTTGTGACGAAGCCGCTTTCGGTGCTCTTCCTGCTTATGGCCGTCGGCGTCATAGGCCACCTGGGTTACAGTGCGGTGAGCGGCCGTTCAGGCCATGTCTAAAGGAGGAGGTGTCTAAGAAGTTCAAAAGCCTTGCTCGCCAACCTTTTACTTCCAGGAGTATGATCATGAAGAACAAGCTGTTTTCTCTTTTCACCATGGCCGCTTTGCTGTTGGGTCTCTGCGGTGTTTCCTTCGCTGCGGATACGTACCCCTCCCGTCCCATCAACATCATCACCCCCTATGTTCCGGGTGGAGCCTTTACCATGACCACGAGAGCTTTCGCCGAAGTGGTCAGTAAGGAACTGGGGCAAAACGTGATCGTGACGCCCACCCCCGGAGCTGGAACCGCCATTGGTTTAAAGAAGGCCCTCTTGTCAAAGCCGGATGGCTATACGTTGTTGATGACCGCCCTCACGTCCTTTTCCATCCGTTCCCTTGTACGCGATATGCGCGTCACTTTGAAGGACGCCGAGCCCATCGCCAACATAGCGGTCTCCGTAACGTATTTTGCCACGTCCAAGGACAACAAGAAGTTTTCCAGCCTTCTGGAGATGATTGCCTATGCCAAGGAGCATCCGGGGGAGATTTCGATCGCCTTGCTCGGCATTGGTGGTTATCACCACATCCTGATCTCCATGCTGGAAAAGGAAGCGGGCATTGAACTCAACAAGGTGCCTTTTGACAGCGGTCCGGCCGCCATTGCCGCAGTGCTGGGAGGGCACGTAGATATGATGGTTGAGGATGTGTATAATCCGGAGCTTCATACCCTTGCCATCACCAACAAGGAACGCTGTTCCCGGTATCCTGACACCCCTACGTTCATGGAGCTTGGCTACCCGGGCATGTCCATTGATATGAATATCGGCATGTTCGCTCCCAAGGGGACTCCCGAACCTGTCCTTAAGAAGCTCGAAAGTGTTTTCCTTAAGGCGTGTAAGGCTCCAGCCTATGTGAATTTTGTCGAATCCATCAACATGCTGAGCCTGCCCATGGACAGAGAAGAAATGAAGGCGACCCTTGCCAAGGAAACCAGCGTCACCGAGGGGTTGCTGAAGGCGGGCATTATTCAGTCCCAGAAGTAAGCTTCGTAAAGAATGGAAACTTTTCTGTAGGTCAAGTATCGCTCACCTCAAGAAGGAAGTGCATGATGAAAAAGATAGTATTGCTTGGAGCCGGAGCTCAGGGCGCTCCCGGAGCTTCTGTGCTGGCGCGGCTGGAGATAGCCGAGGAAATCGTACTCGCTGACGGTAATGAAGAGCTGCTGGACCGGGTCTGCGCCAAAATTGCCAGTCCTCGGATTACTCCCCGTGTCGTAAATGCCGCTGATGTGGAAAATCTTACGGAAGTTTTCCGAGGCGCGGATGCCGTCATTAACTTGATCAACCCCATGTTCAATCAGTGCGTGATGCGGGCTTGCCTTGCCGCTCATGCTCATTATGTGGACACGTCCATCGGGGAGACGATGGACCTCGATCTGACGGCCAGCGACAATACCATCTCCCGCTTACTTCTCGGCAAGGAGCTTCCTTTCTCCAGAGAGTTTAAAGAGGCTGGTCTTTCCTGCGTGATCGGATGCGGCTCTTCCCCGGGGTTGACCAATATCGTCGGGCGTTACCTTTGTGATAAGCTGGATACAGTGGACTCGGTCAAATTTAGTTTTGGGAGGCGGAGTCTCGTCCCGGAAAACCCTGACACGCCGTGGGCTCCTACTTGGGCCCCCGCCCGTGCCCTGTGGGGATACTCTGTCAAGCCTTATGTCTATAAAGATGGTGCGTTTGAAGAAATGCCCCGCTATAGCGGCTATGAAGAGGTCTCTTTTCATGATCCTGTAGGAAGTATTCCCTTAACCTATCACCATCATCCCGAACAGTTCTCCTTCCCTTATTTTTATGATAAGCCATTGTCTTATTGTGATTTTAAGTTCCATATCGATCCCAAAGTACGGACATTCATTGCGGCGGGGCTTGCCGAGCCTGCGACCCGGGTAAACATCGGAGGTCAGGATGTCTGCCCGCGTGATGTGCTGGTACGTTTAGCCAAGCAACCTGTAGGAGGTTTTTTCATAGAGAACGAAGAAACGCTTTCAAAGCCCTTGACTGCCCTATGCGGCGCGGGAGCCGAGGTTGTGGGAACCAAGGACAGACGGAAGGTATGGTGTAAGGCAACCTTTTCTCCGACCTTCTATAACACTGCGGAGGAGCGTGTAGGCTTGTTGAAGCGTTTTGGGGCAAGCAATATCTATGTATCTTTCCCCGCCATCGTAGGCGCGATATTGTGTACTGAAGGTAATGCCGAGACCGGCGTCATCGGAGCGGAATGTTTGGATCCTTATCTCTTTTTCCAGAAAATGGCAGAATTAGGCCTCCCCTTGCCACTGCACGAGACGGTTTATACCATGCCTGTTTTTTGAGTGGACATGGAGAGATTACATTCCTCGAAGTCAGCCCTCCCTCAATGCCATAAGTGACTCGATGCGACTGGATTGTGCTCGATATCATTTAAGATTATAAATTGTCCGCCCCCGTTTTTTGCGGTAAATCCTGCATAAACGGGGGCTTTAATGTAACTTGATCGGGAACATTTTAGCTTTGAAATAGTATAAAAAACTTTGCTAGAGTTCTCGTCATTGAACGCTTCGCACTGCTCCACCTTGTCCCGCACCATTTCAAAGCCGCACAGGAAAGCAAGACGGTCATGATCAGAGGTAGCGCCGACTCTTTGGAGGCAAGCAGCCTCAAGAAGATCGATAGCCCAGTACAGTTCATCAAAGGCTTCTGCGCGAGTCATTCCGCACCCCGGCGAAGAGTTCGGGAGCGAGAGAAACGGCCCACAGGACGCCGAGGAAGGCCACCAGCGCGGCCCAGCGGGTGAGGGGGGAGGCCAGACGGTAGCGGATGCGCCTAGCGTGGGAGGAGAGAAGGCACCGGAGGAACACCCGCGCATTGATGGCAGACGTGAGATAAGACAGACTGATTGCAGCCATGATTCACACCTATTCTGTGGTTCAGGGTTAGACCCGTCTCGGTGTTGGTTTCACCTTGGCGGGTCGTTTTGTTGGTTACTCTTCGCTTTCGCCCTTTTCGGGTTTTCCACTGGCGAGCCATTGCTTCACGGCGTCGTGGTCAATGCGCCATCCTACACCTACCTTGCGCGCCGGAAGTCCACCTTCTCGGATAGCCTTCAAGACGGTTTTTCTATCCACTCGCAACGCGGCAGCTGTTTCGTCAACAGTCATGCCCACGAGGGGCCAATCCGCTTTTTCAACCAACTTCATCACCTCCCTTGCGTTAAGTATAAAACCACAATATAGGATTAAAATAGGTACGTTAATAGCATGTTATTGGTATAAAATTTTACGTAACACCCCCTATGGGCTCTCTATGTCTTGTGGCATTATCATCCTTCTTTCTTCTGACGTTCCGCGAAAAGGTTATTCGATCCGCTCTATCGAAATGATGTAGTGGGCATTTTTATATTTGATGGTGCAGGGCCGACCGTCGATTTTATCGATGAATCAGTCGTGAAGATTTTTTGAGGCAAAGAGATCCACGTCGTAGATGATACCGGCATTCACGTTGGGAATGATGAGAGGCGTGTCTTCGGGCGAAGAGATGCTTGCCCGCTGTTTTCTGTCTTTGGAAGCTACGTAGAGAGCGGGCAAGTTTGCCGTCCCGGAACCATGCATGTTCATTGGGGGAGAGGATCAGCATGAGCTTTCCCGAAGGCGAGTGGATTTTTTTCCCTTGAGGTTGGCAAGAGGAAGGCCCATGGCCTCGTCCGGAGTGAGGAAGAGGGTATCCACTGGAGGCGTCGCGGTAGACTTGTAGTCGGCGGTCACGTCTGGGAACTGCTCGAAGGGCAGAATCATTCCGGAGCTGACCTGAGTACCGAGGCCTATGATGCAGAAGCTCGCCGTGAGTATGGGGAAAAAGCGTTTCATGGGTATCTCCGTATCAGTCTTCAAAAAAGAATCGCAAACAGAACCCACGGAGAATGAGTATAGGAAGCCAAAGAATAAAGATGGGGTCTTGTTCCGTTTTGGGAGGGCTATATTCTCCTGAGACGGATGCTCATAAAGGGGACGCCACCTCGCCTCGTAAAGAGGCAGATAGTGACAAGCCAGTCCCCTGCGGCAGAGCATCCCGAGGAAGATGTAGTGGTTCGTAAGGTATGAAAAGCCACCTGCTGCGGGCATCGGCAGAAATTTCAGCAATAAGGGGATGTTTCCGGTAGAGGGAATGAACGTAGCGATTCTTTCCGTAGTAAACAGGAAAAGATCGTCGTTCCATGTCTTATTGTTGGGATTATTTGAAAGATACAGGAAGACTTCTTCCGAGGGCCGGATGATGTAGCGCACTTCGAGCGGGAGGTAGGGCTTCCGGAGAGAGCCGGAGGGCCGGGCCAGCGGGGGAAGGGCGTGCAGACGGAGGAGGAAAGAGAGGTCACGCATGAGGGAACCTCCTCATCCACCAGTCGGCGAACCTTGCGTAGAAGGAACGGAAGGGGGTGGAGTACATCAGGGCGAGGATGAGGCAGGTCTGGGGAATGATCGAGATCAGATGCCAGAACGGATTGTCTATGAGCCGACTCACGAGCAGCGCGAGCAGGAAAGCAAGGGGAAAGAAGGAAAACATTTGGACGATGTCCATGATGAAGCGTCGTCTTAGGTTCCGGCGTTTTTCCCGAAAATAGAGCGAGGCTCCGGGGAAGCTGAGAGAGGAGCGAACCACCAGAGGCCGGGTTGGGGCGTGAGCCACGTGCCGGAATGGTGGTGCGTACATCAGGCGGATGCCGAGGTATCTGGCGATGCGGGGGTGGAGGTTTGGATAGGCTCTCATAGCTGCCCTCCCTTTTGAATGGAAAAAGGAGGAAGTGGAGAGGCCAGCCCACAGATGCAGAGCCCCGCGATGACGAGGGCTTGTACTACGGCCTTGCGTTCGGTTGTTTCTTCACGTGGAAGAGGGATTTTGAGGGACTCGACGCGGAGGAAGAACGCCCCGGAGGGAGCCAAGCAGCAGAGTGCCTGAAGTGGGCGGCACGGCTTCTGGGCCTTGGGAAGGGGCTTTACAAGAGGGGGGTGCTTATAATACAAAAGGCGCACCACAAGACCTCGATTTTTCGAGATAATGTGATGCGCCTTCAGTTTCCTGTTGGCGTCCCCAAGCGGATTTGAACCGCTGTTGACGGCGTGAAAGGCCGCTGTCCTGGGCCGGCTAGACGATGGGGACGTCTGTTGCTGCTTGGTGCAGCTGCACAGCCAGAACTATCTATAAAAATCATCTTCCTCTGTCAACCGAAAAATCGCTTTTCCGCAAAAAAAGTCGATAAGAAAAAAGAGGAGAAAAGCCGTCCGTGGAATGGCTGGGTTCCGGTGAAGACGGTTGCCCGGAAAAGGCAGGGGAAGAAGGCAAGAAGGCGGCGCGTCAACGGCACCGCCTTCTTGCCAAGTGAAAGGGGAATAATGCGGAATTACAGAGGAAACGTAAAGGCCCCCTGTGTTTTGGCTTTAGATTTTCTTGTAGGCGCCGCCTGTGGCCGCCGAGGTCACCAGTTTGGCGTAGCGGCGCAGGAACGGCGACTTCACGTCCTTTTCCACCGGAACGAAGCGCTTGCGGCGTTCTTCGATTTCCGCCTCGGGCACCATCAGTTCCAGCTTGCGCCCCGGAATGTCGATATGGATGGTGTCCCCGTCCTCGACAAGGCCGATGAGCCCGCCGTCCGCGGCTTCGGGCGAAACGTGGCCGATGGCCGCGCCGCGGCTGCCGCCGCTGAAACGTCCGTCCGTGATCAGCGCTACGTCAGCGCCGAGGCCCATGCCCACGATGGCCGAGGTGGGGGTGAGCATTTCGCGCATTCCCGGTCCACCACGGGGGCCTTCGTAGCGGATGACCACCACGTCGCCTTTCTTGATCTTGCCGTCGAGGATGGCTTCCACGCCCTCCTCCTCACTATTGAAGACACGGGCGGTCACGTCGCGGACCATCATTTCCGGGGCCACCGCGGACTGCTTGACCACAGCGCCGTCAGGAGCGAGGTTGCCGCGCAGGATGGCGATGCCTCCTTCCTGCGCATAGGGTTTGTCGGCCCGGATGACGTCGGGATCGAGGATGCGCGCCTTGAGGTCGTGGAGGTTTTCGGCCACGGTCTTGCCCGTGACGGTGAGGGCGTCGCCGTGCGCGAGGCCCTTTTCGAGCAGGGCGGCCATGACCGCCGGGATGCCTCCCGCACGGTGCAGGTCTTCGATGTGCTGCGTTCCGGCCGGGGAGAGCTTGCAGATGTTCGGGGTCTTACGGCTGATGTCGTCGAAGATGTCCAGAGACAGCGCGAGTTCCGCCTCCCCGAAGACGGCGGGCAGGTGCAGCGTCGTATTCGTGGAACCGCCGAGGGCCATGTCCGCGGCCACGGCGTTGTGGACGGATTTCTCGGTCACGATGTCGCGCGGCCGGATGTTGTTCTTGAGCAGCTCCATGACCTGCATCCCGGCCTGTTTGGCCAGCCGGATGCGCGCGGCGGAGACGGCGGGAGTGGTGCCGTTGCCGGGCAGGGCTACGCCCATAGCCTCACAGAGGCAGTTCATGGTGTTGGCCGTGTACATGCCCGAGCAGGAACCGCAGCCGGGACAGGCGTTTTCGGTCAGGTTTTCCAGTTCGTCCTCGGTCATGGCACCGCTGCGTACCGCGCCCACGCCTTCAAAGACGCTGATGAGGTCGGTGTTGTTACGGCCCGCCAGCATGGGGCCGCCGCTTATGATGATCGAGGGCAGGTTCAGGCGCATCATGGCCATGAGCATGCCGGGGACGATCTTGTCGCAGTTGGGGATGAAGACCAGCGCATCGAAAGGATGGGCGGTGGCCATGATTTCGATGGAATCGGTGATGACCTCGCGGGAGGTGAGGGAGAAGCGCATCCCCTCGTGATTCATGGCGAGGCCGTCGCATACGGCGATGGCGGGGAATTCCATGGGCGTGCCGCCCGCCATGCGGATGCCCGCCTTGACCGCTTCCGCAATCTTGCCGAGGTGCAGGTGGCCGGGCACCACTTCGTTGGCGGCGTTGACCACGCCGATCAGCGGTCTCCTGATCTCCTCGCGGGTCAGGCCGAGCGCGTAGAGGAGGGAGCGGTGAGGGGCTTTTTCAAGGCCGAAGGTCATTTTTTGGCTGCGCATTGTCTTTGTCCTTTTAAAAGTCGCTATGTCGGGCCGTTCCATGGCGGCCCTCCCTGAGACGAAGGAAGGCTAGTCGCCGTATTCGTCCTCAAAGTCCTGTTTGGTCATGCCGAAGTGTTCGGGATATTCCTCTTCCGACAAGTCGTCGATGGCCCCGGAAAGGAGAAAAAGGCCGCCGTGCCCCATCATATAGTAATCGTCCATGGGGCCCCAAAGTTTCTTCACCCTGCGCAGCACGTCCACATCCGTCAGCCGTGTCACGGGCTTTGCGCCCTCGCCGGTGATGGCTCCGGCAGCCACCATGCCCCGCCACGCGTCGGAGCCGCTGTCGATGCAGACCTTGTCTTTGTGCTCCACCCATGTGTTGGTCACGGCGTCGTAGGCGACGAACGAATAGGGATCGCCCTGCGAAAAGGCGCCTTGCTCGGACAGATGGTCATAAGTGTCCCGGTTCGTCGCGTAGTCGTGCATCTGGGTCTTATCAAAGACAAAGGTGTATTGGCACGCCATCATCTCCTTCAGCGTCCGGCGGTTGGTGAACCCGCAGTCGCCGTACTCTTCCAGCTTGAACAACGAATAGATGAGGTTCCGCTTTTCGGAAACGGGTATATCGGAGCGGGACACGACCCGCACGGCCTCTTCGATATAATCTTCGATTTCGTGCATCGACATGGCGGAGTTCCTTGCTGCGCGGTTTTCGAGAGAGGGTGCTGCCCGAGATCGGACGGCCTTCAATGACGTACGTCTCTAGTCGATGATGCGGCCCTGCAACCAGATGATCGCGTCGATTTCATCCCCGGCTTGCGGGACGAGCTTGCAGACACGTTCCGGCGCGTAGAGCGGAAAACGGAGAGGATTGGGCGTGTTGAGGCCGAACTCCACGATCAGCATGTAGACTTTTTCGTCCCGGAAGGTCATTTCCTCCACCGAGGTCACGGGAACGCGGATTTGGTATTCCGAGGCGATCTCTCCCGGCATGAGGATTCGGGCCCCCTTGAGGTCGACGGTCAGTTGCGGCACGTCGAGGCGGGTGGAACCGGGATGGCGGGACAGCCATTCGGCCACGTAACGCTCGTAGTCCGGCCCCTCGGTGACGGTCATCTCGTCGAGCAGGGCGCGGCGCAGGCCGAGGGCAAGCCCGGCGAGGAGGAAGGTGTGGCGCACGCCCGGGGTGAGGTCTTCACGGTCGCGGTAGAAGAAGGGGGAATAAAACCAGAGCGCGCTGGCCCCTTCGTTGCAGCAGGCGGCGACTTCGCCTTCCGTGCCGTTCTTCCACGCGTAGGTTTCTTCGACGGTCATGTCGTTGGCCGCGCCTTCAAGCAGGGGATAGGCCGAGACGGGGCGGATTTCCTTGTCCGCCTTTCCGTGCAGAGTGACGCCCGCGCGAAAGGCCGTTTCCGCCGGCCATGCAAGGACCATCGTTTCCGTCTTGGCATCCTTGCGCTGCCAGCAGCTACGGGTTTTGCCCTCCTTCATGACGTCCATGATGACTGCGGGGAGCTCCTGCTGCGGATTGTTCAAAAGGGTCAGCCAAGTTTTGCCAAGTCCTTCAAAATGGTTGCTCATGGGGCCTATCCTGATGGGGTTATTGGTGCTGTCGGCATCGCGGCGGACGCCGTTTTTTGTCTCAAGCGAGGAATCATACCCGTTTAGGGTACGCCCGGCAAGATGCGCGTAGGGCCTTTCGGAATGGCCTGTACAACCTGGGGAGGACCGCAGACCGGCAAGAAGCACGTGGGGGGGCCTTCGGGAGCCGCTTTCGGCCAAGGACGGGGAAAACGGAGGACGGGGAAGTCACCGCTTTTGGGTAGTGCGCCAGGCAGGGGCGGGCTTCCGGCAGGGTCCCTTTTCCTTCGGGCCGATGCCGTCCGGCGGATGGAGCCCTTGCCGGTGGGGACACCTGTTGGCAACAGGTAAAGCGCATCTGGAAAATTTCATGCAGCCCTTGTCGATGAGGACACCTGCCCGGAGCGCCCGGCAAGAGCTGGCTGCGGAAGGCTCTTTTACGCATGGGGCGCTTGTGCGGCGTCTTGCCCCATGTTACTGCTGGTCGGGCCGGGGAAAGGCGGAGTCGGTTCCGCCTGCGGTTCCGCCCGCGCTGGCGGAGTGGCTGTCATCTTGAGCCGAGGAGTGCGATGTGCGCGAAATTCATGTGTCGACGATAAGGGATACCGTGGCGGAACTGGCGGTCGCCGCCTGCTGCCGCCTGCCGGACGTGATGTACGGGGCCATTCAGTCTTCTATGGAACGGGAAGCCTCGCCCGCCGGGAAGGACGTCCTGCGGCAGCTTTTGCTCAACGCGGACATCGCGGCGTCGGAGAGCACGCCGATTTGTCAGGATACCGGCCTTGCCGTGGTGTTTGCGGAAGTGGGGCAGGACGTCCACGTGGTGGGCGGTTCCTTTGAGGGCGCTGTCAATGAGGGCGTGGCCAAGGGCTATACCGAGGGCTATTTGCGTAAATCTTCCGTGGCCGAGCCGCTTTTCGAGCGGAAAAACACGGGCGACAACACCCCCGCCGTGCTGCACGTGCGGCTGGTGCCCGGCGACCGCATCCGTCTCAAGCTGGCCCCCAAAGGCGCTGGCAGCGAGAACAAGAGCGCGGTGAAGATGCTTGTCCCCGCCGACGGCATCGAAGGCGTGAAGCGTTTTGTGGTCGATACCGTGCGCGCGGCGGGTTCGAGCCCCTGTCCCCCGATGGTGGTGGGCGTGGGCATCGGCGGCACCATGGAACTGGCCGCCCTCTGCGCCAAGCGCGCCGCCATGCGCGACGTGGACACCCGCAATCCCGATCCCCGCTATGCGGCTTTTGAAGAGGAGCTTCTCGGGCTGCTCAACGCGCTCGGCACGGGCCCGCAGGGACTCGGCGGCACGACGACGGCCTTCAAGGTCAACGTGGAATGGTGCGCGACGCACATCGCCAGCCTTCCGGTGGCCGTGAACATCAACTGCCATGCCGCGCGTCACGCGGAGGCCGAGCTGTAGGAAGGGAGCCCTTCCCCCGGAAGGGTACGACGTTTGACTTTTTGAGGAGGTTGCTGTGTCCGAGCCCATCCGTCTGACTACGCCCCTGACTCGGGACAAGGTGCGTTCGCTCCATATCGGGGATCGCGTTCTCATTACCGGGACCATCTACGCCGCCCGCGACGCCGCGCACAAGCGCATGGTGGAAACGCTGGACAGGGGAGAGCCCCTGCCCGTGGATTTGACCGACCAGATCGTCTATTACGTAGGCCCCTCTCCGGCGAAACCGGGACAGGCCATCGGTTCCGCCGGGCCGACCACAGCCGGCCGCATGGACGCCTACGCTCCCCGCCTCATGGAGCAGGGGCTTTCCGGCATGATCGGCAAGGGCAACCGTTCGCAGGCTGTCAAGGACGCCATGCAGAAGTACGGGACCGTCTATTTCGCGGCCACGGGCGGCGCGGGCGCGCTGCTTTCGCGCTGCATCCGTTCCTATACCGTCCTTGCCTACGCCGAGCTTGGCCCCGAGGCGCTGGCGGCGATGGAAGTTGTGGACTTCCCCGTCATCGTGGTGGGAGACTGTGAAGGCGGCGACTATTATATTGAAGGGCCGAAAGCCTACGCCAGGGGCTGATTCCGAAAATCCGGGCGGCGGGCCTTCCTTCCGGCGGGAATGACGCGCACGGCGGTTTCCGTCGGAAAGGGCGGCCCGCGCCGTCTTTTCCTTGCCCTGCTCAAGGAAGGGACAGCGGGCGCGGCTGCCCGGCTGTCCTCTGCGGCATGTCCCCTTTTCGGGGCGGCTGTTCTGTCGGCCCGCTCCCGCCGGTCCGCCGCCATACGGGGAGGGCCCCGCTGGGTCGGCGCGTGGTCAAGGACGTGGCGTCCGCTATTTTCCTTTTTCCCGCAAGGCTATTCCCGGAATGGACGGAGGAAGCCCCGCCGTCACCTTCGTC
>OFEZ01000437.1_pt1 | contig 30596 bp, 26 predicted proteins | sample 1521241 | NCBI WGS metagenome assembly OFEZ01 (sample SAMEA3504099, study PRJEB24116) | mouse gut metagenome | biome: mouse gut; feature: mouse-associated habitat; material: faeces | place: Denmark | collected 2011
GTGGCGGGCACATGTACGGTAGATAGACAGAGTCCGTCAGGACGGCTTGTTCCACCTGAATAACTTTCCATCCTCGAGGCTTGCATCCTGTAAAAGCTGTTTGGTAGCAGACGAAGAAGGCCCGGGGCGGTTGCCTCGGGCCTTCATATATTCAGGGGATGGTTAATCATTTATTTTTTCCAGGGTCCTGAATCATCCCTCACAAGCTTGATGGGGAGTGCATCGCCACCTCCATAGAATGAACATGCATAGTCATAACCAAGGAAGTTAAGGTCAAAGTAGTTCATGTCCCATGCCATGAAGTGATTGCTATTATTACTATGCTGCTCAATCCAATAGATGGCACCGGGGGATGCCGGAAGATTGAACGGAATTGGGCGATACTGGTTTATTTTGTTCTGCTCCTGAGTCAAGGTCGCAGCAACAGCACCATAGCGCAACACACCTCTTGAATTATCTGTTGCATTCTGAATGGTGCGACGTCCTATCCCGCGGGCTCCCAACGGGAAGAACACCTGATGGGCATTCGTGGGATTGAACACAATGAATCCACGCATACCGCTCTTACCGCCATAAACGCCTGTAGTGCCATTGCTTTCGTCAGTACCGTTATTATCGAAGTCCTCAAATCCGTAAGCTACGTCCACCACATCGGCAGGCTCCGTTGCACCATCGGCATACAGCACACCGATACCGTACTCACCGCTAAGAAGCGAGTTATATTCCTCAAAGGTAGGTACACGATAGTAACATGTCTCGCCATTGACAGTTGCTTTGAATCTCGACCACTTGAAGTCGCGCCCTATCTCTCCTTTCTGAGAGAGTTGCTTATTGTCCGAAGATTTTGTAAAAGATATACCGTTAATATCAGCCCAACTTTTCGACTGACCATTAGTCAGGGAAAACTTAGTATTTCCGGGAGCAATAAGAGGACCAAGCTTAGAGTTGGCATTATTCTCAATCAGGATACCCTCAGCATAGTTGCCACGTTTGAACAGGGTGCCGAGTGACAGAGGGGATGCTGTAACCGTTGCAGAGATGTAGTCAGCATCGGTAGGATTAGCCTTTCCGCTCCACTGAGTCTGATATGGGGTATTCTTGTCACAACTATACAGGCTGAATGAACTCCACTTGGCATTGTCCATAATAGTGATAGGTTCATAATAGCCCTGACGGACAAATATGGAGTGATTGCAGGTATAGCCGTGATATTCGATACGTATAATACCGCAGAGTGACTTACCTTTCTGTCCTTTACCATTGAAGTTGATGGTAAATTCCACCGGTGTATCAGTATTACCCACAATAGCACCATCAGCATCATGGCCTATACCTCCGGTAATAGATATGAATCCGTCAGCACCATCCGATACAGTCTGCACATAGGCACGCCATGCACCTTCCGACTCAAAAGTCTTAAAGTGTGTGGCATCAGCTCCCTCACGACGGTAAAGCTTGACATTGAAAGAGGTGTTATCATCCCACTGACGCCATACAGCCTTGGGATTAACCACACGGCGTACCTGATAGATAGGCATATACTTAACTATCGGCTTTTCAACGCCCTTGTATTTTGCAGTAAGCTTCACAACGGCCTTACGCTGATAAGTGTCATACGGATTATTGCCGGTAAAGCCGGATATACCAAGCATTGACTTCGGGCGGGTCCATGTAGTGAGGCGCACCGTTGTAGAACCATCAGGAGCCTTTACTATCTCACAGGCATTATTACCTGAACCAACGGTTTTAGTTACCGTTTCACCCTGCTTCCAATTGGGGAATGACAGGTCCGCTTTTGTAAATGTACGCCAATTCTGATTATGTTCGTAGAAATATTCTTTCAATTTCTCCTTTTGAGTATCATATGTAGTACCTGTACCGGGAAGAATTACCGCTTCCAGATTGTCCGGCACCTGAAGAGCCAAGAATCCGGCCCAGATCGGGGTCACTTTCTGGGGAGCATTCTTATCTGAAGGAGCCTGCTGCTTACTTCCATCGCGACTCCAAGGAGTCTGCAATCCATACCACATATTTCCACCATCGTTCATATACACCGGGCGGTTCCATTTGAATGCCAACTCGCCGGTACCTACCGTAGCATCAGGAACGGAGTCTTTCTTAGTCTTGTCGTAAGGAGCCCAGTTGTTCTCCACGATCTCAACGTCAAATTCCTCCACCTCGCCCTTAAAACGGACCGGGAAAATGGCCTTGTTGTTGTAAGCGTATGACACATAATATGTCGGGTCGGTATAGAAAGTCACATCCGGCTCTACATACTCGATGTGCCAGTCAGGCTGATTGGCATAACCACGGAAACCGAGGGTAAGCTTGTAGTGATGGTTGCGGAACGCATCGTAGTCAAACTCGCAGTTCTGACCGAGCATGAAGCGGTACTTGATAGGACCGTTTGACACCTGGTTGACGTTGGTCGACACGTAGTAGGCCTCGACCTCCACATATGTGCCGTACTCGATATTGTCCTTATAGTCATACTGGCCGGGCTTGGGATTGAAGCCTACTTCATCCCACTGCTGGCGCTTGTCATACTTCTTCTGGCCGGGATAGTTGCCCTGACAGTTCTCGTAGAAATAGAGGGCGCGGTCATATTCGGTGTGGGTCACCTCCTCGCCATTGACTGTCGACACGGCTCCACGCAGAGGTGTGCCGTTGGCGATACGCATCCATGATTCATAGCTGTCCGAGGGCTTCTGACCGGGAGCCATCTCCCCTTCTGCCTGCTCGCTATAGTATATCACGCCGCCGTCCACTATCATGGAGTCAGCAGAGGTAGTGTGTACGGAGTTCTCGTTGCCTATCTTACAATAGCGGGGAATATCCTTGATGGTGATGCTCTTGATATAGACAAAGATGCCTTCATGAAGGCCCGAGCCATCGTAGACAACCGTAACTTTCGAGGCACAGCGCTTGATCCACGAATGGAGCGACACATGCTTCTGACTCACCGGCACCACCGGAGCATCAAATCCGTCGGAGGTCTCGAAGTCATTACCGGCCAGGGTGAAGTAGCCGAACATCTGCTTGTTGTTGGCTATATTCGTCTGGTCCCACTCAACCTTGACATTGCGGAGATCCTTCTCGTCGGCGAAACGCTCGCGGGTGTCCTCGTTGTCCTCAAAGCCCATGTTGGCCACGGCATACATGCGGTACTTGCCGAAGGGGACATTCTTAATGGTAAATGTGGCACGTGAGGTCGATTCCTCGCTCTGCACAGGCTTGCCGCCCGCGTCGTTGGGCATGTCAGTGTTTGAGCCGGTCTCCCCCTTCTTCTTCACGGAGTAGTCAACGAAGTCATCCTGCGTATATATATCCACAAGCTTACCCTCGGAGTCGTACATGAAGACGGTGAGGTCATCAATAGACTTTATAAGGTCGCCGGGCTGTGATCCGGCCACAGCGCGTCCGCCGGTCTCGTTTTCAGTTGCCACGAGCGGATGGAAGTCAACCGATGCTGTCACCAACGCCTCGCCTTCACCAATCTCATAGTCGCCGGTAGGAAAGTCGTCGGTACATGCTGCAAAAGGAAGCAGCAGTGCAAGCAATGCAAGAAAATGCAGCGATTTATTTAACATTACAGTAATATATCAGTATATTGTGTTTTTTTAGAAATGATGGTTTACAGCTGAAGTGATTCAACAGCCAATCAGGGGAACTCAACCCACGGGGGCACTTCACCGGGATTGACCGGCGGACGGGGCAGAAGTTCGTCGAATCCAAACTGCGGATTGAGAGGCACAGCCGCATAAGGCATGATATCAACCGTGAAATCCACATCAGCAAGTCCGAGCGCTATGTTGATCTTGACATAGGTGTTTCGGGGCAGCGAGGGCAGATTGGGCAGAGGCACCATCCCGGAATATTCCCTATCACCGCTCAGACGCATGCGGATGTAGAACTTCGAATCGGAAGCGAGCTTCGTCTCCGGGAAGTAAAGCGCAGGCGCATAGGGTATGGTTGACCCTACGGTAGTTTCCGGGGTAACGGTGATATTGGGTTTGAACGAATAAGGCTTATTGACACTCCCCTCCGGGACTGTATACTTCGTTATATATCTGTCAGCGAAATACACGGGGTATTTTGCCGGAACATATTCAGCATCAATAGGTAGAAGATATTCGCAGTTGCCAAGGCTCTGTATCTCGAATTCCTCAATGGTGTATGGTTCAACCGGCGCCGCTACGGGAGTTATGAAGAATCCAAACTTCACGGTAGCGCGGGTTATGAACAGGTTGGCAGACTGATACAGATCAGTACCGTCAGCCTGCGGGGTACGGATATCAATGCTGTAGCTCTCCGTCATGGGGAGGTAATGCTTGTCGGAACCGGTATTGTCGATCAGCGGTTCGCCTGCACCGCAAGAGAGCTTCAGGCTGTTTATTTCATCAGTCGGGAATGTGGAGCCGATGGTCAGCTTATTGAAGTCGTAGGCTGGACTTCCGGCACCGTCAGTGAACATCGAAGCTTCATTAGCAAAGACGTAGACCTGTTTTGTTTCACCGCCAGCGACTTTCAGGCGGATGTTATGGTATTCGCCAAGTCCCGCTTCAGGGATTGAGCGATACAGATATTCGTTGTGCTCTATCTCTCCGTTGGGGCGCACAACAATGATACGCAGCGTACGCATACGCTCGTACTGAGTCTGTGGTTCTTCAAAGTAATCATCACCGGGGAGAGCGCCGATACGTGATTTCTTTCCGTCAGGATCTCCGGCATAAACGTTAATCTCAAAATTGACCATTTCGGAGTCACCGGTTTGCGGTGGAACAGGCGCGTCCCCACCACAACCGATGACCGAAATCGTCAGCAGGAGTAAAACGGCGATGTTAAGAAACGTCTTCATACTTTAATCTTATGAGAGTTCAGGGTTATTAACTCGTACAACCCAATCATTGACAACAATCTGGACAGTAATCCACTTCCAGTGCTTGTCAAGGAAGAATATCAGAGTCCAGCGGCTTTCGCGGTCAAGATACTCCTGTGTGCCCATCTTGTAGTTACTCTCGCTCTTCATGAGGGCAAGGTAATTGATAAGCGGAATGTTTACAACATCACTGCCGTCAGAGCAGCGTGTGATGTGGAGAGTGGGAGAATTGGATGTCACCAGACGTCCGAAGCTGAATTCGGCAAAAGCCACCTTCTGCTCAGAGCCGTCGGGCTGGAGCCCGGTCGAAGCCGTTCCTGATGTCCAGGGCAGATAAGTGAAGTTTCCTTCGGGGACAACATCATTTTCCCAATTCATGCGGGTATTGTCATCTATCACAGCCCAGTTGAAGTCAGTTCCGGCCACGGGATCACCGTTGAGTTCCTGAAGAATGACACGCAGATTGTTGGTGTCCTTCATCATCGGCACGGTATATTCATCATAAGCCATGGTTTCCTTCTTGACCTCCACGTCAAAAATCTTTCCGTAGAAGAGGCTGTGCAGCTCAGTGCCTACAGGACGCTGCATGATGTCCTGGTTCAGTGCCACGCCGAGCGATGTGATATCAGCACCGGCAGCAGGAGTCTGAAGGAAATGGTATGAGCTTGCGTCGCACTGCATGCCGCCGTAGGCCACTACCTTATACTTGCCCTCGGGCAGGTCAACGGTCATACGGTAATTTTCGTCCGAAAGCTTTTCGGAAGAGGTTTCGGTAAGAGTGGTGACGTACTTTCCGTTTTCATCATAGACATACACGGTAAGACAATGCACCTGCGAGGGGAACGCATTGGCAAATTCCATGTTATAATCATAAATGAAGCGGAGCTTCAGACCCTCCGGACATGGAGCGAGGTCGTCGTAGACAAAGCCACAAGATGACAATCCGGCTACTGCCGGCGCGATAAGCATTATCGCGCCGAGCAGCCGTGATTGGATTTTATTGAAAAATTTCATTCGAAATTATTAGGGAATCAAACTATCAGAGGATGATATTGTTAACACGAACTACCCAAGGAAGTACCTGTACCTGAACGCGGAAGTAGGTTTTGGGAGATTCGTCGGGATCATTGGGATCTTCGGGATCGGGATCATCGCCGGGCTTGCCGGGGTGGCCGAATTCGAGGATGTTCTGAACGGCAATCTTGTACACGTTGTTGCGGACAACGCTGAATTCCATAGCGCCCATAACGGTGTTGTTGCCGTTATCGTTGTGACGGTTGTAGTAAGCGTAGTACATGGGGTACTGACCGTTTTCAGGGCGGTAGATAGCGAAACCGTTTGACTCGGTCAGGTCAGTCAGAGGAGCAAGGAGCTCTTCTGTAAGCTCAGCCTTGATATTGTAAGCAGCCTTGAAGGTCTCTGCAAGAGTTGATACGGGGTTAGCAAGTACAGCAGCTTTCAGCATAGCGAGATCGCCATAGATAACGCCGTTGTAAGCATAGATGGGATTCTGAGCGGCAGTGATTACCTTGCCAAGATCGCTGGTTGCATCGGCAGCTACGAGGTGGCCTTTGAAAGCGATACCGGTAGTGATACCTTTGCGCTGGGTGTCAACCTGAGGTATGGTATTTTCAGTGGTGTACTTCCAGATGTTGTAACCGGGAATACCCTCCCAACCCTGGTCATTGTCCTCGCCGAGGCTTGTGCCAAGAGCTTCATACTGCAGGTCGGCTGAAGTGAAGTCGAAGCCTATGCTCGTGCCTGTTGCGGGCTGACCATTGTAGAGATAGTGGTTGCGGATGAATGAGAGCTCGATGCTGCTTTCAATCTTCTGCTGATAGAACGGGCTGACAACGTAATTGTTAGGAGTTTCAAATCCACAGATTGACACAGGATTGTCGGCAGTATTGTCACCTGAACCTGTAGCAGATACGCGGGGAAGATAGTAGTATGACTTGGCAACATTAATCAGAGCCATTTCATCAAGCTTGACATAGCCCATGAGAGTGCTGGGATGGTTGGTAACATTGCCGTCCTCGTCAATATCAGAGTTGTTGTGGTTGTAGATAGGATAGAGGTTGGCTACATTCTGACCGGAAACAGTGGTCTGCTTGAAGTCGAAACGGGCTGAAGCGCGCTCTACCTTTACGATACCGAGGTTGAAAGGATTGGTGGGCGAATTGTACTTTTCGTCCATTTCGGGCTGTGTCGGGAGCGTAACAGTTGTAATTGCTGCGTTTGACATCAGGAAGCCATTCTTTGTCCAGATTGTCTGCTCGGTGATATCACCGGTAGCATTTACGAAACCACCTTCGAAACCGTTCTTGGCAGCTTCTACAAGCTTAGTGGTGGGGTTACAGTAAGCGAATACATAAACCTCCTCACCGGCGTGGTCATAGAGATCACGTGTTTCAAACTGCACGTTGTAGGTAGGACGCTTAGAGGTAGATGAAGTAGCCTCATGGGGGTCGGCGAGGTTAGAGGCGATATAGATATAGTCATCGCCTGCAGTTGATGTCGGGGTGCTCTTTGAAGCGATCACCACAAGAACAGAACCTACATTGTTCTCTGAGTCGTTACCTACTTCATGTCCGCTGTTAGAATTTGCGCCGTCGTCATCAGGATCAGTTGTTGCAGAACGGCTTCCCTGAGGGAGGGAGAGCGTAAGGCGGGCGTAGATGTCGCCTTCAGCAGGAGTCTGACCGCCGTTAGGCTCGTCGCTGCTACAGCTGGTGAACATCATTGTTGATGCAGCTGCAACAAGAAAAAATTTGCTGAAATTCTTCATACAATAAATTAGTGAATAAATGATTGAAAATTTACTTTCGTTTATTAATAGTGTGTGTTAAATATAGTCAGGGCTATTATTTTACAATAATGTTTACCTTGTTCTTATTGCTCTCAAGCTGGTTGATGGAGTCAAGTGCAGCCTTGGCCTGAGGTATGGACGAGGCATTGCCGAAGTGGGTGCGTGCAGCCGTATAGTTCTTCTTAAGAGCATTGAGCACACCACGGGCATACTCGGCCTGCTCGCTGTCGCCGGCCTTTGACAGATAGCGTTCGGCAGCCTGATAGTTGCCTATGCCCATCGCCGCATTAGCCGCATTGAGATTGGCAATGGCATCAGAGGGGAACATGCGTACAGCCACATCAAACACTTCGTTGAAGTCGGCGCTACCCGGTTCGAGAGTCTGCGCTGCCGCGTAGAGTTCGGCAAGGCTTAGCTTCTGAGGCTGTGTGCGCATCACCTGAAGAATCTCCTTGGGATCATAGTAGGCACGCACCTTGTAGCGCACTACGTAGTCAGAGTGACGGAGCGCGGGATACTCGTTCTTGAGCAGGAATGCGTACTCGGTGGGATAGGTTGACTGTATCTTGCTGTTCTTGGGGTCAGGAGCAAGGTTTGAGTCGATGATATCAAGAATACCCTGACGATTGTTTATATTGGAGTTCTCGACATACTTGCGCAGGCCTTCCCAGTCCTCGGGGGTATATTCGGTGGTGATGAAGTCCTTATCGAAGTGATAGAGATTGCGCACATATTCCTTGAGGGCTTCGGTACGACCCTTGGCCAGACGGATATTGTTATCATACGGGCCTTCGGGCGATGCGTAGCCATGGATGTTCATTCCGGTGATGGTCACGTCCTTATCGTTGCGCACAAGGTCGATAGTCTCACGGATCTTGGCGAGTTCAACGGTGTTGTTGCGGTAAGAGGGACGGATGTCAGTCTTGTTGACCACGAAGTCAACGAATGCCGAGCCGGTCTCCTCACGCACCTTGTCGACCTCCACTTTCGGCGGAATGTAGACGAAATCGGCGGCAAATACCGGGGGCTCCATATTGAGCTGGGCAATGGGAAGCGGTTCAGGGCGCTCAATAGTGTCACCGCAGCAGCTGCGCACGTCATAGTTGAGCTTTATGTCCGAGCGGCTCATCCATGACTGGTAGGGCACGGTAACACGATAGTTGGCCACCGCCTTGTCGCCGTTACGGAACAGATAGGGGTTATTGTCGCCGCCATTGCGTATCTCATTATAATAGCGGTTGCGGCCTGCGAAAATAATATCCTGAAGCTTGAGGCTGTCAGTGGCGCTGTAGAGCACCGGGGTGACAATCAGCTCCTGATTGGAACCAATCTTCACATCGGACATGTCGATGTCCATAGCCACGAAAAGGTTGTTGTCAGTGCGGGCTGCATCTATATTGGTGATGCGGGCGGGGCTTACGGAAATATCCTTGGCACCGGCCGATACCACTGTGGCGCACATAAGCGCCGCGCAAAATATCTTGTTCATTGCAGAATCAGCTGTTAAAAATTAGAACACGTAAATAAGATTGACAGCAGCTTTGGTGGGACCCACATAGTTATGAACAGCGTTGTCCTTTATCTTATCGCCGCAATGCGTACAGGGATATTTGTCATAACGGGTATATACCCATCCGAGTCCTATCTCTGCCTCGATATTCCAATGACGGCCCACAATCCATGAGTAGCCATAAGCAATACCTGCACCTACGCCCCAACCCTGATAGCGGTAGTCCTCAAGTTTCTTGAAATTGTTGCCGAGGAAATTTGGCAACTTCAGGTTTCCGAGGTTGAACTGACCGCCCAACAGATGCGCGCCGAAGAAGTGTCCCTGCCACCGGTCGCAAAGCCAGTAGCGCACTTCGGGCTGGACAAGCCAGTGCTTCCAGTAGCGGTCATCAACTTTCCATGCGTTAACATTACCACTTAAATCAAATGTCCATTTCGGAGCTAACCCCACTTCTATGCCAAGGTTTGGCGATAGAGCGGCATCATAAAGCAAATTGGTCTTCAAGGCAACTTTCTGCGCACGGACGGCGCCCATGCATCCCATCAGTCCAACGAGCAGAATGAGTGTCAAACGTTTCTTCATATTTCGCTGTGTGTGATATATTGGCTCAAATAATATTGACTGTGTGTTTAAAATTCCCCCCTATCATGCATATTATGGTAATTGCTTCAATGAGGCAGACGTATTACGTCCCAAAATTTCCGACAAAGTTACTTAACATATGCCTATTTACCCCCCCCCCATAAGGTTAAAAAAGGTTAATACAGGGTAAATCAACCGAATCGGAATATCTTTTTGTCAATCCTATCCTAAATGTCGCTACAAAATAAACAAAAATAGTCCACAAAATCAACACCCGCATACCACAACAAATCCGGCCGGATTCAACAAGTGTATCGACCTATTTGTAAATAAATTTGGTTTTGCGCCTGACTTATTCGTATTTTTGACCCCAAATTTACAAATTATGAAAAAATCATCTTTTCTCCTTATAGCAGCACTTTGCTTTTCACTCTGCACATCAGCATACGCTCAGGATCAGAATTCGCTTGAACTGCCGGCAATCCCGAAGACACTGAAAGCTCCGGCCGAACGTGCCGACTATCTGCTCGAGCATTTCTGGGACGCACTCGACGCGGCAACCGACAACCGCTCGGCCGACAGCCTCTTTATGGAGCAGACATTTGTCAATTTTCTAAGCGTCATGCCTCACGCCTCAGCCGAGGGGCGGGCCAAGGGGGCTACAGCGATGTACTCGAAGCTCAAGCCGTCGGACAAAGCAAAGAATCTGATACGCACTTTGGCGGAGGAGTACCTCTACTCCCCTGCCTCACCTATGCGGGATGAGAATCTTTACGTGCTGCTGCTCCAATCGGACGCCGCGACGGCTGACGACGATGATGCCTCGGGCATACGCAACCGCGAACTTGCAAAGGAGCTGCTAAAGAACATACCCGGAACGCAGGCCGCCGACTTCGGCATAGAGCTTGCCAACGGCGCCACAACCACTCTGCGGCAGGTAGGAGGAATACCGATGCTTCTGCTTATATATGACCCCGACTGCCACACATGCCACGAGGCCATGGAAGCACTTGCCAACGACGCGGATATCCAGAAGGCCATAGCCGACGGAAAGATCGCCATACTGGCCGTTGCAGCCGAAACTGACCGCGAGCTGTGGCTCACTGTGAAGGACACACTGCCGCAGGGATGGATATCGGCGTTCGATACGGAAGGCATCACCGAGGCTGAGCTTTACTACCTGCCGGAAGTACCCGGACTGTATCTGCTCGATGGCGACCAGCGGGTGCTGGACCGCAACATTCCGGCCGCACTCCCCTCAGGGGCTGCCAATCCGGCTATCCTAACAATTCTGCTCGGCGGAAATAACCGATAAGCACCTCAGCCGACAGTTCCTCCGGTGTAGATACCGACAGTATGGCCGGACGCGACGATTCGGCAGCGAAACGCGCGAAGGCCTCACGCAGCGAGTTCTCCGAATCGGCCTCGTAATATGCCATACCATATCCATCGGCCAGCTGACGCAGCGGCAGATTCGGCTCGACACACAGTAGCGGCTCGCGCACCGACATGGAGCGTGTGCTTCCTATGAAGCGGAATATCCCGCCGCCACCATTACGTATCACTATCATCTTGAAGCGCGGAGTAAGGCAATGGACCCCAAGCACACCGATATCATAGGCCGCGCTGACATCGCCGGTGACAAGTAGAGTCACTGTACCGGCGGCTGCAACCGAGGCTCCGACAGCCGTGGAGGTGGACCCGTCGATACCGCTCACACCGCGGTTGCAATCGCAGCGATGATAGTCGTGCCGCCCGAACAGCTGGGCATAGCGGATAGAGGTACCATTGGAGTACTGCACATTCCAGCGCCGCGGAATTGCCGGAATTATAACTCCGAATGCTTTCAAATCGGACCACGGAGCCTTGGCCACATACGCCTGATGGAGTGAGAAAGCCCTGTCGGATAGGATCGCCCACTTATGCGCATAGTCCGAGGGCTGACGATGTGGCTGCATGGCCGAAGCCAGCTGACGGAAGAACTGCTCCGGAGGGAGCAGCACACGCCGGGTAAGCGCACGGAAGCAATCGACGGTGATATCCGTCATTCCTACATGCCAATGCTCACGCGGCATATATTTACGCAGATATTGCTTGATATAGCGCGACACCACTGCCCCGCCGAGAGTAATCACCACGTCCGGAGCAAAATCGACCCGCTGCCTCTCGTCCATGACCGACAGAACGCTGTCGATGCTCGATATGAAGGATGGGGAATGCAGATTGGAAATCGTCTCACAAAGCACCACTACGTTTGGCAACTCACTGAGCTTGCGCAGTGACCTGTTGAGCGCAGGATCTGGCGACAGAAATCCGGCAAGAATCATCACTTTGGCGGGCGATGCAAGCTCACGTCCCAAAGCCCGCGACTCAGCCACAGTGAGCCCCGAGGTGGGGAGCACGTCAGTGATGACACGCTGAGGCGAAAGCGGCTCGGTGGTCATGCGGTCAAGTGGCTCAGAAAGCTGCACATTGATATGCACCGGACCGCGCCGGCCCGTCACGGCATAAAGAAGCGCATCGTTTATCACACGGTTGGCAAACCATAGATTCTCATCATCGGCCGAAGCGGGTATGTTGCAATTGCGTTTGGTAAAATTGGCCAGTGCTCCGGGCTGATGGAGCGTCTGCGAGTCATCCTGGTCAATCCATGCCGCCGGACGGTCAGCCGATATGACTATAAGAGGTATCTGCCGGTAATAAGCCTCGGCCACTGCCGGAGCATAGTTGAGAAGCGCCGTACCGGAGGTGCACACTATAGCCACCGGTTCATTGCTTACCGAGGCTATGCCGAGTGCTATGAACGCAGCGCTGCGCTCGTCAATGACCGGAAGCAGTTCCAGGCTATCGTCCATGTTTGACAAAGCCACCAGAAGCGGAGCATTGCGCGACCCGGGGGATGTGACCACACGCTTCACTCCATGGCTCACCAACAGTTCGGCAAGAATCCGGCTCACTTCATTAGCAGTATTCTCTTTCATATTCACCTGTTTTTATGGTGCAAATTTAAGCATTTCCATCCGATTATTCAACAACCGGGCAACAACACACAAGTTGACAGATGTTGATAACTTTATTTAGCCTGCTTTTCAACAAAGTTTCCTAAAACAAAATGCTATATCATTACTATACAATAAATTATCATTTTTACCGTACCTCAAAAGTTTTCCAAAACGAAAATAAAAATAAAACTTACCCTGAAATATTTTTGTTTTATCCATTGTTTAATTGTAGCTTTGCAACGCAAAAAAATCAAGAAAACCACTACCAAAAAACATACCACCATGATTCATACTGTAATAAAGCGCGACGGCCGTATAGTAGGCTACAACGAGGAGAAAATCAAGGCAGCAATCCGAAAGGCAATGCTCCAGACCGAAATGGGCGAGGACGAAGCCCTGCTCCAGAAAATAGCCGACCGTATAGGCATGACCGGCAATGAACGCATGACCGTGGAGGAGATTCAGGATAAAGTGGAACTCGAACTGATGTCGAGCCCGCGCAAGGAAGTGGCTAAACGGTACATCGCCTACCGCGACCAGCGAAACATAGCCCGCCGTGCAAAGACACGCGATATGTTTCTTGAGATAATAGAGGCGAAAAACAACGAAATCACCCGCGAGAACGCCAACATGAATACCGACTCACCCGCCGGTATGATGATGAAGTTCGCAAGCGAGACCACAAAACCGTTTGTCGACGACTATCTGCTGTCGGCCGAAGCACGCGATGCCGTACGCCACGGCTATCTGCACATTCATGACAAGGACTACTACCCCACGAAGAGCCTTACATGCGTGCAGCATCCGCTTGACCGCATACTGAAGCACGGCTTCATGGCAGGACACGGTGAAAGCCGTCCGGCCAAGCGCATCGAGACGGCCAGTATCATAAGCTGCATATCGCTCGAGACAGCTCAGAACGAGATGCATGGCGGTCAGGCGATTCCGGCATTTGACTTCTATCTGGCCCCGTTTGTACGCAGTAGCTACATAGAGGAAATCAAGAGCCTCGAACAGCTTACCGGACGCGACCTGAAGCAATACTACGACAAAGAGTTTGATGACTACACCCACCGTCCGGTAGATGGGCTTGATGGTGATGACCGGTTGATACAGCACGCTGTAAACCAGACTGTGGAGCGCGTACACCAGTCAATGGAGGCTTTCATCCACAACATGAATACAATCCATTCGCGTGGTGGCAATCAGGTGGTGTTCAGCTCCATCAACTACGGCACAGACACCTCTGCCGAAGGCCGCTGTGTGATACGCGAACTGCTCAACTCCACTTACGAGGGTGTAGGCAGCGGAGCCACCGCCATCTTCCCGATACAGATATGGAAGAAAAAACGTGGCGTAAGCTATCTGCCTGAGGACCGCAACTACGACCTTTACAAACTGGCATGCAAAGTGACTGCCCGACGTTTCTTCCCCAACTTCCTGAACCTGGATGCCACATTCAACCAGCATGAGAAATGGAACGCAGAGGATCCGCTGAGATACCGCTATGAAGTGGCCACAATGGGATGCCGCACCCGTGTATTTGAAAATCGTTTTGGCGAAAAGACATCAATAGGCCGCGGCAACATCAGCTTCTCAACCATCAACATAGTGCGCATAGCCATAGAGTGCATGATGATAAAGGATAAGGAGGAACGCATAGCCCGCTTCTTCAAGAAGCTCGATGAAATGCTTGAAATAACAGCACGCCAGCTCTGCGACCGGTTCGACTTCCAGAAAACTGCGCTTGTGAAGCAGTTCCCGCTGCTTATGAGCCGCCTGTGGAACGGTAGCGACACCCTGCGCCCCGACCAGACAATAGAAAGCGTCATTAATCAGGGCACACTCGGTATCGGATTCATAGGACTTGCCGAATGCCTCGTGGCGCTCACCGGAAAGCATCATGGCGAAAGCGAGGAATCGCAGCAACTCGGACTGAAAATAGTGTCGCACATGCGCAGCCGCGTCAACGAGTTCTCCGAACGCTACAAACACAACTTCTCCGTACTTGCCACACCAGCCGAAGGCCTCTCAGGCAAGTTCACCACCAAGGACCGCAAGAGCTTCGGAATCATAGAGGGTATCACCGACAAGATATACTACACCAACTCCAATCATGTGCCCGTCTACTACCACTGCTCACCCAAGCACAAGGCCGAAGTAGAGGCACCATACCACGAACTGACCGGCGGCGGCCACATATTCTATGTAGAGATTGACGGCGATGCCACCCACAATCCTCAGGCGATAGCTGACATTGTTGACCTGATGGACAAAAACAACATAGGCTACTGCTCTGTAAACCACAACCGCAACCGCTGCATGAGCTGCGGTCACGAGGATGCCACCGACTCTCTGGAGATATGTCCTAAATGCGGAAGCACGCATATCGACAAGCTCCAGCGCATCACAGGCTACCTCGTAGGCACTACCGACCGCTGGAATCCGGCTAAACTTGCCGAGCTGAATGACCGTGTGGTTCACAAATAACAGATTGACACATACTGATGAATAATAAGACACTGCGGGTGCTGAGCATCGTCGACGGGACTACCGTCGACGGGCCCGGCTTCCGCACTTCCATTTATTTTGCCGGGTGCGACAATCAATGCCCCGGATGCCACAATCCCCAGTCATGGGATCATGACGGTGGACGCGAAATGACAGTAGAGGACCTGTTCAATATCGTTGAGGTAAATGACATGAACGTAACCTTCTCCGGAGGCGACCCCATGCTTCAGGCCGAAGCGCTGATACCGCTCGCACGAATGATAAAGGAGAGTGGCCGCAGTATATGGTGCTTCACCGGCTACACATTTGAGGCTGTGGAGAGGATGCGATATCCGGCAAGGCTTCTTGACTATGTGGATGTACTCGTTGACGGCCCCTTCATTGAGCACCTGCGCGACACCTCGCTCCTGTTCAGAGGCTCATCCAACCAGAGGCTTATAAAAATAGAGCCTTCCCGCCAGTGCGGAAAGACTCTGCTATGGGAACCTGAGTTTTAGCCGACAGCTTAATACTGCAGGTATATGAACGGCACTATGTCGCTTGAACGTACCTGAATTATAATCAGAATCACAATTGCCAGAATCAAGGCCTGCACCAGAAGCGGAAGCAGATGGTAACGGGCCTTCAATCTGCGTGTCCACCGCGCCGGAGCGAAGTGCATCAGATAGCCGAATACCATAGCCAGCACTATCATCAGATAACCCTCGATGAACTGCGGGGCTACCGACAGATGGAAGCTGGTGAAAATCTGTGTTGCCATATCCTTGACAGTCTCCATGGAGCGGGCGCGGAAGAACACGAAGCTCAGAGCTATAAGATTGAACGTAAGGAATATGTTAAGAGCCACTCTCCAGCGCTGACTCTTCTTCTCTTCGGATAGCTCGGGCAGAACAGCCTTAGCGCTCTTATGCCCTACAAGAAACAGGCCCTGAATACCGCCCCAGATGACATACATCCATGAAGCTCCATGCCAGAGTCCGCCTACGAGCATGGTGGTCATGAGATTGACATGCTGACGCGGACGTCCCTTACGGTTGCCACCCATAGGGATATACACGTAGTCGCGCAGCCATGATGACAGAGATATGTGCCACCGATGCCAGAATTCAGTGGGGCTCTGCGATTTGAACGGCGAATCAAAGTTGTCAAGGAAGCGGTAGCCGAGCAGCAGCGCTATACCTATAGCCATATCGGAATAGCCGGAGAAATCACAGTAGAGCTGTATTACAAACCCGTATATCCCCATCATATTCTCAAATCCGCTATAAAGCGACGGATTGTCAAAAATACGGTCGACAAAGTTCTGGCTTATAAAATCGGCCACTATCACCTTCTTTACCAATCCGCACATGATGAGAAACAGGCCTTCGCTAACCATTGTGCGCGAAGCCACCGGATTGGCCTGTACCTGAGGAAGCATATCCTTGGCCCTGACTACAGGTCCGGCCAGCAGCGGCGGGAAAAATGTCAGATAGAATGTATAGGCCAGGAAGTCGCGGCATGCCTTGATATCCCCGCGGTAGATGTCAACGATATAGCTTATCGAACGGAACGTGAAGAAAGATATACCGGCAGGGAGTATAATGTCAAGAGCATCAAATTTCTGCCCGGAGAAGTTGGCTATCGTCTCAAACAGCAGATTGAAGTATTTGAAGTATACCAGCATCCCGATGTTAATCAAGATATTCAACCCCACTATGCAACGCTTACCTGCTTTGGAGGTAGTACGATCCATCAACAGTCCGAGCACGAAGTCGGCCACACATACACCAAGCAGGATAAAGCAGTATTCAGCCGATGACTTGTAGTAGAAATAGAGTGAAAACAGGATCACAAACAGCATCTTGGCTGTCCGGAATCGCCGCATGGCGGTATAAATCAATAAAAACGCGGCAAACAATACCAGGAAAAGACCGGTATTGAATAGAAGAGGGTTGGCAGCATCGAATTTCAGCACGTCAATAATGCGGCTGAATATGGAAGCGTCAGTTGTCATATCAGTCATTCGGTAATTTACTTTGTAAGAGCTTCGGATAGCGCACGGTAAAGCATATAGCCCTGCAGGCGGTATCCCTTTGAGGTATGATGAACACGGTCACGTCCGTAAAGACCGTCAGTGAGCCACTTTCCCGAAGCCCCTGCCCCACCGGCTATTTCATACCAGTCATATACGGCTATTTTATTGTCACGCCCGTACTGAAGCAGAGCATTGCGCACGGCAGCCACATTGCTGTTCACGCCGTAGCTGCGCACACGTTTGGTTTCGGTAACGGTTTTCGTTTGGGTTCTGTATTTCTTCTTGCCTTTCTTACCCTTTACAGGCACCTTCACAGGCTTGCGTACCTTGCGTGAGGTAGTGTTGTAGACACTGCGCTGGCACTCCATAGGGGTGACAATCAGGATAGGCACACCCGGGTTGGAGGCTTTAAGATTGTTGACAAGCTTGTCGACCTGGGCAATAAATAGGCCGACGTCGAAATGCCCGAACGCTTCATTGGTGCCAAGCGACAGGATTATGACATCGGGCTGAAGCGGAGCGATACCACGCCCTAAAGTCCCGATATTATTATATGTCTGGTAGGTGGCGCCATTGTTGCCTATGGTGTGATAGAACACACCGGGACGATTGCCGGAAAGCGAGGCCCCGAAGAGAGTCAGATCGCCCTCGGTGTCAAACTTGACATAAACACCCGTCTGCTCATCAGTCAGGTCGATATGCGTGTAGTCCTTTGAGTATTTGGGTGAGAAGGCTATAGCGTTTCCGTTACGGTCCTTGACACCGGTTATGTTGATACGTCCGTTATGGAAAAGTGTTATTGACGAAAACGGATTGTAGTCATCATCCTCACGTGTACCTACAAAAATCTCGCTCGACTTTGTCGAGGGGCGAAGCGAGGTGCCGGTGAACCCCATTGTATGTGGCCAAGGGGTCTTCATCACCTTGGCGGGAATCCACGGATACTGGCTCGTAAACTGATAGTCGGAGGGCTCATTTGTGCCAGTCATACGCAGAGGCGCCACCAGGCCACGCCCTGCATTGCCGTAATCGTACTGAAACAGCTCGCGCGCCGTTCCGGTAGCGATATCAGCCTGCAGATGACTGTCGCCGATATGCACAATGGTGAACGGATTCTTCTTCACATTGTGCAGAGCCTTGACAGCGCTGCTCCAGTCAGCTCCGTTAAGGGTTATGTGATTCCGCCCCTCCTTTACAAATTCAGGGACAGAGATTCCGGGATCGTCCTCCCCCTCTTCAATCACAGGGTTCTCACGGAGCTCCGACTCGTCATCGACCTCAAAGTCATCGTCAGGACGACTGGGACAACCGGAGGCCCATACCGTCAGCGATGCTGCGGTAGTGACAAGCAGCGCTATTATACAGATTCGTTTCAACTTCATTTCTTCAGGTTATGGTTCAGGGCATTCACGAAGCGTGTTGCCAATTCACGTCCACCCTTATGTGTCAGATGGATGTAATCCTTATTGGCAAGACCTGATGAAGCCCATTTTACAATAGCGTCCTGTCCACCCATAGCTTCCTGAGTGTCCCAGAACATGGAGTGTGTGCGTCGTGCCACTTCGCGCTGTTCATCCACCATATTTTTGGATGTAGCCATGGAGTGCACTTCGCCGCCACGCTTCTCTCCGCGGTCGCCGATACCCATGATCAGGATGTCGGCATTCGGATAGCAAGCGCGCATCTGGTTGACCACCTCCTCCATACGCTTGCCATACACACTATAGTTAGTCTGCTTGGATGACATGGCGTTGATACCGAACTCAAGCACTATCAGATCATAATCAACATACTTGGCCATCTGACGGCACAGGTCGGCATTTACATTCTTCAACGATATTCCTGAAAATCCGCGTGATGACATACAGTCGACATTGATACCCTTGCTGCTTTCGAGCCATACGCCAAGACCTATTATAGAAGGAGTGGATGACGATACGGCAAATTCAGCTGTGGCACCCGGCACTGCTATGCACTGCACTTCAGGCGAAGCCTTGACTTCGTGCGAAACCCAGTCCGCACCATTTTTCACTTTCACCACACCTCCGTCGGGGGCAATGAAAAGGAACTTCGACATATCCCAGCGGTCAACATGCGCAAGCGAGCTTGTGCCGCTATAGGTAGCTGTAGCATTACCGGAAGGCTTGAAATAATGTTCTGAGATGCCCATGTATGCCTTGTCACCTTTCTTATTAGCGGCAAATGTGGTCCAGCCTTTGCCACCCTGCTTCACGCTCTTGCGGAATCCGGGAAAATCGGTGAACAGACTCATATATCCCACACCTGAGCCACCATAGGTGTCCTGCAGCAGCTCGCGCATATCCTGGGTGAGGATATCACCCTCAATATAGCTGTCGCCAAGCACGGCGATACGTGCCAGACGCCCCGACGACAAGGCTGCACGCAGATGCTGGAGTCCCTGCTGCGATGCAGTGTAGTCCTCAATCTGCACAAGGTCGCCTACACGGGCAGGCTTGATGTCGATAAGCACTGAATCAGATGAAGTCGCGGAAGCCGCCTTGTAAGCAATAATGGTTCCTGATGCGTCGACAAGAGCCACGCGGCCGTCGGCCAACACTGAATCGCGCAGGTTCTGATAACCACCTGCACCTTCATTCATGGCCTGCTGCAGTTCGGGGTCGATACCCTCCACGTCATTATTGCCGGAAGAAGTAGTGTCGGCATCATTCAGCCCGGGCAGAATATCGCTCAGCAGATTGAAGTCCTTGACAGCTCCGCCGGTCCACTTTGAGAGAGGCATATATGACACACCCACCACAACGGCAAGAGCTACAACAACTATAATCAACGCACGGAGACCGGTATTCTTTTTCTTCACCGGTTCGTTGACCTCCACGTTGTTTTCAATATTTTCAGTGTTCTCTGTATTCTCAGTATTCTCTGTGTTTGTATCTTCAGTCATAGCAATTATATTTTCAAATTATAGACTCAATTAACGTTTTAGCTTTATACTCCGTCTCGTTCCATTCATCCGGAGCTGATGACAGCGCGGTGATACCACCGCCTGTAAAAATATTGTAGAGATACATGCCCTCTGGTTCCTTAGCCACCTGCGCACAACGCAGATTGACATAAGCCGTCAGGCTATCGGCGGAAAAATAACCTATCCATCCACCATAGCATCCACGGGGACGCGATTCATAGAGCATCACATGCTGAAGAGCCTGCTCATAAGGGGTGCCAAGCAACGCCGGAGTAGGGCTAAGTTTCTGCATAAACTCCCCAACATTGACATCGCCGCTCGCAGTAACCGTATGGGCAAGATGCTTTACTGCGCCAAAGCGGCGTTCCTCAGCCTTACCTACCACAGGTTCGAGGCCACAGGATTTGAAAAGCCCACAAATATAGCCGGTGACAAATTCATGTTCCTCGACATTCTTTTTGTCCCAAGCTCCGGCGGAGTCAGCTGCGAGCGTGCCGGCAAGTGCGATAGTTGACAGCGTATTCGCACAGTAGGAATACTCAAGCAGCAATTCAGGCGAAGCTCCAAACCAAAGTCCGGTCAGTGGGGTAAAATACAGGTAGCGCATGGTGTGCTGATGCTCCTGAAAATATCGGCAGGCCACATCCAGCGGGCTACTATCCGAACGGACCGCCTTGACCCGGCTCATCACTGTCTTTCCTCCGGAGGCTTTAAGGTTTTCTATCACTTCATTGATATTGCGGCAATAGTCATCATAGCTGTCTGACTCTACCATATAACCGACCGCTGCTTCAAGCGGACCGCGGCATCCTGCGATATCAGCATCAAACAGTGTAAATTCGTCATATTCTCCGCCTATACGTATAGCATCGGAATATTTGTCAAATTCATGTATCACGAATGAATCATCCACCATCCCATAGCCGGATATCCCTATGCGCTCCACTTGCGAGCCTGCCATAAAACGGAATTCCATCCGTCCCGGCAATGCAAAAAGCGCAAAAGGAATCCCGCACTCAATACAGTGGCGGGCTGCTGAATATTGCTGCTCTGTAATCATTCTGCTTCCCTGGCTACAAGTTCATAAGGCATGGCTGACTCTATCAGCACATTGACAAACTCGCCGGGATGCATCTTGCGCGTTTTACGTATCAGGACTTCCGGATCCACTTCAGGCGAATCGAACTCCGTCCGGCCCACATAATAATCCGGCTCCTCACGGTCAACGATGACCTTCATACGGCTTCCTACCTTTGAATCCTGGACTGAGGCGGAAATCTCCTCCTGTAGTGCCATAAGCTGATCAAGACGCTGTTGTTTCACCTCCGGATCGATACTGTCAGGAAGATTATTCGCGGCATAAGTCCCTTCTTCCTCGCAATAGGCAAACGCGCCCATACGTTCAAAACGCTGCTTGCGCACGAATTCCATAAGATCGGCAAATTCCGCCTCCCCTTCACCGGGAAAGCCTACCATCAGTGTGGTGCGTATATGAATACCCGGAACTGCCGCACGTATCTTTTCAAGCAGTTCTTCAGTTTCTGCGGCTGTGATATGACGGCGCATATTGCCAAGCACCGTATCAGATGAGTGCTGCAACGCGAGGTCAAGATACTTGCACACATTAGGCCGACGGGCCATTACGTCCAGAAGATCCATAGGGAAATCAGCCGGATACAGATAGTGCAGACGAATCCACCGGATGCCCTCCACATCGGCCAGCGCATCAACCAGACGGGCTAATTCGCACTTGCCGTAAAGATCTTTGCCATAACTTGACAAATCCTGCGCTATGACATTAAGCTCCTTAACCCCGCGCGAGGCAAGCATGCGGGCTTCCTCTACAAGCTGCTCAACGCTACGCGAACGGAAGCGTCCGGTAATCAGCGGTATGGCACAGAATGCACAGAAGCGGTTGCACCCTTCAGCCACTTTCAGATAAGCATGGTGGCGCGGGGTGGTTATCACACGGTCATACGGAGCTGAACCGGGATACTGTTTGGACAGGTCAGTGGCCATATTCACCCAGTCAGTCTTGCCATACCAGCGGTCAACTTCCGGAATCTCCTCCTTAAGTTCATCCATATAGCGCTGGGTAAGGCATCCCATAACCACAAGCTGCTTTATATCGCCGCGGTTCTTCGCTTCGGCCCAGGCCAGAATGCTGTTTATCGATTCCTCCTTGGCATCGCCGATAAATCCGCAGGTGTTTATAACCACTATATCATGATGCGGAGTTTCCGACTCAAAAGACACGGCAAACCCTACATCAGAGAGCATTCTCATCAGACGCTCGGAGTCAACTAAATTTTTTGAGCACCCGAGCGAAACTATATTTACGCTTCTTTTTGGCATTGTGATAATCAGCCGAACAGCGATTCTATAAACTCTTTTTTATGAAATACCTGAAGGTCGTCAATACCCTCGCCAAGTCCTATATATTTCACAGGAATCTTGAACTGGTCACTGATGCCGATAACCACACCACCCTTTGCCGTACCGTCAAGTTTTGTTATGGCCAGCTCGTTGACCTGAGTGGCTGCAACAAATTCACGCGCCTGAACAAAGGCATTCTGTCCGGTGCTTCCGTCAAGCACCAGAAGCACTTCATGCGGAGCATCGGGAACAACCTTCTGCATTACCTTACGGATCTTGGTAAGCTCATCCATAAGGCCTTTCTTATTATGCAGTCGGCCGGCGGTATCTATTATCACCACGTCTGTACCGTTGGCAACAGCACTCTGGAGAGTGTCGTAAGCTACTGAAGCCGGATCGGAGCCAAGTTTCTGTTTCACCACCGGAACTCCGGCACGCTCGCCCCATACCTCAAGCTGGTCGATAGCTGCGGCACGGAATGTATCGGCGGCCCCAAGCATCACCTTATTGCCCGCTTTCTTAAACTGCATGGCAAGCTTGCCTATGGTAGTGGTTTTGCCTACGCCATTGACACCTACCACCATTATCACATGCGGCTTATGTCCCTGCGGCACAGTGAAGTCCTCGAGCGAGGATTCATTGTCGTTTTCGGCAAGCATATCTGTGATTTCCTCCACGAGCATGGAGTTCAGCTCCTCGACATTTACATACTTATCACGCGCCACACGCTTCTGCAGACGTTCAATAATACGTAAAGTGGTGTCAAGCCCCACATCGGAGGTAAGAAATATCTCTTCCAGATTGTCAAGAAAATCATCATCAATGGTTTTCTTCCCTGCAAGAGCACGTGTTATTTTGGCAAACACACCCTGCTTGGTGCGTTCGAGTCCTTTATCAAGTGTCTCTTTCTTTTCCTTGGAGAAAAATTTGAAAAATCTCATCGGCTAAGAGTATTATAATGAACCGCAAATTTACGCATTTTTTCCGACACCGCAGAGAACACCACTGAATAAAAAGAGAGAGATTCATCAAATTTGATAAATCTCTCCGTATATATTATTCTGATAATTCAATCAGGTCAGTCAATCTGAATCACAAGGAAGTTGCTTGCATTCCAGAATTTTGTGGGATTAGTGATGACGAGCACCTTCATTCCGCCATTGCCATCCTGAATACGGTAGCTGTCAGCGGGCTGGTTAGTCATTACCTTTGCTTTCTTGCTGTGCAGCGGCAGCTGGGTGAGATTGCGCTTGTCAACAGCTGTGAAGTAGGACATCTCGTAGTCACCCTGCATGATCTTGGTCTTGCGCAGGAATCCTGTCTTGATGATATTATTGTCCTGAAGTTCTTTCTTCGAACCGATAGCGTAGTAGCAGGTGTTGAGTTCATCAGTCAGCTCCTTGGCCTGCATCTGGGCTTTCTCCTTGCCCTCCTTTTCATTGGCTACACTTACATTCAGCGAGTCAACGGCCTGATTCAGGCTCTCGATCTTTATATTGGCCTGTGCAAGCTGATGCTTAAGACTACCGATTTCCTTCTCCTGATCGGCAATCTGCTGCTTGAGAGTTTCAATTGTCTTCAGAAGGGTGGCATTCTGTCCTTTGCTATCCTTAAGTTTCTTCTCAAGGTCGGCAAGACGCTGACGGCGCTCCTGAAGAGCCTGACTTACGGCTACTATATCGTTCTTAAGCTGTTCCTTTTTAGATGCAGTTTCTCCATTGATTCCTCCGGGAGTAGCCACAATCTGTTCCATCTGTTTTATCTGTGCCATATCGGCTGATATGTCATTGATCAGGGCAAATAGGCTGTCCTGTGTGGCAAGTGTTGACTCAAGTTCCTCGCGTGTCTGATAAAGTGATGTGGCGGTAGCGTCGCCATCTTCTGCATTATCAGTTTTTTCCTTGCCGTTGCAAGCCATTAATAGTAATAGCACCGAAAGCAGTCCGGCTGAAATTAGAGCATACTTTTTCATAATTCGTGTAGAAGTTAGTTGCGGTTATGATTATTATTTATGATGTTCATTCAGATATCTCCGTTTTGTATTTATTACGGTGAGGCTTATGCTTCTCCTCGTCCGGTTTACCTGACAGGACTATAACGATCTCACCCCGCGGAATGTTTTCACCAAAATGTTTTATAAGCTCGGCAAGGGTGCCGCGCACTGTCTCTTCATGCAGCTTGGAGATCTCTCTGCTTACCGATGCTTCACGGTCAGCGCCGCATGCATCAGCAAGCTGCTCAAGGGTTTTCACCAATCGGAGAGGCGATTCATACAGCACGGAGGTACGCCGCTCAGCAGCCAGTTCGGCTATGCGTGTCATACGTCCTTTTTTCTGCGGGAGGAAACCTTCAAAGCAGAATTTCTCACACGGAAGTCCGGAATCGACAAGCGCCGGGACAAAAGCGGTGGCACCCGGCAGCGTCACAACCTCTATGCCTCTGCGGCGACATTCGCGTGACAGCAGAAACCCCGGGTCACTGATGCCAGGAGTTCCGGCATCGGTTATCAGAGCTACATCCTCCCCCGCTTCAAGACGGTTCATGACAGCGCCTACGGTTTCATGCTCATTAAATTTATGATGGCTCACCATAGGCGTACCGATATCGAAATGCTTCAACAGCGGCGCCGATGTACGGGTATCTTCGGCAAGAATAACCGAGCACGCCTGCAGAACCTTGACAGCCCGCACGGTCATATCTTCCAGATTGCCTACCGGCGTCGGGACTATATACAGACAACCGCTCATTGGAAATGCGTAGCTATTACATCAAGGAAATCCTTGACATCATCACTCTCAAGATTCCATCCCATATCAAGCGAGAAATATTCCCGGACTTCATCCATTGAATGCATGGCAGATACAATATCAATGGCATCATTGAACGCGGCATCGCTGTTGCCGAACAGTTCGCGGCGGAATCTGTACTTATCATTAAGCGTGAACATGCGGCGAAGATCATTTGCTGCACGTCTCTGCAACATTTCATCGACACGTATCACACCGCTTTCCTCCGGCTCTACCGATGAAAGATCATCGAGAGATATATACTGATCGTCCTCAGCCTGTTCCTCAGCTATCACCGTTGGCATATCCTCCTCTACCTCCGCAGTGTCGTCGGGATAGTCTGCCGGAATATCCATTTCCTGTGATTCCTCACGTTCCGAGGCCACAAGATCGTCAAGATCGTCAATAGCAATGCTTTCAACTTCGGCTGCTTGTACAGATGGCTGTTCCTGAACAGAATGTTCATCCTCAGCCACCGTATCATGCATGTCCAAATCGACATCCTCAATTATTGCTGTACGGTTTGGATCTGCATCAGGGGCTTCAAAGTCTGAGATCAGGGCCGTACGATTGGGATCATCGTCGGCTACCGCAGCATACGTGCAGGTATTCTCCGTATGTGTTTTCGTTTCAGCCACAAATTCATCATATAATTGGCTGCATTGTCCGATCAGATCGCCTACAGCTTCTATATCAGACGAATCCGGTGCGGAGTCTCCGATAAGAGCTATCACCTTGCCTTGCAGCAAGTGGCATGTGTTTAGCAGACGTGTAAGGGATTCCATAATTTATATTGATTTGTTTGTTTTGTAAATACTTGATTCAAGCCTTTGTCATACTGCGGGTATGATCTTCAACAGATAACGTTCTATAGACTTGCGGACATCTGACACAGGACATGTGAAACCGTTCACCATTATTGATATGGTATACTTAGGCTGCCGTCCACCTTTATCCAATACATAGCCGGCATAACATAGCACACCTCCCATACTTCCGGACTTGAGCCTGACTTTTCCTTGCAGACGTGTGCCGCGCAGCAACCGGGCCACTGTACCCTCCTTGCCGCAGACAGGAAACAGACCTACATAGTCATTAGCTTCCGGATACCGTAGCATGGCAGACAATATATTGGTCATGTCGCGGGGAGTTATCCTGTTTTTGCGCGATAATCCGCTGCCATCATACAATGCAGAATACTTACCGAAACCGGCATCACGCATCCAAATTCGTTTCTGAACACTCAATGCTGAATCAAGGCTGCACCCAACAGGTAATGTTGCTCTGAGCATACCCTCGGCAAAGAGATTGTCACTCCTGCGCATCAGGCTGCGCAATATCTCGGCACACGAAGGTGAGACATGTCTCACAAGCACACTACGATCACCATATTCGGAAGATTCAGCATAACGCAATTCTATCCCGGCAGCAGACAAAGAGTCTGCAAGTTCGCTGATGAAGCATTCCGCAGGATTCCACATAGTTGTTGTGATACGGGATGGGATTTTCGATCCCTGCTTGCGGTAAACTGTGACCGTCGGTGAATCAACTCCGCGTACCACACAATTTGATGAAGCGTCTGGTACAATATGGCAATAGACATCACCCTGCATGGTCTCGCACAATCCATCGTGGGGAGCAAAACTGAATATATTGTCTCTCCAGTTGAATCCATAAAGACCTGCGCCATAGTCCTCTCCTATATCCTCGACTTCCCACGACAACCCTACTCCATAGTATCCGGAAGGAGACTGCACTTCCAATTTTCCGTCAATGGACGTAATACCCCGGTCTTTCAAAGCAGAGACAATCCCGCTGACTAAAGAACCATCAGAAAAATGACAACTTCCAAGCGTAGGATCAGCTGAAGCCTCAACACGCAGAAGCCCATGCAGACATCCATCAGCATCAACATGTCCAAACATCGCAGCTTCGGTAACAAACGGCACTGAATCAGCACCCATAGCCCGCAATGCAGTCGCCGAAGTAATGCACTTAGCAGTGCTGGCAGGCACAAGCGCTATAAACTCATCGTGCGAATCAATCACCTTATGTGAAGATACATCGGTAATGAGCACAGCAACCTGAGCAGACTCACTGCCAGGGAAAACAAGCGGATTGGCGGCCCAGAGTGTCGACGCACAAGCCACTACTGCAGATACAGCTACTGTAATACGCAATATTTGTTTACTGAAATTTTTCATTGCCGCTGATTTCATTCTACGAAATTACAAAAATTTCCAATGCCTGTTCCAAAATATAATAAATATTGATGAATATTCCGCCAAAAGATTTAATTAACAAACTTTTATGCCGTTTTTTACGTTCTAATTTTGAGTACTGCAAATTTATCACTAACTTTGCAGTACTAAATGGGTAGTTTCCCCATAAAGAAATACTTCGAGTGCGAAAGCAACGATTTTAGGGGCTGGGGTGTCACCCGGTCGGAAATGGTTCTCTTTCGAGGACCATTTTTTGTTGCACTTATTTATCTGGAAATATTTTTAATCCGAGCATCTTGCCATTACTTGTATAGATATTTGAAGCAATTACTTCAAATGCCGGATTATACTTTTCGGGGTTCAATACATATCGGGATATAGGATATGCGATTAGGTCTGCTACTTGCAAGCCAAATATATTTTCGGATTTTTGACTAAATCCAAAATGCCCCATATGCTCAGCCAATCTCTCGGGGCTTACATAGTGCATACCTGTATTACGTCTGTTGTTCCACAAAATTCTCTTTTAAGCTCGTCAATAGCTTTCTTAAACGCATTTACTTTCTTCACAGACACCAATATTCCGCATAACGTGAATATTGGAAAATTACGGTCGAATGTAGAGAGGGTATGATCGCCACATTCATCTATATATAGATTGTATTTCAGTTTCTTTGGCATAATAATTATCATTGCTACCATACCGCAAATATAATAATATTCCGTCTTTTAGCCGCTACAGTAGCCTTACTGATTTTGTGGCAACCAAAAACTAACGAATAATGGACCACAAATTTACCGAACAAATCAAGCAATGGCTCGAAACGCCGGAAGCGGAGCACTCTACCTTTTGATGCTGTCGGGCAATCAAATTATGTACCGCAACATAATTTCGCAGATTGACCACCCGCCACGACTTCGTGGAGTACCAACTTCAAAAGTATTACATCTTCCGCGTCGCCGACCTCACCCTTACGCAGGTCGAGGCTATCGTGGCGAACACATACTGCTCGTTGCCAAAACCGACGAGCAGCCAAAAGGCCAACGTGCCGACCACAACGCACTGCCTGACGACGACATCATGGCGAAATTCGTTTAAAATCTCTCAATTCTCCAACGTATGCGCGAGCTGCATCTGCTCCGCCGCTCGCTATCGCACGAAAGAACAGACTTGATGCATTTTTTGCACATTCATAGCCAAAATGTGAATATATTTGTGTAACTTCGCAATGTGCAACTGTAAAATACGGTTAAATAAATACGATGGCATCCAAAACCCGCGAAAAACTCATAGAGGTGGCCAGGCAGCTGTTTGCCAGGCAAGGATTGGCACACACTACAATGAACGACATAGCCGCAGCCTCGGAGAAAGGGCGGCGCACAATCTACACATACTTCAAGAGCAAACGTGAGATATATAATGCCGTCATAGAGCGTGAAAGTGACCGGCATGTTGAAAAGATGCGCGAAGTTGCTGAAGATATGACACTGTCGCCGGGCGATCAATTATATCAATTCATGCTCACAAGGTATAAATCAGCCGCAGACCCGACCGGCCGCTCGCTTCTGTCAAAACTGACTCTCGACGCCAAACGGACCGAACGTATCAGGAAGATGACATACAACAAGGAATTACTTCTCCTGGACAAAATACTGCTACGCGGATTGAACGAAGGAGTGTTCAACAGACCGCAAACAGAACGATTAAAAGCTTTCATGCGGCGATGGCTCATGTCAGTGGACTGGACATCACATCCCGATACCATGCAGCTCCTGGCTTCCGGTATCTCAAAAGAAGACTTTGACAGAAGCCATCTGGCTCTTATCGAATTCATTATCGAAGGAACTCTAAACAAAAACACAATACAATAACATTAATCATATTTATAAGAGATGTACATAAACTCTACAGGTTTTTATATTCCAGAAGGGCGTGTCTATAACGAACATTTCCTAAATGTGAACGGGCTGACAAGCGAATGGATTGAAAAACGTACCGGAATACATTCGCGTTCGAAAGCAGCAGACGGAGAAGGACATAACTCAATGGGCCTCGCAGCAATAGACGATGCAATCCGATCACTCCCCTATGCAGTCACAGATGTAGATCTCATAGTTTCGGCTGCTTATTCGCCATACGACCTTGTCGCCACGCTTGCCCATGAAGCACAAAAGAAGTACAACATCGACGGAGCAAAAGCCGTATATGCATCCTCGGCCTGTTCCTCATTTGTCAACGGTCTTGAGATAGTAGAAGGATATTTCGCAAGCGGAAAAGCAAAAAAGGCACTGCTTGTATGCTCTGAACACAACAGCTACTATGCCAACGAATCCGATCCCAAATGCGGACATCTATGGGGCGACGGTGCTGTGGCATTTTTCCTGTCGGCAGAACCGGTAGCAGAAGGAGAACCTGAGATAAGACACATATATACATGTGGACTCGGCAATATTTCCAAAGGCCCGGAAGGTGTGAAACTGCGTCCTCACGAAGATGGCATATCAATGCCCGATGGAAAGGATGTTTTTGTCCATGCCTGCAAATATATGGTACATGCACTTGAGCAGGTGACAGAACCCGACGGATTGTCGCTTCAGCAACTCGACTATATAATATGCCATCAGGCAAATATGCGTATCGTTGCAAATGTAATACATCAGCTTTCAATGCCCGCCGAAAAATTCCTAAGCAATATTGAAGAACTCGGAAATACCGGATCTGCCTCTGCTGCAATTGTTTTTGCCCAGAATCGTGACCTTTTCAAGAAAGGCGATCACATAGGACTCACAGTCTTTGGTGGCGGATATTCCTGTGGTGCTTTCATGGTTAAGATATAATCATCAAAGACAGAGACCATACCGATAAAACTCTTATAAAACCGGTGGGCAGGTGCGATTGGACTTTTAAATTGCATCTGCCCATCTTGGGTTAAAAAATCAAAAAAATAAAGTTATACA
>OFEZ01000456.1_pt1 | contig 29720 bp, 29 predicted proteins | sample 1521241 | NCBI WGS metagenome assembly OFEZ01 (sample SAMEA3504099, study PRJEB24116) | mouse gut metagenome | biome: mouse gut; feature: mouse-associated habitat; material: faeces | place: Denmark | collected 2011
CGGGTGGCGTCGTCGGCCGGTGGTGCAGGACGTTTTTTGGGCGGACGATAGCCGAATTCCTCCTGCACTTTGGAATGCTCCTGAACCGGTGTCGGTTCTGTGACCCAGGCCGTATCGTCAAGCACGTCATCGAACAGGATTGTAGCTGCCGATGCAGCTATTATATTGTCTGCCTCTACGACGGGACTTGGCTCATCTTGGAGTTCGAGTCCATCTTGAATGTCTAAGTTGTCTGTATCCGGAGTCTGCACTACAGGCTCTTTTTCTGTATAGTCTGTGTCCGGAGTGGTCTCAAGTCGGCTTATAGTCTGGTCTCGCTCTGCAATTCCTTTGTTGAGTATATCTACTTGCTCCACCGCGTCGCGCAACTGTCTTTCGCTTTCCTCGGCAGATCTGCGCAGTTTTTCGTTTTCATCTTTCAGCGTTGAGATCCGTTCTTCCTGCCGCTGTTTTATTTCTTCGAAGCGAGAGAGTGCCTCCTGAATCTCCTCCGCCATCCGCAGTTCTTCGTTGGCATGATCGAGTTCCTGCTGCAATTCTTTGGCATTCATTGTTGCCATGTGTAGTTTTGCCTCAAGCTCCTTTGCCACACTATATGCTTCCGACAGTTCTTTTTCGTGGTCTGTCTTGATACGGGCGGCTGCAGTTTTCAATTTTGCATTTTCTGTTATTGCTTCGGCAAGCAGACGTTCTGTCTCAGGATTGTCGACAGTCTTTATTACTTCAACTGTCTTCTCCACTACCTTTTCCTGAACTGAAGCAGGAGTGTTGTCCGGGCTATTAGCGGCATTCTCTGATTCTTTAAGCTTGGCGCGCAAAGATTCTATTTCAGCCCGCAAGGCTTCGTTGTCTTCATCGTGCACGTTGGCTACTTTCAACTTGTTGACGAGGCTTTTCTTTTCCAGTTCGGTCTGTTCGGCGTCTGCCTCGAGCCTCAGGACTTTGCTTTCGAGATCGTGTACTCTTTCGCTCAAAGCACGCTTCTGTCGTTCCGCACTCAGTTGTGCCTGTCGGGCTTCGTTCTGTTTTTCTTCGAGCTGGCGCAGTTTTTCTTTGTATGTCTCGACTTCGACACGCAGTGAAGTCTGTCGCTGTTGCCATTGAGCCTCACTGTGTCTGCTCGCGCGCTGCTGCACCAAGGCAAGGTGTTCGCGCACGCTCTTGTCAAGCATGGAATACAGGTATTCGCGCTGGGATTTCGGATCGACGCTTTCGCGTAGGAATGATGGCAGAGCTTGATTGAATGTATCTACCACAGTCTCAAAAATCGAGGCTGTGAGCTGAGGATCTTCGGTAAGTGGCGCTTCGGAATCAGCGTCTTGCAGCATGCGCTCGCTACCGGTTGAGTTTCCGGTTGATTCAGTGGTATCGCTTGCATCGGTATGGGTTGAGGATGTCGCCGACAGGATGTCGTCGAAGTCGTTGTCTTCGTCAGGGGCGAATCCGAATGCCCGTTTTATTTTACTTCCGAATCCCATGATAATAAGATTTATGAGTTAGATGTAATATTTTCCGGTCGGGAGGAGCTATTGACCGGAGATATTATTTCCGGCTTGCATACAACGCCTGAGCCTTTCATTCCGTTTACGGCTATAGACAGAGGTTTCTCGAAATTCACCACACGTACGAATTCGCTTTCGTAAGTCGCCGGCAATGAGTCGAGGTACGCAGTATCGCATATCCCTTGCTCGGTAGTAGGGTCGATTGTGAAATATGCGACGCCAAAAGATGTCAGGTTGTGAAAGAAATGAGTTCCCTGGCTCGGTTCTATGCGGTAGCCGGGCAGGGCGGATTCCGCTATCACGCGTGCTGCGGATATGTCGGGCCACTTAACAGGCACACCGAGTGCAGGATCGCTTGAGCCCCACCTTCCGGGTCCGACGAGCACATAGTGTTGGTCGTTGTTGGAAAAGTTTGCATTTATCTTCTGTATCTCATCCGCGATTGCGTGTGTGCTGGAGGAGTTGAACTTATCCGGGCGTACGTATACTACTGAGCGTACGTTGTCGATATTGCCGTGGCCGAGTGCGGTGTTGCTGCGCAGGATCAGGTTATGGCCGTCAATGTTGAGAATGGCATCGTCAACATAATCTTTTTTGTCTATGATAGGTCTCATCTGAAGCCAGTATATGCGGCCCTTGCTTTTGCCGTCACGGTCAATTATTCCTGCGAATTCTATTTCTACAGGGCGTTCCATCGCTGATGCGCCGGCAGTGAGCATGAAATCGACAGCTCCGGCAAGGGGGAACACCCCGTCGCGAAGTACGTTGGCAAATGTTACCACTCGCCTTCCACGTCCGGTATCACTGTCGCGGAGCATTCCGTCGGCCGCATCGTAGGTCGATACCATATACCGCAGAGCATCCGATCCGGCGAAGTCCTGAACGGGACGCTTTACGATATTGAAACCGTCGTCGACTTTGAAATCGTGAGTAGTGTTGACCGTGTCGAGTGCATAGAGGTAGGTCTGTGTGTCGCGCAGTGCCAGGTCGAGGGTGCTTGTCTGTAGCACCTTGCGTGGGTGGCGTGGCGAAAATCTGAGTCCTGTGCCGCCGTCGACAATGTATTTTCCGAGACCAACTGCGATTTCGGCTACGCCGTCCTCCGGTGTCTCGTTGTTGAGCGGATAATAGTTCAGCGAACGTGCTACTCCTGAGAACGATGGCATGAAGCAGTTGTCCTTGTGTTGCTCTCCGACTACTTCCTGTATTATTACAGCCATTTTCTCCTGGTCAATGACGTTGCTCGTAGCAGTCATATACACTTTTGAAGCGCTGTAGAATACCGAGGCATATACACTCTTGACGGCTTTGGCGAGCAGTTCGACCATTGACCAGCTATCTTCCAGATACGGAATCATATATGTGGAATATATGCCGGCGAAAGGCTGGTAATGAGAGTCTTCCAATAGGCTTGAGCTACGTATGGCCAATGGTCCGCGGACTACGTCTATGAGCGCCACAAGATCTTCAAGAAGGCGGGCCGGCAGTCTGGCCTCTATGAAGCGCTGCAATATTTCCTCATCCGGCGCATCGCTCAATGCCAATGGATAGAGTCTGTTGGACTCCATGAATTCGTCGAATATGTCGGTGCACAGAACTACTGACCTGGGAATCTGTATGCTTGCGCCATTGAAGTTGTCGCAGACGGGGTTCTTTTTTATGATGGAGTCGATGAACGCAAGGCCACGCCCTTTGCCTCCGAGCGAGCCTTTTCCTATTCGTGCGAAGTTGGAGTATGAATCGAAGCGTCCTTTTCTGAAAACGGCTACAACGCCTCTGTTCTTCATCTTACGGTATTTGACAATCAGATCGAAGAACAGTTGTTTTACGGTTGGAGCTTCCGATATGTCGCGGAAATGATGCTGTTTTATTATTTCAGCCAGAGGAAACATGGCTCTGGAATAAAGCCATCTTGATATATCGTCGTTGCGTGCATGGAAATACAGCGATTCGTCCGGAATATCGAAGATGTTTTTCTGCATGTCGTTGAGACTTTGCAGGCGCATCACTTCCTCCAGGGTCTCCGGGTTGCGGACCACAAAATCGCCAAAACCGAAGTTGTCGAATATGGCTCGGCCGAGGTCTACTGGCAGCTTCTTGGAATTCTTGTCCAGAAATATTCCTTCAAGTTGCTTTGCGGGCAGATAATTGGCTGTCTCAGAGGATTCGATTATTATGGGTAGGTGCGGTTCATGTTTGCGCAGAAATTCAGCAAGGTGCAATCCGGCTTTTGAGTCTTTCTTTCCGTTGCGCTTGAATGAGACGTCGCTGATCACTCCAAGAAGGTTCTTGCCGTAGCGTTCATACAGCCTGATTGCTTCCTCATAGTCTCGTGCAAGCATCACCTTGGGACGCCCGCGCATGCGCAGCATCTGCTCGTGCTCGTTGAGCGCTTCGGTGGAGAACACCATCGACTGATTGAGTAGGAAGCGGTAGATATGAGGCAAAACCGATGAATAAAATCTGACAGAATCCTCAACGAGAAGAATCATCTGCACTCCTACGTCGAGAATGTCGTTTTCGGCATTCATCTTGTCTTCAAGCAGCTTGATGATGGCCAAAAGCAGGTCCACATTTCCGAGCCACGAGAATACATAGTCGATGCTCGACAGATCTTCACGTGCCAGGCGGCGCGATACTTCTTTGGAGAATGGAGTCAGCACCACAATGGGAATAGAAGGATACTTGCTTTTGATATCACGCGCACCGGCAAAAGTCTCGCTGACATCTACCCCCGGCATAGCTATGATCAAGTCGAAATGCTTTGATGCCAAGGCTTCTGCTGCATCCTGAAAACGCGACACGCGGGTGACACGCGGTGGAGAGCTAAGGTTGAGGGACACGTATTCGAAATATAGCTGTTCCTCCACGCGGCCGTCTTCCTCCATCATGAAGGCATCATAGGGCGATGCTATCAGAAGCACATTGAAAATGCGCATCTGCATAAGATTCTGGAATGCCGTTTCCTTCAGGTATAGTTGGCTAAGCGACTGTTCGTTCATAGCTACCGCAGTGTTAACTCACAAAGGTAGTAATAAGCTTTCAATTATGCGCAAAAGTTGGTGATAAAACTTTCGGTGATGTTTATAACTTGTTTTAAATAGTGATAGCTACAAAGTCCGCTTTAAGGCAACTTTTTTAATGCTAAGCCTTACTACTTTATACCAAGTATTTTCTCAATATCTATGTTTATTTCAATAGTGCCGTTAGAGCAAGAGGAACTCACAAAAGAGTTGTCAGATTTTACGGATTTTTCTTTAACCCGGAAGCCGGAGGTAAGAGAAAGAAAGTCTGTTTCCGATAATATTTCTATCTCCTGACCTTTATTTAATAAGTCGTATGCTTTTCTTTGCTTACTGCTCATGCCAGTATCACCGACAACACGGAAGTCTTGTTGCCCAACGACGAGTATATCAGTTTTCTTTGTGACACCGTCAACAGGTGTACCGCCAACGTCTGCAATATATTGCTGCAACTCTTTGCGAGTGCTAAAAGAAAACGCTCCTGTAAAGCATACGGATTTTTCAAAGAAATAATTGTCGGGGTCAATATTTGATTGATCTCCAACAATATCTTTGGCTCGAACAGCCTGCTTAGAGCCACAATTTTTAGTGGCGTGTTGGTTGCAGTAAGAGTCGGGAGAAATATGTCCGATTTTCAAAGCAAACATTTCCTCGGTTTGCTCTCGGCTTGAAACATCATTACGACGTAAACATTCAAGTAGAATTTCAGCGCAAGCCGCTGCATCATCGCAAGCATGATGATGGTTTTCCATTTCTTTTTCAAAAAGATTGGAATAAACAGAGTCTAATGTATAGCTGCCAAGACCGGGTATTGTCTTACGCGAAATGCGTAGAGTACACATTATATCAAAAGTTGGGAACTCTACATCATATAGAGTCAGCGCATCTCTTAATGCGCCCATATCGAAAGCGGAATTGTGGCAAACCACAATTTTGTTTTCGATAAAAGGCAATACTTCTTTCCATACCTCGGGGAACAAGGGTTTATACTTGGTGTCATCGGGTCCAATACCGTGTAAATATGTATTGAACTCGTCATATTCATTATGAGGGGGCTGAACAAGCCAACGCTTACGGTCAACAATTTCTCCATTTTTGACAATGGCAATGCCTATCTCACAAATAGAGCTGCGCTGAAATGTTGCTGTTTCTACGTCAAAAGCAACGATTGAATTAAGCATAATCAGTCGAAGTTTATAGTTACATCTACCTTTTCGCCGTCTTTAATGTTAGAAAAATGCTTTTCGCTTAAAATATAAGGCGTTTGAGAGGCGCTATGATTGAAAGGAAGCTCATTCACTTCATCAGTGCCTACTTGATATATGAGGCGTATAGGGAATTCTTTGTGTGCTCCACGTTCTCCATTTTTTAGGGAAGTCCAAGAATTAAGGCTTATGCCGTCAATTATTGGAGTAGAGTTAAGCGGAATATGCAGACCACCCTCCACATGGTTGCAAGGCAGATAGTTAATTATTTCCTTATCGGAATAGCCGTTTATTTCTCCCTTTTCGATATTATTGGCTCGCACAGTTACGCCGACCAGAATAATATCAGGCGAAAATAGAGAGCCGGAAACGTAAGGGATAAATAGGGAGGCATGGTGGCAGTAGATTTCACCAAAAGCCTTACCCCAAGTAATATGTAGAGTTGGACGATTGTTGGTGTGGGTCATATAAATACCGACTAAATATAAAAACTCTTGAACAGCACCTGTGGCAGACCTATACCTTTACGACTATCAAAGAGTTTTCGTAGAAATTTGGCGGTTGCCGTGTTTCTTTACTATTAAAGGTCATTCCCAGATTTTGAACGTATTAGATTGCAAAGTTAACATTTTTGAGTGATATATTAAATAGCGTATCACACATTAATAGTGGTGGAATGGAATAAAATTATAACTTGTTTTAAATAATGCCTTATAAAAACTTCTAAAAAAACGGTCGGTCGTGTTTGTCTGTGGAATTTATTGTTTATCTTTGCCGCAATCCATGAAAACAATTACCCCTACAGACCTTATGAACGACAACAAGGAAACCAAAGGCGGCAGACGTCCTGCATTGCTGCTGCTCATTGTTATTGGTATGGCACTCGGAGTCGGTGCGGGATATGTGTTTCCGCAGTGGCTTGCGAGAGTATTCGTGACATTTAATGCGCTGTTCAGTCAGTTTCTTGGCTTTGTGATACCTTTGCTCATTGTCGGACTTGTAGCTCCGGCAATAGTTGAGATTGGGAACAAGGCAGGAAAGATGCTGTTGTTCACCGTAGCGCTCGCCTATGTGGCCAAAGTGCTGTCGGGTCTGTTGAGTTACTTTACGGGAGTGACGTTCTTTCCGTCGTTGATAGAAGCTGATGCTTATATTGCATCGGAGGAGTCGGCAGTGAATCTCGCACCTTTCTTTGTGATAGAGATGACTCCATTGATGACGGTGACATCGGCTCTTGTGCTCGCTTTTGTATTAGGTCTGTGTGTTGCGAGGTTTGAACAGAACAGTGCGCTCAGGGGAGTTCTGTGCGACTTCAGGCGAGTGATAGTCATGGTGGTGGGCAGTGTGATAGTGCCATTGCTTCCCTTGTATATATTCGGCATATTTCTGAATATGACAGTCTCCGGTCAGGTCGGTGGTATTTTGCTGACTTTTATAAAGATTATCGGAATAATATTTGTGCTTCATGTGCTGTTGCTTGTGGTTCAGTATGTGATTGGCGCAGCTATTGACCGCAGGAATCCATTCAAATGTCTGTCCACGATGCTTCCGGCATACTTCACGGCACTCGGCACAGCCTCATCGGCTGCTACGATACCGGTGACACTACGACAGGCTAAAGCAATGGGAGTAGATGGTCCTGTCGCTGATTTTGTTGTGCCGTTGTGTGCCACTATCCACATGTCAGGGTCTACGCTCAAGATCGTGGCATGTGCTCTTGCTTTGATGATAGCCCAGGGATATGGTTATGATCTGTCTATGTTTGCAGGATTTATTGCTATGCTTGGCATAACGATAATTGCAGCTCCCGGAGTTCCAGGAGGGGCCATTATGGCGTCGCTTGGATTGCTGTCATCAATGCTCGGGTTCAGTGATGCCGACAATGCGCTTATGATAGCGCTGTATATTTCAATGGATAGTTTCGGTACTGCCTGCAATGTCACCGGCGATGGGGCCATCGCCTTGATTGTCGACAGGTTTTTCGGGCACAAGCAATCCGCCTAATTCCCATAATGCGTATAGCGGGATGAAGACGGCGAATAGAGTTACCGGATCTCCAGTCGGTGTTATAACCGCTGCTGTGATGAGCAGGGCGACAATGGCATGACGTCTGTATTTGCGGAAAAAGGTCTTTGTGAGTATTCCGGCTTTGCCAAGCGTCCAGGCGAGCAGCGGTAGCTCAAACACGAGTCCCATTGCCAGTACCAACGTGAAGAACGTGTCCATGTAGGAGTCTATGCTGACGGTATTTGTGATGGTATCGCTCAGTCTATAGTCAGCCAGAAACCTCAGAGTCATGGGGAAAACCATGAAGTAGGCGGTGAGTATGCCGAGATAGAACATCGAACAACCGAGTGCGAAAGCTTTGCGTGCGGCTCGTTTCTCACGCTCATACAGGGCAGGGGAAACGAATGTCCAGATGATGTATATTATGAGTGGAAAGCCGATGATAAACGCAGCCCACACCGAGCAACTGACGTGTATCAGGAACTGGGATGCAAGGCGGATGTTGACAAGAGTGATGCTGAAACCGTCGCCTGACAGTGCGGGCATCAGAAGTCCGTCGCCGTCAATGCCGTCGAATAACTTGTATAGAGGGAAATCCGGACGGCATGGCGCAAGTATAATGGCATTGAATAGCTCCGGCATCACGCAGAAAAAGCCTATCGTGAGCACGCATATAACAATGCCTATACGGAACAGCACCCCACGCAACGCGTCGAGGTGATCCCAAAACGTCATTTCTGAGCTTTTGTCAGCCAAAAGGATTATTGTTTTTTTGATTTGTCGGACTGATCGCTGTTTGCGTCGGATTTGTTGATTTCATCCTTGGCCTCGTTGAGTCCTTGTTTGAAAGAACTTATTCCTTTGCCTATGCCGCGCATCAACTCAGGAATTTTTTTACCTCCGAAAAGCAGCAGGATCACTAATATGATTATAAGCCACTCGAATCCTCTGAGATTGCCTATGAAAAGCGGGATTATATTTATTGCGTTCATTGTGTCTCGTTTATTTGTTGTTGATAAGATGCAACTATGTATTTGTATTCCACAGCAGCAGAGACAAAATTACAAAAAAATGCTGATCGAATGCAACAATATCGGGTTATAACTTGTTATAATGTTAAAGTTCGCGAAGTGTATTGTGGGATTGTACCCTATCCGATATTAATCAATAATTTTATAATAGAATGAAACTAAAGCATTTAGTTGTAGCGTTGTCAGCCATTGCAGGTGTCAGTGGTTGCGGAGATAATCTTGATGTGCTTCCCGGTCTGTGGGATGGAACACCCGTAATGCTTGGATCTCAGAGTCAGATGAATTCGACTGCAACGGTGTCGATGGAATTTAATGCAGCTCCTGGAAATACTGTGACCGGTGATGTGACACTCCGGGCTTTCATCAACATGGAGGAGGCCACAGTGCCGCAGTTCGACGGGATGGTTGAGAGCTATGCTCTTAATGTGGCTGCAACGGCAATGATAAATGGCAAATATAATATCATAGACGATGATGAGGTCGTGCTTACGCTTGATCCCACAACACTCACCGTTCATGTAGATCCGGATGCAGTTAAGTACAGGTCAAATGTGTTTACAAACGAACAGAAGCCTATCGTGGATTCGCTTATGCCAGCTGCTGCGGAGCATCTTGCCGCTGTGATCCGCCCGCAGATTTCGCAGGAATTCTACAAGTATAATCGGCTCGACGATGTGAAAATCAAGGATGGAGCGATTATGTCGTGTGAGATAGGCGACCGCGACTTCACCTTCCGTAAGGTGAATATGGAATAAAAGACATAACGTCGGCCGCCGAGTGCGGAAAATTTTTTGTACATTTGCAGCAGGTATGATGACTTTCTTGAAATATCTGCTGCAACTTGTTGTGTCACCCGGCCAAGGGTGGCGCGATATAGCGCGTACAGCCGGCGACAATAGTCGCAAGCTGGCTTTCTCGGGGCTTTTCCCGTGGCTTGTGGTTGTGGGTTTGAGCTCATTTGTTCGTCTGCTGTATGTGCATGACGAAGGGGTGGCTGATGCACTTCTGGCTGGAATTATCAATTTTGGAAAGTTTTCTGTGGCTTATTTTATGGCCCCGCTTATAATAAATTCCATGATTCTGCAGGCGACTGATGCCTACATATCCGAGGATCGGCTTCATATCCTCACAGCTTGTGCCATCGGACTGCTCGCGGCCATAGCATTGCTTGAGAACTGCCTGCCGGTGAGTATGACAATGCTCCATTTCCTCCCGTTCTTTGTCGGAATCGTGATTTGGAAAGGGACTGAGTATCTTGGCGTGCCGTCGAAAGACGTCGGTGCGTTTATGATTCTCGCGTTGCTGGCGATTATAGCTCCGCCTTACGTCATAGGTTGGCTGCTTGGCCTAATATTATAATTAATCGATCCTATGAATCTTAAAGAAGTAAATATAAAGAACCGTCGGGCCACGTTCGACTATGAGATCCTTGAGACCTTCACCGCCGGAATTGTGCTCACCGGTACTGAAATAAAATCCATAAGGCTCGGAAAGGCAAGTCTTACGGATACGTTCTGCTATATCCACAATTCAGAAGTGTGGGTAAAGAATATGAATATACAGGAATATTTCTACGGCACTTACAATAATCATGCGGCGCGCCGCGACCGCAAACTGCTGCTCAACCGTAAGGAGATAGCGCGTCTTGACCGTAACGGCAAGGAGGCAGGATTTACGATTGTACCTTTGCGTCTTTTTATCAATGACCGTGGCCTTGCCAAACTTGTCATTGCTATTGCAAGAGGAAAAAAAGAATACGATAAACGCCAGAGTATCAAGGAGCGAGAAGACAAGCGCTCAATGGCGAGGATGTTCCATAAGTGATAAGACGTAACTATCCTTTGGCTGAATAGTTACTCTGAATCACGCACTCCTTCTGTTCTTGAAAAATTTTCTGATTCTGCTTATTCCTTCCGCTCCTATGATGGTGAGTCCGGAATATTGAAAAAGTTTTGCCATTCCAAACATTACGGTCCATATCGCTGCTTTGTATGAAGCATCCATGTCGGTCAGTAAAGGTGCGAAACTCAGCAGATAGCATGGTACGCATAGTGCAAGAACTATCACACCTGTGCGGAACGACAGTTTTTGCAGCCATAGTCGGATCGCCGTAAATTTCATTTTGTGGAATCAGCGTCCGGTGTCGAAACTTTTGCGGATAAATACAAAGTCGCGTCCGAGGTATTTTTCGCGTACGGTGGGATTTTCCGACAGGTCCTCGGATGTGCCCTGGAACAGAATGCGTCCTTCGAATAGCAGATAAGCGCGGTCGGTGATGCGCAGGGTCTCCTGGGCGTTATGGTCGGTGATAAGAATACCGATATTTTTCTCTTTCAGCTTGTAGACGATATACTGAATGTCTTCAACCGCAATAGGATCGACTCCGGCGAATGGTTCGTCGAGCATGATGAATCTTGGGTTGATGGCCAGACAGCGGGCTATCTCAGTGCGTCGGCGTTCACCACCGGATAATTGGTCGCCAAGGTTTTTACGCACTTTCTGTAGTCTGAACTCACTGATTAGGCTTTCGAGCTTTTCCTGCTGATATTCCCGGGTAGTATCGGTCATCTGAAGCACAGCCTTTATATTGTCTTCCACGCTGAGTTTGCGGAATACAGATGCTTCCTGAGCAAGATAACCGATGCCTTTTCGCGCGCGTTTGTAGACAGGATCTTTGGTGATGTTCTCGTTGTCGAGATATATCTGTCCTTCGTTGGGCGTTATCAGGCCTGTGGTCATGTAGAATGTCGTGGTCTTTCCCGCTCCGTTCGGACCGAGCAGACCTACGATCTCGCCCTGTTTCACATCTATGGATACGTGGTTGACAACAGTGCGTTTGCCGTATTTTTTGACAAGATTCTCAGTCCGTAGCACCATTCTGGTGTCTTCGGGCGCTACTTCTTGAAGCAGTGTTTTGTCTTCGCTCATTTCGGTTCTTTTTTGGAAAGACGGCTGTCGATATAGTCCGTAAGCAGGTTTATGGCCACTGTGTTGCTACCGCCCTGCGGTACAATCAGGTCTGCGAACCGCTTCGACGGCTCGATGTGCTGGAGGTGCATGGGCTTGAGTACGTTCTGGTATCTGTCGATGACCATCTGGGCAGTGCGTCCGCGTTCAATCACGTCTCTTGCTATGACCCTGATGAGGCGTTCGTCAGCATCTGCATCCACAAAAACTTTCACATCCATCAGGTCGCGTAGTTCCGGGCATGTGTGGACAAGGATTCCTTCAACTATCACCACGTCGCAAGGGTCGACGCGCACGGTTTCCATCTGTCTTGTGCATGTAAGGTAGTCGTATGTCGGCATCTCAATGGTTCTGCCTTCTTTCAGCGCTTTTATGTGATCGACAAGCAGCGGCCATTCGATAGCGGCAGGTTCGTCGAAGTTGATCTTCTGACGATCCTCTACCGGGACATGGCTTGAGTCCTTGTAATATGAGTCCTGAGGGATCACAGCCACTTCTCCGCTGGGGAAACTATTGATTATTTTATTGACTACGGTGGTCTTTCCAGAGCCGGTGCCACCTGCGATACCTATTACGAGCATGGTTGGAATCTGTGGATAAGGATTATTGTGCAAATGTACGAATAATATTCTATAAGCAGCGCACAATATTTCCGGCCTCATCAATTTTTTTGAAATGGAGCGGCGTGTGCGCAAATATTTCGTATATTTGTACCTTTGAAACAATCAGAAAAGCAAAATATCTTAGAGGTATCAGATATGATAATATCAAATTCATTTGCCACTCTCGGTAGGTACTGTATGTTCATGGGACGTGTGTTCACGTTGCCTGACAAGTGGCGTGTGAGCGGCAAACGTTTCGTGAATGAGGTGGCCAAACTCGGGCTTGATTCGATTCCGCTTGTAGTCGTGATCTCGCTGTTCATAGGCGCTGTTATAGCCATTCAGATGCAGATTAATATAGTGTCTCCGCTTGTGCCGTCGTATAGCGTAGGTCTTGCGACCCGCGACATTGTGCTGCTGGAATTCTCGAACTCCATCCTTTGTCTGATTCTTGCCGGTAAGGTAGGGTCTAACATAGCTTCTGAAATAGGAACAATGCGCGTTACCGAGCAGATTGACGCTTTGGAGATCATGGGTGTCAATTCATGCAATTTTCTTGTGCTGCCTAAGGTATCGGCGTTTATATTCTTTATGCCTTTCCTTGTGATAATCAGTATTTTCTCGGCCTTTATAGGTGGTGCTGCAGTAGCTTTATTTACTGATATAATACCTATGTCGAGATATATCTATGGATTGCAGGCGCTGTTTATAGAATGGTATGTATGGTATGGACTTATCAAGTCGCTTGTGTTTGCGTTCATCATAGCTTCCGTAGCTTCGTATTTCGGATACTACGTCAAGGGTGGTGCGTTGCAGGTCGGCAGAGCCAGCACGAACGCTGTGGTATGCAGTTCAATTCTGATACTGTTGTTTGACGTACTGCTTACAAAACTATTGCTGCAATGATTGAAATCAAGGATATAACCAAATCTTTCGACGGCAGGACCGTGCTTCACGGTATTTCCGCTACTTTCCACGAAGGCAAGACCAATCTGATCATCGGCCAGAGCGGTTCGGGTAAGACGGTGCTGATGAAGTCGCTCGTAGGCCTTATGCGTCCCGAGCATGGAGAGATCCTTTTCGATGGCCGTGACACTATGAAGATGGATGCCGATCAGATGAAGGATCTGCGCAAAGAGATGGGAATGCTCTTTCAGGGATCTGCTCTTTTTGACTCGGAGACTGTGCTTGGCAATGTGATGTTCCCTCTTGTGATGTTTACTAAGATGACTACAGCTGAAGCGCGCGACCGTGCCATGTTCTGTCTTGAGCGCGTCAATCTTCAGGGTGCGGAGAATAAATATCCGGCTGAAGTGTCGGGTGGCATGCAGAAGCGTGTGGCCATTGCGAGGGCTATAGCGCTTAATCCCAAGTATCTTTTTTGCGATGAACCGAATTCAGGTCTTGATCCTAAGACATCGATCCTTATAGATGAGCTACTTAGCGATATAACGCACGAATACGGCATGACCACCGTCATAAACACGCACGACATGAATTCAGTGCTTGGCATCGGAGAGAATATCATCTTCATAAACAAAGGCTATCGTGAGTGGGTGGGCAACATGAACGAGATATACACCACATCAAACGAAGCTCTGAACGATTTTGTATTCGCCACACGACTGTTCCAGGAAGTAAAGGACTATGTGGTGAGCAACGAGAAAAGGCACAAGTGATAAGAAGGCTTATAATTTTAAGTTCAATTCTGACGGTGATATGCCTGATGGCTGCCTCCGCTACAGAAGTGCCGAAGCGTGAGTTTCGCGGCGCATGGTTGCATACGGTATATCAGGATGGATATGCTCGTCGGACAACAGAGCAGAACCGCAGGTGGCTTATAGTCCAGCTCGACAGCCTGCAGGAAGCCGGTATAAATGCAGTGATATTTCAGGTACGCCCTTCGGCGGATGCTTTCTATGCCTCGAAATATGAGCCTTGGAGCAAGTTTCTGACAAAAGGCGGAAAAGCACCTGCACCATATTGGGATCCGTTGGAATTCATGATAGAGCAGTGCCATGCGCGTGGCATGGAGTTGCATGCATGGCTCAATCCGTATCGTGCGACTACATCTTCCAAAGAGAAATTGCCGTCGGCCCATCCTGCAGCCTCGCATCCGGAGAGGATGATACGGTTCGACAAAAAACTGTACTTCGATCCTGCGCTCCCTGAAAACCGCAAGCTGATCGTAGACGTAGTCTCTGATATCGTGAGCCGTTATGATGTTGACGGTATTCATTTCGATGACTATTTTTATCCTTATCCGGTGCGTGGGCAGAAGTTTGCCGACGACAGGTCTTACAGGCGATTCGGCAATGGAATGAGTCGAGGTGACTGGCGAAGGCATAATGTGGATCTCCTGATAGAAAGTGTCAGCGAGGCTATACGCAATATAAAACCGTGGGTCAGGTTCGGGGTCAGTCCGTTTGGAATATGGCGCAATGCGAGGACTGATCCTTCTGGCAGCCAGTCGTCAGGGCTTCAGAATTATGATGATCTCTATGCCGATGTATTGAAATGGGCGCGTGAGGGCTGGATAGACTATCAGATGCCGCAACTTTACTGGACGCTTGAAAATAAGGTAGCACCTTCGATGCATCTTGCCCAGTGGTGGAGTGAGAATGCATTCGGACGGCATATATATATCGGGCAGGATGTGGACCGCACTATGCAGAATCCCGATATTCCTCCATACGCGGATCAGTCGCAACTAAGGCATAAGATCGAGATCACGCGAGAGAACGATAACATTCAGGGCAGTTGTTTCTGGCCCGGATATTATGTTACGGAAAATCATGGAGGTATAGCCGACTCGCTTGCGGCCGATCTGCATGCGTTTGCTGCACTTGTGCCTGACTATCCTTGGCTTGGCGGGCAGACTCCACGCGCGCCGCGGGGGCTTTCGGTCAATGGCAGGCTTCTCAGTTGGGATTCTTCACCTGTGCGGATGTCTGTGGACGATGTGACACGTTATGTTGTATATTGCTTTGAGGAGAACGATGAGATCGATCTGGGCGATCCATCGGCAATAATGTGCGTGACTCCGGCATGTCAATATTCAATTCCTGAGGATATCCCTCGTGGAAGCATATTCATAGTCACGGCTCTGAATAGGGTAAATGCAGAGTCCGGTCCGTCGGAATTTATCACATATTGAAAAAGCATACAGACTGGGTTATGGTATCGATTGTCATTCCGGCATATAATGCAGAAACCTACTTGGACGAATGTCTGCGCAGTGTGGAGGCGTGCGTTGCGGATTCACGTACGGATTGCGAGGTTATTGTGGTGGACGACGGATCTACAGACAGTACGGTCACAATCGCCGGACGATACAATGTGAGGATCGTCAGTCAGCCTAACTCCGGTCTTTCTGCGGCAAGAAATGCAGGGATACGGGTATCTTGTGGAGAGTGGCTTATGTTTGTGGACGCCGACGACTGTCTGCTGCCGGGTGCGGTGGACAATCTTGTCGATCTTGCAACTGCTACAAAATGCCGTGTGGCGGCCGGTAGATGTATCAAGGGAAGCGATTGTCCTGCTTTTACAAAGCAGTCTTTGATACCGGGACAAGTATTGTCCGGGCCTACAGCAGTCGAACAGACGCTTTATCAGCAGACTCCGCTTTTAGGTTCGGCATGGGGTAAGTTGTGGACTCGTGATATTTTTGCGACTGAATTGTTTACGGACGGATTGTATTACGAAGACCTTGATTTTTTCTACCGGGCTTTCCTGTTGTGTGGGGCTGTGGCGGTGACGGATACTCCTGTCTATTTCTACAGGCAGCACCAAACCAGTTTCATACATGTCTTTTCTCCGCATACAACAGATGTGCTGAAAGTTACAGAGCGGATGGAGGGCTATCTGTCGCAGTCGTATCCGGCACTTCTGCCGGCGGCGCTTGATCGTAGATTCAGCGCTAATTTCAATATATTCAACAGAATAATTTCGGAAACACGGATGAATACAGATCTCGGCCTTATTGCTGATGCCTGTTGGAAGCAGGTGAAGCGTCTGCGTTGGCGCACTTTATTGAATCCGAGGTCGAGAGCTAAAAACAAACTTGGCGCCCTGACATCTATGTCGGGCAGGAGTATATATACATTTATATTTAAACGACTTCTTAATACCAGACACTTATGATTCAGATTTTGGAAGAAATTATATGCAAGGTACTTTCCGGACATGACATCAGTGAAGAAGATGCATACTCACTTGAGAAAGTGACTGATACCGATCAATTGTGCGATGCCGCAAGAAAGGTGACAGATGCTTTCTTCACACATGATTTTGATTCTTGTTCGATAATCAATGTCCGCAGCGGGCGTTGTCCTGAGAATTGCAAGTGGTGCGCGCAGTCGGCACATTATGATACCGGATGCGGTGTGCACGGAGTCTTGCCTGTAGAGGAGTGTGTGGCTGCCGCCAGGATCAATCACGACAATGGAATAAAACGCTTCTCGCTCGTTGCATCAGGACGTGCTTCATCAGGACGCGACTTCGACGGAATATGCACTGCATTGGAGGCAATAAGGGATCAGGTCGGCATATCTACATGTGCTTCGCTCGGACTTCTGACGCGGGATGAATTCCGTCGGCTCAGGCAGGCAGGTGTATGCCGCTACCATTGCAATCTTGAGACAGCACCGAGCCATTTCCCAAGCCTGTGCTCCACTCATTCAATCGAAGACAAAATCAAATCAATCGGGGATGCTCGTGCCGAGGGTATGGAAATATGCTCAGGAGGTATCATTGGGATGGGAGAGACGGAGCGACAACGTATAGAGTTTGCTCTTACTCTTAGAGAAATATCTCCTGTCTCTATTCCTTTGAATATACTTTGTCCGATAAAAGGCACACCTCTGGAGTCACAGCCATCACTGACGGAGGATGAGATACTTCGTACTGTGGCTATATTCCGCATTGTGAATCCTAAAGCGCAGATACGTTTTGCCGGAGGACGTTCGAAACTGTCGCGCGACGCTCAGCTTAAGGCATTGAAAATCGGCATTAATGGAGCGATAGTAGGAGATCTGCTCACTACCATTGGTTCGCGTGTGGCTCAGGATAGGCAACTTGTAGCTGAGGCAGGACTAAAATTCTGAGATACGGGATGCTTACACGTTCTAAATTTTTTTTCACAGAGGATGCATTCGCACGACTGCGTTCATCCAAAGTCATTGTGTTCGGACTTGGAGGGGTAGGGTCATGGGCTGCTGAGTGCCTTGTGCGTACAGGTATTACGGATATTACACTTGTCGACTTCGATACTGTGGCGCGCTCCAATATCAACAGACAATTGCAAGCTACTTCGGTGACTGTGGGCGAATCCAAGGCTGAGGCCCTGCGACGCAGACTTATGGATATAAATCCGGATGCAGACATAAAAGCCGTCAACGGCAGATATAGCGAGGCTACGGCCGGAGAATTCGATCTATGCGCCTATGACTATGTGGTGGATGCTATTGATTCGGTAGCCGACAAGGCTCTGCTGATACTCAACGCGACGTCATGCCGAGACACAATGCTTGTGTCTTCGATGGGTGCAGCTATGAGAGTCGATCCGGGGCGAGTCAAGGTAGCTGAGTTCTGGAAAGTAGAGGGATGCCCTCTTGCACGGGCTTTGCGTCAGAGATTCAAGCGTTCCGGTCATTACCCCGGACGTAAATTCAAGGCAGTCTATTCGGATGAGGCATCTGTGGCTATGCCGGAAGGTATGAAAGGATCTCTGTGTCAGGTGACGGCCGTTTTTGGTATGACACTCGCATCGCTTATTGTCAACGACGTGATCAGGGGCAGGTAGCAATAGCGGTTCTTGCCATTGCAGGATCTATGTATTTCCGGGCCATATCGCGAATCTTTTCGGCTGTAATGGTGCGTACTTGTTGCTGCAGACGGTGGTAATAATCGTCTGGCATGCCTTCGGTCACTTCGCACATTCGGTAATCAGCTATGCTGAATGGAGTGTCGAGCACTGTGGCTATCTCCGACATCGCATGGTTGCGCAGGCGTTCGAGCTCGGTATTGTCGAGTAGCCCGGTACGCAGCTTTTCAATTTCTGATATTGTCTCGTTTATGACAATATCGGTATTTGATGTATCCTGCTGGGAACTGATGCTGATATATGCCCCCTCGCGTTCTCCCAGGAGAGCCGCCTGAATGCCATAGGTCAGACCTTTATCCTCACGGATATTGCTCATAAGCCGACTGCCGAAATATCCGCCAAGTGCCATTACGGTTGTCCGCAGCGCTTGATAATCAGGATTATCGCGCGTGATTGAAGGGAATGCCATCACTATGCAACTCTGCAGTGCGCCGGCGATATGCTCTGTAGCGACGCCAGGCGCTTCAGGGCACATAGGCGAATATTCCGGGGCAATGCCGTGGCCTGAGGCTTGTGAGGCAAAACGTGAGATGGACTCATCTAAAGTGGCGAGCACTTCCGGAGTCACTTTGCCGGCTACATATATATCCAAGCCATTTACTGTGTTGCAGACTGTCTGCTGACTCAGGATAAGATCGTCGCGGGTGAGCGAGCGTATCAGTTCGGGTGTGGCTTCCCGTGCAGCCGGATGTGATACTCCATATATGAGTCTGGCAGCAGCCTTCATAGCGCGGCTCATCACCTGACGTTCGGCCAGAGCCACGCTCATTGCGGCATTCTCAAGCAGGATGTCTATGCTTTTCTGTGGCATTGCCGGTCTGAGTACACAGTCGAGAACAACAGGTAATACTCGCCCGATGCGCGAATTGGCGCATATGAGCCGCAGCATGCTTGTATGCTTTCCTGCCGAGAGTACGAGTCGCGCTCCGTTGTAGTCCAGGCAGTCGGCCACTGCAGATGGCGACATTGTCGCATTTCCATCCTTTATGGCCTGCAGAGCCAATGACATACGTCCGCAGAATGAAGAATCGGCCTCACCTCCGGGCCAAATCATTGTCAGGCGGCATACGGAGCCTTCCGCGCCATCGAATACATGTATCTTAGCGCCAGAACTGTGGTATATTATATTGGCTTCCGGCAACGATAATTCGCCGAATGGCTGTGTTTCCGGTGCTTTGGACCGGTCTGGACATTCATTTATGCTCATATTCCGAGTTCTCTGGCCAAGGCGCAGGCTTTTTCAAAGTCTTCCGGTGTGTCGATTCCGATAGTAGGGCAGTTATTGACGGCTACACGGATCTTGTATCCGTTCTGAAGCCATCGAAGTTGTTCGAGCGACTCGTCGATTTCGAGCGCAGACTGAGGCAGTCGGGTGATATGGTGCAGAGTGTCAGCTCTATAACCGTACATACCTATATGCGTAAGGAATGATGCATGTTCAGGCCATTCCTCTATAGGATAGTTGCGAACGAAAGGTATCACCGAGCGACTGAAATACATGGCATTGCCATTATTGTCGGTAACAACCTTAGGTGTGTTGCGGTTGGTTAGAGCTTCTATTCCCAAGCTCTTGTCAAACGGGCGTGCGAGGGTGGCGATAAGCACATCCTTGTCGTCGAAGCATTCTTTCAATGCAGAGATCTGCGAGGGGTCTATGAATGGCTCGTCGCCCTGTATGTTGATTACTACATCAGCGTTGCTGTGCAGATTGTCGTAAGCCTCGCATATACGGTCAGTACCGCTCCGGTGTGTATCTGAAGTCATGACGGCTATTCCACCGAAGGCTGTCACTGTGTCGAATATACGGGAATCATCTGTGGCTACGGCGACATTGTCGAGTACCATGCTTGCCCTGCGGTATACACGTTCGATCATTGTCACTCCCTCAATCTTGGCCAGAGGCTTTCCAGGGAAGCGGGTTGATGCATAACGTGCGGGTATTATTCCTATGAATTTCAGTTGTTCCATTTTAAATCTTGTTTACTTGTACTAAAACTATTGGTTCTGCATAGCCGCGAATACCTCTGTATGCCAATGCAAGTCGAGAGATCCTGATATAGCTCCCAGCACATAGTCGCATCCTTCGGTCTGAGCCGCAAAACTGTTTGCAAGCCAGTATGTCCAATCGTCAGTGTTGAGCAGATGCGCGGGGAAATCATACATACTTGTCTTCAGTTCGCAACCTGATATATATACAATATTGAGGGAAAGTTTGCGGTTGACGGATATATATTCCTTGTCGCGTGTCAAGTATCGGTACATGTCCTCGCCAAGTGTCTCGCGGGCGGCTTCTGCTATGCTTTGGCAACGCACATCTCTTACTTTCTTGCTGAAGTCTTCAGAATTCATATCTTTTCAGATAACGACTTTGGCTACAACGGGGAAATGGTCCGACGGAGTACGTGCTACGTAGCGGTGGAGCACAATTTCTTCAGGGGCATATTTTGCCTGAGAAAGCGAGTCCGGGGCATCGGCGATCGGAGTACGGTATGTATCGGTCAGCACACCGTATTTCAATACCTCGACTTCGGGTGATACAAATATATGGTCGATGCGGCTTGTTGTGTAATCGTCGGTACGGTAGCTGTTGAATGTACCGTTGAGCGCGTATACTTCTCCGGCTATCAGGTATGAATCCGATAGAATACCATTTTCGGTCAGCGCGTGGTATGAATTGTGTGTCTGATCCACATTGAAGTCGCCTGTAAGGAATGTCGGAGTTCCTTTACCGAACTCTTTCATCATCTCCTGCACAAGCAATGCGCTTTCTACACGCGCTTGAGTACCCACATGGTCCATGTGCAGGTTGAAAAAGAGAAACTCCCGGCCACTTTCTTTGTGACGGAAACGTCCCCATGAGCAGATTCGCGGCAATACGGCATCCCAACCGATACTCGGGGTGTCCGGAGTCTCCGACAGCCAGAAGTCTCCGCTGTCTACAACGTCGAACAGATCTGTCCTGTAGAATATGGCCGAGTGTTCTCCGGCGTCTTTGCCGTCCTCGCGCCCGACACCTATATAGTCATATGCCGGAAGTTCTGCTTTCAGTTCTTCGAGCTGGCGTTTGAACCCTTCCTGAGTGCCGAACACATCGAATCCGTGAAACCGCACAAGAGAGCCGATTACCGGACATCTTACGTCCCACCCATCGCCAGCAATGGAATCTTCTGTGTTTAGCTGACGGATGTTGTACGATGCAACAGTCAATTCTACTTTTCCGCGATTTTCAGAACATGAGCAGATCATAAAAATCAGAGCTAAAAAAGGTAATGCCGTTATTTTCATAGTTGGGTTGGTTTGTAATCTTTGTTTTTGCAAAATTAATGAAAAATCGCGTGACTTCAATCTGATAGTCCGTACTAAAAACAAATGATAACCGGCAGATAGTAGAATTGAGTGTGATATCGGTCAAAAATAGTGTGTAAATATATTGCAGCATTCGTGTAAAATGTATAACTTTGCACTCACAATCCGCGCATGTGGCGTAATTGGTAGCCGCGTTAGACTTAGGATCTAATGTCTCAGGACGTGGGGGTTCGAGTCCCTTCATGCGCACAATAAGACTCTGCAACTCTTATGGTTGCAGAGTCTTATTGTTTATAGCCTGTTTAGCAATCTATAAATTTATTTCTTTCGCCTGATATATAGGAATATAAGATACATGAGTAATACAGAGCAGCACAATTGGCCGATGTGCGTAAATACTTTATCATACCAGCTTGTTGCCGGTATAGTTATGTTTTCGCTCTTGATGTGATTCGTCTGGTTGGCTGATAAGCTGTTTTGCCTTACGTTATATATTTCGATGCTATCTTTTCGCGAGGAAATACCTTTGTTCAGGAAGATATCGCTTTTATAATTGTCTGTTATATTTCTTATGCCGTCTATGGTGATATTTCCGGCTGAGTCGATCGTGACTTTACCACCTTGCTCTACGAATTCGAGTATGTGGCCGTATTCAGATCTTTCCGTGTTTTTTGATGTATCAATCTCGGTATGGTGATTTATGAATGTATCGGATATTATACGGGTGCTATCCACCATAACTGTTGTACTGTCGCTCTCTATAGTAAAAGTCTGTTTGCTTCTGCAGGAAAACAGACATGCGGCCATCATATATGTGGCGATGAGTATCAGGAGTCTCATGGCTTGAATGTTATTGCATTGAGGCGGCGCAGCCAACCTTTTTTGTACTTGTTGTTTGCCGGACGACTTGTGCATATACTGTTGATATATGCTTGTCTTTCAGCCCTGATATGACCAAATAATTGTGCCGGATTGCCGGAATTGACAGCAGCTATTGTTTTCGGACCAACAATTCCATCGGCGGTGACTCCCAATAGCCGTTGAGGTATGGTGATACCATATTTGCCGGAAGCCCAAACCCAATCTACCAATATTTCGGCGATAGATTGGTTGGCGATCTCGTCGGCTTTCCATCTGTCCCAGAACATTGTTTTGAGTATGTCGAGCCACTGCGCATAGGTGATATTTCGCAAACGCTCGCCCGTGGGGTTCTGATAGCCTTTTTTGCGGCAATATTCAGTATAGGTAGCCAATGTTACACCTACCATAGTCATGCCGCCAAGATCGTCCGGGTCATTTGCATATCCGGTCCTGCGGGCTTTCTCGAACAGTTTCTCTCCGGTCAGTCCGGCCGGATCTATACCTGTCTCAAATTGAATGATAAAGGGTACGATTTTCTCTACGTGTGCCATGAGTTATGATTTAAGAGTTATAACGATGGCACAAAGGTGAGAAAAATAATCCCAGAAGTGGCAGCAGGAATGCGCCGGTGCTATGATTGACGCTTGTTAATCAGCGCTATCGGTTTTGTCGGAAGGCAGCGACCGGCTTACGGTGACGAGCCATACACCGCTGAATATCAGTACGACGGCTATACCTTTGAGGAATGTGAAGTAGTCCAGTCCGAGCCATATTCCGGTTGTAGTGGCCACTACAGGCTGCACATAGTTGTACATGCCTACGATAGTGGGACGAAGATTCTTCTGCCCGATCATTATACAGATATATGCGATATATGTAGCGCCTAAGACCACGGCTGTGATGCCTGCCCATTCGATATTTCCGATTGAATTCCAGTCAGTTGATATTATTGTCGGAAGGCTTGAAGGCAAAGCCACTACTGAAGCGGACAGGAACATCCATTTCATAATGGTCACGAGTGAATATCTGCGTATGAAATTTCTGTATAGGGTGAGGTAGAGAGCGTAGCTGAGTTGTGCCATCAGTATAATGAAGTCGCCCAATGGAGGATTTGGTGCTCCTGCATCCGATGTGGTGTTTCCAAGCATTAGTATCAGTGCCCCGGAAGCACCGATTGCAATTCCTCCGGCTTTTTTCATACTTATGGGTTCGCGCAGTATCAAGTAGGCGAGCAGCATTACCCACATCGGCATAGTAGTGGTCACAAGGCAGGCTTCACTCGGTGTAGTGAGGCTTACCCCGATTATGAAACAACCCTGATTGAGAAGCACACCGAGCATTCCGGCGCCGGCAAGGCGAAGTATGTCAGACAGGGGGACATGCTCGCGGGGCATAAACAGTGATGTGAGCCAGAACAATGCAGCAGCTCCGGCCATACGGAAATCTACAAGCAGAAGCGGGGTGATGATGCCGGAAGCAAGTACAATCTTCACGACAGGGGCCATAAGTCCCCAGGTTATGTTGGCGCAGAGCATCGCCAAGTGTCCTTTGATCCTGAAATCGCTCATTTCCTATTGCAAATTTTGTGCAAAGTTACAAAAATCCAGTGATAACTTTACTGCAAAATAAAAGACTGCCTCGTAGGGCATACGAGGCAGTCCGGGGTTATGGTGGAAAGATAAAGATTTCTCTTATTTGCGGGTGAAGTTCGTGGTTTCGCCAACGTCTTCACCTTCAATTTCAGTCATCTTGAGATTATTGCCTGATATAGTTGCAATGAATTCCAATTGAGTGTATTCGCCTTCAATGTCTTTACCCCACATTGAAAGTCTAGCTGAGCCTGTTATGTCGCCATGTACAGAATAGTTCACGGTAACAGAATAGCTGTCTTGAGGATGCTTTTCGCAAGATTCGGATATGGTGCATTTACCATTTTTCTTGAATGTAATTGTACTTGTAATGTATTCAGCTTCATCAGAGTCGTAATATCGTGATTCCCATGTGCCTATGAGCGCCTGATTTACAGATGGATTGTCACCGTCGAAATCGTCGTCGTCATCATCGCCGCATGATGTGAAAGACACTGACATGAGAATGGCGCATACGGCCATGATCGCATACTTGTAGAGTTTTTTTGTCTGGTTCATTTTGTGATAATGTTTTTAGATTGATGAAATTAGTTTTATGTATTATAAGTTGAGGTATATATACAAAAAATCCGCCTGCCTGAATCCATATCGCCAGTTGCGGCATGCGACTGAAAGCCGCCCACCACGTAGGTTATACAGATTCTGCAAGACGGGACGCAGATAAGTTATGTCGTTTTGGTTTTAAGCAGGAAGAAGAGCCGTCCCATTACTTTCAGTCAGACTATTCTGATTTTTTCAGTCATACGCCTGGCCGAATTGCCGAGGTAATGTAATCTTCCTTTTGGAATTACTTCCGGTTTGCGCAGCAAAGATATTAAAAATTACCCCCCCCGAAAAGTTAATTAATGTTAAGCTATCGGGGGTAATTAAATGTAATATTTTAACGCGTAGCTGCATCTTCTACAAATGCGTCGAGTGCTACAGTTGGAGCATCGTTGTCGAAGCATCCGAGGTTGTAGCCTCCATTGTATCCGGCAGGTGCTTCCGGTTCCCAATAGAAAACCCCTTCGACATCGGCTTTCAACATGGTTGCTATAAGGTTCTTGCAGTCTTCGGCTTCGTCGTATGGCATTCCTATCTCGCATATCATCACAGGTTTTCCGTATTTATCTTTCAACCTGTTGATATTGTTGATGCAATCGCTGGCTACGGTCTGCCACCGTCCGTCTCCACCATTATGGGCTACCCAATATGGATATAGCGACATTCCGATCATGTCGTATTTTCCGCCGTTGTCGCGAAGTATATCAAACATACGGTCGTAGCGTTCTGGATCGTTGCCATTGTCGAGATGCACTATCACTTTTGCATCGGGAAGTACACGCTTTACGGCATCGTAGCCGGCATTGTTTAGAGCGGTTAGCGCCTGCGGGTTATCTACCGAGCCGGTTGGGAGCATCATTCCGGGAGTGGTCTCGTTGCCGATTTGCACCCATTCCGGTTTGATCCCTAAAGCTCTGAGGGCATTGAGTGTCGTGGTGACGTGTTCAGCGACTGCTTTTTCGAGTTCCGGTAAAGACTTGTCTTTCCACGCTCGTGGCATCTCCTGATGTCCCGGATCTGCCCAGGTGTCCGAGAAGTGGAAGTCTATCATCAGTCTCATTCCGAGCTTATGGGCACGGAGAGCTTTCTGCACTACATCGCCAAGGCTATTGTAGTAATCGTCGGGATTGACCCAGACGCGCAGGCGGATGGAATTTACTCCTGCGTGGTCGCGCAGCAGTTCCATAAGTTCCATCTGCTTGTTGGTGTCGCGTGTGTGAAATCTGTAGCCTTTATGTTCAAGCTCTGTAAGCCAGCCCACGTCTGCACCACGAGCGAATTCTACAGTCGTTTCTTCAGGCGATTCGTTACATATGCCTGCAAAAGATGCTGTTGCAGCTATTGAGGCTGTCAGGATTGTGCGTTTGATTTTCATTGCTGTTGGTCTGAGGAGAGAATTATTGTGCCGAAACAGTCGGGACGGTGGAAGTCGGGATGTTCGGAGTGTATGGGATTCCACGACAGGTAATGCGGAGCTGATGTTCTGGAAGCGCATTTGTAGAAGTTGCCGCTTATCTTTATTTCCTGCCCTTTGAATTCAAGTCCGATAAGGCTCAGGGGAATGGCAACGAGCAGATTCCAGGTGAAAAGGCCTTCGAGTTCGCAGAAAGGACGATTGCCGCACGAAGCGTAGCGCAGCACCTGCGACAGCATTTCGTGGCTCAGTCGGGTAGGATTGTGGCGTTCGGTTCGGTGGGATGCGTTGATTGTGCCGATGCAGTTGAATTCAAAATTCCAGTAATGGTCGCTCGAATCTGGAGATACGAAGAATTCGACACAAGAGTCTTCGCTTACGGGCGACTGATCTTCGGTATTTACGGCACGCATGTAATTGCAACGCACGAAGAAGTCGAGATACAGGTATCGGCCACTGTGGGCCACAGTGACCGCAGTCAGCGGACGGTATGGATATTCGCTGTCCCAGTTGACGTGGTCTATTGTCTGTCGGTTGCCTTTTGAGTCCAGGGTATTGACGATAGCGTCGAGGTCGCCTTCGTCGACAAACTTGTCGAGCTGAGGCAGATATGGGAATATGATACTTTTTGTTTCCATGATAGGTTCTATGATTTCGGGTGTCAGCCCTGCATATACTCCTTGATTGCCAATACGATGCCGCAGGCAGCCATACAGAAAAGTACTCCGCCGATGATGCGGTTCACCATCCACAGCGAGCGCACGTTGAAGCGCGAGCGCACGGCATTGACAAACAATGTGACAACATACCACCATATAAGCGCACCAACAAGTATGCTGGTGTAGGCCAGTACGAAGTGGAAGGGCTTGTATTCAGGCAGTATGAAGTTGAATCTTGCAAACAGTCCGATGATGAAGAATAATATCAACGGATTGGAGAAAGTGAGCGCGAATCCGGTTACGGTGTCGCGCCAGAAGTTATTTGAGCCGCTGACAGCGGGTTTTAGTGATCGTGTGGGGTTTTTACGGAAAAGGTAGATGCCGAATGCGGCAAGCACAGCTCCGCCAATCACCTGAAGAAGTACTTGATGAGCCTCGATGAAGTCGGTTACGAAACTTAGTCCAAGTCCGGCCAACAGGCAATATACCAAGTCGCTAAGCGAAGCACCGACTCCGGAAAAGAATGCAGGCCAACGCCCTTTGCTCAATGTACGCTGGATTACAAACATACCGATCGGACCCATAGGAGCTGAGATCAGTATTCCTATGGCTATTCCGCGCAACAATATGTAAATAATCTGCTCCATGATCAGCGAAAGACAAAATTAGTAATTCTTCCGCTACTATCCAAGCTACTGTAAAAATTGTTATGATTAGTTATGATTATTGCAGATTAGAGATAATTGGTCAGAACTTGTATCTCGGAGGGATGATCCGGTCTCCAAGGTAATGAGCCATTTCCTTGATCATCTGTTTGAGTTGCTGTTGGCGGGCCATAAGCGGCAGATATTCGTCGGGAGAGTCGGAGGCAGCCGCAAGTTTTTCGCGGATAGCGTCGTATTCACATTCGAGTATCGCATTTTTAAGAGCGCTCATAGCTCCCGGCACGAGATCGGTAAGGCGTTCGCGGTCGTCGGCCACAGGAGCGTATTTTGAGTGTATCTTGGATAGCGGCTGTATCTCGCACACAAGTTCCGAAGTGACATTGCGCAACACATCGTCGGGTGAATTAATGAGTGCCTTGCTTATGTAGTCGGCCTCAAAATCTTCAGTCTCCTTGTTCAGCTTTGCGTTGCATTCCTCGCGCAGTGCAAGTTCGAGCCTGTGTATGTCGTCTATGTCGTTTGCCGTATGGCGTATTTCTTCAGTACCTTTGCGCATGTTCTCATCGAAGCGGGCCCTTGCGCTTTGCATGAATGAATTATAGTCCGCTTCACGCTGAGGACTTTTAAAGATCTCTACTACAGAATTCCATACAGCGGCGAATTCCGGTGTTTCGAAGCAGAAATTGTCGTATTCGAATTCGCTTGACACATATTCTATCACATTCATCGGTGTAGAATTACCGTCTTGATCGTATACTTCGCAAAGCCGCATCATTCCATAGCGCAACACAAGTGTCAGCAGTGCGCGCTCGGGTTTGAAACAGTAATAAGTATGACGTTTGCGTGCCCGTGCTTCTGCATCTGTTGCGGCGGCCGGTGGGGATACCGGTACTGTGGCTGCTGCATGGCGGGCGAGGTCAAGTTCGTCGCGTTTCTGTTCTTCTGTCCTGCGCGATTCGAATTGTTCGCGGTTTCGCTGCTGAGCTGCGCGTTTGTCGTTTTCGATGGCATTCTCGGCCCTTATCTTGTCGACCTGAAGCGCCAGTACGGTATCCGGCATCGACAGGTGTCGCCCGGTCTCCTGAATGTATGCCTGGCGTACGATGTTGTCGGGAATCACAGCGATGCTCCTGAGTATATCCTGGACAACGCGCGCGCGTTGCAGCGGGTCGGAGTTCCCTGATTCCTTCAGCAATATATCTGTCTTGAACTTGATGAAGTCCACCTCATTGGCTGCGAGGTATTCCTCGACCTCGGAAGCGCTGTGTGTCTGGGCGAATGAATCGGGATCGTCGCCGTCTGGCAGGCTGAGTATTTTCACGTTCATGCCTTCGGCCAGCAGCAGGTCTATGCTGCGCAGCGATGCTTTGATGCCTGCGGCGTCTGAGTCATAGATGACGGTGATATTTGGGGTGAAGCGCCTGATAAGTCTTATCTGTCCTTCGGTCAGTGCTGTACCCGATGAAGCCACTACGTTTTCAATCCCGCTTTGGTGCATTGATATTACGTCCATGTAGCCTTCTACAAGTATGCACCTGTCTTTCTTGGCTATAGCCTGCCGCGATTGATACAATCCGTAGAGTTCGCGGCTCTTGCTGTAGATCTTGGACTCGGGAGAGTTTACGTATTTGGCTATGTTCTTGTCGTTGCGCAGGGTTCTGCCTCCGAATGCTACGATTTTCCCGGACAGGGATAGTACGGGATACATCACTCGGCCCTTGAATCTGTCGTACATACGGCCGTCATCGGTGCGTACTTCAAGTCCGGTAGCTACAAGAATATCGTCGGAAAACCCTTCGGCACGTGCCGCATCGAGTAGATCTGCGGACCGGTCGATGGCATATCCCAGATGGAATTTGCGTATCGATGCTTCGTTGATTCCGCGTTCGCGGAAATAGGCGAGTCCGATGTCGCGGCCGTCGTCGGGGTTTGTCATGTTTGTCTCGAAACGGCGCATGGCAAACTCATTGGCGGCCAACATTGATTCGCGTTGGGAGGCGGCTTCGCGTTCCTGGGCCGACAGTTCCTCCTCCTTGATCTCGATATTGTATTTCTTTGCCAGGTAGCGCAGGGCTTCCACGTAGGATAGCTGCTCCAGTTCCATCAGGAAATTGACAGGGCCTCCACCTTTGTGGCAACTGAAGCAGTGGCAGAATCCTTTTGCCCTGTTGACACTGAACGAAGGGGTGCGCTCATTGTGGAATGGACATAACCCTACATAGTTTGCACCGCGGCGTTTCAGGCTCACGAAGTCGCTCACAACCTCCACAATGTCGGCTGTGTCAAGAATCCGTCTTATTGTCTCCTGGTCTATTCTTCCCATATTATATCTGCGCCTAGGTGATGAGCGCGTATATATATGCAAAAGTAGCAAATTCTGCCGAATCCGCCAAAAAGCAGAC
>OFEZ01000458.1_pt1 | contig 29711 bp, 31 predicted proteins | sample 1521241 | NCBI WGS metagenome assembly OFEZ01 (sample SAMEA3504099, study PRJEB24116) | mouse gut metagenome | biome: mouse gut; feature: mouse-associated habitat; material: faeces | place: Denmark | collected 2011
CCATCGTAATGTGGACAATGAGGCTTAATAATCTGCTCCATGTCCGCTTTCGTTGCAGCCGCCATTATGTATCTGCATTTCTTTTCCGCAATTACACATAAGAAGCCGGGCATATAGCCAAGCACCTCATAATGATGCAGATAATCTTGCACCTGCCTCATCGCGTCAAAACACAGATTCCTGACTGAATCAGGCATATCCGCCACAATCAGTTCCGCAAAATACGGCAGCATAACAATTGTAAATTCATCCTTCATGGATTCCCTCTCCTTTCCGATTTGTCAGGGCAGATACGCTTTCCTCCCAGCCTGACGTGCAGAGCTTCTCCAGAAGCGGTTCCTCAAGCAGACATCCTGCTATCAACGGAAGCCGGCGCCCATACTTGGTCCTCAGCATACGGTAATCCAACCCGTTAAAGCGCACCCTGTCCAGGCCGTCCATATCTTTGGCAATGGCATAAAGCCTGCACGCGCGCTTTTTATCAGCATCTGAAAAGCCGGATATGCTCTGTATTGCCTGAATCCCGGTTTCATCATCCCGGCAGTGGTATGCAATCAGCAGTTCCGCCATGCGGTATTCCTTCCGGGACAGATAAATTCCGCCAAGCCAGATGGCTTTATTCCGGAGCCACTGGACTGATTTGTCTCCATGGAACTCGTCCTCACCCTCCGAATCACGCCCGATGTCATGGAACAGGCTGAAATAGATCAATATCCCTTTATCCGTTTCTGTCAGTTCTTCACCGGAATTATAAAAATAAAGCAGTGAGAGCAGCAAAACGCGGAAAATGTGCTTCAGCCCATGATACTGAAACGGGCTTTCGATGGGATAACCCAGTTTTTTGGCTGCACTGCTGTACCGCATGAAATCAGCCGTTGCCGGCATTAGCATTGCGGGAACATAATCTTGGGTAGCAGGAATCATATCTTCTGCAAAAAATTCAGTTATGCTCCCAGGCTTTACAATGATTTCATTCTCATTGCGGAAAGTTGGCAGGTAAGCTACAACCTGTTCCGGCCACACACGGGCAACCAGCAGCTTTGTGCCACGCCCGCTGCGATTTGCAAACCAGAGCGCGTTAATTGGATTCGTGGTCCATGATATTGCCTTTTCCGGTGGTTGTGATAATTCCCCCATTCCCCGGTAAACCGTAATCCTGCCATCTGTTTCTGTCTGCGGCAGTTCGGGAGCCGGAGCATAAGAAAAAACATACTCCAAAACATCATCGCGCCACAGCCCGTTGGCATAATCAATCCGGATATGGATAGACAGCCACACATGAAAAACCTCATCTGTGTTAATATCCCGATACCGTTTCTGGAAATCAAAAATCTGCATTGGAACCGGAACATCACGGGAGTAAAAACCACGCCAGTCTTTTTTGGCAAGAAGCCTGCTTCCGCTGTTTTCTGAAAAGTTCATCATTGCAATCTTGAGTAATATGTCCAGATAAGAACGCTGCAGGTAAATCTCACAATAACGACCATTCTCATAATCAGCATAAAAAGCATTCTGCAGCCTCCGCGCCGGATCACAGACAACCTTTTCAATAGAAAGACCAGCCTGTTTCATATGTGCGGAAAGCTCCTCATAGGTCAGTCCATCGCAAGACATAGATTGGAGCAGCTCTGGAGTCAATGCCTCAAACCGAGTCATACAGCCCCGTATTTCTTTTAAAAGTTCATTGCTCATGGCATTTCACACCTCCCCATGCCTGTGGCATATGGAAGGAGATCTTCTATGTCATACTGCTCCCCTGCATCCTCAAAAATCATCTCTGTTATGACGATATCTGAGTAACTCCCGGATTCAGCATAAATGCCAATCCTGTCAATCTGCATCTTCCGGAGACTGCCAATCTTTCCATTAGCGTATTCCTCATTGAAATAAACGCCTTTGTAACGGGCACGGAAACCACCGTCCAACCGTTCGATGTCACTCTCATCCCAGTTCAGGGATATTGTTGCGCCCGTAGCCAGTTTGACCTCAATATAGTCAATCACAAGATCCTCCAAGTCGGTACTGACGCTTAAATAAAGAATCATCAAATCATTTCCTTTCTGCATGTCTGCTTAAAATATTTATAGATACGGGTGCGCCAAAGGCTCCCGGAATGAAAAGTAAAGGAACCTTCCGGTTCCAGATCTATATAAAAAAAGCACCCAAAGAATGGAATCATTCTCCGAATGCTTTTGTTGCCCAGGGGCCAGTATGAAATATATAAAATGGAAGGGCAGGGAAGAACTCCCCTGCTTTCTTAGATTTGTGCCTCTTAACGAAAGAAGCATAAGAAACAAAAAAAGCGCCTGAAAGCAGAAACTCTCAGACACTGTGTAACCTGAAAACTATAATCGCTGTAATGCAATTACTGAAACTGATATACAAAGTATAACAGTTTTATCACTGAATTGCAAGACCTTGCCCACTCTTTGATTTTTAATGTTTTTAATATTTGTTACTAATTGTGAAGCAAAAACATGGCTGCCCCCTTTACTTTCCTCTATTTTTATGACATTTGAGAAATAAACATCCTTAAATTACTACAAAGCCATTTAAACTGCTTTATCTGAATTCTATCTATATCATAATTTTGAGAATTTAGTTTTTCTTCTACCAATTCTAAAATTTCTTTCATTGTATTGGCATCTGCCTCAATAAAATCAGCCTTACCAGCATATCTATATACTACAAATAATACCCCTCTGAAATCCTCAATTTGCTTTGAAGATGCATGGAATAGCATTTCCACAAGCTGTTCAACATCATATCTACAGATAAACTCATGATTTCTACTGATTCTATTTTTTTCTTCTATGACATAATCATATAAGCTTTTTATATCATTTACATCATATGAAAAATTATTTTTAGGGGCTTTAAAATTCATAGATTCAGCCAATTCATCAAAGAAAATCTTTAACTCCTCTTTTTCCTCCCCTTCCAGTTCATACATCGGCAAAAACAGCAGCTCTGAACTAATGTCATTCCCTTTTCCCCTAATATTTTCAATCATGCAGTTCTTACATTGTCCATAGTCAAACTCAATAACATGGCCGACAATTACGAGATATGCTGCCAATTTCCCATAACTGTAAAATCCTATATCATTTGGATCATTCAGTCGCTTCTCTATGTTTTTCAAGACATTCCTTACTTCACTTTCCGTTCTTTCATGATAACTGAAAAGTTTTTGCAAATCTTCGTCAGTCCGATCAGCATGTTTATCATATAACTTCATTTCTTCAAAAGCATCTCTTGCTTTTGGAATTTCACTCACATCTAATTTTTGCCATCTTATATAGTCATAGCAGAATTTAAACAGTGGTTCCCAATTTGATCCCAATATCGTAGAAAGGTATTTGGTACCCTGCCACACCGGAAACTCTTCTCTTTTAATCTTAGCTGAAAAAGATATAATCCCAAAATAAATGCTTTTTAGAAAATCTTTCTCATAATTTTCTTCCATTTTACTGTATATATCAACCGTTTTCTGTGTTGCAAATATAAATGTGCGGAAATTATTGTGGCAACATCCTTTTACTGCCCACACAAGTTCCTCAATTACTTTGGAATCTTCATCTATAATCTCTCGCAATATTTTGTTATCAAACGTTTTTATAATACTTTTTATAGCCTCAGGATAGTCATTTTCAAAACAAATGGTATCACTAATCGTCTTTTCTTTTATTCTTAAATATTTCTGGACTTCTTCTGGAACACTTTTTTCCTCACACTTTTCATTCTCGCTTTTTGAAGGAGCAGATATTAATGTGGTAAAATTGAAATCAAATGTTTCAGATGTTTTATTAATGATTTCATTCTCATTCGCAACAAGCAAAATTTTCACACCATCTCGCTCCACGAGATTATTTACATATCCAAGCAACTTTATTAACTCTATGTTGCTCCGCTCCAAATCCTCAAAAACTAATAACTTACTGCTCAGATCAACCGATGAATATAGCTTCTGTAAATCATTCTCAGACATATTTATATCAATTCCAAATATTCCAGCTGCTCCTTTGGCTATAGTTTTAGCAATCAGTTTTCCAGTTGCTTTTGCCTCCGAATTTTTCCCAAGTTCTTTCATTCTTAATTCCATATATATGCTTTTGCTTATATCTGCAATACTTTCCAATCCATATAATGAAATTATAATACATCTATTCTTGGCATCATCATCCTGTAAAAACGGAGCAAGCTCATTCTCCACATAATAGGTTTTTCCTGAGCCCCACTCTCCCGTCAACATTATAGCAGTATGGGTCTTATCCTCTTCAAGATAATGTTTTATGTATTCATTTAATTCTGTTACTGTCATAGTGCTATCCTCCTCGTAAATTGGATTTCCTGCTTTCTTTTCAGTAAATTTTTAACCCTCTGTCAGTATTCAATCATCTATACCACTGTTTCTGTAGCACACCCAGTTATATTAACTTCTGTTCTTAGATTTACTTCTCTCCTTCATACCTCAGTATCCCAATTTTACCACAAATCCGATATGTCGTCATATGCTTTTTCAAAATATGCTTTTCAAAAGCTCATTTCAATTGTTCTATCCACAATAACCAGAACAGTTTTTCGTTAATATTACATAATACCCCACTTCTTCAGTAACTCTTTTAAAATACATGGACAAAAAAACAGGCAGTATATCCGCTCAAAGAATGTTACTGCCCATTTCCCATTTAAAGTCCTCTAAATTTTCACCGTATAACCCCCAACAGCACAAACCTCGCATTATCAAACTCATAACTGCAGGTTGAAAACGTCACAATCCTGTCTGTGACTGCCGGTGTGATTTCACTTTTAAAACAGGAGCGTTCTTTTGTCTCTTCCAGCCATTTCCCAAACTCCACGTCAGATCCCAGCGCGATTTCCCACGCATTCTCCTGAACACTTGCCACATAACCGGCAAAAATCTCAACCCTGACATTCTGTTCCGGCATCATCAGTAAAACAACCGGATGCCCCTCATAAAATCCCTGCTTTTTATATTCTGTCAATCCAGAAAACATGGTACCGTTTTTCATGTGGTGCCCATAGATAATGCTGTGCCGGTCTGACAAATCCGGCGAGTTCCGGCTGTCCAGGAAGATACATCCCGAACCATTCCATTTACCGTTAAATAAACGCTTCAGATAATATTGGTTGTCCGTCCCCTGCACCACCGGATAGTTAATTTCTGTATCCTCAATATAAATCCATGCCACAATATCCGGATTGATTTCACTAAGTGCATCAAAATCTACGGCCGGCCAGCGGAGGTCAGGTTCCCCCTCTCCAGACTGACTTCCATTTTGTTCCTCATCTCCGCTGTCTTCTGGGGCCTCATCCACCCAGACATACTGCTCTATCTCAGTATAGGAGGATTCCCCTTCACCATATTCCTTCAGCTGCCGATAAATCTGGAAGGCGCCTAACATAAAAATCCCTGTAAAAATTAAAATGAGTATTGTATATAATCTTTTCTTTTTCATAATTCTTCACAGCCGGTTGGCTTTCTCTTTCATCTCCTTTGCTGTAGGGTTACTGTAAATCAAAGTTGTCTGGACGTTACTGTGCCCTGCCTGGTTCGCTATCTCATGGATGGAATACCCACTCTCCAGCGCATGTGAGCAAAAATAGTGCCGCAGCGTTTTCGGCGTGATACAATCCGAATACTGGTTGAATATCTGATTGATCCTGGAAGGAGAGAGTTTCCCACTCTGCCTGCTGACAAAGAGATATGGGCTTTCTGACCTGCGCTCCTTTAAGTATTCCCGGATTGCATGGACAATTTTGTCATTGATATAGACCAGCCTCTGCTTATCCCCCTTCCCTACAACACGGATCTCTTTCGATACCAGGTCCACCTGCTCCAATAATAAACCGGCACACTCCGTTCTCCGAAGCCCCGAATAAGCATACAGGGTGACAATGGCATAATCCCGTTTGCTCCCGCTCTCCAAAAGCTTCTGACGGAATGCATCGACATCCCGTTTTTCAACGGTACAAGGGCTCGCATACTGCAGCTGCACTTTCATAAAATCTGTTTTCAGGATTACAGTCTCAGTCTGGGTTCCTTCGGCTATCAGGAACTCGTTCAGGCACCGCAGCGCAGATAAATGGTTATTTACGGATTTCGGGGAATAGCCTTTCAGGTTCCGCATATAGGAAATATACTCCAGCACATTTGCCCGGTACAACTGTGGCGGCGCATTCCCAAAACTGAATTCACACCACTCAAAATACTGGCGGATATTCCGGATATATGTTGCCATTGTATTCTGGGACTTTCCCAGCTTCTGCATATACAAAGCAAATCTGTCTGTCATCTTCCCACGCTCCTTCCTCATACATTTCATTACACGGGAAACGGGCCGTTTTTACAACGCAAACTGCCAACCGCCCTCCATCTTTTGATTATGTCTAACTCATTTCATCTGTATCATCTGCTGATTATGTTTAACTGGATATGTAAAACAACCGGATTACCAGCTATTAGTTAAACACAATTAGCATTATGTTTAAGCCGGCAAACAGCATTCCAGTATAAATAGCTCTGTAAACGAGACTGTAACTTCCACAAAAAGAATCCCAGCTTTCCAAGGTGACTGTGAAGATGACTGAGGCAGAAAAGCACTTCCATTGCACTATTACCTGAAGAGTACAAACATACAGATGTGAATTTAAAACGGACAGCAATCAGTATTCATCCGTTTTTTTCTGAAATCTCTTGATATTATTCCGCTTACTGAATATAATATATATAGCAAAGGAAAGGAGCCGGAGCGGAACATGAAATTCATAACGACAACGGAAGCTGGCAGCAAGTGGAACCTCTCCTCACGACGCGTAGGAGTCCTGTGCAGTGAAGGCCGAATCCCCGGAGTCCAGAAAGCCGGCAACACCTGGCTGATTCCGGACGATGCCAAAAAGCCTGGCGATGCCCGTATAAAAAGCGGTAAGTACAGGAAAACAAAAAACGAAACGGAGGATGCAGCAAATTGATTGACATTGCTTCTATATTACAATCAAATGAGCATGTTAATATCGAAGTGAAAGCTGCGGGCAAAGGGATCCCGAACAGTATCTGGGAAACATACTCTTCATTTGCAAATACCTTTGGCGGCGCCATCATTCTCGGTATTGAAGAAAATAAAGACACAAAGGAATTTATTCCAAGAGGAATCCATAATCCCCAACAGATGCTCTCTGATATCTGGAATATGTTAAACAACCATCAGAAAATCAATAATAATATTTTGCTTGAACACCATGTATACAGCGCCCGGTATGGGGATATGGACTTCATCGTCATCGAGGTTCCCCGTGCAGATCGAAGGGACAAGCCTGTATATATCGGCCAGGATATGTTCAAAGGAACGTTCAAGAGGAACCACGAGGGGGACTACCACTGTTCTGCCGAGGAAGTAAAAGCTATGCTTCGCGATCAGGCAGATACGCCACAGGATGCGCTGCTCCTGGAAAACCTCCTGATAGATGATTTGAATCAGGAATCGGTTCACCGCTACCGGATCATGTTCAATAATCTGAAACCGGATCATGTATGGGGAAAACTCGCAGACGATGAATTCCTTATTAAAATTGGTGCAGCAAAAAAAGCCGGGAGGATGGGAAAATCCATCCCACACTTGGCGGGCTTATATTTTTCGGTGATTTTATAACCATCACGGAAGAACTGCCAAATTATTTTCTGGATTACAGGGAACGGCTTTCAAATGAAACACGCTGGTCTGACCGCGTCTGCTCTGGCGATGGAAATTGGAGCGGCAATATATTTGATTTCTATTTCAAAATCATTGACCGTCTGACTGCTGATGTAAAGACGCCATTTAAACTGGATTCTAATATGCAGCGTATAGACGACACCCCGATACACCGGTCACTCAGGGAGTGTCTGGCCAATGCCCTTATCCATGCCAACTACTATGGACGTCGCGGGATTGTTATTGACAAAGAATTCCGTAAGATTACGATTTCAAATCCGGGAACTTTCCGCATCAGTATTGACGAGGCTATTGCCGGAGGTATCAGTGATGCGAGAAACGGCAGAATATTTAATATGTTTTCGCTTATAAAGGTAGGCGAACGCTCTGGACAGGGCCTGTGCGATGTATATAATAACTGGGAAATAAACGGCTTTAAAAAACCAGAATTGCAGGAAACAACCGCTCCTGACCGTATTACACTCACACTTGAGATAGAAATTGACAGTAATCGTGAGAGCAATGACAGTAATGATGACAGTAATCTGACAGAAAATGAAACAAGGGTAATCACAGCTCTTCGCAAAAACAGCAGCCTCAATGCAACACAGGTTGCAGCAGAAACAGGGCTTTCTGTATCTACTGTCAATAGAGTATACAAAAGCTTAAAAAATAAAAACTATATTGCCCGTGAAAGCCTGACTCGCGGCAAATGGATCATTCTGAAATAAGATGATGATGATAATATGCCAGGGCAGTTCAAAACGACCGGATTGTTGTCGAAAGTCCCAGAAACCTGCCCAGTATTGTCCGTTTGAACAACATGCGCCAGGTTCACTTTTCCCGCAACCCGAAAATTGCTGCATTTCTGCATGAGTATGATTATGTACAGGAATTCAGAGAAGGCGTTGACGGAATGTATAAGGGGATAGAGAAAGCAGGGCTGCCGGTGCCTGAATATAAGGATGTCGCTTCTATGCTGCATGCGACAATCCGGAACGGCATCAATGTCGTAGATAATGTCGCAGACAACCATGTAGCCATAATAAAGCTTTCCGCTACTGAACAGGAGATTCTTGAGCATTTGCAGAATTCGCCGACACTTTCTGCGAAAGAGCTTGCCGCTCTGCTCCACAACCCCCCCCCAGAACAATCCAACGTAATATGACTGCATTAAAAGAAAAAGGATTATTACGGAGAGAAGATTCTGACAGAAAAGGTAAATGAATTTTATTAAAGTAAAGGACAGTGATAAAGTGCCAAGACAATTCAAAACAGCAAGACAAATCAATAAGCTAAAAGTCATCGAGGCTGCCAAAAAACTTGGCGTTTCCCAGCCGACGCTCAGCGCCTGGGAGGGTGAGCGGAAGTCTCCCGGCCTGGACAATCTGGAGAACATGGCTGACCTTTACGGCGTCACTGCCGATTTCCTGCTAGGCCGTACCGAATCCCGGATACCGGATTCCAGACAGCCCATTTCCCTGCAATCATTGCCAGCGTTTCATGGCAGGCCGGTATGGTCTGCCACATATGGATGGCTGCTGGTGAATGCTGCCGACAGGCTTCTGACCTTTCCTGACGGCCATACCCTGCCTTTTGCGGACATAGCCAGTGAATTATTTATCTCTGCCCCTCCCTTTTCTGAAGCAGAACCGCCGAACGGACAACCCCTGTCTCGGTCTGAGGTTAACAGGCAAAAGGAAATCTGGCTGGAACCGATTTCCCCAGACTCGGATTTACGAAAAGAGCTACAGGGATGGTACCGTGTCAAGGACCGGTTTGTCGAGAACGAGTATGGGAACCGGTTTTATCTGGATACTTACGGCTCCAAATGGCTGGCATTTACTCCTGAGACTGAAGCATAAAAGAATCCGACGCCCTGCATCCATTGTATACAAGGCGTCGGATTTTGATTATTCATGCTTTCTGAACGGGCTGCCAAATATTCAGTTTTTATGTTCAGAGCATCATAAGGAGAAGAACATTTCTATTTTCTTCTTATATGCATCCCTCCATTTCCAACTGTATTCTTTCATCTTAAAGATTTCACCGCCTCCTCTCTGTTATATGCTGTATATGGAAAAGCCGCAGAACCAAGAATCTGCATCATCTGCAAATTCGTTGGCTCTGCGGCTTAGCGGCTGGCTCCTGAATCACGGTTATTTGAAATTGTTCCACATTTATTAGAATTTCCTGTTTGCACTTTGGGCAGAATACGGGAAAGTGTTTCATAGTTGTATCTGCCCTGATCTTATCGCGGGTCTTGCTTCCGCATAATGGACAATAAATCCAATCAGATTCATACATTTTCTTCTTTGTTATTTGTTTTCCTCCTAACGAAAGTTAACATCTTATTGTTTTACATATCATGTCTATAAACGGTATCAGCACATGTCAAGTGTCCATTTTTCGGCAAGCTAACCACATAAGGCAGGGAATCTATTTTAAAGCCCCTGCCCAAACCGATAGGCTTTATTTAGATATTCGCTATGCCTTGTCATTGACACTGTTCCACATCCATATCCCAGCACTATCCCCTGGTCATCCAAATTCAGATACTGCACCAATGTCTTATAATGGCTTTCATCTGCTCCGGGACAGCTATCCGCTAATTCCTCCGCAGTCCGTCCCAATCCGCTTCCACTAGAAGTAGCAAAAAGAACAATCTTTTTCCCTGTAAAATCATAAGTTTCCAAATATGTCCGGATAACCATAGGAGCAGTGTACCACCAGATTAAAAAACCGAGAAAAATTGTGCCATGCTCCGCAACCGGGACATTGCCTTGCAATAGTGGATGTTTACTTTTACTCTTAACTTTTACACTTAACATCATACTATTTTCCTGATTCTTCAATATATTCCTCCAAACACACCCCTTTCTCTTTCATCTCCTTTGCAGCCTCTTTCCCGACATACCGATAATGCCACGGTTCATTACTAATCCCCGTAATTTCTGTTTTGTCGGAAGGATACCGTTTAATAAAACCATATCTGTGAGCATTTTCTGCAAGCCATGTGTAAACAGAATCTCTGGACGATACAGACGTATCTGCATTGATATCCACACTCAAACCAATTTCATGCTCACTTGTTCCCGGAACTGCTACCCATTCTTTTGCTAACTTTTCCGCTTCTTTTCTTGAATTACCTTCGTTTTCAAAAGCCACAATCTTTTCGTCCAAAATTTGCTGCTGTTCTTCAGAAGTTCGATAGCCTTCCCGAACAAATAACTGTAACCCATCTGCCCTTGCTGCATCAAACATCGACTGCAATTCTGGGTATATTCTGGAATCCACCTTCTGGCCATTTGACAACTCTGTTAATTCCATTTCATAATCCTTCGGAATACGATGGTTTTTATTCACCAAAATCAAATTCCAATCACCGGATGTGTCTGCCTGTGAAATAAGTTCTGCGCCATTCCTAAAAATCCAGCTTCCTAAAATCACCAGCACAAGGAATAGTAACAGCCTCTTTATGGGAGATTTTCTTTTCTTATATCGTCCCATTTATTTTACTTCCGCCTTTTTATATACCAAATACAAGACCGGAACAATGACAAGGCAAAGCACCATATATAGAGGTATCAGGAATGTAAAAACTCCCATTACATTTCCTCCGATCTCACACAAAAGAAATTCGTCATGGTATGTGCATATCCTCAGCAGCATATCAGGGAAAAAGGATACAAGACGAGTCAAAATTGTAATTCTTCCCAAAAACATCGGCGCACAAGATAATGCAAAAGGAATTACCACTGCAATTACTGTGGAGCGTGTAACTGCCGATACTGTCATTGCCAAAAGTGTAATAAATATACTTCCGACATATCCGCCGATTGTAACAAAGAAATATTTTTGCAGGTAAGTCCAATTATAAATACTCATCCAGTTGCTTTCTCCAAGCTGTACCGGGCAATTTGCGCCTCCAACACCCAGCGCCCCTAATATGATTATCGTGAAGAGAAGTATAGACGCCCAATATAAAACGGTAGTAATCAAAAATCCGGCGCCGATTTTTGACAATACTGCCTTGTTTCTTCCCAGTTTGCTTGAGAAGAAAATAGAATCCGCTTTCCATAAATATTCGTCAGAGAAAATTCCTGCTACAAGAGCCCCAAGAATCACAACTAATAACGTCATTAAAGTCGGAAGATACTGTGAATCCAAAAGCGCTTTCCAGCCTTCCGCATATTCGTAGTAAAAAGGTGTCTTGAGGTTCTCCCACTGGCTAATCAGGAACTCTTTTTCTTTTTCCGAATAGGTACCCTCTACCTCTTCTCTGGAAAGATATTCTTTCAGACTACCCACTCTTACCTGATAAATTCCTGCTGCTTCCTCCGGCGATAAACTGTCCGCACGATAATAATCCCACTCATCAAATCCGGCAAATCCATTATTCAGCATCTCGTGGATATCCCGAAGTCCCTGCTGTTTCACAGACGCTTCATCAAGATCAGGTGTTTCTGCCAAAATCTTTTGATTTTCCTCTATTACCTGCCTTAATACGTCCTCAGTCAACTCGCCTTTCCATTCATTTTTTACGGACTTCAATTCTTTCGCAGCTGAAATCCCCCGAAGCACTTCTCCGCCTTCCGTCGTATACGTCACATCCCTAAGAGTGAGAAAACCTCCCACTATCAACGCTGCCGCCAAAACAATAAGGACAATCTTATTCACCGGCTTTACAAGAATTTTTTTAATTTCAAAATTCAGCATTGCTGTCACCTGCCTTTTCTCCAAAATAGTATAAGAATAAATCTTCCAGATTTGCATCCACAAGTTCTGCATCCTCCATTGGCTTTTTCGCCGAGATAATCCGAAGTTCCACATCGTGAGCTTCTGACTTCATATTAGAAATCTTATATTTCTTCATGTACTTTTCCACTTCGCTTTTATTTACAAAACACTTCCATACGCTCTCTGCCATCGTTCCCAACAGTTCAGCCGCAGTACCGTTGTGAAGGATTTTTCCTTCTTTCATCAGCAGTATTTCATTCGCAATGTACTCAATGTCTGAGACAATATGCGTTGATAAGAGCACCAGCCGATTTTCAGCCAATTCGCTAATCAGATTTCGGAACCGGATACGCTCGTTTGGATCAAGTCCTGCCGTCGGCTCATCCAATATCAGTATTTTCGGATCATTCAACATTGCCTGTGCAATTCCTGCTCTCCGTAACATACCTCCGGATAATTGTTTCATTTTCTTCCTTGCCGCCTTTTGAAGTCCTACTCCCGCAATCAGTTCCCTGACTCTCTTTTTAGCCACAGCCGGGCGAATCCCTTTGATGGATGCAATATACAGCAGATAATTTTCTACCGTGAAATCCGGATAATATCCGAAATCTTGTGGAAGATACCCTAAAATTTCTCTATATTTTCCGTCCATTTTTAAAATATCACGCCCATTGCAGGTAATCTTTCCACTTGTAGGACGAAGTAACGTACAAAGCATACGCATAAGCGTTGTTTTCCCCGCACCATTTACACCCAGCAGACCATACACACCGCTTGTCATGGTGATGTTCAGATGATCTACTGCTGTAAACTGTCCAAATTCTTTTGTAAGATTTTCAATCTTAAGTTCCATCTTTTACCTCCTGAATATCTTTTTTTACTTTTTGATAAAATGGACAATTAACGCCACTATCGCTAATAACACCAATATCAGAACTGCTCCTGCTATTTTCCACATATTCATTCTCCTTTCTGCCCTTAGTTTACACAAAAAAAGGACAGTTACCTCAACTGTCCTCGAAACAAAGGGTAACTGTCCCTGACCTGTTTTATTGATAAAAAAGCATTGCGCTTACCGTAAACATTTTCTCACGATACTCATACTGTACCGTCCCCTGATTTTTTTCTACTGCCGACAACACACTTCTCATTCCCCATCCGTGAAGGTTTCCATCTTTCTTAGAAGTGTGTAATTTCCCATTCCGAATATCCGGTGAAGCTATGCTGCTGTTCGCAATTTTAATAATGATAAACTGATGAAGCCTCCGGATCGTCACTTGTATTTCCCGCGGTTCTCCTTCCGGCTGTTTCATACAGGCCTCAACAGCATTATCTAAAAGATTTGTAAGGATCGTGCAGAGGTCTACCGAATCAATCTTACAGTCCTTCGGATATTCTCCATGAATTTTCATGTGGATACGGTTATTCTCCGCTTTCTCCCTTTTCTGGCTTAAAATATAATCAATCGCCTCAATCCCTGTATAACGCTCATAAATATGCTTCGTTCTCTCTTTACTCAATTTCTCCAAATAAGCTCTGGCTTCTTCCACTTTATTTTCCTTCAAATAACTTTGCAGCAGTAGAAAATGATTATTCATATCGTGATACAGCTTTGCATTGGTTTCATAAGATTCTTTTGCGGTTATATAATTCTTTTCCAATATGGAGTTTTGCTGAATCGTATAGGCTTTTTCCTTCTTTTCCTTCCGCATCTGCAGCCAGAGGTAGAGAACCATCATTGCAAAAATCAACATAATTCCCATGGTAAGTTGAAACCCATTTAATTTAGCACTGTCTATTACTCCACTATGCAAAAACAAATAACAGTATCCCAGACTTCCAATACATACACAAATAATAGAGGTTGCAAAAGCTCCCCAAATCGGAATACTACGCCTAATCCTTGTTATAACCGCATACGTTATCCCTGTAATACCAAACACCGAACATTCCGCTGCTGAAATTACACCCACTCGTTCTAACCCAAATGTAGATGTCCAGTCCATTGGTCTACCTATCCAGATTGTTGTTCTAACTAAAAGCGCGCTCATACTCAGCAATAGGGCAGTATATCCTATTGTTATCATGAAAATTTCTATTCCTTTCCCCTTATAAAGAATGCAATTTCCCAATAGCAAAGCAAAAATCACATATAGACTAGTTATATAATTAGCCCGGAGATCAAATAAATTCAGCAAAACAATTCCTGCCGCAATTAACCCTGCAATCAACACCAAAAATATCCTATGGTGTTTTTTGTCAAACTGTCTTTCCATAATCGCCTGCGTCCACGCAAGACCGCATAACACCTCATTGACACTAGCCAGCCATTCTATGAAAATAAACACTCCTGTCATATCTGTTTCCCCCAAAACGACAACAGGCTTTCCTTAAATTCTATCCAGTTTGTTTTATTGATCGTGACATTCTGCTGTCCCGGAAATAGTATTTTCCCTGTATCCATACCAACTACATTTGCCAGATTGATAATACAGCCTCTATCTGCAAAATAAAAATATTCCTGACCTAACTCCTCAAAAACCTGTTTCAGTGGTTTACGGACTGATACCGTTCTTTCTCCTTCCAAATATAAAACGGAATACTTACCCTCTTTCAATATGTAAAAGATACTTCTATAAGGAACCTTCTCCAAATAGTTCTTGATTTCTATCATATAGTATTCTTTCTTCTCTAAAGCATATAGCTTATAGTAATCCTCCAACGCTAAAAACAATTTTTCATGGAGCATTGTTTTTTGAATATAACGAAACACCGAATACTCATAAGCGGTAATTGCATATTCCGGATGTGATGTTATGAAGATAATTTTTGCATAAGGTATCCTTTCACGGATTTCTTTTGCAAGCTCCATCCCGTGAATTCCTGGCATCTCAATGTCCAAAAGAAACAGGTCATAAACTATCCCATCCTGCAGATCGTACTGCAAGTTTTCACTAGATTGATACGTGGTAATTTTACTATCTATACAATTCAGCCTGAAAAATCTTCCGGTGATTTCTTCTATCTCCATCAGTATTTTTTCATCGTCGCATATTGCTGCTCGTAACATCGGTACACCTCATTTGCACATTATCTTTCTCATTATACAGGTACCACTAGATCTTGTCTAGAGGTTCCATCTCAAATATGCGTCCTTAACGCGGCATTACTAATCGAGCAGAACACAAAGTAGATGTGATTTGAAAGAATCGTGAAGAACTCTTTTCACCTTTTAGAGCTTGCTTTCACACCGAAAATATGTAAGCTGTGTCACACAGAATTAAAAGATAATTTTAAGGAGGACGCAGCTATAATATCCGTAAAGAAAACTGTGGAAATGTTCGGCCTATTCAACGAGCATTTCTACCATGACGAGCTTACCCGCCCGGCCATCACCGTATCCCCGGACGGAGGGTGCGGCTCATACGGCTGGTGCAGTATTCAAAAAATCTGGAACGCTTCATTGTGCAGTACCGTATTACAAAACTTCTGAAAAGCACACCGTTTGTAAAACTCCCTGCTATTAGGTTTCACATGTCTGCGAAATGTGTGGCGCATATGTGCCAGCGGTTAAGGTATATCAGGTAAAAAGTATGAGCGACCTTGATGTTAATACGGAATGGGGAGCGATTATGAACAAGAAGAAAAGAAAAACGCTTGTAGTGTGTGGAGACTGCTATGACAGAATCCATAAATAAATGTAGAGGATGTATAGTGGGGAGCCGTATACATCGAGAGGTGTACGTGCGGTTCCGGGGCGAGGGTTCGGAAACCTGCTGTCGTGAGACAGTAAGGCGCCGGATTCTTAGCCTACAATAGTGTGACACGTTCTACGCCCAAAACGGTGGGAATAACCGACAAAAGCGTAGCCTAAAGCCACAAACAATTAAATAAATGTGGTTTTAGAGAACTGCATAACTGAAATCTCAAATGAAGGGGTAACGCCTGAAAGGGGATTCACTAATACTTCGAGTAGCGTCAACTGGAATACAGACGGTTGGGGTTATAAGCTCGGGGAAGTCGTGCGAAGCACACCCTAACGCTTTATGGCGAGGAAAGATTCGTAGAGGTACGGGTTGTGTGTGACAGTGCGGGTGGGGTTGCCATATGGTTAGAATGACCAAATCGGCGGTCTGACAAAGTTTCCGAATGTACGGCTCTAAACGAATGGCTTGTAGAAATGCAAGTGTACCAAAAGGTACGCAGGCGGGGCAGAGTAAAAGTTGTTAGTATGAAATGCCCTCTGTGCTTACAGGGCACAGGTATCTTAAAGATAACTCTTTGAAGATAATGCTTGCAGGGCTAAAGGGACGACCTAAGTGGCAACAATCCTAAGTTATGCGGAACGTGGAAAGCAGCCAATACGGGAGCTGACTGTATCAGCGGCAAAGAACCGTAGTTGTATCGAAAATGAAAGGAATGTAAAAGTTCCTTTCTACAATAAGTGCATTAGTGGCTGTGAGAGTAGAGGCACAGTACCTGTGAAGCCGTGATAATAAGCGGTGGAGGGATAGCCTCGAGCCGATACTAAGATTATTTTCATGCCTGTATAGTAATCACCGTTAAGGAGATTTTCATAGCTGTCGTGGTGCGACTAAGAAAAAATCATTCTCCGATAAAGGAGCTGGTTACTATGGCAAAACGGATTGTAAACAAAGCAGAGCGGAATGCGGAACGGTATGACGCAAAAGAAACAGGCTACCAGTTATATGAGGACAGTCTGAATGGAAAGACATTTGACAGGCTTATGCCGTTGATAGTGTCCGAGCAGAATGTTATCCTTGCATACCGCAACATTTGTAAAAACAAAGGGAGCAAAACTCCCGGCACAGATGGGAAAACGATTGTAGCGATACAGTCAGTTCCCATTGAAACGGTCATTAAAACTGTCAGAAATAAGTTGAACTATTATCAGCCCAAGAAGATTAGACGTGTAGAAATACCAAAGGATAACGGAAAGACCAGACCACTGGGGATTCCGAGCATTTGGGACAGACTGATACAACAATGTATCTTGCAGATACTTGAGCCGATTTGTGAAGCGAAATTCCATGAGCGAAACAACGGTTTCAGACCGTACAGGTCAACGCAGAACGCAATCGCACAGTGTTATAAAATGGCACAGTTGCAGAACCTGCACTTTGTAGTGGATGTAGACATTGTTGGATTCTTTGATAACATCAATCACAGTAAGCTCATTCGGCAGTTGTGGGGAATCGGGATACGGGACAGGAAGCTGATTATGATAATCAAGCAGATGCTGAAAGCGGAAATCCTGTTCAACGACATCATTATCACGCCCGAAACAGGTACTCCACAGGGGGGATTCTGTCCCCACTTCTTGCAAATGTAGTATTGAATGAACTGGACTGGTGGATAGCCGGTCAGTGGGAAATGTTCAAAATCAGAGAGGGAAAAACAGGCTTAGAGTTTAACAAGACTGATAAAGAGGGAAACGTACTCACAGTAGACAGAACGCAGAAATGGAACAAGCTGAGGGCAAAGACAGAGCTGAAAGAAATGTATATCGTGAGGTATGCGGATGATTTTAAAATCTTCTGTCGGGACTATGCAACAGCTAAGAAAGTAATGTGTGCAACAAAGCTATGGTTGGCAGAAAACCTGCATTTACAGACCAGTGACGAAAAATCGGGAATTACAAACCTGCAAAAGAATTACACCACTTTTCTTGGCATCAAATTTAAAGTTGTCCCAAAAGGCAGTAAGTGGATAATACACTCCCATATGTGTTTGCACGTCAGCGTGGAGTACATATTTTATATTATAATACCTGCCGTCTCTCCGATAATATACAATGCACCAGTTTTCTCAGTTTAGCCAAATTACCGTTCCCACAGATATTATTTTGCACCATTTTTCATGCGGAATGCGACGGTAACATGAATTGAGTAAAATATAGTATTTGCCACAGAAATATGGTATACTATAAAAAAGCGAATTCTAGCGCATCGACAAATGAGAGGAGGATTTATATGACAACTTTGGAAAATACAATCTCTATGATGAAGTCGCTGCCAGAAACGGATTTATTGGAAATCCAGAAATTCACAGTCAAGTTACTCCAACGCAAAAACGGGATGACGGATGCGGAAGCGGACGGGGCTGTGGGGAGATTTTTGAAACCGATGGCAGAGGATGATTTTCTGCGGGATATAGCAATCGCGGAGAAGCAGTTCAGTAATGGAGAATACCAGGAGATGGGGGAGGCGATTGATGAAATCTGCCAGGAACTCAGAATATAAGGTTATTATTACGTATGGCGCCAAAGCGCAGCTAGCCCAGATACTGCGTTACCTCCGGCAGGATTTAAAGAGCGAACAGGCGGCGCGCAGCGTAAAGGCAGACATGGAGGATACGAAAATCCGGCTGTCCCATATCGCTGGCAGCCTTAAATTGTGTGATAATCCCAGGTTGCGCGCTTTGGGATACCGGACAATCCACCTCAAACGCCATCAATATTTTATGTTGTACAAAATCATAGATGATGATGTGGTGCGCGTGGATGGTATCTACCACGACTTGCAGGACTATGAGAACAGCCTGAAGTAGCTGTCTGCATACTGTACATAGATAACAGGAATGTCTCTGCGAAAAAATGCGCCGCATCCACCCGGAAAAATCCTGGGTTTCTGCAGCGCTGACTCATATGCTGGCTGGCGGTAGATGCCAGTCTTTGTGTCTGTTAAAGTGCTACTTGGATTTTCTTCCCATCTGTGAGCAGGAAGTCTAATTTCCGCTCCGGCAAGACGGTGACGTTTTCGACAAGTTCCCGCCATTTCGCTTCGCTAAATTTTGTATCTGCATTGCCGGATTGGCGGAGGGCCTCTGCAAAAGCAGTCTTAATTTCATGCTCCCGCAAAGTCGGGGTGCTGCATTTATCCCCTCCCTTATAACGCTCATTGCAGTACCAGATGTCATACCGTTCGGTGCCTGCGCGGTTATGCCAGACCTTGTGCCCATAAAACGCGCCGCATTCCCCGCAAATGATCTTATTGCACAGGGGGCTGCTGTTACGGATTTTCTGGCGGTAGGGGCTTCGCTCTGCCAGTTTCTGCTGTACCCTGTTAAAAACCTCCGGGTCAATGATTGGGTCATGGGAGCGCTCTACGAGGTACTGCCGCATTTCTCCATTATTTTTGCGTTTTTCTTTCGTGAGGTAGTCGACAGTGTAGGTTTTTTGGAGCAGCGCGTCACCTTTGTACTTCTCATTTTTAAGGATGCTGCCCACTGTGCTGATGTGCCATTTCTTTTTGCCCGTTGGCGACGGTATGCCGTTTTCTGTCAGATGCCGCGCAATCCCGCCGATGGTTTCGCCTTCCAGGAAAAGGCGGTAGATTAGGCGCACGGTTTCCGCCTCTTCCTCCACAATTTCCGGACGCCCGTCCGCCCCCTTACGGTAGCCGAGGAAGTTTTTGTAGGGTATGGACACTTTGCCGTCCCTCATGCTTTTCTGCTGCCCCCAGCGGACGTTCTCGCTGATGGAACGGCTTTCCTCCTGGGCAAGGGAGCTCATGATGGTGAGCATGACCTCGCATTTGGGGTCCATAGTATGGAGGTTTTCCTTTTCGAAGATGACCTCTACGCCCGCGGCCTTCAGTTTCCGGACGGTCTGGAGCGTGTCGACCGTATTGCGGGCAAAGCGCGAGATGGATTTCGTTAAGATTAGGTCAATGCCGCCGTTTAAGGCAAGGCTGACCATGCGGTTAAACCCGTCGCGCAGCTTTGTGCTGGTCCCGGTGATTCCTTCATCCGCAAAAACGGAAACGAGCTCCCAATCCGGGTTGTTCCGTATATACTGCTCATAATAGCCCACCTGCGCCTCATAGCTGTTCTGCTGTTCGTCCTGTTCCGTGGAGACGCGGGCATAGGCTGCGACCTTCTGTTTGGGCTGTTCTGTCCGCATGGATTCTTCCAATTGCTTTGTGACTGGTTCAATGACTGTTACTTTCGGGCGGTTCATTTGTCCTCCTTTCTCCCCCGCAGCCGTTCATATGCCTGTTCGCGGGCCAGCTGCCTTTTCTCTTCCGTCCAGGCATCGCTCCTTGGCGGGTATTCCCAGCGGGTTTCCGTGTCAGGGGCGTTTTTCAGCTGGAAGATCAGGCGGTGGTGCTCAGGTACAAGGATTTTACGGATTTTTTCTGTAAGGATTTGGGGAGTGATGTCTTCTAGCCCCAAAACATCCTGCGTTTTTTTGATCAGGATATTTTCCGGTATCTGGCGGGAAGGGCAGATGGAGGGGCCTTTTTTCCAATGTTTTGGGCAAATCCAGACGGCCCTTTTGTTGTTGCGGATGAACTTATACGTGCTCCCGCAGCAACCGCAGCGGATGAGGCCGCAGAACAGATGCTTTTTCTGGTTATCCTGCGGCGCGTGACAATATTTTTTCCGGCGTCTTTCCCGTTCCTGCCGGACGGCTTCAAATGTCTCTTTGTCCACGATTGGCTCATGGCTGTCCTCGACATAGTACTGGCGGCGCTCGCCGCGGTTTACGGCATGCTTCTTTGTACGGAAGTCAGGAGTATAGTATTTCTGCAGCAGCAGGTCGCCTTTGTATTTTTCATTAGTCAGGATGTCTTTGATGCACCATTCCGACCAGCCGGCCCCTCTTGGGGAAAGCCCGCCCTCAATTGTCAGCTCTTTGGCAATCTTTGCGCATCCCATCCCGGAAAGGTACATTGCGTATATCCGTTTTATGATTTCCGCCTCTTGGGGGACGGGTTCATATTTCCTGTTTTTGAGGCGGTAGCCAAACGTATGGCCGCTGGCGGGCAGGCCCTGCTCGTACAGCTTTTGAATCCTCCATTTCTGGTTTTCGCTGGCGGAGCGGGCTTCCTCCTCGGCGTACATTGCAAGAAGCGTGAGCAGCAGCTCTCCGTCCGCGCTCATCGCGTGCATCTGCTCTTTTTCAAAATAGGTGTCGATGCCGAGGGATTTCAGCTCCCGGACTGTCTCAAGCAGGGTTACGGTGTTGCGTGCAAAACGGGTGACCGATTTGGTAATGACCAAGTCAATTTTCCCGTTCCGGCAGGCCTCCAGCATCTTCTGGAAGGCTGGGCGTTCCGTGGTTGTGCCGCTGATGCCGTTATCGGAAAAGACTGCCACAAGTTCCCATTCCGGGTGCGCGGCAACGTACTTTCTGTAGTAATCCTCCTGCGCTTCCAGGGAATGGAAGGCTGCGTCTTTGTCCGAAGATACCCGTACATAGGCGGCTGCCCGTATTTTTTTCGGCTCTTTTGGTTTTGGCGCGATTTCTGTTATTTTCATGGGTTTTTCCTCCTCATGTCCATTCACCCTCTGATGGGGCGGGGAGTCAAGTCTGTTTTTCGGTGGTTTTCCTGTGTTTTTTCCACCATTCCCGGCGGCAGGCGTCCGAACAGAACTGTTGTCCCTGCCGTCCTCCGGGGGTGAGCAGTGTGCCGCAGTTTTTACAGGCACGCGCCGCCTGTTTTTCTGCTTTGGTTTTCCGGTTTCCATTCGCTTCAAAATGCTTCCTCCGGCAGATGGACTTCACGGTGTTGGGCGGTATCCCAAGCGCGTCGCCGATAAAACGGTATGAATAGTTTTCATGCCGGAGCTTCTCTATGCCCTCCATCTGCGGTTTTTCCATAAAACTGCCTCCTTTCTTTCTGTTAAAGTTCATTATTTATTGGCGCCCCCGTTAAGGGGCATGTATCGTTTTGGGAATCCCCGGCTAAAAAGCCGGGGAAGATAAAGTGCTGTAATGAAATGTTGTTGTTGTTTTTATTTGATTTTGCGTATTTGGTCGATGCCATATACGATGCCAAGCCCGGAGCCACAGTCCCAGTCGACAAATACGGTGGCCGTATCGTCAACGAAACGGACAGTGCCTTTGTCGCCGGGTTTAAGGCGGGCGTAGGGGTCATCCATCTGGATGAGTTCCACCCGTGTACCTTCGGGGTACATTTTCTGCACCCGATCCACGGTATGCTGGTTGGGGAAGTTATTATTTGCCATAATTTTCACCGCTTTCCTCTTTGTTTTCTAAAGATTCCTCCACCCATTCTGCTGCTGGAGTGGCAGGAGGCTCGTTATTTGCCATGTTTTCTGCTAAGCGTTCCGGCTGATGGCCGGCTTTCCAGCTGCTGTTGCCGGTGAGGTTACGGAGCAGGATTTTGCGGGCGGTCTTATATTCGTCACCAATAAAGCCCAGCCGGATCAGGAACAGCCTCATATCAAATTTGGCGTTTTCTACCGGCTTTTCCGTTGCTGTTACCCGCTTCTGGTTCTTTGCCATTTTACAGATTCCTGTAACTAACAGGCTATAAGCTTCAGCTTCACCACCCAATCCATGAAGCGTGAACCACGGAAAAGCGATTTTGCCGTCATGCTCTATGATTGGCAAGCTGTCCGTTTCTAAGGCCTGCCTTAACAATGTCGCTTTGCTGGCAACTATCTTTTTGAGGTTTTCCCGTGCTTCGGGAGTGAATCCGGAGTCAGGCATCTCAACCGTAAGTGTATCAGGGGGATTACTATCCGGCGTGTTTTCTGTGATAGCAGTTTCTTCTGTATTTTCCTCACCCGGATCATTCTCTGCGGTTTCAGGCTCTTCTGATTCTGTTTCGCTTGTCATGGCCTCTGCCACAAACCCGCGCTCGCATAAATCCTCAACCAACGTTTCTGCGGTTTCCGTCTGGACACTGCCAGCACAGGAGAGTATGCCGTTCCGGTCTACGGTATAATCGCCAATTATGTAAGAGAAGCTGGGCGCGCCCTGGTAGACGGCGGGCCGATCCAGTATCTGGCTGATGGCTTCGACCAGTGGCTTCCTGCCGCTGCCGTGGAGGTTGTAATTGTACTTCTCGTTCATGTTTTTGCTCCTTTCTTTTTGCTACACACATCTATCACTCAGATCGCGGATTCCAGCAATTCTTGTTTTTCTTGTACGATATGGTGTAATATGCGTCATTTTTCTTCTGGGGCTTTGCCGGTGAAGATGTAATTTACATATTCATCCCGGTGTTCTTCCAGATAAATGACTAACTCGAAGTAGTTTTCACGGTTGGCGATCCACTGTACCATGCGGGTGTCCAGCATATTGGTTTCTCCGCTTCGGCGGACAGCCTCAATCTGCTCTTTGATTCTCTCCGTCATCCTGTTCACCTCCCTCATATTTTTCCGCCAGATACGCCTCCCAGACCGAGTCCAGCACAGCCTTGCGCAGAATTTTTGTATCAAACCCGGAATCTTCATACCCCTCACGGATAGTGTCAAAATAGCTGCGGGATGGCGTGCCATAAGGATGCGGGGCTTCGTTCATGATATAAACCATTGCCTGAACCCGTCTGCCGTTCACCGTCACTTTTAGCGTCTCTTTGCGGTAAAGATGGGGGAAGCCCTCATAAATATCGAGGTTATGCTCATCATTTGGCTGCAGCTGCCAGATGAGGATGGGGACTTTGCCGCCATGACACCTCTCGATCGTAGCGGCAGCCGTGCCTTTGCCCCGGAACATCAGACGGTAGTTATGCAGACAAGTTGCTTTTACGGCTTTGGCCGTGGGGCAGCGTCGTGCCATCTGCTTTAGGTTGAGGTTAGAGCCATAGGCGATATAGAACTTGTCTTTTGCCGGATTGTTATTTTTACTCATGCGTTTTGTCCTCCATTCTCGGTTTAATGTGGCTCCTGACATTTTCCTTGGAGCCGTACCGCCAGGCGGCATTGCCGTCTAAATGCTGGTAAAGATGTTCCCGGCAGCTCTTGAACTCATCGCCGATAAACCCAATCCGGTTCAGCCACACGCGCATTGCGAACTTCTCGTTTTCTTCCTGCACTTTCCGGCAGCTGGCGCTTTTTTGGGTAAGCACCTGATGGTTCAGGGCGAGCGCCAGCACGATATACGCCCGGATTTTCCCGGCGTAGAGTGTGCTGTTGAACCCCCTGAGTTCCACCGTATGGCTGCCATGGAAGAAACTGTGCAAATTGAGAAAATGATAGCGGCTCTGATGGTAGTGGCCGTTCCGGCTACCCGTATAGTTCTCATACCAGATGGACTCTATCTGCTTCAGTGTTTTTGGTTTCACCTCATTCATCCGCCCTACGAGAATCGCGTCCATTTTCTTGCAATAGCGCATCCGTTCCGGCGCAATCTGCAATGACTTGTAGAGCAGGTCGTTGTGCGCGTAGATAATGTTGACGAAGTTACGGATACTTCTCGGCGTGTGGTCAGAACCATCCAGATGAATATGGATGCCGCAGGACTTGTTGGCGAATCCCCCGGCTTTGCGGAGCCTCCGCGCCAGGGCCTGTATCTGGCCAATGTCTTCCCGGTAGCGCAGGATGGGGCTGACCAGCTCCACACTATAACTGCTGTCGGCGGGCATGGCTCTTCGCCCCTCCTTTTTCTGGCAGTGGATGCTGCCGTCATACATGACTTTCCAAATTCTGCCGTCTGGGGCCGTTATCCTGTGAGTGTCATAATAATCCCCGGCAACATCGACCGTGCCGTTCAGATAATGTGCGGCGGTTTCTGCTGCTTTCTGCCGGGTGATCCCGGTAAACTCGATTTCCAGACCGAATCTTTTCGTAAACATTTGCCCTCCTTTCTTGCGGTTTTTGGGGCGCAGAACGGGGGCGGCCATGGCGCGCCCCGAACCTGGCTGCGCACCATGCCGCAATGTTTACTTGGTTTTTATGTTACTTGCTATTTTTCCTAAAGCCTCCTTTCCGGCAGCGCCCAAATTATCTTTTTTAGGAAACAGATAATATTTGTGCGGCTGCCCATTATGCCTATATGGGGGATATAAAACCGTAAATGGCTATGTCATGGCATCCCCCTTCCTTTTTTGGCGAAAAAGATTTTTTGCAGAAATGCCCTTTGGCGCAGGGCTTGCCCTGCCATCAGCCCCGGTCAGGCTGGTCGCAACGGAGAGCAGCACCCGGCCCAATTTCTCAATATCCGGCGTCTCTCGGAACTCTGGCGTGACGGATACGTCATGCGAAGACATTGGCCGCCCGCGTTTTTTCTTTTCTGTCATGCCGCCCCCTTTTCTGCCCCGGCTCCCGCGCCTGCCGTGTATGCGGCTTTGATGCGCAGGCCAAGGGCATGGATCACATTGACGGTCACGGCGTTGCCGGCCTGTTTATAAGCCTGGGTGTCGGAAGTCACGGCCAGCAGCCGGTCAATCTGCCCGTCAGGAAACCCCTGCAGCCGCAGGCACTCCCGTGGGGTGAGGCGGCGGATTCTCATGTCCGTACCAACCACGGCTTTGTCTGCATTCGTGGTAATGGTATGGGCGATGCCGTGCCCTACACGCGCGCGTTTTTGGTTCTGCCCGGCATAGGAAGTGTCCACCGAATCGCCCGGCCCTGCTTCGCTATACCCGCGCATGGTGGCTTCCTTGACCAGGAGGACGCCGTCACGCGCATGGCTTGAGCTTATGCCTTTGGAATAGCTGGCAGTGAGGGTGCGGGTGGAATCACGTGCGTCCGAGACTACCCCGCGTCTGCTGCAGCTCACGAGGTACAGCCCGGTTTTCCCGCCGCCTCCGCCGGAGCTGGCGAGCTGGGTGCAGGCGATGCCAGAGGGGTCATAGATTCTTTCCCCTTGTGCCCCGCCGGTGATTTGTATAAGAGCTTTTCCGCCTGTTTCTGGGAGAGGTAATATTTTTCCGGCACATTTTGGGTCAATATATCCGACAATATACAGCCGCCTGCGTGACTGCGGGACTCCAAAATGCTTGCTGTTAAGCACCTGCCATTCCACGCCGTACCCCAGTTCTGATAGCGTGCTGATGATGGCCGTAAATGTCCGCCCCTCGTCATGGCTAAGCAGGCCGGGAACGTTTTCAAGTAGAAAAAACGCAGGCTGTTTGGCCTTAAGGACACGCGCGATGTCAAAAAAGAGCGTTCCTCTTGCATCTTTAAAGCCACGGCGCTTTCCGGCAACGGAGAAACTCTGGCAGGGGAACCCGGCGCAGAGCAGGTCGAAGTCTGGCATTTCTTCTGCATTGATGGTTTTTGCGTTTTCATAGAAAACCTCCTCTGAATCAATGGTGTATAAGTTTTGGTAGGCCCTGTGGGCATGTTTGTCGATTTCTGAATGGCCGATGCAGGAAAACCCTCCGGCCCGTTCCAGCCCGGCGCGGAATCCGCCGATGCCGGCGAACATGTCAAAGAACTTAATAGTAGCTTCTTGTGCCATAGGCTGGCCTCCTTTCTGTGGTTAAAAATGTTATTGGTATATTGTCAGGTTTTGGAACTCTGCCACAGCTGTGTCCGGCCTGTGGCTCAGCCATACATACAGCCCGGAGAACAGCCGGCGTTATCCTGCCGGATAATTATTCCCTGTCATTTATTTCTTCTTGTATTTTTCTTAACCGGACAAATATTTTTTCGGCCTTTCTGGCTGTTTCCGGCTCATTAAGGTCAGCCGCCTTGCAGATGATCCCCAGCATAGCTTCGGCCAGATAATAACTGTCGAAAGTGATGTCTGCCGTAGTGTGGGATGTTACCGCCACACATTCCTTATGGGGCAGTATATCCCATACCGCATTGACATTCTCATATTCGCTGCCCGCACACTGGCTGATCAGTTTGTTTATGTCTTCTTCAATCAAAGATATCCGGCCTAACAATATGATGGCCTCACTGATTGAAAATTTTCTTTCCATATATAATTCTCCAAAGTTAAACGTTGATGTGGATAATTATCCGCAGATCCCACTGATGTTTCTCCTGCCGCAGCATGGCTGGGCTACAGGCCGGACAGTATTTCCTAACACAGAGTCTCCCGGTCACCCCCCTCCAGAATGAGACGCTCCAGCTCATCGCAGGCGATCACCGCGAACAGCCTTGCCTGTTTGTCAAAAGCCTCCTTGAGATGCCGGATAAGTTTTTCTTTCCGGGCGGCGCTCGGTACGATCCAGACTGTGAGCGGGAACATCTCTGATGCTTCCTGCTCTAAACCTGAGCGGTAGTACGTGTGGTACTTCTGGCACTTTTCTATAATCTTTGCAGGGGATTCAGTATCGAGGTCCACCTCGATAAAATAGCGGTCTTCATATTCTTCTGTCACAGTTACCGCATATAAATCCGGCTTGAGGGAGCATGACACCCCGGCGCTGCTATACGCCCGCCAGCATTCCGGTTCTAACTGCAAAGCGGTAATCTGCGGCCCGTTTTTGCGGCAGATCTCCATGAGCTGGATGGCAGTTTCCGCAACGGCTAACGAATGGGCCAAATAGTGGGGGCTGGGTTCGAAGAAACGCCGTATGGGATGCGTCTCATTATTGCTTAAACGAAGTAACCTTTCTCCAGCGTGGGTCAGATACCAGATGAGGGAACTCGATCCTGCCCGTACTCCACCAATCCTCCGGGACAGACGGTTAATGAGTCCAAATTCATATAATTTTTTGAGATTACGATTGGTAGCCCTAAGCCCGGCAGAAGAGTTGGCAGCTTCTGTAAATACGAGTCGTTGTATCTGCCCGGTCATCAAATATCGGTATTGCTGTACCACGCCAAGCAGCTCCCGGTCGCGCTCCCCCAGACGACTGTCGATTTCCAGCAACCGTCTTTTGGACACACGCTGTGATGTTTGGCTGTCAGTATCAGGGGTGCCGCCCACGGCAGGGGGATCCGAAGCGGGTACGCTAAAGGAATCTCGGACGTTAAACCGCGCAAAGCCCTTTATCCCCGCGTTTTCCGCTTGTGGTTTGCCGCCGCCGTTCGTCAGTCGGTTCGTCATGGTCTTTTCCTCCTCCCGATGTTAATGTCGCCGGGGTTCTCCTCGGCGTTTCTGTTATTTGTGGTGAATATGCTGAGGTATTCCTCCTCGGTCTGTTCCGGTGGGATGCCGTAGGCGGCCTGGCTCCGTGCTTTAAGCTCGGCGGCATCCCGCAAAGCTGGCGGTGGCGGCAGGGTTCTGCCTTGTACCCAGCCAGTGTTCTTGCCTCCAGACTGGAACGAAGTATAAATCTGGTAACGGGGCAGAGCCATAAAATCCTCGGCTGTGAGTTCCGGTGCCATTGCTGCCATGTCTTTAGCATCTTTACTGTTTAATCCGAACACGATTTTATTTCTGGCGTTAGCATCAACCCCGGAGCGGATACCCATCGGCAGTTGGTCGCGGTATTGGTGTGCCAGTGTCAGCCCGACCCCCAAGCCTCTCGCCTGCGCTAATGCGTCAGATAAATCTGTAGGTAACGACAGATAATCCTGCAGCTCATCTATGAATATGGAAACAATATGGCGTTTCTCGGCTGGAATACCTGCCCGCGACAGCGCCAGTGTCCATGTCAAGCCGACAATCAGACTACCAATGAGCCTGCTGGTCTCCCCGCCAGTAATACCTTTATTTAAAGAAACTAATACAATCCGGCGTTTGTAAAATAAATCGGTAAGAGAAAACTTTGGTTTTGCCTGACCTAAGATATTCCGAAGACCCGGTCGTAAAGTCAGCTGTCTGAGCTTATTGAGAACAGGACTAATTTGCTGCCTTTTCTCTGTATCGCGCAGTGCCTCAAACTGTTCCCAAAAGGGGCGTAAAGCTACACGGTCTTTGACTTTGCTGGTAATTTTGCGCCGAAAGTTCTCATCTGTCAGTAACGGTAATAGCCATAAAAGGGTAGCATTTTCTGTTTCTACAAGCGTCAAAAGTGTGCTAGTTAATACATCTTGCGTATAGATCCCCCAACTGTCGATGAATATCTCTTTAAGGACAGAAAGGATTGCATCAGCAATCAGCGAGGGGCTGCCATAATCCTTAAACGCCAGTGGGTTAAACCCACAGGGGCAAGGATCAGATGGGTCAATAATGACCACGTCTCCGATACGCTCCTCTGGAATCCGTTCCAAAACATCACGCACTAAATCTGCTTTTGGATCTAAAACCAGCACGCTTCTCCCGGCGTTTATGTCTGCCAGAATCAGGTGCAACATCGCAGTGCTTTTTCCTGAACCGGTAGGTCCCAGGCAAATCGTATGTTCGAGCGAATCTTTAGGGGAAATACTTAGTCGCTTCGGGTTTATCGTGTCCATGCTGACGGCAAAACTGCGGTCGGTTTTTGGATTAGTTGGATTTCTGTACCAGTCAGGCGGTAAAGTAAGTTTTGGATGCAGACCCGGCGTTCCGGGCAGCTCTTCATCTCCGGCAGGGAGCCAGAGGAGGTTGGCCAGTTCTCTTGCCGAGAGCTGCAAAGGAAAACGCCAAGGCACATGGGCGGAGTTGAGATCGTGCGATTTTATATTTTCTGTATGTATCCTTACCCCTGCGGATTC